>Ga0182024_10000820_pt1 | contig 81187 bp, 67 predicted proteins | sample P32metaG_FD_120480 | JGI IMG/M metagenome (GOLD analysis project Ga0182024, IMG submission 120480) | Permafrost microbial communities from Stordalen Mire, Sweden - P3-2 metaG (Illumina Assembly) | ecosystem: Environmental > Terrestrial > Soil > Wetlands > Permafrost | place: Sweden: Stordalen...
ACCCTGTTGTCCCATAAAACTTTCCATTGGTGCCGTTAACCAATCCCGCTTCGGGGTCAGCGCCGTCCGTGCAATCTGGTTGGGCACAAAAGCTATAGAGAGTCGTCAGCGTGCCGCCTGCTGCGATGCTGAAAACTGTGCCATCGCCGTTGGCGCCGCCGCTGTACGTTGTCCCGTAGAATTTCCCATTGGTTCCCTGTGCTAACCCCGCTTCGGGGCTGGAGCCGTCAGTCCTGTCGAAGCTGTGCAATGTCGTCAGTGCGCCGCCTGTTGTAATGCTGAAGACCGTGCCATAGCCGTTGGCCCCGCCGCCGTACGTTGTCCCGTAGAATTTTCCATTGGTGCCATTGACCAATCCCGCTTCGGGGTCAGCGCCGTCCGTGCAATCTGGTTGCGCACAAAAGCTATAGAGAGTCGTCAGCGTGCCGCCTGCTGTGATGCTGAAAACCGTGCCATAGCCGTTGGCCCCGCCGCCGTACGTTGTCCCGTAGAATTTCCCGTTAGTGGCCTGTACCAAACCCGCTTCGGGGCTGGAGCCGTCCGCCCCGTCGAAGCTGTGCAACGTCGTCAGTGTGCCGGCCGCCGTGATGCCGAAGACCGTGCCATAGCCGTTGGCCCCGCCGCCGCTCGTCGTCCCGTACAATTTCCCATTGGTGCCCTGAACCAGCCCCGCGTCAGACTTAGACCCGTCCGTGCAGCTGCTTCCGCCTTGAGAACAAAAATTGTGAAGTGTAGTCAGCGTTCCGCTTGCTGTGATACTGAAGACCGTCCCATCACCGTTAGCCCCTCCGTTAACCGTCGTCCCGTAGAAATTCCCATTGGTGCCCAAGATCAGTCCCGCTTCGGGGTTGGCACCGTCCGCTCCGTTGAAGCTGTGCACCGTCAGCAGCGCGCCCCCTGTTGTAATGCTGAAAACGCTGCCATCACTGTTGGCCCCGCCAACATACGTTGTCCCGTAGAATTTCCCATTGGCGCCCTGAACCATTCCCGCTTCGGGGTTGGCGCCGTCTGCATAGTCGAAGCTGTGCAAGGAGGTGAAAGTCTGGGCGGACGTGGCAATTGCCGTGGCGGCACAAAACGCAAATAGGATCCAGACCCTTTTCGATACGCCAAGTTTGTTCATGCTGCCTCCGTTTTCGCCTCGCGGCCTCGATCCAGTTTTAGCATACAGCTGATCGAACCCGGAGGTCGGCGATTCCAAGTCCAAGCCTTATCTTACCACTAACAGGGAATCGCAATTCCCTGTTAGTGGTAAGATAATTCCCTGTTCCATTTGAACCTGCAATTCGGCGCTCAGGACCAGAAGTACTCCAGAATGAGGCGCTTACGCCCTCGAACCATCGAATGGGGCCGGGAGAATCCGCAAAAGTCCCTGTTTTTTTCCCTGTTAGCAGGGAATTTGGACGGAGAAGAGTTCGCACGAGCCTGTGCCCACCGCCATCAAGTCTTATGCTCTCTCTTTGCTCCACATTTTGCGGACGAATTCCGCAAATTCCGCCCAATTCGGCAGATATGCAAGATTCCCTGCGGGGCTGTTTTCATCTCCGCCCCGAAAAAATCCAAAACAGATCGCCGTTTTCTCTCCCTGAAAGCGCGAGGTGCCTTCCAAAGGGGGACGGGCGCCGTCAAGTTCGCACTGACTGACCTCCGCTATTCAGTCTTAGGTTTTCTCTCGTCTCCGGTATTGCCGCAGAATCTTCAAAGTTCCGCCCCAATTAGAGGGAATGCAGCGGGTTTCCGAAACTATGTCTTGGGAGGACTTTCGTCACGGGGGTTCCTTTTTTTCTTGCGATTCATCTCGTAACAACGGCGACGCGTTGCCTGCAGAAAGCCCTTCACCTTAGAGATTTTGTCGACGATCCATTCGACATACGCCTCGCTATATTGGCGAGATGAGAATTGTGGCTGCTACGATAAGTTCTTTTCTCCCGCAATCTTGTAGACCCTGTTGATCGCTTGTAAATCATAAGTGTTCGGAACAGTTCCCGCAGGCAGCACCTTTTTCAGTCTCTCGACAAGGTCTTTCTGGCGGTAGGGGAACATCGGATCGCGGTCAACTGCAATGACACCCCGAGCTTTTGGATCGGTGGTCATTTTGACAGGCACAGCTCGGTCCATTCCCATAACGATGCTTCCCCGCGTGACGAGCTGGAGTTGAGAGCCCCGAGGTGCTTCTGAAACCCTTCTCAGACCTTTGACGAGCTGATTTTGCATTTCCCGAACGCGCTGTTGCACAAATTTGCGCACATCCTCTGTTGTGCCGGTTTCACTTTTCGCACCGTGCCGAAAGTAAATTGTACCCTGAGAAAAAATATTCTTCTGATGGCCCCCGTCAACTGCATATGTACCAGGCCTTTCGAAGACGAGCGGAGAATCAGGAGGGTTGATCAGGAAAACTGCAACGGTGTGTCCGTCCTTCTGGGCTTCGATGATTTCGAAGTCGCTGAAATTCTGCATCGTGTATTTTCTGATGAGGTCACAGTATTTGGCGTGATCGTAGTTGAGAACGGGCCTGATGTCGGAGCCACAGGCTTCACCGGCATTATTTATCCCCACGGCGAGGGTCCCTCCGCCCGAATTGCAGATAGCGACAATATCCTTCAGCACTTCGAGCGACTGTCGCGGATCAGAAGGTACGAACTATTCCTTGAACTCGACAGCTTTTGACTCGCGCTTCGCTGTAAGGCACTTCGTTACCCGTGGATTTTCCATAGTGGGACCAAGGAACCGGACTTATTGTAATCCAGGCGGTCATCATATCGAAGCTTCTAAAACGACTAATTTAGCATCCGCTGGCATCTCATCCCAAGCGCGGCGATCAGCGTTCACGGTCACGCTGTCCGTGCGGCTGGAGCCCGGTCAGCGAAATGGATCGAGGACGATGCGGTGCGGTTGGCAGAATGAGCGAAGGAGGGGTTCCAACGCCCGCGTCGGCTTCTGCATAGGGAAAACACACGACATCAGAGAGCGGATCACGGGGCTGAGAGGCATCGCCCTTAGCGAGGAGGCGAAATGGCCAAGCGAGAGGAACGCTCATGCAAGGTATTCATCAGCTTTAGTCACGACTCGCGTGAATTGCTGGAGAAGGTATTGCGGCTCTCCGACAAACTCCTTGAGCGGTTGCGCACAAAACGGCATGCCATAAAACGTTCTTTCGATGCGAAAAGTTATTGTCCGATACGTTGCTGGTCTCGACTCTCCAGGGAAGTGTTCGGCAACGTCAGCGTTTCTTGCCTGATTTGATGCCGAAGATGACCAAGGTCTTGTAAGAGGCGACGTAAACCTGGCCGTTGGCGACCACAGGAACGAGAAACGCATTGCCGGTAGTGTTGGGCCAGGTGCCCGCGGGGGCCTTTACGAGGCGCTTCAACGTAGCCCCGCCCGCATGGGGATTGAAGGCATATAGGTATATCTGGGGTTGTGAAGAGGAGAGGGGCCTGGAGAGCGCCCAGATGATGGGATTCGATGTACCGTTCGATGAAATCGTGGTGAAAAAGCCCGGCCCTTGGCCGCCGCCAAGAGAAGAAGAGGAGGCGATTTGAGTTAGAGACGGGGAGGGCGAGGTCTGCACCTTCCACAGCCCGACAGTCCTTCCACCGCTCGACACCACGCGCGCGATGCCGTCGGAGCCATCCACATAATACGACTGCCCGCACCAGCAGTTGCCGATATTGTACGTGCCGAGCACGTTGTTAAACAACGGAGAATAGCCGCCGAGATTGTCCTCATTCATGAAAAACATGTTGCCCTCCTTGCCTGCGGCGACGGCCAGGTGGGGAATCGAGCCGGGCTGATCGGGGAGTACGAGCACGCCGCCCGAGCCGAAATCTTCATCGACCATATCGAGAGGGCTTTGATCGCTGGGAGTGAAGAGATCGAGGACAGTAAGCAAGTCGGACGAAAGCTTCACGACGCTTTCTTGAATGTTGGTGACGCCATCATAAGTCGTGCCGGAATAGTCCGAGTTGCCGGTGACGACAAGAATGTTTCCGGAATCATCGACAGCCGGTCCGTAGCCGGACATCCAGATGGAAGAAAGAAAGAAATTATTCGGCGAGGTCGCCTGCGTATCGAAGAGCTTATTGGCGGGCAGCGGCTCCAGTGAACCGGTGGTCCAGCCGAGCAGCCAGCCGCGCGAAACATTGGCGGCGTAATCGCAGAAGCTGCCGAAGCCGGCGTAGACATTGCCATTGGCGAGGAGCAACCCGGGCCGCTGGCGCTGATAAGTGGCATTGAAGGTGAAGGTGGTGCCGTCGGTGAGCGTGTGCGACGCTGCGACGATCTGCGCAGTGACTTTGTCGGTCAAGCTGCCGAGGTCGAGAGCGTGAATGCGGTAGGCGGGCCCGCCCAAATCCTGCGTGTAAACCATTGCGTAGAGCGTGTTGCTGGTGAGGTCGATCACCGACGTGGAGGTCATGCCCACGTTGGGCCCATTGTTGTTGCAGCCCAGCGGTTCGTGTACTGGAGTGCCGAGGTTGGGATTGAGCAGCACCCTGCCGCTGTGCGAGTCGATGGCATAGATGGTGTTGTTTTCTGAAGTGACGTAGACCACGTCGTGGGGGCCTTGGAAATTTCCGGCGGTGATGTTGACATTGGGGACGAACAGTGGCTGGGCGTCCACCTGGTCATCGAGCTTCACCGAATGCAGCATAGCGAAGGAAGACTTGTTCACATCGCCGGGAGTGAGCACTGTCTCCTGGGAATTCCACCCAGTGCGGAAGTTGTCGTAATGATAGGTAGTGACTGCGGTCTGCGCAGTGACGCCGGAAGCGCAGAGGCCGGCGAGGATGAATACTGCAACAAGTAAAGCGCGGCGGATGGACATGGCTCGGAATTCCCCATGGTTGAGTGTGAAAAATCAGACCCCTGCAGTTACTATCATCACGTCGCGACGACGTCAAGGATTATCATCAAACGGGATTATCGGCAATCGTCGCATGGCCGCGGCTTCGGAAGAAACACCTCAGCCTTGCACCCGCCGGGGGGGAAGATGTGCCACGCAGCCAGTCGGACGGTGCATGTGCTCCTAGAATATTGACCTGTGACTGCTAAACATTCCGTCCGCGATGGGAAAGGGATTGCGGGAGCACGCCATCATCGAGAATTGCGACGGTTCTGAGGGCAGGAAATACTTCTAACCCTGGTAATCATGGACTGACAGCCGCGGACGCACATTGATCTGCGCCAGAACACCAAGAGTGCGGTTGGTGGGCGGATCACGCTGATCTGGCTGGCATCTACTCTGGTAGCAAATTCGTTGCGTCGAGGGCAGGAGAAGCGTACGATGCGCGAGTCAGTGGTCCAAATTGAACATTTCGGTTTGAGTCAAAATATAAGGAGACTGCTATGTCACCTATCAACTGGAATACCGCGATTCAGTACGCCAATTTAGTTCATATTGCCGAACTGGTCGATCCTCACGGATCCTACAGACAAACCGATATCGATGAAATCAAGGCTGCCGGTTATGCGTTTCTGCAAACCATTTATGGGGACGATTTGGCGACGGACATTGACGCACACCTAGGAGATGTGGTGACGTTTGGCTTCCTCGCCGTCTCCCCCGCGAAGGAGCTGGTAGCCTCCATTCGTGGGACAGACTCGATTCTGGAATGGTTGCATGACGCATCGTTTTTGATGGTGCCGTCTCCTATCTCCGGTTCTCACGGATTCACCGAAGACGGCTTCACGGCAGTGTACAAATCGCTGAGAATTGGGCAGGACAACGGGACTCTCCGGGCGAAGGACTCGATTAAGAGCTATCTCGACACGGGAGCCTCGGCCAGCGTGACGGTCTGCGGGCACAGCCTGGGCGGCGCGCTGTCCACGCTGCTGACGCTTGATGTGGGACTGAACACTTCATGCCGCACACCGACGGCCTATAGCTATGCCAGTCCGCGCACGGGTGACCATCTGTTCGCAAGCTCGTTCAATACCGCCATTGCTTCCAATTATCGAATCGTAAATCGACAAGATCTTGTGCCAAAGTTACCGCCGATTCTGCCGATCCCGTTCGAGCACGTGAACACTCAATTTGAATTGAACCCGCCACCAAACCAGATCAATCCGACGATTCCGTGCATGCACCACCTCACCACCTACTTGTGGCTCATGGGGCGGCAGGCCGGAGTGAACGCCGGGCAGCTCGATACCGGTTGCGTTTATCGAGCCGGGGCAGCACCCCAACACGTTTAGCCAGTGGCATGGAAGCCAGCACGATGCCAGCGGACGACGGTCTCCGGGGTTACGTTGATAAGGCTGGTTTTCCATCCAGACCAGAACCGCCGAGCAGCTACCCAAAACAATCTATCGTTTAAGCTGAGCCGTACTCTTGGATGTCGGCGCTTCAGGACAGCCAATTGCTGGCGAAGAGCAAGGATCTCAAGCAGCAGGCTGCTCCGATCACAAAAAAGCCTGCTGATGATAGCGAAAAGGGACAAAATCAGGCGGATCATGGCCGTTTTCTTATAACAGAAATGGAATACGGAAGCGCCGCTATCTTATTGATTTCAAAAGCGGACGGAATTTTGGCGAGGGACAGGAGTGAGTGGAGGTCACTGCAATGACCAAGAACACAAAGGGCATCATTGCCTATCTGTTTATCGCTTTCGGAATGGCCTGGCTCTGCTGGGAAATTCCCATCCGACTGGGTGTCTCCGTCCACAGCCCATTATTTCAACTGGCTGCACTGCCCGGCGGCTTTGCGCCCGCGATCGCGGCGATCGTCGTCCGCAAATGGATCACGCGCGAGGGTTTTGCCGATGCCGGACTGCGCCTGCATCTTCGGAAATGGCCGTATTACCTTGCGGCTTGGCTTATCCCGCTGGCGGTTGTGGGCTTCCTCATCGTCGCCGCTTATGCGCTCAAAATAGGACAGCCGGACTTCACTCTGATCCGCGCGATCAAGTCCCTGCTCCCCGCAGGCGTCACCCTGCCCCCAACGGTACACCCCAAATTCTCGGGCGCAATACTTGGTGTGCTGATCACCGCGATAATGGTCACGCCGGTGCTATGGGGCGAAGAATTTGGCTGGCGCAGTTATCTGCAATTACGTCTGTGCCCCGGCCGACCCCTCAGGGCCGCTATTTTCACCGGATTGATATGGGGCGCCTGGCACTTCCCGCTAGTCGTGCGCGGTTATGCTTATCCCCACAGCTCTCAGTGGGGGTTGCTCGTCTTTCCCGTTAGCACGGTATTGCTTTCGATCATTTTGGGCTGGCTGCGGCAGCGAACCGGGAGCGTTTGGGCGCCGAGTCTGGCCCACGCTGCGACGAATGTGATTGGAGGACAATTGACGTTTGTGCTGTTCTCCGGAGGGGCCAACTTGCTTCTGGTGAGCAATCTCGGAGTACTGGCCTGGATACCGCTGGGAGCTCTGTGCGCCTGGATCGTGGTTACGGGGCAACTTCAGCCCTCGACTGAGCGAGCACAGCCAATTGGCAGGTACGCCCTGTGATGCGCAATAATTCCGTCCGGACGTGAAAACTCAGCCGGTAAAGCGGGATTGAGAGCGGAGCGCCTTTCGCTCATGCCTCCGGGCCCGTCGTGATGTTGGGGTCGGGGTGCAGCCTGTGATTTTGCGCGTGCAGAGCGGCGCAAGCCTGCTTGGCGAGCATCGAATCATCTGCATCGCCACCGTCCTGTGAGTCTACGCTGCGATTCGGTCCAGCCGGTATTCGTGGTGCAATCCGCCCAGAATCGGGTGGGAAGAAATTCGTGCCCAAGCAGGCAGCTCGTGTCTATGAATATTTCCTGGGAGAAATGGGCACGGGTCCTCCACCGGAGCAGGAATGCAGGACCCAAAGATGAGTGTGGGCGGCCATGGTTGTAATGACTGATCCACTCGCGGAGGATTCTTCGCAGATGTTTTTCGTTGAACGGAATCATGAAATCCAGGCACTCCCGGCGGATGGTGCCCACTAGCCGCTCCACAAATGGATGGGACAAGGGAACGTAAGGCACGGTCTTGATCTCAGTCACATCCAGGACTCGCAGGTTGGCCTGCCATTGAGGAAAGCGATAAAGCGAATCGTTGTCGGTACTGAGGTATTTCGGCATTGAGCGGTTGCCTCGAATGGCGTGGGTGAACATTTGACAGAGGGCGATACCATCAACCGTGCCAGCATGGATGCCAAACCCAATGATCCGGCGAGTGAACTGATCCATGACAACCAATATCCAGTGAGTCCTCAACACAGCCGATTCGCAGCGAAACAGATCCGCGCTCCAGAGACTGTCCTTTACGTGGCCGAGGAACGTCAACCAGGATGGACCAGAGGGGGCCAGATTGGGGTAATGCTTGGCCAGGATACGCCGCACTACGTCTTTATCGACAGGGACGCCGAATGTCAGAGCAATTTGCTGAGCGATTCGCGGGCAGCCCCAGAAGGGATTGCGTAGTTTGGTAGCGACGATCGCATCAATGAGCTCCTTGGGCGGGCCCTGGGAACCGGGCTTGCGCCGGCATTTGGCCGAGAAGAGCAGGCGATACTTGCGTTCAGTCAGAATGTGGTGAAAGTGCAGCAGGGTTGACGGTTTCAGAACGATGGCCGAACGGATAAGACGGGACGGCCGTATAAAAAGAGCGCACCAACCAGCGACGATGCGGTCCCATGGACGGAGATTGGGGGCGCGGTGACGCGAACGATTGAGGATCAGAAGTTGATGCTTGGCGAGCACGGACTCAGCAATTATGGAACGGGCGCCGCCCGGCCTGGCAAGTCGAACAACGGCCGTGAGGAGATGGACGAAAAGGATCACGAGATCGCGCATTTCCGCATCGTAGCAAGAAATGCAAAAACCTCGTGGAATTCCGGGCAAATCAGCAATTCGCCATGAACACCCAGGCGCAGGTCTGGCTTGAGCGTGTCACCAATCGTAAACGCAAACCAACGAAGCCCTCAACAATTTCAAATTGGAAATTCATTTTGAAAAAGTGGGTGCTTCCTGAATTTAGTTCTCTCCATCTGGCCGAAGTAAATAATCTGGCGATGAAGAAATTTGTGGGGCGTCTCTGTGCTGCGAAGCTCAGTCCTAAAACCATCCATAACATTTCTCAATTGCCGAAAATGATTGTGGCTTCGGCCATCAATGAAGAAGGCGAAGAAATTTATCCTCGAAAGCGGAACGCCGAATTTATTGATATGCCCGTTGTCACGTCACAGCATCAGCCAGCCGTTACGGGTGACACCGTTTCTCAGTTAATGGCCCAAGCGGAAGGCCAGTATCGGGTTCTGTTCGCGTTGGTGGCAGGCACAGGAATGAGGGCGGGTGAAGCACTTGCTCTGGAATGCAAGCACGTCTCCGAGGATGGCCGGACGCTCACCATTCAACAGAGCGTTTGGCAGAATCAGATTCTGTCACTGAAAACCGCTAATGGCATTCGGGAGATTGACTTGCATCCTGATCTCAGCACGATGCTGAAAGCCTTCATCGGGAATCGCACGACCGGCCTGATCTTCCACACCAACACTGGCAGGCCTCTTTGTCAGACGAACGTTCGGAACCGATACCTGTATCCGTTGTTGGAGGAAGCGGGGTCTCACCGCATGGGCTTTCACAGCTTCCGCAGATTCAGGACAACACATCTTCGGAAGCAGCGCGCCCCAGAGGATTTAATTCGCTTCTGGTTAGGCCACGCCAATCAGTCAATCACTGACGGTTATTCCAAGCTCAGCGATGATCTGGAATTCCGAAAGAAAGTGGCTGAATCAGTGGGCCTGGGCTTTGAAATCGCATCTGAAAACAGCGTTGTTGTACCCTATTCAGCAAGTTGTACCCTAGTTCCTGAATTGGTTGGTGCCGTCTAAGTTATTGTGGGAGCAGGAGAAAGGTGGTTGCGGGGGTCGGATTTGAACCGACGACCTCCGGGTTATGAGCCCGACGAGCTACCAGACTGCTCCACCCCGCGTAACGATAATAGGCGAAACTGAGGGCACCGTCAAACGTCGGTGTAACGTGGCGATTATTGGTCCTGCGGTGTGCCCATAAGATTGCGACGGCTTGGTTTGCCAAGGCGGCTACCAGGAACTGTACGCGGTACCCTCACTGGATGTGGCTTCCGAAGACGAATGAACATCGGTGATTCCAGTTGTGGTTTGCTGCGGATCAAGCAGAAAATCCGACGTCTCGACATTCCAATCCTGGCGGCGCGTAGTGGGATCGGTGGGAACTTGCCGCAGATAGCCGGCGGTAACGATATCGTCTAGGGAACTGGGGGCAGCTTCCTTGTCAAGGGTGAATTGCTGGATAGCCTGACGCATGACGAAAAGATCCTGCTTCAGAGCCGCTTCCTTAGCCCGGGTGACGGATTGCTCGTAGCGTCCAGCGCCCAAGGTGGCCAGAATTAAGATGATGGTAATGACGATCATCAACTCCAGCAGGGTGAAGCCTGACCACGCCTGGCGGCCATTCGCAACGCCACCGCTTGGACGCGCCCGCAAACGCGATAGCAATGACCGAGGGGAATGTTCGCGAGCGGGGGGCGGCAGAATAGCGCCATTGGCTCCGGATAGCCCGGCAGTGATACGCGAATTCTGGAAATATCGAATCATCGTGAATTTGACAGCCGCAGTGGCCGTTTTGCCAAGGACGGCGTTACCAATCGGAATATTTTGTGTTGTCCAAACCTGTCGCCGTGGATTTTGAATAAATATCGAAAACGTTTTGCCCGCCCCATGAGGTCGAATCCAGATCGTCCTGCACGGAACGTAATCCCCAGTCAGTATTGTTGGTCATGGGGTCAACGGGCACCTTCCGCAGAAAACGCACTTTCTTGTCGGCGGAGCCGGATAATTGCACTCCCTTGACCAGGGTGTCCAAGTCGGGCGGATAGCCATTGGTGTCAACCTCCACTTTAATCAAGTTTTGGTCGGCCGCATCCTTATAACGATCAATGGCATTGCGAATTTCCCTTAGATTCTGGTGAAGCAGTTGTTCCTTCTGCCGCTTCACAATTACCCGGGTCATAGGGACGGCGGCGCCGGTAAGAATTAGCAGGATGCCGCAGGCGATAATCAACTCCAGCAGGGTCATTCCCGCGTCGGGCTTATGATTTCTCATCCGCCAACGAGGAGCGCGCCTATCCGGGATACGGAAAGGCGGGGCTAACGCTCCGTGCTGTTCGGGTACCGTCACTTGACCTGAATTGTAGCGGTTCCAGCGCTGATGGGCAGATTGTGCTGCTGGGAGTCGCGGGCATTCACTTGAGCGACTTGCAAAGTCGCGCTGCCCGGACCCACGGCGCGCACGACCAGGCCGAGCAATGTGCCGCTGCCGTTAATTCCCTGAGTACCCGGCTGCCGGGAAGCGGAAATGATGGCTTGGCCGGCCTTCTGATCCACGTGCTGGACAATGGCAATTTCCTGCGTGCCGCCGGAGAGAAAACCTCCGCTGCGCACATCGTCAATCTGAATGACCTTCGGGTCATATTGCAGCAACAGGGGAATGGAGAAGAGGTCATGAACGTTCTGCACCTCCAAGCCGATGGTAGCGGTGTCACCGGGTCGCATATTCGTCGTCGCAGGCTCGAATTTCAATATGGTTGAGGGCGCTTGTATGGCGGCCGTCTGGCCAGCGGCCGGGGCAGTGGTGGGGCTGGCTGGATTACCGGAGGACAGCGGCGCTGGTGTTGCATTGTCAAATTGTTCGCGGTAGACGCGCACGTTGGTGTCTGATCCCGTCGCGATGGTTTGCAGGTTGGCCGCGGTGATGGAGGGCATTCGAATAATGTGAGGAGTGATGACGATGATAACGTCGTCGTCCGCGACCTCCTTGGAGGTCTGCGAGAAGAAATACTTAAAGAACGGCACGCTGGCCACCCCGGGCCAGCCGTTGATGCTGTTGGTAACAGTATGCTGAATCAGGCCGCCCAGAATGCTCACTTCGCCTTCGCGGAGACGGACTTCGTGCTCGACCGTGCGCTGGCTGATGATGGGCTGTTCAATGCCGCCCAGGTTGCTTTGGCCCGTGACGGCGGAAACTTCAATCTTCAATTTCATGCTGATGTCGTTATCAGGGTGTACGCGCGGAGTGACGTCTATATTCACACCGACGTCCTGATACTGAAACTGGGTGTTAACCAGGGGACTGACTGTCGAAGTCGAAACGCCCACGCCGGCCTGGAAGCTGCCTGTAGCGATGGGTACTTTTTCTCCGATGCGCAGCTTGGCTTGCTGACCATCGGAGACGCGGACTTCGGGATCCTGAATGATGCGCGTGCCTGTATCTGTGAGCAGTGCTTCCAGCGATGCGCCGGGCAGGGTCACGCTGAAATCCGCTGAAGATAAATGGGCCAGATTGTTCAAAGTAATTTGAGGCACCGTGGAAGTGGGGGTTGTTGTTGTCACCGTGGTACCTGTGGAGGTGCTATTGGGTTGAACGGAAGTGCGCGGAGTGAAGGCCAGTGCCACGCTTTGCCCCGGCAAAATGCCAAGCTGATTCAGGTTATCCAGACTGGCTTCGAGAACCTCAACCTGCAATAAAATTTCGGGACGCGCCTTGTCAATATTATCGAGGATGCGGCCAGCCAGCAGCACCTTATCCTCGGTGTCGCGAACAACGATAGCATTCTGGGAATTCACCTGCTGGACGCGCTTGAGGTCCAATAACTGGCGCAGACCGGTGACAATTTCGGTGATGTCCTGGGGCGTAAGGGTATTAGCCAGGTAGAATGTTTTCACGACTTCGTCTTCGAGATCGCGACGTTTTTGGGGTTGATCTGGGGCGACCAGGATGATGCCAGGAGTGACGGGTTTCCAGAAAGCTTTCGCTTCCAAAGCTACAGCGTCGAGAGCCTGTTCCAGGGTTACGTTGGGCAATTCAACAGTGATTCGACGGGAATTAAAGTCAGGGTCGAAAATCACCGAAAGACCAGCCAGCTTGCCAATGGTCTCAAAAACGACTCGGCCATCGTTGGTCATCTTCAAATTAATGGGCTCGCGCGAAAGAGGTTTCAACTCTGGAGGCATGGACAAGAACTCGGACTCGGGTTGCATGTCACTGGGATGGGGTGCGGGAACGCCCTGCTCGGCGGCAACCATGTTAAGGGTTCGCTGCACTTCCTGGTCGGCGGCAATGTTTGACGAATCCTGGGTTTTAGCTTTTTGAAACTCGGCCAGCGCCAGGGTCAGATTATTTTGCTCCAGGAATTTCCGGCCCTGCTCCAAGTGAAATTGAGCGGCTTCGAAGCGCAATTGATCAACCTTGATCCTGAATTCCGGGTCGTCGGGTTTCAAGCGCAAAGCCTGCTGATAGTGCAGCAGGGCGGTGTCGTAGTCCTGCACCTGCTCGGCCTTTTTGGCCTCGTTATCGTAATTCTGGTTGTTCTTCGGGCAGCCAGCAAGGATAACCACAGCAACCGCCAACACGGACGGCAAGACGTAACGGCGCAACGGAACCTCCGACAAGATCAAATTAGTTTAGCACTCGATGTTACGGCGAGCCAGAGGGGCGTGGCTTGCGTGTGTCTTAACCCGGCAGCTATCATAGATATGCGTGAACAGAAAAAATATTTCATCGGACAGTATCCAAGTAATTGCCCGGAACCGTGCCGCCGGTTACCACTATCACATTCTGGAGCGATTTGAAGCGGGTTTGGTGCTGCGCGGTACCGAAGTGAAAACACTCCGGGCCGGCGCCGTAACCATGCGCGAAGCGTACGCCGAGGTGCGTGGCACGGAGGTGTGGCTGCAAAACTGCCATCTCCCCGAATATTTGCCGGGTGGACCGTTTAATCACACCGCGTTGCGATCGCGAAAATTGTTGCTGAACAGGCGTGAGGTCGACAAACTTGCGGGGATGGTTCAGCAAAAGGGACTTACCATTGTTCCGCTGAGCTTGTATTTTAAGAACGGGTACGTGAAATGCGAGATCGGCGTGGCGCGCGGTAAACAGATGCACGATAAACGGCAGTCGGAGCGCGACAAGGAAGCCCGCAAGGAAGCCAACGATGCCATGTACCGGTATCGTCGGCGTTGATTTAGAATCCTGAGTAAAAGGTAAACTATGCATATCGAATGGGAATCGCAGCCCTATGCTTCCGCTGTAACCGACGCCCTTATCATCTATCTGTTTGATAAAGATGAGCGCTTGGAAGGAATGGTTGCCGAGTTGGACAAACTGACTGGAGGTAAGTTGAAGGCTCTGATAGAGAGCGGCGAACTTACCGGCAAGCCATTGGAAACTGTGCTGCTGCACTTTCCCGCTGGACTAAGCGCGAAACGGCTGCTCTTGATTGGCGCGGGCAAACCGGAAAAATTCAGACGCGCGGATCTTCGTCGTATCGCGAGTGTGGCGGCCAGGTATTTGAAGGGACGCGGCGCAAAAAATATTGTCTTCCTTGCCCGCGAAGGCCAACGGAGCGCCGCTGATGCGCAGGCCGTCGCGGAAGGTTTGATCTTCGGAGAGTTTGAATCGGATAAGTATCGCGCCAGGAAGGAACCCGTCAAGGGTATCGAACGCGTTTCGCTGGCTGGATGGAATGCCGGTGACCGCAAAGAAATCGAAGCGGCCATTACTCGCGGCAAGAATATCGCGGAATCGCAGAATTTCGGGCGCGACCTGATTAACGAACCGTCGAATTATCTCACCCCCGCAATTCTCGCCGAACGAGCCCAGGCAATGGCGCGCGAAACGAGTCTGGGAGTGGAAGTTCTCGACGAAAAACGAATTGCCGAATTGAAAATGGGCGCAATTTTGGGGGTGGCGCAGGGAAGCGCGGAGCCTCCCCGGGTGATTGTGTTGACTTACACGCCGGCAAAGGAGCGGCCCGGCGCGCCAGTGCTGGGGCTGATTGGAAAAGCAATTACGTTCGATACTGGTGGAATTTCCATCAAGCCGGCTAACGGCATGGAAAAAATGAAATACGACATGGGCGGCGGCGGCACCATGCTGAGCGTGATGCGCGCACTAGCGCTGGTCAAGCCGGCGGTAAAAGTGATTGCGGTGATTATGTCGGCGGAAAATATGCCGGGAAGCCGCGCGCAAAAACCCGGCGACGTGAAAATTGCCATGTCGGGGAAGTCCATCGAAGTGATCAATACCGACGCTGAAGGGCGCATGGTGCTCGCCGATGGGATTACCTACGCGCGGCAGCTTGGCGCAACGCACCTGATTGACGCCGCGACGCTAACCGGCGCAATTGAAGTGGCTCTGGGAGTTTTCAATGTGGGTGCATTCGGCCAGCCACGCGAATATTTGGATCGCTTTCTTGCCGCCGCAAAAGATGCGGGCGAAAAAATGTGGCCCATGCCGCTGGACGATGAATACGAGGAAGGGATTCAGAGCACTATCGCCGACATTCGCAATACCGGCAGTGGACGGGGCGGCGGCGCGATTACCGCGGCATGGTTCCTGAAAGAATTTGCCGAAGAAATGCCGTGGATTCACTTGGACATCGCCGCGACGTGTTGGAACGACGACGCTAAGCCCTGGGCCGCGAAGGGTCCAACGGGGATTGCGGTGCGCACCATCGTTGATTTCGCGATGAGTTTGTAAAAAAACCTACTCTATTTCGTGCCAGGTACCAGCGAGGCCGCTAGGTTCAGGTCACCCCACGCGAGGCCCGTCTTGCGGGGCAGACGAGGGATTTGCATTTTGCCTATTGCACATGTCAAGGCTTTAAGAAACGAAAAGACGACCGGCATAACTTAAATGGAAAGTCCGGTGAAAGAGGGCGGTAACGAGGCAGGCGGTGGTGGTTTTTGCTTTTGTTCTTGATTCCCATCCCGTTTAGCCCGTGGCGGCTGGGAACCATCTGCCTCGCGGTATTTTGCGCATCAGCCTGCCTGTTGTTTCCAATAAAGAATTAAGTCGAAGTAGCCCGTTGCGCCTTCTATTGCGCACGTAACGTGTTTACATCATTTCGGGTGCTTCCATGCCGAGCAAGTTCAGCGCAATGGTGAGTTGACGAAGGACCAAATCGGCCAGCAGCAGCAGGAACGCCCGGCGCTGTGCATTTTCTTCCGAAAGTATGCGGTGGCGATGGTAGAAAAGATTGAAAGCCTGGGCCAGTTGGAATGCATACTTGGCGACGAATGCCGGCTCCTGCGCTTTCAGTGCCGCCTCCACATGCACGCCGAGTGAACCAGCGAGCAGCGTCAAACTCCATAAATCATTTCCTTCCGGCGGGGCCAAAAGTTTAGCGAGCCCTTCGTTGGTGATCGCCCTTTCCATCGCGGCGATGCTCGCGCCAGGGTTCTGCTCGGCAAGTTTTCGGAAAATTCCGCGCGCGCGCACCGACGCGTATTGCACATAGGGGCCGGTTTCCCCTTCGAAACTTAGAGCGTCTTTGAAATCGAAAGCGATAATCGTTGTGCGGGTGAAGCGCAACAAGAAATAGCGCAACGAGCCGATGGCGATGGCATGGCCGACAGCGGCGCGCTCGGCGGGCGAAGCATCTGAGTGGCGGGAATCTACTTCGGCGCGGGCCAGCGCCTCGAGTTGGTCGAGCAGATCGTCGGCCTTGACTCCCTGTCCCTTTCGGCCGCTCACTTCCACGAACGGGCGATTGGCATCCTCAGCGGGAATTTCGTAGCCCATCTCCGCGGCGCAGCGAGGAGTGAGCGCGACAACGTCATAGGCCAGGTGGGTGAGCGAATCAGCTTCGGCGGGGAATCCGAGCGCGCGCAGTCCATGCTTCACCACCATTTGCGGATAGGCTTGGCGCGAATCAATCACGTTGTAAACACGCTGGGCATGGCCGAATGCGGGCGCGTCAAGATCGCTGGCCGAATCATTGGTGATCCAATCCATGCGTCCGCTGGGGTGAGCGTGAAAGTGCTGGTAATAAAAATCACGCGCCAGCAATCCGAACTTCCACAGGTGATAGGCGATATCCTTGCCGACGTAGGTGACTGTGCCGTTGGAGCGGACAATAATTTTGGCGTCAGACTCGCCGGAATTTTCCGGAGCCGGAAATTCAGCAGTGGAGATGTCGAGGCCATCCTCTTCCGCTCCGCGCTCAGCATTTGCTTGAGAAGCCGGTTCGCCGTCGGTGGGCGTCAGCATCACCCAGCAGCCCAGGTTCTTGCCGGAGCCGGCCAGATGGATCGCGCCGCGCTCCTTCAGCAGTGCGAAGGCAACATCCCAAAAGTTTAGGCGCAGAATTTCACTTTCGCGCGGCAACAGATCGTATTCAATGCCCAGGCGGTCGAGGGTGCGCAGATGGCAATGGACGATGGCGGTGGAGATGAGTTCGGCGAGATCGGCGGCCGGCGCGTGGCCGTGTTCGATATCTTTCAGCACCTGTGAACGCAGAGCGAGGCGCGTGGGATCTTCTTCCAGGTAATGAGTGACCCGGGCGTAAAGGTCCCAGCAGTAATAATCGAATTGCGGCCCGGCAATCAGGTCGCGAATTTCGGCGGCGGATTTCTTCTCGATGTGGAGAAAGCCGAGAACCACGTCGGCGACCTGTACTCCGGTGTTATCAATATAATTTTGCACTTCCACGTGGTGGCCGGAGTGGCGCAGCAAGCGCGCGAAAGTGTCTCCCAGGACGGCGTTGCGAAGGTGCCCGATGTGCGCGGCTTTATTGGGATTGATGCAGGTGTGCTCGACGATAGTCTTGGGCGCGACTTTCCCGACTTCATGCGCCGGGGTGGAGTTTTCGGCTGATGCGAGCGTGTCAGGGGAGAACCCTTCCCGAAAGAATGCCGCGCGGTCGAAAAATACGTTGAGGTAGCCGCCGCCGGCCACTTCAATTCGAGCCACGCCGGGCAGCCTCGCCATCACCGGCCCTAAGGCCACGGCGATTTCCTGGGCCAGCAGGCGCGGCGGCCGCTTCATCCGCTTGGCAAGATCAAAGCAAACGGGCGAAGCCAGTTCGCCCATTTCGAGCTTTGGCGGTCGCTCGGTGGTGACAGTCGCGTCCAGGTGATACTGCGTGGCGATGTGGTTGCGAATGGCGTCGCGAATTTTCTGTTCGAGCGGTTGATACATGATTTAGGGACGCCCCGAGGCTGAGGTGGTTCTAGTTCTTATGGGCACGGGTCTCGCGATTATAGGGAATGGGGCGCGGAGGGTCAAAACATTGAGGAAAAGTGGCTCTATCCCACGTGGGTAGTGGACTAGGTTGTGGTACTTTGACACCAAGGAATCGAGGACCAGTATGAAGCAGTGCCCATTCAAACTCGGTGAGATTGTGGTCTTCTCACCCGATACTCATGCCAAAGGATGGTCGCTTCACACCTTCGAGAGAGCGCGGCTTAGGCCTGGTGAATCAGGGGGTGGTAACTCGCATCGAATCTGGCATGTACCTTTTTCTTGATGATGAGCGTGGCGGCTTTCACTGGCAGTGTTTTACGGCGCAAATTTAAACTGCTCAGTGTCGAGGAATTCACAGCCGTGCAGATGCGCGGCGGTTTCCTGTACACTTTCCTATCCCAATGAAAATTGTGTATTTGGATTGCTTTTCGGGGATTAGCGGAGACATGGTGCTGGGAGCGCTGGTGGATGCGGGCGTGAGCTTCGAGCATCTGGAGGCTGAACTGCGCAAGCTGTCGGTATCGGGATGGAGCATTCGCGCGGAGGAGGTAAAGCGACGCGGACTGCGGGCGAAGAAAGTAACGGTGGAATCCGGGGAGCGCCATCCGCACCGTGGCTTGCAGGAAATCCTAGCGATGATTGCGGCGGCTGGATTTGCACCGGGTGTTACGGATCGTGCGACGCGAATTTTCACACGGCTGGGCGAGGCCGAGGCGGGTGTTCACGGCGTGCCGGTGGAGCGCATACATTTTCACGAAGTGGGCGCGGTGGATTCCATTGTGGATATTGTCGGCGCGGCGATTGGATTCGAGGCGCTAGATGTCGAGGTATTATGCTCGCCGCTTAATGTGGGTGGGGGACGTGTGCAAACGTCGCACGGAATGCTGCCGGTGCCTGCTCCGGCGACGGCCGCGCTGCTGCAGGGCGCGCCAACATATTCAAGCGGATTGGAAATGGAACTGGTGACGCCGACAGGCGCGGCGATTGTCGCAACACTGACCAAGCGATTTGGAGCGCAGCCGGCCATGCGGGTTCAATCCACCGGATATGGCGCAGGCACGGCGGACCCGAAAGAACAGGCCAATGTGCTGCGAGTCTTTGTTGGGGAAACCGCTGAGGGCTCTGCAGGCGAAGCTGTTGAAGAGGGCGCGCCAGCGGGAATCCGCAGCGATGCCGGCGCGGAATGGGAAGCGCCAATCACGGTGCTGGAAGCGAACGTAGATGATATGAACCCGCAGATTTACGGATACTTCGCGGAACGTGCGCTGGCGGCGGGAGCGCTGGACGTTTTTGCCACTCCAGTGCAGATGAAGAAAGGGCGTCCCGGGATGATGGTGACGGTGCTGTGCGAGCGTGGATTGCGCGACCGGCTGGCGGAGATGATGCTGCAGGAGACGACGACGATTGGCGTTCGCATGAACGATGTCCGGCGGCGGACGCTGGAGCGCGAGGCAGTGACAGTTTCAACGCCGTGGGGTGCTGTGGAAGTAAAAATCGCGCGGCAGGGCGATGAGGTGCTCAACGTCGCTCCGGAGTATGAAGATTGCAGCCGGATCGCGCGCGAGAAAAACGTCCCGCTGAAACAAGTGATGGCCGAAGCATTTCGAGCTTTTCATAGGCGGCAGAATAAGTAACCATAAGTCACGGATCGCCTCAGAGAATGGAAAACAGAGCACATATACCGGAAAAGGCGCGAGCCGATTCACCCTCACAACCGGCGCACCACGGGCGAGCCGAGCGTGGGACACGGCCGAAGTTTTATCTAACTACGCCGATTTACTATGTGAACGCGCGACCGCATCTGGGGCATACGTACACAACGGTGGTGGCTGATACGATTGCGCGCTACAAGCGGATGCGCGGCTACGACGTTGTTTTATTGACGGGCACGGACGAGCATGGGCAAAAAGTCGAGCGGGCGGCAAAGGTCGCGCGGGTGACTCCGCAGGCCTACGTCGACCGGATTTCCGGCGAATACCGGCGCCTATGGAACGAACTGGGATTACAGATCGATCGTTTCGTGCGGACGACTGACGATGCCCACGAACACGCCGTGCGGCGGCTGCTGGAGCAGGCGCGCGACAATGGCTACGTCTATAAAGGGCATTACGAAGGCCAATATTGCGTTTTCGACGAAATGTATGTGGATGAGCCGCTGCCGGGCAACCTGTGTCCTGAATGTCACCGGCCGACCGAGCTGGTTCGCGAGGAAAACTATTATTTCAAGCTTTCGGTTTTTCAGGAACGGCTGATAGAGCTTTACGAGAAGCACCCCGATTTCATCCAGCCGGAGGCGCGTCGAAATGAAGTGATGGCTTTCGTGCGCGGAGGCTTGCGCGATCTTTCGGTCAGTCGCACGTCGGTAAAATGGGGAATTCCGTGGCCGGGCGACGACAGGCACGTTTTCTATGTCTGGTATGACGCGCTCGCCAGCTACATGACCGGCATCGGCTACGGCGATGACGAATTGCAATGGGAGCATTACTGGCCCGCGGATTTGCATCTGATTGGCAAGGAGATTTTGCGGTTTCATGCGGTGTACTGGCCCGCGTTTTTGCTGGCGGCGGGCGAGCCGCTGCCGAAGAAAATCTTTGCGCATGGCTGGTGGCTTTTTCAGGAAGAGAAAATGTCGAAATCGCGCGGGAACATGCAGCATCCGCAGCCCGCGGCGCGCGTGCTGGGTATCGACGCGCTGCGGTATTTTCTTCTGCGCGACATGGTATTCGGGCAGGACGGGAATTACACACGCGACACGCTGCTCACTCGCTACAACAGCGATCTGGCCAATGGCTTGGGCAATTTGGCGTCCCGCACCCTGACCATGATTGAGAAATATTTCGGCGGCGAGATTCCTGAAAGAAGCTCTGAAATTGATAATCCGCTCAAATCGGCATGTGCCGCGGAAAGCCAGATTGTATTAGATGCGTACGAGTCCTATAGCTTTTCGGCCGCGCTGCAACACATCTGGCAGATTATCTCCTTGGTGGATAACTACCTCACCAATGAAAAGCCGTGGAAGCTGGCGGAAGTCCCCGAAGAGCGAAAGCATCTCGCCAGCGTGCTATATAACGCGGCGGAGGCGCTCCGGTTTGTCGTGGTCCTGGCGCATCCGGTGATTCCGCAGTCTACCCAGACGATTTGGCGGCAGCTTGGATTGCCGGGCGCTATTGAATCGCAGCGGCTGGACGCGTTAGCTTGGGGCGGCCTGACGTCAGGCACAAAGATTGGCGAGTTCGCACCCGTATTTCCACGAGTGGATCACAAAGAAGCGTTCGAAAGGATGGAAGCGATGGAACAGGAAATGAATCAGGCCGCAAAAGCAGGAAGCGCGGCGGCGGAACAAAAGCCACCCAGCGCCACACAGGCCAGCGTTCCGTCCGCGCAGGGAAGCGGAGCGGTAACCGCGCCTCCGCAAACGGGTGCAACGTCAACCGCGAGCGCCCCAGGTGCTGGCACGTCAGGTGCCGGCACAACGCCCACGGGAGCGACGCAGGCAGCCCCCGCAAGTCCGGTGAAGATCGGAATTGACGACTTCACCAAAGTGGAAATGCGCGTGGGGGTCGTACAGTCCGCTGAAAAGGTGGCCGGCGCGGATAAGCTGCTAAAAGTCATGGTGGACATCGGCACGGAAGTGCGCCAGGTGGTTGCCGGAATTGCGGAGGCTTATAAGCCGGAAGATTTGGTGGGCCGCCGCGTCGTAGTTGTGGCAAATTTGAATCCGCGAAAACTGCGCGGTGTGGAATCGAACGGCATGATTCTGGCGGCGTCGGGGGGGGCCGAAGGGAAGCCTGTGCTGTGCACGTTCGCGGAAGATGTGCCAGCCGGGACGCGGCTGAAATAACAGTGCCCACCGGGGATCAGTCGCCCACGGACGCTGTCATAAATCGGCCGCTGGACTTGGTTGATTCGCACGCCCACCTGGATTTTGCGCAGTTCGATGCGGATCGGGACGAGATGCTGACGCGCGCGCGAAAGGTTGGCGTAAAGACCATCCTGGCCATCGGCATTGGAGAAGGGCCGCATCAGTTGCGTGCGGCGTTGCCTTTCGCGGAAAAGTACGACTGGATCTACGCCAGCATTGGCATTCACCCCGATGCTGCGCACCAGGCCTCCCCGGCGCATTTTGACGAAATGCGCGAGTTGGCGCGACATCCGAAGGTGATTGCCTGGGGCGAAATTGGACTGGATTACCATTATGACGAGCCGCCGCGTGAAGTGCAACAGCGCGTGTTTCGGCGGCAGGTTGAACTTGCGCGTGAAGCCGAACTCCCGATAATTATCCACTGCCGCGATGCATGGGACGACTGCCTGCCCATTTTGGAAGAGATGTGGAAGCCGACCGGCATTGGCGGCATACTCCACTGCTTTACCGGAACGGAACAACATGCGCGCCGTGGGCTGGACATGGGCTTCCTGGTGTCGTTCGCAGGCAATCTGACATATCCAAAAAGTGGAGCGCTGCGCCAAGTCGCTGCCAAGTTGCCGCTCGACCAGATGCTGATTGAGACGGATTCGCCGTTTCTGTCGCCCCAGGGCCGAAGGGGCAAGCGGAACGAGCCGGCATTCGTACTCGAAGTGGCGCACGCGCTGGCGAGTGTGAGAAACTTGGCAGTGGATGAAGCGGCAACGGCCACCAGCGCCAATTTCAGGCGTCTGTTCGGCATGTCCGCGAGTATGTCCCCCGAAGACAGCAGTTAAACGAGGCCCAGCCATTTCCGTCCTGACAGTGAAGGAAATTTTCGATCTTGTTCGCCATGACCTGCTCCGGGTGGAGCGGGAAATCGCGGCGCAGACGGGTATGGCGATTCAGCCGGTGGCTGAAATTGGCGCGTATCTGCAGGAAGGCGGAGGAAAACGTTTGCGTCCCGCGCTGCTGATGCTGGCCGCGCGAAGCAGTGGGCAGATGGGAGATGCGGCCATTCGCCTGGGCGCGGTGGTGGAGCTCATTCACAGCGCCACGCTAATCCATGACGATGTCATAGACAGCGCGCAAACCCGGCGAGGACGTTCGAGTGCGAATGCCCGCTGGGGCAATCAAATGAGCGTGCTGGCGGGCGACTGGCTCTATATGCAGGCTTTCGAAATGGCAATGCGGGAGCGCAATTTCGCCATTTTGGACGTCCTGATTGGCTTGACCCAGAAAATGGTGGAGGGTGAGCTGCTTGAGCTGGAGAGGGTGGGCCGGATTGGAGTTACCGAAGAGGAAGCCACCGACCTCTCGTGCCGGAAGACGGCGGGCCTATTTAGTGGATGTGCGCGGCTAGGCGGGATATTAGGCAGAGTGAGCCCCACCGAAGAAGAAGCATTGGCGGATTATGGGCTCTACGCCGGACTGGCTTTCCAATTGGTTGACGACCTGCTGGATTTTACAGCCTCGCCGGAAAAATTGGGCAAACCGGTGTTGAGCGATTTGAAAGAGGGCCGGGTGACCCTGCCGCTGATTTACGCGATGGAAAACGGCAATGTGGAAGGCCGTCGGCTGGTGGCCGCTGTGTTGGAGGAAAAGGGTTTTTTCAGCGTGAGGCCCGAGCAGATTACTTCGCTGGTTAGAGATACTGGATCTCTGGATCGCGCGCAAAAATTGGCGCGAATATATGCCGAGAAATCGAAAGGTTACCTCGAAGGCTGGCCACCCTCGAAATATACGCGAGCGCTGCTGACCCTGCCGGATTTTATTCTCGAACGCGACTCTTAGACTGGTTTACAGGGAACAGATTTGTCCCCGCTGCTTCACACCGGCCTTGATTAGGAAAAACAGAACCAAATAAAAGCAGATTCCTTTGTGCGGCGGAGGCTATTCCGCCGCATTGCACGCGCTCAAACGGCTCAAAGGCTTCGCGCAACATCGCCGCATACTTTTTACGGTCGTAGCCATGCCAGCTGTCCCACTGCGCATAGGCCCGTACTCGATCATTGGGAATGCGGGCCTCAGCGTCGGTAATGATGTATTCGACGGTTTGGCCGGGCCGCAGCCGCACACCGCTTCCGTATAACTGCTGGGCGGCAATTGCGGAATGTCCAGCTTCGCTATAGTCCCGGGGTGCGCGCGTGAGCCGTTTGCTTACAATCAGTTCGTCAAGAATCACTTTGCCGGTTGCTAGGTTTTGTTCATAGCGCCGCAAGACCCCGCGGGCTTCCTCCAGCTTTCGGCAATAGCCATCGTAATCGTGCGCTTCGGCAAGGATTTCGATAATCTGCTGCTGTATCCGCGCAATAAGTGGGGGAGTATCCCGGCGGCGCAATTCCAGACCACGTATTTTTACGCTGCCATCTTCGCCCACGGCAAAGAAACGGTTGGGGACGGGAACATCTTCGAACTGTGGCGAAGGGAAGAAAACCACATAACCATAAATGGCTTCAATGGCTAGGGGCAATTGCGTGCGCACGCTGATCTCATGCGCCAGAGCTTCATAATCCTCGCGGGTCGCCCCATCGCGGCGCACATAAAGCGAGTCCACTAAAGCATGGAGCAACTCGAAGCCCTGATCTTCGGCGATCTCTTTGGAAACAAGAAGCGACTCGCGCGCAACGGCGTTTATAGCTTCGTGGGATTCAATCTTGCCGAAGCGCGCATTTTTGTAGCCGGTATAGCCGAAGCAGCAGACCAGCAGCCATTTCAGCGAATCGCGCTGGAGCTTATATCGTTGGCCCACTTCAAGCGACGCATCCTCGATACACTCTTTTACCTTTGTGCGCTTGTCTATGAGGTTTTTCACCACGCGACTCGTAATTCCGCGCCGTTTCTGGCAGATACAATAGCCCAATTCCGGCACTCGTAGCGCATCCGGGCAGCATGGGCAGTTCACCGTCTCCGGCGAAATATTAAATTTCGTCATAATGCTGGGATATTGACTGATGAAATCCAGTTCGGCCACGCCCTGGAAGAAGCCGATTTTCGGCGTAAACACCAGACCGCCGCGATCCGCCATCAGAAGCTCACTCGGCAGCTTGGGATCTTCCGGCTCGGCCTTTTGCTCGGGCATAAGCACACCATCGCCATAAGCCAGTCCCAATTGCATATAGGAAATGCCCGTCCCGGCTGTAGTGCGAGCTGCGTACTGGACGGGCAGTTTCGTCACTCGGACCAGTTCCCACAGGCCAGCCAGCTCATACTTCCCGGCAATGAAAGAATTATGGGCGTCCACGTGAAGCCGCCCCGACGGGGTGGTGGCGCTGTCTTTGAAAAGAACGCGTCCATAACTCACAAAGCTGCGGGAGCGGCTTTGCTGCAACTGAGCGTCTGGATCGCGATTGAGCGGCAGGGACAGCCGCAACCGCGCCGCTTGCTGGCATAGCCTGGGGAGGATGGTGGCATCTCCCCAATAGGTAAGAATTAAATCCGGATCGTGCTGTTTCAGTAGGCGCTGGAATGACTCCGCGGCCGGCTGATCGGCGTCGTCCAGCTCATAACTACGCCCGTCCACTTTGATATCGAGCAGGGGAGGGCGCGGCTAAGAAGGCGTGATCCGCTCCACCCCCACCGCTCGGATTTGCATGATTTCGAACGGGGGCAACTGGTAGTCAAGTGACCATTCATTGTCCTGGCATTCCAGCGCCCGCACCACTTCTCCTTCAACATCGGCTTCGACCAAAGCGAGAGGGAAGATTTTCTTTTCCCAGCAATAGACAGCCGCCAGCATCAGATCGCTGTTGTATAAGCGCAAAGTCCCATCGAAGCGATGCACCCAGCGGGTCCATGAGAAATATTCAGTAGGACGCGCGACGGTGATCTCGAGCACCACCAGTAATGTGTGCTCCCATAAATCCATGCGTTCTGTGAGCCGGCAATTCAGCGCCGGGCCTTTCGCCAGCGCTTGTCCAAGGCGGCGCAAGCCATTGGGTGGTCCAAAAACGTAGAAGGTGGGTGAGAAGCTATCAATCAGCCGGTGGCGTTTCTGGTTCCGTTCCGTCAGCCACAGCGTCATCCCCCGCGGTTTTGGGTAGAGATCGAAAATCCATCCGGTGAGTAGCATGATCACATCCTGCTAGCATTTCGAGCGTGGCGAGGCGTATTTCTAAATCCAGGGCGATGGAAGGCAATATTGCTTCCATGGGATTGTTATGGCACTGATACGTGGCTGCCTGAGTGTAGGAGCGGACGCTGTGAAACAGGCGATCGAAAAGTGACTGCTCCTCACGCCGGAGTGCGCGGCGAAATTTCGACCAGTGCGATGTAGCTTCATCTATCAATTGCCGGAATGTGGGGACGGTGCGGCCCATGCGAGTTTCCCATTACGCCCTGGAGGACGCTATTTGCGGCGCCATTTTTTCGCCTACCAGCATTTGCCGGCCATCTTCCCGCCCGGTGAACTGGTACACCTGGTCCGCTTGCGCTCGCAGAAGATTAAAAAGACGCTGGCGGGGAGTTTGAATCGAATCAGCCCCGGAAAATACGGCCACGGGAAAAGGCAGCGCCCGCAGCGCCTTCATTGCCTGCTGGAACGAAGCGATTGCCGCACGCTCACGAACATCCTCGTCGAGATATAAATCCGGCAGAGCGGTCACGATTAACGTCTCGACGGGGAAATCCCGAAGCAAGCGTGGTGTACGGATGAGCAATTCGGTTAATTGAAAGCAGGTAAATGCCCTTGCCACGCGCAGATGCCGGTCAAATTGAGAAGAATCCCGTCCGGGGCGCCGGGCGAATCGCGCAATCAGCAGCGGATCGAATCGATTTCCACCGTCCAGACACAGGATGTGTTTGCCCTGCTCGATCAGGCGCGGCAGAAAGTAGTGAAACAGCCGCGTCGTTTCCCGGTGACCGTGAAATACCGACAGGCCTGAATGGGGCAACACCCATGGATGCAGTGGGGGTGTACGGAATTCAATTGGTGCGGTTTTGCTGGGCGGAGAGGGCATTGGGTGGGGCGTTCCGGCGCTCCCGGAATCAGCTCCAAGCGTAGGCGAATATAAGACGAAAGTAAAGCACTCATGCCCAACGCGTTTATGGAGTTGGAATGGCGCTATCGTCCGTAATGAAAGCGGTAGCGAACCTGTACGAAAATCTCCCGCGGGTAATCGTAGTGCGTTCCGCCAAACGTCTGGCTGTTGTCAATTAGCAGATGGCGATTGGCAATGTTAGTGGAGGTTAGAGATATCGAGACGCGGTCGCCAATCGGGCGGCTAAGAGACAAATCCACGCTGCTATGACCGGCCAGATGGCCATCCGGCGTGCCATCGTTAAAGCCGGAGCCGTAATAGACATTTCCTGATGCGGCTACGCGCCAGGGCAGGCTCCATTCGCCGCCAACATTCAGCGTGTCACGCTGGTCATGGTCCAGCAGAAAAAATCCAGTCGGAGGTGTGAAATCCGTCAGGCCGCCATTGAGAGCGCCATAGCCTTGCGCGATTTGGTTGGCATAGGCCAGATGCAAAGTGCCGCGATTCCATAGGCGCGGCGAGCGCACGGTAACTTCCCAGCCGCGAATCCACGCTCCGGTGATGGTCACCGGCAAATAAACGTCGGAATTGCCAATGCTGTTGTGATCCAGAAAGTTTTCCGCATGGTTGCCGTAGGTGTCCCCATCGAACATCCAGCCGCGCCATGGAATGGTAATTCCTGCTTCGCGCTCCCAATCGCGTTCGCCGCGAAGGGGAATAAATGCGAGGTCCTGGTTATCCACAAATTCCAGGAGTGGACCGGAAGCGGTGACCAGCGGAGGGCCCTGGTAATACTGCGAATAGGTCGCGCGAAGCACCCAGTTCAATTTGGGGATGAGCAGGGAGACGCCAGCGCGCGGGTCGGTGGCGTTTTCCACCAGCGCGCCGGAGAAATGCGTTTGGCGAAGCCCAGCATTGAGGGTGAGCCACGGTAATGGCTTGAACTGGTCGTTTACGTAAGCCGCTTGCGTGCTGCCCAGTACGGTTTCCGTGTCAGTAAAATTTGGCATGCTGCCGTCGTTGAACACCAGCCCGAAAAGCTGATTGTCGGCCTGCGCGAAAGTGTAAAGACCCGCCTGAATATTGTTGCGGCCAATGACGGTCTGGTAGGTGACCTGTCCGCCGCCATATTGCGAAAGGTGATTATCCTGCGTGCTGGTGGGGTAATCATTGGGGCCGCCATTGTAATTCGCGCGATTGTAATGATAGAAGGGCGAAATGGTAAGCACGTTGGCGGAATTGAAAGTGTGTACCCAGGAAAACGCCGCGAAAGTATCGGTCTCGATTTCCGCATCGTGAATTCCAATGGATTGCTGATCGGGCGTATTAGGCACCTGGTAAAAATCGCGGCGCGAACCGGTAATCAGGCGAAGCTGGTCCGACGGCGTGGCGTTGTAGATTAACGAGGCAAAGTCGCCGAACCCATTTTCAGCATCGTGAAGGATTTCGCCCACGGGAGTTTCCAGCCCGAGATTGCTGCGGTTGCCGTTAACGCTGGCGTAGTAGGCGAAGCGGTCGGTATGGCTCCCGAAATTGAGCTGGTCGTTGGTCTGATAAAAACTTCCGAACGAAGTCACCAGTTCCGCTTCATTGTCCCTTTCGAAGCCAGTTCGAGGCACGACGTCAAACGTGCCGTAGGTGCGGTCGCCAAACTGCGCGGAATCACCGCCGCGGTAAATCTCCAGGTAATCGATGTCTTTGGGATCGATCTGCGGGCCGACATTAGTGGCGATATTGGTATTGGGGATGGGAATGCCGTCAATGAGCCATGTAACCTGATGTCCGCCGCGAATGTGCAACTGGTCATGGACGACGTAGCTGGCCGGCACGTAGTTGGTAATCATGGCCAGGCTGTTGGTGCGATCAGCGCCGGGGGCGGCGGTGATTTGCGCGCGATCGAGCACCGTCACCGGACCCTGATTTTCAGCGGCCTCCTCGCTTGCGGCCGTGGAAACCACGACCTGTTGATTCACCGAGGCGAGAGCCAACTGGCAATGCACCACGGGAGCGGAGCCGGATTCGATTTGGATTGCGAGCGTGAAGTCCTGAAACCCCGAGTGCGAGACATCGAGTTTATATTTTCCGACGGGCACATTGGTCAGTATGAAATTGCCATCCGCATCGGTGACGGCGGTGATTTTCCACTGGGAAGTATCAGACTGCAATAAGACAGTGGCACCGTCGACCGGGCGATGCTGAGGATCATGGACAATTCCGCGCAGGATGCCAGCGTCGGCGCCCCATGAATCTGGCGTAACCCCATTCAACAACAGAACAATGCAAAACAAGGCGCGGAAGACGCGCATAACTCCCTCTCATCCTGAATTAAATTTGCGAAAAGATGTTTCGATCAGGCAGAGAAGTTAAGCGCGAGGAGGTTCGAAAGGGGCGGGGGAAAAGATCGAAAACGCGAGAGCCGAATAGTTTAGAGACAAAGCGCGGGATGGAACCGGCAAAAAGATGTTTGCCGTGACAAAGAGAACGGCACGCACGACGGGAGGCGCGACGCTGTCATGTTGCGCGTTATGGCAGTTGGCCGCCCCATGACACAAATGAATTAACTTCGTGGAACTGGCTTGCGCGCCATGGTGACACCCCGTCATTTTGCCGTCCATGCTGTGTGGCATTCCGGTAATTGTCCCGTTATTTGCCGCCGATTTGAGCATTGCAGGGGGCATGGCATCTGAGGACGAGTTTGCACGGGCATGAGAATGGACCGCGCAGCATATTCGCGTGCAGGCCGCACCGGCATATACAAGTTGCGAGATCGGAGCGGTGACGAGCGCGAGAATTACGAAAATGGCGTGGAACCGGCGCACGCAAGAATTCTAGCACAGAGGGATAAATTGCAAGAGCGGCGCGGAATATAGTGGCAATCGGTGGCGCCATTGTGGTATTACTGCACCGTGTCTCGCCGCTGCGATCCCCGTTCAAGGCAGATGTACCGGTCCCCGCGTACGTTCTTCTGCCTTCTGACCTACACCGCCAGTTATTTCTAGCTGAAAGTTAGCTTGACGCGGCGCCACGCCTGGCAGTTGTTTTCTCAACATCACTTTCCGGGAACGAGGGATCCATGAGTTCTTCCGCTGGCAGTCCTATCACCTCATTTATGAAGCGGCATTATCGCCATTTCAATGCAGCCGTGGTTATTGATGCCGCGGAGGCCTACATTCGGCATCTCGATGGCGGGGGCAAAATGTTCGTCACGCTGGCTGGGGCCATGAGCACCGCCGAACTTGGCCTGTCCCTTGCTGAAATGATCCGTCAGGACAAAGTGCATGGCATCTGCTGCACGGGCGCGAATCTGGAAGAGGATCTTTACAATCTCGTCGCGCACGATCACTACGAGCGCGTCCCGCATTACCGTAATCTTACCGCGCAACAGGAGGTGGAACTGCTCAACCGCCATCTAAACCGCGTGACCGATACGTGCATTCCGGAAGAGGAGGCCATGCGACGCATCGAGCGCATTGTGATGGAAGAGTGGCAATCCGCCGATCGCACTGGCGATAGATTGTTCCCGCATGAATTTCTTTACAAGATTTTGCGGGAAGATAAACTCAAGCACTTCTATCAGATTGATCCTAAAGATAGCTGGATGATTGCCGCCGCGGAAAGGAATTTGCCGCTCTTTGTTCCTGGGTGGGAGGATTCCACGCTTGGGAACATGTATGCCGCGCAAGTGATCGGCGGGAAAGTGAAGAACGTCACAACCATGCGTGGCGGTGTGGAATACATGGTTGAACTTGCGCGCTGGTACATCGAGCTAACCAGCAAGTCTGCGCTGGGCTTCTTCCAAATCGGGGGAGGCATCGCGGGGGACTTCCCCATTTGCGTTGTGCCTATGTTGCATCAGGACTTGAAACGCGAAAACGTTCCTTTGTGGGCCTATTTCTGTCAGATCAGCGATTCCACCACCAGCTATGGTTCCTATTCCGGCGCGGTGCCCAATGAAAAGATCACCTGGGGCAAACTCGACGTAAGCACTCCTCGGTTCATTATCGAATCCGACGCCACTATCATTGCGCCGCTGGTATTCGCCTATGTCCTCGGCTGGTAACGAATCGGGAATTTGGAAAAGTAGCCGGGTGCTGGTCACTGGAGGCGCGGGCTTCATTGGCAGCGCTCTGGTCTGGGGATTGAACCGGCGGGGTTGTTCCGATATCGTAATTGCTGACTTTCCCCCCGAAATTAAAAGTCGCTCCCTCGTCCCCTTACAATTTACTTCATACATTGCTCCCGAAGCACTTCTCGGCCAGCTTCAGTCCGGCGCGCTCGGCAGGTTCGATTTCGTATTTCATCTGGGAGCATGTTCCTCCACGCTGGAAATGAACGTAGATTATCTCCGGCGCTTTAATTTCGAATACACGCGTGACCTTGCTGAATGGGCGCTCAAGCCCGGAGTGCGTTTCGTGTATGCATCCTCAGCGGCAACATATGGGGACGGAAGCGAGGGCATGGATGACACAGATCCGCGTAATCTCGAACGCTTGCGGCCGCTAAATCCCTACGCCAAGTCGAAACACGATATGGACCTCCATGCCTGGCGAGAAGGCTGGCTGGAACACATGGTTGGTCTGAAATATTTCAACGTCTTTGGCCCCAACGAGGGGCACAAAGGCGAGATGCGGAGCCTAGTTCACAAAAGTTACCAACAGGTAATGGAATCTGGCCTGATTCGGCTATTCAAGAGCTATCGCCCCGAATACAAGGATGGCGAGCAGAAGCGCGATTTCCTATACGTCAAGGATGCGGTGGATATGACTCTTTCGCTGGCGGCCAAACCCTCTACGAACGGGATTTTCAACGTCGGTTCAGGCCACGCTCACAGTTGGAACGAACTCGCGTCAGCCGTGTTTTTGGCTCTTGGGCGGGAACCGCGGATCGATTATATCGAGATGCCCGAGGCCATTCGCGAGAAGTATCAGTATTTCACGCAGGCGGAAATCGGGAAGCTGCGCGCAACGGGCTACGCTCGTCCCATCACTCCGTTGGCGGAAGCGGTGCGTGATTATGTTGCAAATTACCTGATGACGGGACAGCCCCTGGGTGGCGCATAAATCATAAGCAATTCGACGAAGACAACGCTCCCCGTGGCTTGCATTCTTCGCTAGACTCGATTTCATGCTCCCATTCAAGCTCATCTATCATGAGAGGTATGACCTGCATCTTTACGCGCATGTATTTCCTTCGCAAAAATATCGGTTGGTGGGCAAATTATTGCTGCACGAAGGAATTGCCGGGGCGCTGGATTTCGCGACGCCCGAGCAAGCCACCGATGAAGACATTTTGCGCGCGCATACGCCCGGCTATTTGGGAAAGCTCAAACGCAACGAACTGAGCGATCGGGAGCGGATGCGACTGGAGATTCCATTCAACGCGGAAACATTCGAGGCGTTCCGGCTCGCTGCCGGAGGCTCGATTCTGGCCGGAGAATGCGCCCTGGCTGCCCGCACCGCGGCAGCAAATGGATGGGCGGCAAATTTGGGCGGCGGCTTTCACCATGCTTGCCCGGACCATGGGGAGGGATTTTGCGTCCTTAATGACGTGGCGATTGCAATCCGCCATTTGCAGGCGTGTGGAAAAATTCGCACCGCTATGGTGGTGGATACGGATGTGCATCAGGGAAATGGAACGGCGGAGATTTTTCACGGTGACGTAAGCGTGTTCACATTGTCGCTGCACCAGGAAGATATTTATCCGGAACCGAAGTCACATTCCGATAGAGACGTGAATCTGGCCGCGGGGACCGATGACGCGGAATACCTGGCTGTGCTGGAGACGAACTTGTCCGCGGCTTTGTACGACTTCGAAGCGGACATGATTTTCTATGTGGCGGGTGCCGACCCCTACGGTGAAGACCAATTGGGCGGACTGGCCCTAACGACGACGGGATTGGCGGCAAGAGACGCGCTGGTATTTCGGCACGCCCGTAGCCGAAACATTCCCGTAGCAGTCACGCTGGCGGGGGGATATGCGCGGTGCGTGGAGGATACCGTCCGCATCCATACGAACACCATTCTCGCAATGAAAGACGCGGCAATGCCCAACACGGCAATGCATAACGCGGTGTTAAAGGATGGGGCGGCACCGCACCGCATGGACCCGCGGATTGAACTCGCCCGTCGGCCCATAAACTAATTAATGGGGCGGTTGTCGTGCCCCGTCAATCGCGGCGGTAAGGCGTTCAACAAACGTGTCCTGATCGAAGCCGATTGCGCTGTAGATGGTGCGTCCCTGCTGGTCGATGACCACAACCACGGGAATGGACGGCAGGTTGAGAAATTCATCCAGGCCGTCGGCGAAAAGAACCGGCACGCTCATCTTTTGGTCGCGAACGAAAGCGGGAACGCGGCTTTCATCTTCGTCAATGTTGGCGGCAAAAAAGGATACATCGTCGGAGCCGGCGTAATGTTGCCGAACCTGGGCGAAAAGCGGCTCCAGCGCGCGGCACGGACCGCACCAGGTGGCCCAGAAATTCAGCACCAGGATTTTTCCACGCAGGCTGGCCAATGGGAATGTTGTGCCATCCAGCCTTCGCAGGACATAAGCAAACAGGTCCCTTGCGTCCTGATTGCGTGAAACCACGGCTGTTGTGGCGGGCGAGGAGAGCCGGTCATACGCGGCCATTACCGCGTCCCCCATTCCGGCCTCGCTTCCATGCAACTGGCGCCAAACGTTCCCGAGTTTTTGGCGAACGAGACGGCGATCCACTTTTCCGCCGGTACCTTCTTCCGGAAGTACGAATGCGCTGGAATATTCCTGGAGAGCGTCGGGCAGGCGATGCTGCATTTCCGCAATCTCGCCTAATTTCTCGGCGGCGAAGGCGTTGGGATGCAGCTCATAGCTTCGCGAAAGATCGCGAATGGCCAGTGGAAAGTTCCGCTGCTCCATCTCAATGCGGCCGCGAATAAGGTATAGCGCCACGCGCCGCCGGTCCTGCTCGGCCTGCCATTCGGCCAGGGATTCGCGAGCGGGACGCCCGTCGGCTTGCAATTTTTCGGTGCGCTCAAGAACCCGGTTGGTGTAATCCACCGCCCGGGAAAGCCCTTGGGGGTCACCTTGAGCTTCCAGCAGGCCCACGGCCAGCATCATCATGTCGGTATCATCGGGCTGGAGCGCGATCAGGCGCTCGGCATAGTTAAGCGCGCGATTCGAATCCTGAAGCTGCTGGCTGGTTTCAACCAGCGCGCGATAGATTGCCGCCTTGCGCGGAGCGTCAGGATAGCGCTTCAGGTAATCCTCCAGATTGCGAATTAGAGCCGCGCGATCGTTGCCGGCTTCGGAAATGGCATGGTCGAGATCGGTCTCGGCTTTTTTCTCATCAACTAGGGCATTGTCGGCGGTTTTTTTCTGACTGGCGGCATTGGAAGACGATTCCTGACCGGGGAAATGCCTGAAGGCGGTAGAACGGGAGACCATCGCCGTCGCGGAGCCAGACTCGGCGGATACTACCGGCGAGCGGAGAAACACCAGGCATAGGGGAAGGAAAGCTTTCAACATTGCCCTCTTATTCTAGCAAGCGAACGCAGCTTCGAACGCAGCGCCGTTATTTGACATGAAATAGATCCGTGGTTTTTCGCGCTGGAGATCAGCTCCCCAAGGCGGAGGCAAGCTATTGGAGATGGATGCCGCCGGAGACGGTGCGGATTTCGATCCGCGAGCCGGCCTCGCTGGTATGAGCGCGCAAATCGTGCTTGGAGTCGCTTTCCTCGGCGGCCAAAGGGACATCCGAGGAAATCTTGCCGCTCTCCGAGTGAGCATACAGGCGAAATTTCGCGTCCGGTGGCAATTGCAAAGTCACGTTTCCGGACGAAGTATGGAATTCCCAATAGCTCTGCTGGACTGGACTTCCCGCGACTGTGATTGAACCCGAAGAAGTCTCCACGCGGGCATCGTGTTGTAAGCCAGCCAGGCGCACGGTTCCGTTTCCCGAACCTAGGGTAACCGCGGCGCCGGGCCCCGCAACACTGATATTGCCGGAGCCGGTGTGGCCGTGCAGAGTCCCCTTGCATCCCGCCGCTTCGATGTCCCCAGTCCCTGAGGTGATATCCACGTCTCCTTGAGCGCCCGCGACAGAAATATGCCCGGTGCCGGAGATGAGCGTCACATCCTCTTGCACGCCGGCTACTTGATCGCTGCCAGAGCCGGTGGTGAGCTGGAGAGGCCCGCGAATTCCGGTCACTTCAAATCTACCCGAGTCTCCCCCGCCGTGCACCTCTGTATCCGCGGGAACTTGAATCGTGTACGTGACGGAGAGATTGGCCACGCCGTGGCCTTCCTCGCCAATGTGGATCAAGCTTTCCTGTTGGTGAATGGGCGGATCTTCCGAGAGTTTTCGCGCGCGGTCACCGGGATTTTGCCAGGGCCATGTTTGCACCGTGAATTCCGCATGAATGTGAACCTGGCCATCCACACCAGGAGTAATTCTTGCAGTTCCCGCGGGAACCATTATGTGAATTTGTACCGGACCGCGAACGGAGAGCGTGCGGTCGAACGTGCCGCTGGATGAAGCCAAATGGCCACATCCAGCCAGCATCGCCAATGATACGAGGACGAACACCGCGAGGAGCGAAATGCCATAGGGCTGCCGAAAACAACGCCTGCAAAATTGATTTTCGCGCATAGTCAATGACTCTCTCAACCTGGCTGGCCGCCTTGTCCGCGCAGCTTATCATGATGCGTTACATAAGAGAATACGACCATAAGGGATGCCATGTTCCGCCCCTGCAAGAAAGAACCGGCGGACTGAAACCAGCACGTGGCCATATGCTCAGGAAAACTGAAACGAAAACGCCGCGACTCTTCAGCGGGATTTCAGTGTCTCGTTCAACGACCCTTGGCGATAACCTTCCATATCGAGTGTGACGTAGGCAAATCCAGCGCGGCGCAAACGCGCCGAAATTTCGGCGAGCATGCCGGCGGAAAGCGCGCGAGGCAACTCCTTCGCCGTGATCTCGACCCGGGCTAAATCTCCATGAGCGCGAACCCGAAATTGGCGAAAGTCCATGGCCCGAATTTCCGCTTCCGCGCGCTCGACCAGTGATAGTAGTTGCGGCGTCACCAAAGTGCCGTAGGGCAGCCGTGACGACAGGCAGGCCGAGGCGGGGCGATCCCAAATGGAAAGACCGGCATGGCGGGCCAAAGCGCGAATTTCGGTTTTCGTGAGCTCGGCATCGAGCAGCGGCGCGAGAACGCAATGTTCCGCGGCGGCGCGATGGCCGGGCCGGAAATCATGAGTATCGTCTGCATTGACGCCGTAAGCGATGGCCGCAAACCCGCGATCACGGGCCAGCGCCTCCATCCGGTCGAACAGTTCTTCCTTGCAGTGATAGCAGCGGTCGGGGTTGTTGGCCACATAAAGAGGGTTTTCAAACTCGTGAGTTTCGATCCATTCGTGGCGAAGACCCGTTGCGGCGGTGAACTCTGCGGCGATTTCGCGGTCATGGGCGGAATAACTGGGTGAGATGGCTGTCACCGACAAAGCGCGGCCACCCAGCACCTGGTGAGCGGCCCAGGCCAGATAGGCGGAATCGGTCCCGCCGGAAAAGGCGATCAGCACTCCGTCGAGAGATCGCAATGAGGCGAAAAGCTTTTCCTGTTTGGCGAGCGCAACAGCGGAAGGCCACGCGCCATTTGGGCGCGGAGGGTGGGCCTCATACATTGGCGGGCTCGAATCCGGGGACAACTTGGGCATAAGCGCCTATTGAAAATCCAGCAGCACGTCAACGGTAGCCGTTTGGGGATTGGTGCGCAAGAAATGGCCGATCTGGTCAATGTGGACGGGCAACGGAGCCAGGGCCTGTCGCGCTCCAGTGGCCAGGAATTCGTTGAAGTAACCCAGATCAAAAGGCTGACCTGTGACGATTTTCCACGCGGGACGAATGCGGCGTTCCGCGGCGAGAGACACGCCTGTTAGGATGAGATCGCCCATGCGATATTGCGGCCCTTCGGTAATCTTCACGAAATACGCGGCCCGGTTATGCTCATCGTCGAACGCCTCCACCGGCTCGACGAGTGCGTCGAGATACCCCGCGGCGCCATATTGCGCGCGGACGCCTTCCCATCCGCCGGTGATTCTTAAACCGTCGGCTGGATCTCCGGAATGTAAAGGCAGAAGCGCGTCAAGTTGGGCCGCCGAGAAAGCGGAATTGCCGCTCCATTTTGCGCCACCCCACGTGTAAGCCTGGCCTGGCTCGATGGAATCGGTGACCATCACGGATTCGGACGAGAGCTGTTTCGCGTCGCCAGCGGGCCGGGCTTGCACCGGATCAAAATGAACGTGAAGAAAGCCGTGCTGGAGATAAACAGGGCGCACCTGCTCCACATTGAACATTTCCATGGTGTAACGGGAATAGGGCTTGCCGACAACGTCGAGCAAGCGCTGTTGAATATGGGCGTCGGCACGCGCGAGGGCGTCGCTGACCTGAACGCCGGCGATACCCAGGCTGGGTCCGGCGATGCGGAACTGCATCACCTGCTGATCAGAGTTGGGAGCGACCTGCAAACGGTATTCGATCGAGCCTTTTATATTCTGTGCAGCGAGCAATCTGGTGAGCGTGTCGGCGATCATCCCCAGCAGCGTGCCTTGCAAAGGAGCGGCGGCATCGAAAAGGCCGATATCGCTTTTCAGCGCGGTGACGACGTCGGCGTCGGTCAGCCAGGGGAAATTATCGAACGAAACCGGAACGGAGGGACCGTCGGCGACTTGAAATTCCACACTAACATCTTCGCCCTGGGTGAAAAACGAGTAGCGCACGCTGGAAAAGCACCCCAGCGCGGCCAAACGATCGGCAGCGTGTTGAAAAGTTTCACTCTGCACCGTTTGGCCCAGGTTCATGCCGGTAAATGGTGCGATCTGCGCGGAAGAAAAACGAGCCGAGCCGGTCACTGTGATTGTGGAGAGCTTCGCCGAGGCATCCTGAGCTGCCTGTTCTTGCGCGGGCGGACCGGGCTGTGCGGTCGCCGAAACTCCGCGCGCCCCACACAAAGCTGTGAGCAACACGGAGGCGGCAACCATTCCCACGCCGCCAAATCGGCGCGAGGGAAATAGAAACCCGCTGGCGGATGATGTCTGGCAAATCGATCGCCGCGTCATAAGCGTTTATTCCACGGTGACGGACTTGGCCAGATTGCGCGGCTGATCCACGTCGCACCCCCGGCGAACCGCGATGTGATAGGCCAGAAGCTGCAGCGGAAGAATTTCCAGCAGTGGCGCAAGAATCTCCGGTGCGGGCGGTATTTCAATTACGTGTTGAGAGGAATGGCGGGCTTGCTTGTCCTCTTCGGTGACGATCGAAAGCAGAATGCCATCACGTGAACGCACTTCCTCAATGTTGGACACGGTCTTTTCATAGCGCGACATGGCCGCGCGATCCGATTCATCGCGGGTGGCAATCACAACCACGGGAAGATTTTCATCAATCAGCGCATTCGGTCCATGTTTCATCTCGCCCGCCGGGTAACCTTCCGCATGGATGTAGGAAATCTCTTTTAGCTTGAGAGCCCCCTCGAGGGCTATGGGGTAGTGGATGCCGCGCCCCAAATATAAAAAATCGGTATGCCGGAAAAAACGGCGGGCCAGCTCCTCGCATTCGGTATTGCGCAAAAGAGCTATTTCCATTTTTTGGGGAATACGCGTGAGTTCCTGCAGCAGCGCGCGGGAGGCGTCATCGTCTATCGCTCCTCGTACGCGGGCTAAGTGAAGCGCCAGCAATACCAGGACGGTAAGCTGGCAGGTAAATGCCTTGGTGGATGCGACGCCAATTTCGGGGCCAGCATGCGTCAGCAATGTGCCGCCAGCTTCGCGCGTAATCATGGAGCCGGGCACGTTGCAGATAGCCAGAGTGCGCGCGCCCTTGCGTTTGGCTTCGCGCAGCGCGGCCAAGGTGTCTGCGGTCTCGCCGGACTGGCTGATTACCACGACCAGGGAACCTTCATCCACAATGGGATCCCGGTAACGAAATTCGCTGCCGTAATCCACTTCCACGGGAATTCTGGCTAGACGTTCAATCATGAACTTGCCGGCCAGCGCGGCGTGCCAGCTTGTGCCGCAGGCCACGATTTTGACGCCCCGAAGCGCGGCGATTTTCGCACCGGTGATGCCCAGCGGATCGAGAAAAACCTGCCCGCTCTCCAGCGAAAAACGCCCGAGCAGAGTATCCCGGACGGCGTGAGGCTGCTCGAAAATTTCCTTCTGCATGAAATGCTTGTATCCGCCCTTTTCCGCCAGGCGAGGATCCCAGGAGACATGCTGGGGCGCGCGGGTCACGGGCCGGCCTTCAAAATCCATCAGGCGAACGCCATCGGCGGTCAGCACAGCGACATCCCCATCGGCGAGAAATATCACTTCGGGCGTGTATTGCAGCAACGCAGTGATATCACTCACGACGAAGGATTCATTCTTGCCCAGGCCAACGATTACCGGAGGTCCAAGACGCGCCGCCACAATCTTTCCGGGATCTCGCACCGAGATGGCTGCCAGCGCAAACACTCCACTGATCTGATGTACGGTGCTGAGGACCGCGTCCTCAAGTGGCGCGCCAACCGAATACTTTTCGATCAGGTGGGCCATTACTTCGGTGTCCGTTTCCGTGACGAAATGATGGCCTTCCGCTATCAGCTGGTGTTTCAACTCCAGGTAGTTTTCGACGATGCCGTTATGCACCACCACGATCTCTGAGCGGCAATCGCGATGCGGGTGCGCGTTCTCTTCGGTGGGACGGCCATGAGTGGCCCAGCGGGTGTGCCCAATTCCATAGGTGCCGTGTAGCGGCGCCTGGCGGACGGCCTCTTCCAGGTTGCGCAGCTTGCCGGATGCGCGACGGATGTCGAGCTGGTCGTTCTCATCAATGACGGCGATTCCCGCGGAATCGTAGCCGCGATATTCGAGCCGCTTCAGCCCGTCGAGAATGAGAGGTACGACAGGCTTCGCGCCAATGTAGCCAACAATGCCGCACATATTGCGATCACTCCAGAATGCGCTAATGCCACGGAACCCGAAAATTCCGTTGCATTTCAGGTTAGCACACTCCATTTACAGAATCGGCCTCAGAGGCGGGATGCGTTAGTGCATAGATTGTGGAACCGTAAATACCGCTGTTTGGGGATGAAACGCATACCAGCCGAACCAAAAGGAAAGATGGCCTCCCAGACGGATTAACCGTTCACCATCTGGTCCGACCAGGCCATCTTCTGTTTCCTTCCACATCTGGACGCGCTCGTCGCGGAGATCACGCGGTGACGCTGCGCTCGGGAATTTGTGTGCGCCGCGATCATAGGCTCGCGTTTCGCCAATCAGACCTTGAAGAGCTACTTCGTTTCGCAGAGCAATGGGAAAGTATCCGGGCCGGGGTGGTTGTTCTTTGCTGCTGGCGTCGGTGCGATCGGTCAGCAATTGAAGCCGCTCTTCCACTGGCATCGCCAGAAGAAATTTCGCACTGACCTCGCGTGAAAGCTCAGGCCGTTTCTTTAGTATTTCCTCGGCCATCTTTGCGGTTAGATCGTTTACATAAGGCACGGGGTGATGCGCGCGCCTGGCGGCTTCACCAGCCCAATCTTGCGGCAGCGCCACATTTCCCACGGCCCCGTCATGAATGACTACCAGGTTTGTTAACCCGATTGTGTCATTTACCACTCCGCCTGATTTTTCAAGCGCGGCCACCGCGTACGCCTTGGGCAGCCCGCCGATTACGACAGCGAAGACGCTGGCTTTGGCTGGCAAGATTCCACTCCGCCGCCAAACGGGATACATCGTCGTTGGCGACGCAAAATAAGAGCCATAAGTCGCGCCGAGGGTATAGTCCCGTGGATACCTGGTGTGAAGGCTCAATGCTTTTGTATCGGGATGCTGGCTCCGCCACTGGCCCCAGGACGTGAGGACAACCGGAAGCACACTTAACCTGGTGCCACTATCGGCCAGCTTTCCAATGACGGGTTCGCCACTTAGCTGATTCCACAAGGTATTGGTTTCGTGGTCGTACATCAGTTTGTTCGACCGAAAGAGGAGGCCCGAGGAACCGAAAACAAAGGTGTGCCCCTTTGCGCGCGCGTCATACAGGATTCCAGAGCCACAGAGCGTGCAGTATGCCAGCGCAACCGGTACGCCCCCTACCACGTCATTGTCCATTTCGTGCCAGTCCATGATTCGCAGAGGGTAGGCGCGATTGTCTCCATGAATGCTTACGCCGAAGACCGGCTCTTTATCTTCGAGGTAAGTCGCATCCTGCGCGCGAATAAACTCTGGATTGGTCAGCGCCGGAATGCCATCGACTCGCACGCCGCCCCAGACGACCTACTCCCCGCGAATTCGGGTGGGCGCCCCTTCATAAAGGAAATTACGAAAGCGCGGATCAATCATTTCCGCATAGAGCTCTCCCTTCCAGGCCGTGTAGCCGGGTGGCATAGACAACTCCGTGTGCGTGCCATCCCAGATCATCAGGTCTGAAAGAGGGTCGGAAGATGAGTCGAAACTCTGGTGAGTCAAATGATCCAGCGCAGGCAGCACGGCAATGTATCCATCGCGGCCGCGAACGAAACGAAGAAGATCAATTAGGGGGCCGATGAATCGCACATTGCCGCGCCAGTCAATGTCCCGACCGCTTTCAGCCGCGACCCTTCTCCCGCGGAGGGCAGAAGATCGTGCAGCAGACTGCGGGCCTCCTGCTCAGAGCCTTTTTTCTAGGGTCCCCGCTGGGCCGCGGAAGCGGTCTCCGCGGCAAGTGCAGTGAGTAGAATGTAAACCGCTAGGGCCTGAAATGTTGAAATAGAAAGCCAGGATGGGGCCTGCCTGCTGGAGACTGAAATCGCGGATTCCATGAGGAGGGGCCGAGGATCACGGCAGAGAATCCCCTCGCCACGGAGGTTCTAAGATTCCAGCAGTTCAAACCGGAAGGATTCGATGACCGGATTGGCGAGGACATCCCGGGCGATGCGCTCAACCTGCTCTTCGGCTTGAGCGCGAGGTGCGCCTTCCAAGTCGAGCACGAAGAATTTCCCCTGGCGCACATCCTTTACCGACGAATAGCCGAGACCGGCCAGTGCGTGTTGAATTGCCTGACCCTGCGGGTCGAGGACGGTTGGCTTCAGCATTACCCACACATGAGCTTTCATCACGCGAGATTATAGCAGGCGGAGCGCTGCGGCGCGTTCTCGGAATGTGCGAATTAGAGTAAGTTTTTCCTCGGGCGGAAGGAATGCCGCGCGAAAGCCGTTTTCCGCGAGATGCACAAGTTCAGTTGTTGAGAATCCAAGCGAAGCGGCGACGCCATATTCCTGGCGTAGGTTGGTGTGGAACATCGCCGGGTCGTCGGTGGAAAGAGTAACGCGAAGGCCACGATCGTACAGCTCCTTTAAAGGATGATTAGCCAGCAAGGCCGCGGGTTTGCGCCTTTGCAGCGCCAGGGCGCCGGTGGCGAGATTACTGGTGGGGCAAACCTCCAAAGGAATCTGGCGTGCGGCCAGTTCATCACAAAGCGCGAGATCGTTGATGGCGGCGATCCCGTGGCCGATGCGTTCCGCGCCAAGTACTTCGATGGCTTCGCGAATGGAGTCAGGGCCGCCAATTTCGCCGGCGTGGGCAACTATGTGTAAGCCAGCATCGCGCGCGATGTCGAAAGCGCGTCGAAACTCCGAGAGGGGCAGCGCAAGCTCATCCCCGCCAATGCCAAATGCCACCACGCCGGAAGATCGCAGGCCAGCGGCCGCGTGGGCGACAGCGATGGCAGCTTCCCCGCTGAATTGGCGTACCACGTCCAAAATCCATGCGAGTTTTAATCCGCGATCCTGGAACGCGGTGCCCGCTTCCGCGATTGCGGCCATGTTGGCTCCAATATCCTGTTCGCGCAAAAGCATGACCCCGGCGGAAATCGTGACTTCGGCATAGGCCACGGACTGGCGGAGAAGATCTTGGGCCAGCCGTTCGGTGATCAGTGCGAAATCTTCCGGTTCGCGGATAAGCCGCGTGACCCATTTGAATGATTCGATAAAACCCGCGAAGTTCGAGTAGGAATAGCGGGCGATGGCTTCTTCGCGGGTAATCCGAATGCCGTGGCGGCCGGCGAGTTCTACCACTGTGGACGGCGCGATGGAGCCCTCGAGGTGGACGTGCAGTTCCGCAAGGGGCAATCTCGCAAAAGCGCGTGGAGACGTGGGAACGGTCATCTGTAGTGATCGCCAGCGTCTAAAACGAACAACGTCGCACTAGCGTTGCCGAATGTTGGCGTCGGCCAGACCGCTGTGCTTGCGCCCGTACCAAAGATAAATAAAGAGCCCAATAACCAGCCATACGAAGAAGCGCACCCAGTTTTCCACCGTAAGACTCGCCATCAGCACAAGACACATTGCCAGAGACAGGATTGGGGTCCACGGAGACCAGGGAATGCTGAAGCCGCGAGGCCTGTCGGGTTGGCGTTTGCGCAGCACCAGGACGGCAATAGCGACCAGCATGAACGCGAAGAGGGTCCCGATGTTGGAGAGGTTCACCAGCGTGCCAATATCGAAAATTCCAGCGGGAATTCCGACGAAAATCCCCGCAATCCATGTGGCCACGTGGGGGGTGCGAAACCGCTTGTGGACGGCAGAGAACGCGGGCGGTAACAGGCCGTCGCGGGACATAGCAAACCAAACGCGGGCCTGGCCGTACTGATACACCAGCAGGGACGAAATCATCCCCATTAGCGCGCCAACGTCCACCCAGCGCTCCACGCGGTTCAAGCCGATGGCATGCAAAGCATTGGCGACGGGTGCGTCGTTATCCAGCGACCGCCAGGGCTGAATTCCGGTGAGCACCACGGCGACGCCGACGTAGAAAATTGCGCAAACTCCGAGAGAGATCATGATGCCAATGGGAAGATCGCGCTTGGGATTCTTGCATTCCTCGGCGGCCGTGGAAACAGAGTCGAAGCCAATATAGGAAAAGAACACAATCGCGCCGCCAGTAAGCACGCCCTGCCAGCCATTCGGAAAATAGGGATGGTAATTGATCGGACGGATGTAATGGGCCGCGGCGATGATAAAAATCATGATGGCGACGAGCTTGACGCCCACCATCACATTGTTAGCGCCGGAGGATTCGCGGATGCCGACCACCAGCAGCACCGTGAGGGCCATCACAATAAAAAATCCTATGAAATTGAAATGGAGCGCCCAGCCGCCCATTCCCGGGGTATAGGCAGGAGTGCTGAGAGAGTCAGGTATGTGTATCCCATAGGTTTCGAACAGGCTTTTTATATAGCCGGAAAAGCCGACGGCGACGGCCATATTGGAAACGGCGTATTCGAGGATTAAGTCCCAGCCGATAATCCAGGCAATCAGTTCGCCCAGCGTGGCATACGTGTACGTGTACGCGCTGCCGGCAATGGGTATCATGGAGGCCAGTTCGGCATAACACAGGCCGGAAAAGCCGCAGACGATGGCTACCAGCAGGAATGACAACGCAATGGCCGGTCCCGCGCCGGGGCGGCCGTTGGCATTCATGGCGTGCGCGCCGTGCATTAGCACGTCGAGCAACGGGGCTTGGAAAAGCGACGAGTAGGGCAGCACCTGGCCCGCGGCGGCTGTGCCGGTAACAACGAAGATGCCAGTGCCGATAATTGCGCCAATGCCCAGAGCTGTGAGGCTTAGCCAACCCAAGGTCTTTTTCAGGCGATGCTCCGGCCGTTCGGCATCGGCCAGCAACTGGTCAATGCTCTTAGTGCGCCAAAATTGCTTGTCCAATTTTCACCGCCCCGTTTCCACCGCTTACCGTCGCTAGCGCTCCCCGTCGTCACGGCGCGTAAAAGAAACTGAAACTTTACCGTGAACCCCGCCGCCGCGCAACAGGAATGCCAGGGACATTACACTGGCAATAGTTGAGTGGAAGTTATTGACAGGAGGCCAAATGCGGGCTAGCGTCCCAGTCTCTCGGATACTCATTGCGTTCGGATGCACCGGGCACCGATAAAAGGCCCCCCGGTGCGGCGAGCGCCAGTCAACGCACGACATTGAGGAAAGCCAAGCGAAAACCAGGGCACCCATATGAATAAAGCGATGAGGTTTCTGTAGGCGGGGGCAATGGTGATAACGACGTCTAGGACGGCGATGGCGCAGGGAGGGCCGCACGTCTGTGCATATGTAAACGATAATGTGAATGGCCCGAACTTCGCGGAAGGGCTATAAGGTCGGCCCCTGTGACGCGACGGTCCATGTGGGGCCCTATACCACCAATGGAAAGGGCGCGGGGGGCGGTGAAGACTGTTTCCGGGGCGCGCCCACGACGCTGCACAGCTTTGACGGCGCGGACGGCTCTACTCCTTTAGCGACGCTGGTCCAGGGCGCCAATGGGACGTTCTATGGGATAACATTGGAAGGCAGAACTAACGGCCAGGGGACAGTCTTCAGCCTTTCCGTGAACCCCTGAGAAGTAGTGGGATATGAGGAAAAAGGGTTCAGACCATCCCGCTGACCCCACCGTGTCTCGATCAAAGATCTATCCTCTGAAACATGCCCGGTGTTGTCCTGGATACCACCCAATTCCTGGCCGATGATCGTGCCCACAAAAAGAAAGGGCGTCCCCTCGGAGCAGGACGCCCTTAAGTTGGTGGATTAGTCTGTCCGAGCCAAAAATAAAAAACTAGGGCAGGACTTGTATCGCGCCGAACTCACCATCCTGATTGTTGGCTGGCCCGGAAGCATAGAATAACTGGTTGACCTTGCCGTTGTTGGTGGTACCGCCGCCGAAACCAATTCCCCAAATTTGGTTGATCACGATGGGCTTGCCTGTCGAATCGCTGATGGTGCCGACGTAAGCGCCGGTAGCCGCATTATAGCCGTTGATGGTTCCGGAATTGGTGTTGTTGGAGACGAGTAAATCGCCGCTCAAAGGGCCAAAATTGTTAGGCGCCAGCGCGACGCCCCATGGCTGATCGAGGTGATCGTTTTTCACCAATTGCTGCATCAATGTGCCGCTTTCGGTAAAGATATCCACCGCGCCGCCGGGGCCGCCCGTGATGGGTGCAAAGGTTACATAAACGAGCCCGTTGATGTCCTGTGCGCCAAATGGGGCCATGCCGGTGAGCGTGGAATCGGTAAATGACGATACGAAATTAAAATTGCTGTCATAGATATCCACTTTGCTGTTGGCATTATCCACGGCAAACAATGAGTTTCCAGAAGGGTGACTGGTAATGGCCAGTCCGGTGTAGACCGCGCCGGTTGCCGAATTATCCACCGCAATGATGGATTCGTTAGGATTGGCTTGTGGCGCCCAGCCGCTGATTGTGCCGTCTAGAGTTGCGAAAAGGAAGAGAGACGGCCAGTTTTTTACCTTAAATTCTTGAGCCCCATTGTAAGCGATACCGGTGGGCGAGCCCACGTTCTGGCCGTTAGCCGAGGGAATGATTACCTGCAAGCTTTGAGGTGTTCCCATGCCATTGTAGAGTGTGGACCATCCGGTACCCTGGTCACTTACCCAGAAAGCGCCGGTCGGCGAGTCCGCGATGCCCCAGCCGTTGACCAGGAGGGGGTCGTTGAATCTTCCCTTGCCGACAACATTGGAATCCAGCTTGACCACTTTGTAGTCCTTGGCCGAGGCCGTGCCCCCAATGCCGGTCATTACCAGCCACAGGGACGCGAAAATAATAGCAGTACGACGAAATGAATTTTCCATAGCGAAGTCTCCTTGGGTGCTGAGGGTCTTGATTTCCGGATTCCGCCCGATGGCGGAGCAGGCCAGAAATGACAGGATTTCCTGGTCAGCGCCCGAAGCTATGTTGTCTCCTGATCGGAGAGGAATTGTCAGCGAAATGTCTCCGGTTTGTAAATTGGCGGGGACGAAGCGGAAATTACGCGAGTTCCAGGCGGGCGTAGCGTTCTACGAGCTTTTTTATGCCGAAATCGGGAAAGTTGACCGTAAATTTGCGGTCGTCGCCTTCACCTTCCGATGCAATCACTGTACCAACGCCGTAAGAGGGATGGCGGACGCGCTGGCCGACGAGAGAGGACGTAGCGGCGGCGCGGCGGCGGGTGGCCAGCGCTGGAGGCTCATCTGCGCTTCGCGTGCGTGCGCTCGATGGCGGCCGGCTTGAAGAAGCATAGGAGTGGCGGCTTGTGCCACCGCCCCGACTTCCACGCCGCATACGCTCCGTATAGTCGCAATCGGGATCGAAATCGGAAGAAGTTGCGCCTTGGAAGGACAGCAGGGCGCGTCCGCCAGCCAGCTCGATAAGCTCAACGGGAATTTCTCCCAGAAAGCGCGACGGCGAAGAGCCGGAAAGCTGTTCATTGCCATAAATGCGCCGATAGACGGCACGGGTGAGGGTAAGAGTCTTGCGCGCGCGAGTCATGCCGACATAGCAAAGGCGGCGCTCTTCCTCGATGCTGGCGGCATCGGCAAGAGAGCGATTGTGGGGCAGCAGACCTTCCTCAAGACCGGCTAGATAGACGTGGTCAAATTCGAGGCCTTTGGCGCTGTGGAGCGTCATTAGCGAAATCGGAACGTCTTCATCGAAGCCGTCGGCATCGGCGACCAGCGCGGCCTGATCCATCACGTCCTGAAGCGTCTGGCCCTGCTCGGTGGCTTCCGCGATGGCGTTCACCAACTCCAGAAGATTTTCCGTCCGCGAAGTCCCTTCCAAGCGATCCTGATCGCCAGCCCAAACGAGATAGCCAGTCTTATCGAGGACAGTGCGAACCATTTCAGCGGGAGACATTCCGGCGACGGCGCGTTGGAGCGTTTCGATGGTTTGGCGGAAGCTGGTTAGGGACGAACGGCTCCCAGAGATATCCGAGTCGGCCACCGCCTCCCACATCGAAAGTCCCTTATCGCCAGCGCGGGCGCGAATGGCGGCAATGGTAATTTTGCCAATGCCGCGCGGCGGAACATTAAGCACGCGTACGAGCGCAATATCGTCTTCAGGATGAGAGATCAGGCGGACATAGGCAAGTGCCTCCTTCACTTCGGCGCGCTGATAGAAGCTAAATCCGCCCAGCACGCGGTAGCGAAGGCCGAGGCGGCGCAGCGCTTCCTCAAAAGAGCGCGATTGCGCGGTAGTGCGATAAAGGACGGCGATATGCTGGGCGGAATCCTCGCGAATCTGGCGGGAAATTTCGCCGGAAACAAACTCGGCTTCGTCGGAGGAATCGCGCGCCTCGAAAAACCGGAGCGGGGTGCCCACCCCGCGAGTGGCCTGGAGGTTCTTGCCGAGGCGGTTGGTGTTGCGAGCGACGACAGCGCCCGCGGCGTCGAGGATAATTTGGGTGGAACGATAGTTTTCCTCAAGGCGAATAATTCGCGTACCCGGGAAATCCTCGGTGAAGCGTTGAAGATTGCCGGCAAGAGCTCCGCGCCAACTGTAGATGGACTGATCTTCGTCACCCACAACGCAGACATTGTGGCGGCTATTAGCGAGGAGGCGGATCAGTTCGGCCTGAGCGCTGTTAGTGTCCTGATATTCGTCCACGTGGATGTATTCGAAACGGCGGTTCCAGTCGGCGCGCGCTTCGGGATGATCGCGAAGCAGCCGGACGGCAAAAAGGAGAAGGTCGTCAAAATCGAGAGCGGCGTTGCGGCCAAGGGCGGCGTTATAGGCTTCGAAGACGCGAGCGGCGGCGCGTTCGACGGGATCGAAAGCTCCAGCGGCAAGTTGTTCGGGCGAAAGGCCGTGATTTTTCGCGTAACTGATGCGGCTACGAATGCTGCGCGGCGGATAGCTGCGCTCTTCCAGGCCGAGGCCGCGCAAGACTTCCTTGACCACGGCGTGTTGGTCAGCATCATCGAAAATCGCGAAATCACGGGCCAGTCCGAGGCGCGGAGCTTCGCGGCGCAGCAAACGGGCGCAGAAGGAATGAAAGGTAGAGAGCCAAACGCGAGGTGCATCGCGTCCACTGGAATGGAGAAGCGTGGCAACGCGCTCCTGCATGGTGCGGGCGGCTTTGTTGGTAAACGTGACGGCAAGAATGGCGTGGGGAGGCACGCTAAGATCGAGAAGATGGGCGACGCGATAGGTGATGACACGCGTCTTTCCAGTGCCGGCGCCAGCCAGGATCAGCAGCGGACCGTCGGTGGCTTCGACAGCTTCGCGCTGGCGCGGATTTAGATCGTCAAGTGCGGCCATGGATTTTCCTGGGTGATTGATGCGAGATTTAATTTTACAGGAGATTGTAAAAATGAGCGCGAGAAGGATGTCGCGAGAAAACTTACCGCGCGGAAGGCCCAGCTGCCGCATAGGAGGGAGCGAGGCTGACTTCAAAATAAGTGAGGTAATGGGTGCCGCCCGGTGTGTGGATGGTGGGCAGGTAAAGCGAGCAGCGCGGGATCAGCCCAAAATTGCCGTTGAGATCGAAAAAGAGATATCCGTGGACGGCGGAATGAGGATTGATGACTTCAGGGCTAAGAGTGAAGGGCGCAATTTTGGCGGCGAGTTGCCCGACATTCTTTTGCCTATGGGGCAACCCAAAGCCAATCTGTGGAGTGCCAGGAGCTTTTGGCTCAGAGGAGCCGGAGGAATACAGGATGCGCTCGGCAACTCCGGAGGGGGAAAGAGGGGAAATCTCCTGCGCGCGTCCAGAATTTGCGGAGTCATTTTCGGCGCGGGGTGAGGAATCATCATCGGAACCGTTGTTGGGATTGGCGGAAGCATTGGAGGAATCATCGGGGACGCCGCCAGTGCCGGAAATATCGAGGCGAATGTCCTCGAGGCCCGGAACCAGCGGCTGATCGCTGTCGTTTCGAAGGAAGACGTTTACGGCCAGAATGCCGGAGTGAACGGGGTTCTGCTTGCCGAAGAGCTGATGGCTGCAGATTTCATCGGCGCACAAAGTGAGCGCGACGGTGACGCTCTCATGCTGATCGTGCGCGGGCAGGGAAGCGGGCACAATTTCAGACGGCGGCGCGGCAGCGTGTTGCGCAAACGACGCCGCGGCGAAACCGGCCAGCAGCGAAAGCGCGAGGACGCGCGGCCAGAATAGATTTAGACGCCAGAGGGAACGGTTCGCAGTCATTTGCAAGTAGATGCGCTTGGGAAGCGATACGTTCGCTGTGGCGCATAACTCCCCACTATAATACCGGCTGCGCTCCGTGCTCCTTTTTAAGCTCTCCGGACGCAAAACCGCGAATGTATTTGCTTTACAGCTTTTTTGGCATGCTGGCGCTGATAGCGCTGAGTCCGTATTTTCTCTGGCGGGAGATACGAGGGAAGAAACACCTTGGGAATTTTTGGCAGCGAATGGGAAGACTGCCGAAAGAAATAACGGCGCGCGCCAATGGGCAAGCCTCCGGCACAGACGCTGGGAGCATTTGGATTCATGCTGTTTCAGTCGGCGAAGTGCTGGCTGCGGTTCCACTGGCCCGGCGGTTGAAAGATGAATTTCCACGCCGCGCTCTTTTCATCTCCACGACCACCGATACCGGTCAAGCAATCGCGCGGGAACGTATTCCGTGGGCGACCAGATTTTTCTATTTCCCGCTGGATTTCGCGTGGGTGGCGCGCCGATTTCTGCGTGCTTTGCGCCCCGCTGCGATCATCATCATCGAGACGGAAATATGGCCGCATCTGCTACGGGAGGCGCGGCGCGTCGGCGTGCCGGTAGTTTTTGCGAACGCACGAATCTCGGATAAGTCATTTCGTAATTACCGGTGGACGAATCGCTATCTCAATGGATTCATCGCCGATGCGCTGGGCAATGGAGCGGCGTTCATGGCCCAATCGGAGGAGGGAGCGCGGCGATTGAAGGAACTGGGAGCGGACGAATCCAAAATCGAAGTAACCGGAAACCTGAAATACGATTTGGCTGCGCCGCCGGTTGGGCCGTTTGTGCAATGGCTCGAAATGCAGATACGCCAGCAGGAGCGCTGGCCCGTGGTAGTGGCGGGAAGCGTGGCCGCGGATGAAGAGGAAGCGGTGCTGGCGGCGTACGATGTGGTGCAGCGGCAGTGGCGGCGGTCGCTATTGGTGCTTGCGCCGCGAAAGCCAGAGCGTTTCGATGGGGCGGCGCAGATTGTCTCGCAGGGTGGATGGACAGTGGCGCGCCGGAGCCATTTATCACTGAGCGCGCCGCTGGCGGAGGATGCCGATGTGCTGGTGCTCGACAGCATGGGAGAGCTGGGCGGCACTTATAGCCTCGCGAATGCGGTGTTCATCGGAGGATCGCTAATTTCCGTGGGAGGACACAATTTACTGGAGCCGGCATTTTTTGGGCGCGCGCCCGTGTTCGGCCCGCACATGGGAAATTTCCAGGAGATGGCGGCGCAGTTCCTGGCCGAGCGCGCCGGAGTGCAGGTGAAAAGCGGCGAAGAACTAGGGCGGGAATGGGTGCGGATGATTCAGCAGGATGCCATGCGGCGGGGGATGGGGCAGAACGCGATCTCCCTCGTGCAACGGCATCGCGGAGCAACCGAGCGAACTGTCGCGCGAATCAGGGCAATTGTTCGGCAAGAGCCCGATACCGGGGCCAACAGCGCGGAGTTCGCGGGATGATTTCGAGATCTATCGTTACGAAATGAATCGTAAAGTCGAAGCGGTTCAATATTATCTAAGGCCCGTATTATGGCCGGCATCCTTGCTATGGCTCGCCGCGGTGAAACTGCGCGCCAGGGCTTATCAAAAGGGACTGTTGCGGCAAAGGCGGCTCGACGGCGTGGTGATCAGCGTCGGGAACCTGACGGTGGGGGGTACGGGGAAGACTCCGTTGGCGCTGTGGCTGGTGGGGCGGCTGGCGCGGGAAGGCAAAGCGGCAGGTGTGCTGACGCGCGGATACGCGGGATTTGCGCGAGGTGGACACCGCGAAAAATCCGGGATGGTGATGCGCGCGGATGATACAAATAAAAGCGAAGCTGTTCGGCTGCCGGACGAGCGTATGCCGGACGAGGTGCGGTTGCTGATGCGGCGGCTGCGCGGGCGGCGTGCGGAAGCGGGCAACCTGGAGCAGCAAGCGGCGTGGTTCGGTATAGGGGCAGATCGCCATTCGATGGGAAAACAATTGGAGCAGCAGGGGGTGGGCTGGTTTGTTCTGGACGATGGTTTTCAGCATCTACCATTGCGGCGGGACGCGGATATCGTTTTGATTGACGCGGAGAATCCATTCGGCAACGGATACCTGCTGCCAGCGGGAAGATTGCGGGAGCCGGTGAGCGCCCTTGGACGCGCGGACGTGGTCGTCATCACGCGCAGCGAGGGGACGCCATCCATTGAAGATGTGATCCGTCGGCACACGGCCGCGCATGTGTTTTACGGGCGGACGAAGCTGGACGCGATTCGGCGGTGGACAGCGGACGGCTTCGCAAAAGATGCCGCGTTCAGCGCGGCGGAATACTCGAGTCAACGGTTCTTTGCGTTTTGCGGGATTGGAAATGCGCAGGCGTTTTTTGCCGATGCGCGGAGGTGGGGGCTGGCGGTATGCGGGGAGATGGCGTTCCGGGACCATCATCACTATTGGGCGCCGGATTGGGCGCGGCTTGAGAAGCAGGCGAGAAGCGCCGGCGCCACGGCCTTGCTATGCACGGAAAAAGACGTGTGTAATTTTGGCGGTGACTTTATCCGCGGGAATAAACACGGTGGCGACACGCAAAGCGGGCGCGCCGCAGTGAGAGTCGATTTACCGGTTTACTACGCCCAGATCTCGATGGATTTACCGCGCGGGGATGAATTCTGGCGCGTGGTGATGGGTACGGCGGAAAGAAATCACCGCGCTTCAGGCTCGGGCGCGCGATGAAGATTGTGGTTCGCGCCACGAACTGGGTGGGCGATGCAATAATGGCTATACCCGCGCTGAACGCGATTAGAGGCCGATGGCCGGACGCGGAGATTGTGGCGCTGGCGCGTCCGTGGGTAGCCGGACTTTACGACGGGCAGCCATTCGTGGATCGTGTCATTCCATTGGCCAGCAGCGGAGGATTGGGGGATTGGGGCGCGACGGAGCAAGTGGCGAACTCCCTGCGCTTGGAACAGTTTGATGCCGCCGTTCTGCTGCCGAATTCATTTTCCTCAGCATGGCTGGCCTGGCGCGCGGGAATTCCGCGGCGAATTGGTTACGCGCGGGATGGCCGCAGCCTGCTGTTAACCCAGGCGATTGCGCCGCCGCGGGCCGGTGAAATTCCCGCGCACGAGTCATACTACTACCTGAATTTACTTCGGAATGCCGGGTGGCTAATCACGCTGCCCGAAGTTCGCGAGATACGATTGGAGATTTTGCCCAAGGAGCGCGATGCGGCCGAAGCAAAATTGCAGGCCGAGGGCGCCGCGCCAGGGGCGATGCGAATCGCAATCGCCCCGGGGGCCGCGTATGGTTCGGCAAAATGCTGGCCGCCAGAGCGGTTTGCGGCCGTGGCCAGCCAGTTCATTGAGGAGTTTCATGCCGCTGTGATACTGTTCGGCACGTCTTCTGAACAGGAAATCTGCTCGCGCATCGCCGCGGCCATGCCAACAACTCCCATAAATCTTGCCGGACGCACTGCCATTTCGGAATTGCCCGCTCTCTTGGCATCGTGCCAGCTTTTCGTTGGCAATGATTCCGGAGCCATGCATGTTGCGGCAGCGGCTGAAGTTCCCGTGGTGGGCGTTTTCGGTCCTACCGATCCGAATGATACGGCGCCGGTAACGTCACGTGGCGCGATTGTTCGCGAGCCGGTGTTTTGCAGCCCGTGTTTCCTGCGCAAATGTCCCATTGACCATCGCTGCATGACGCGCGTGGATGTCGCCACGGTATATGCCGCCGGACGCGGCCTGTTGGAGAGGGCCTAACGTGCTATCAGCAGACGTGCGGGAGAATTCACCGTCGACGAACAAGCCTCGCGCAGTATTTCTCGATCGCGATGGGACAATCCTGGACGAAGTCGGCTATCTGAACCATATCAGCCGCTTCCGAATGCTTCCCGGCGCGGCGGCGGCAATTCGGCGGCTGAATTTGGCGGGCGTTCCGGTAATTGTAGTAACTAATCAGTCGGGGGTAGCGCGGGGTTTCTTTCCGGAGGAGATGGTCGGTCAAATCCACGAACGAATGGCCAGAGAGTTGGGCGCGGCGGGGGCGCATGTGGATGGAATTTATTATTGTCCCCACGGCACCGAGATCGGGTGTGATTGCAGAAAACCATTTCCAGGGATGCTAACGCGCGCCGCCGAGGAACATGGCCTGGAAATTTCGGGTTCAGGACTGGTGAGTGATCGCTATGACGATATCGCCATGGGACATGCCGCTGGATGCCGCACAATACTGGTAATGACGGGATATGGACGCGGCGAGTACGAATGGAACCGGGTCCGCTGGCCGCATGAGCCGGAGTTCGTAGCGGACGAAATTGGACAGGCGGTGGACATTTTATTGCGGGAGATGATGTAATGCCGCGAATCCGAGGGGAGTGGCCAAAGGCCACGCCGTCGAAAGCAGAGTCGCCCAGCGCGAAATCAAGAATCCCTTTGTCGGCGCATGCAAAACAACGAGGTTCAATGCCGGCAAGCGATTTCGAGCGGCTCCTTGCATTGATAGCGCGTCTCAGCGAGCAGCGAATCGCCGTGCTGGGTGATTTTGTGGCGGACGAATTCGTGAGTGGAGATATTTTGCGTGTGTCCCGCGAAGCGCCGGTCTTGATCTTGCGGCGACGTGGATCGGAATTCCGGGCTGGCGGCGGCGCGAACGCGGTGAACAATCTCGCGGATTTGGGAGCGCACGTGGCGGCGGTGGGACTGCTCGGAGATGACGAAGCGGGAAGGTCACTGCACGAGGTTTTTCGGAGCAAAGGCGTGGATTGTGGGGGCATTCTGCATCCGCGTGAGTATGCGACTCCCACAAAGACGAGATTCCTCGCCGGGTGGGCGCACACGGCGGCACAGCAGGTGCTACGCGTTGATCGGGAGCCTGAGCAGGCCCCGGCAATGGATGTTCAATCGCGCCTGGAAGAAAATATCCGAAAGCAAGCCAACAGCGCCAGCGCGGTCCTGGCCTCCGATTATGGTTTTGGCGCAGTGACCCCAAAGATAGTACGGAGCATAAGCCGTAAGATTGTCACGCTGGACTCGCGCCACGCAATGCTTGATTATCGCGATGCGAAAATTACTGCGGCGACTCCCAACGAGCCGGAAATCGAGGCGCTCTACCACATCAACACCGGCACCGACAATACGAAATTGCTCGAATTGGGCCAGCGAGCGTTGAAGGAAATGCATATGCGGGCGCTCCTGGTCACACGCGGAAAACACGGAAGCGTGCTATTCGAACGCGCACATGCACCGCTCCCAATTGCCGCATTTGGGGAAGAGGACGCGGTAGACGTAACGGGGGCCGGCGATACGGTGATAGCGGTGTTTACACTCGCGCTTGCTGCCGGCGGAAGTTTTTCCGAGGCGGCGCGGCTGGCAAATTGTGCCGGCGGCATCGTCGTGATGAAGCGCGGGACGGCTACCGTTAACCGGCAGGAACTGGAAGAAGCGGTGGGATCATCTTTGAGGCACATCTAACTCGCCTGACCCACAATCCTGAGACAGCGAAGCCACACTTGAAATGGACACGCGCACAAAAATTATGGCCAGAGGCGCAGTCGCGGTGCGTATCCGCGATGAAAATGCGCGCGGGCGCAACGTGGTGCTGACGAACGGGTGTTTCGATATTCTGCACGCGGGTCACGTGCGCTATCTGGAAGGCGCGAAGCGCGAAGGGGGCGTGCTGGTGGTGGGAATCAACAGCGATGGCAGCGTCCGCAAACTGAAAGGAGCGGGGCGACCCATCCTGCCGGCACAAGCGCGAGCGGAACTGGTAGCGGCGCTGCGGGTTGTGGACTACGTGGTGATTTTCAATGAGGATAACGTGGAGCAATTGCTACGGGAGCTGCGCCCCAATGTTCACGCGAAGGGAACGGATTACGCAGTCGAGACGGTGCCTGAACGAAAAGTTGCAGCGGAGCTGGGAATTCGCGTGGCTATCGTTGGCGACCCGAAGGAGCATTCGACACGCGAATTGCTGAGCGAAATTCGCGAACGATCGCATGGCTAATCCGCGATTCCTGGTGATTCGCATGGGTTCGATGGGCGACATCGTTCACACGCTGCCTGCCGTGGCTGCGCTGCGGAGTGCGTTTCCGCAAGCGCAAGTGGATTGGCTGGTGGAACGGAAGTGGGCGCCGTTGCTGGAGGGCAATTCCGAGATCAGCGCGGTGATTCCTATCGAGCGAAGAGATCTGGGCAGCGTAGCTCGGACGATTAAGCGGCTGCGTTCAGCGGAATATTCGACAGCGATCGATTTTCAAGGGTTGTACAAATCCGCAGCCCTGGCCCTGGCCAGCGGAGCATCACGCCGCATTGGGTTCGCCGGAGATTTTGCGCGCGAGGCTGCGGCGGCGCTGATGTATAACTCGCCGGTTACCCCCGTTGGGAAGCATGTGGTGGAGCAAAACCTTTCGCTTGCGGAAATGGCCGGAGCGCAAAAGGGAAAGATTCGATTTCCACTACCGCGAGATACCGAGGCTGAATTTCGAATGGCGCGACAGTTGGAGGCCGGTCAGCTTGAAGACTATTTTGTCCTGAGTCCGGGGGGAGGCTGGGGTTCGAAATGCTGGCCGACGGAGCGTTATGGAGAACTTCACGAGTGTTTGTACGAACGGTTGGGTTGGCGGGGGATTATCAGCTACGGGCCGGGGGAAGAAAGCCTCTGCTTGGAGGTGTGCAGGGCGGCGGGAGAGTCCAAGCCACTGCCCGTTCCAATGAATCTGGTCGAATTGATGGCGATGCTGAGGCGCGCAAGATTCGTGGTGGCTGCGGACACTGGCCCGCTGCATCTCGCGGCGGCGCTCGGAACACCCGTTGTCGCATTATATGGACCAACCGACCCGGCCCGAAACGGGCCATATCCCCCCGACGGGAATACCGTCGTGCGGAATGCGGAGCCTGATGAAATCACGTATTCGCGGGGCGGCGAATACTCGCGGGCGATGCTTTCGATAAACGTTGACCAGGTGGTAAAAGCGGTGATGGGGCGAATAGGGATGGCCTGAGAGTGGATATTTCTTTTCTTATGCGTTGGCGAGTGCGGTTGGGGTACCCAGTGGCAGCGGTATTTTTCTTTCTGGCGAGACCAACGGCGAGATCGATCGCAGCGGGCGCGATAGTGGGCGTGGTAGGTTTGCTGATTCGCGCGGCAGCGGCGGGGCACTTGCGGAAACATGAGGGGCTGGCGACGTCGGGACCTTATTCTCACACGCGAAACCCGCTTTACCTCGGAAGCTTTTTCTTGGCGGCGGGACTGCTGATTGCGGGGCATTCCTGGCTGGCGGCGATCCTGGTTGCGGCGTTCTTTCTGGCGTTTTATCCCGGAGTGATGAAGCGCGAGGAAGGGGAGCTTCGGGAACATTATGGGGCCGGGTATGAAGAATATGCCGCGCGTGTGCCGCTATTCTGGCCCGCATTGCGCGGATACAGGTCGCAAGCTGCGGACGCGGAAACTCAAACTAGCGCCAGAGGTATGCGTAGGGGCTTTTCGTGGGCGCTCTACCGGCGCAATCGTGAATATCAGGCGCTGGTCGGATTTTTCGCAGTGATGGTGCTTTTGGGAATCATCATGCGCTTGCGAGGATAAATCCAGACGGGGACGGTGCTCGCAAGGGGCGTTTGAGCCCTGAAACCAGGCTTCACTCGCGACTCCCGCTTCGTACCTATGCTTGCGAATTGACGAACTGGCTGTTAGTTCTGTCCCGCGTAGGTGTGAAGCGAAACGGCATGGCCATTGCTTAGGGCGGTAATCGCGCCGGACTGAGCCGTGGTCCAGTAACGAATTCCCATATCTTTCAGCCGGTCGAGCGTGCCGCGGTTGGGCAAACCGAAATTATTATTCTGGCCGACGGAAATCGTGGCGAGCGTAGGGAAACGATGCGCAGAGAGTCCGGTGTGGAAGAAGTTTTGCTGCCGTGATGCGGAACCTTGAGAAAATTGGCGCGAAGGTCTTCTCCCCGCGAGACAATTGCGCTTTCCGCCTGATGCTCCACGTCCCCCGCAAGAAGGAAATGCGTGGTTCTATCGCCTAGACGAAGCACTAATCCAGCAAATAAAGGGGAGGAATATGCCCACGTGAAGTCCGGCGACGATGAGTACGTGATACGCGCCGGTTTGCTGGAAAGGGAGCGCGAGGTCGGAATCCACGAAGCTGCGATCACCCCAGACCATGGCGCGAACGATGGCCGCAACCTGCGGTTTTCCAGCGAACAGTGTGTCCGTGAGTCCGAGTAAATCGCCGCGTAAGCGCGCGCTCCGTGCGCTCAAAGGCAGAGAAGAAGTGGGCAAAGGCTGCAACAGCTCAGCGGCGCGAAGCGTACCGGTAAGGTTAACGCCCTGGCCGGCGAGATATCCGCGCAAGTCGAATGCGCCGGGGTCTTGAAAATTTCGAGGCTCGGTTGCCGCGGCTAGGACCTCGACTCGCAATTTGCAGGCGCGTTCCTCAGGGGAGGCGGAGGGGATCATCACAGACCCGCGAGCAATATGAACAAGGCGGCAGAGAAGAGAACTTGGACGAACAATCCAGTTGAAGCGAGCGCTGACAACGCACGCGATTCTCCAACGGCCACGCCCATTGCCAACAGAACCGCCATCCACAATGCCGGGCGTTTCACGGGTCGCGTTCCAGGACGGCGAGAGATTCGATGTGAAAAGTCTGAGGGAAATGGTCGAAGAGCTCCAGCGCGGCCATCGAGTAATGGTTGGTATGAAAAACGGCCAAGTCTCGCGCCAACGTGGAGGGGTCGCAGGAAACGTAGATGATTCGCCGGGGCTTCAGCTTGAAGAGACGTGGAAGGGCCTCCGGTGGAATGCCGGTGCGCGGAGGATCAATCACCACCACATCGGCCTCGGATACTTCGCGCAGAGGCTTGCGCAAGAATTGAGTCACATCGGTCTGGCGCGGCTCGACGCGAGCAGCGGTGGGCCGGGAGCTACAGGAGTCTTTTCGAACAGGAGCGGCGTCAGCGGGCCCATTTGCGGCATCCTGCGCGACATTTGCGCGAAGATCTTGCACGGCGGCGGGATTACTCTCCACGGAGATTACACGCTGAAAGTTTTTCGCGAGAGGCACGGTGAAAAGTCCGGCGCCAGCGAACAAATCCAACGCGATTTGCCCTGTACCAGCCGCCAGGGCTACCCGCTGGACGAGCGTGTCCACCAGGAAACGGTTTACCTGAAAAAACGAGTCGTGGCTGACCTGATAATTGGTATCCGCGGCGTGATATTCGAGCGCGCCGCTGCCGAAGCCGGTCGCATACTCGCCAGACTTGTTGCGAAAGAGAAGGCTGACGACGTGCGGCAGCCGTTCATGCAGGGCATCGGCAAAGTTCTGCGGGTCGCGCGGCCATTGGGAAAACTGCAGGGTGAGTGTGAAATGCTCATCGGCATGGTCGGCGAAGGCTTCTACCTCGCGGATTTGGGCGACTTGCGCCGCGAAATCATCCCGCGCATCCAGCCATTGAGAGAACGAAACCAAGGTGCTTTCGAGGAGCGGCGAGATGATGGGGCACTGGTCGACGGCACACAACGCGGAAGACGCCGCCCGCATATATCCGATGGCCGGTACCGCGTCAGGCGAATCGTTAGCGGGACGGATTTTCCATTGCGCCCGATTGCGATAGCGCCAGGGCGGCGAAGAGTGAACGATGATTGGCTGCTCCCAAACCATGCCGCCAGTACGTCGAATCGTTTCGCGAAGAATTTCTTCCTTGTATTTGAGTTGGGCCTCGTAGGAAATATGTTGGTATTGGCAGCCGCCGCAGCGTGTGAAATAGGGACAAAGTGGCTGGACGCGATTGGGCGATGGGACTAAGAGGTTGGTGACTTCGCCGCGTTGGAATTTCTTTTTCTGCTCGGTGATTTGAAGCTCGAGGTCCTCACCGGGAATTACAAAAGGGACGAAGACGGCGGCACTGTCCACTCGCGCCAACCCGTCGCCACCGTAAATCAGTTTTTCAATTGTTGTCCGCACGCATTCACTCCAGGCGCAGTTTATACCAAATAGAAGAGGCTTAGCCGGGGAACGCGAAACGCATCATACAAACGCTTCTGCTGATATTGCTTTTCGAGCAAAGCTCGCTGTCCAGCGTCCATTTTGCGGCTGTAGGGCCCGAGCGCGCGGTCCGTATCGCGTCGGATGGAGAGCATCAAATCGTTAGGCGCGTTGGCGGTGATCGTTGCCGAAAGTTTCTCCTCCTGCAGAGTCAGGCGGCGCTCCAAATCTTCCAGATCGAGAGCCTGCGGCGGCTCGGGCGATTCCAGAGATTCCAGCAGCGGCAGCATTTCCGCCAGGCCTAAGGCGGCTTCACCCAGACGGAGGGAGATGTTTGGATGCGAATCACGCTGCTTTTCGGCGGCGGCGCGCAGGCGGACGATATTACGGTCGAAATATGTGCGCAGATCTGCACGCGAGAACGGCTCGGTAGCGGACTTGCGCGACGGGCGCGGGCCCTGGCCGGAGGCTGCTTCCTTCGCTTCAGCGGCGGCTTCAAAGACCGCGTCGGTGCAATACGCCAGGCTTTTCAGCGGACGCCCGGCCGAGCCTCGTCGCGAACGGGCATAACTCTCGAAGGCGCGATCAATGCCTTTGAGCACTGCTTCCAATGGGATTTCCGCTTTCTGCCAAGTTTCGAGCAAAGCCCAATCGAGCGGAGAGATGAGCAAGTGACCGCCGCGTTTGCGCCAGAAATATTCCTCGATCTCAGTGAAAAAATTGAAGTAGTTGAATTCCGCCATGGAGACGGGTTAGCGGCGGATACGTCGAGAAGTGGCGGGCGCTTGCTCCTGCTCAGGATGAACGGGAGCGCCAGGTGATTGTTCCGGGCGAGCAGCCGCAACGCGGGAGGTTACCACGGCAGTCCCATCCACAACGGGAGTGCGAGCGTGCGCCCCATGCATGGGTGCGGAATTCCGCGTCCAAAGTATGCGGAGGCCCTCAAGCGTGAGGAATTCGTCTGTAATCTTTATGTGGCGCGAAGCGCGAGCAACGAGATTGGCCTGGCCTCCCGTAGCGATCACGCGGGTTTCAGTTCCCAACTCATTTTTCATGCGCAACAGGATTCCGTCCACCATGTCCACCGCGCCATAAAAGAGCCCCGCCTGCATGGAGGCGACTGTGTTCGTGCCAATGATCTTTCCGGGATCGCGAATTTCCACGCGAGGCAGGCGCGCGGCCCTCGCGAACAATGCTTCAGCGGAAATTCCTAGACCCGGAGCAATCACACCACCGAGATATTCGCCGCGGGATGAAATCGCGTCAAAAGTAATGGCCGTGCCGAAATCCACGACGATGCACGGAGCGCCATATTTTTCCAGGGCGGCGACCCCGTTGACAATGCGGTCGGCCCCCACTTCCTGCGGATTGTCGTACTGGATGGGCATACCGGTCCGCACGCCCGGCTCAATGAACAGCGCGCCCAGATGAAAATATCGCTTGGCCATCTCGGCCAATGTCGAATTGAGGGGAGGCACCACCGAACTGACGATGATGCCGTCCACTTGGGTGGGATCAAGTTTCCAAAGGGTGAAAAGATTCAGAGCAAGAATGCCGTATTCGTCCACCGTCTGGCTGCGCGAAGTAGTGAGCCGCCAGTTCGCGGCCAGAGTTTCTCCGCGAAAGACGCCCAACACGGTATTCGAGTTCCCAACGTCAATGGTGAGCAGCATCACGGCGCCTCGGCGACGTCACCGGAAATCACTGGCTCAATGCGGCCGTCTTTTTTGCGTACACGCAACACGCCATTGGGCTCCAGGCCGGCGGTGATTCCTTCGAACGTTTCTCCGGCAGTACGAATCAATACTCGCTTCCCCTGACAGTAGGTGGATACTTCGGCGAAGCGTTTTAGGATCGGGCCGGCCCCATCGCTCGAAAACACATTGTAATAGTGTTCCAGCTGACGCAGCAATCGAACCAGCAGTTCAACGCGGGAATGTTGACGTCCGGTGACCATTCGCAGGGACGTGGCGATTTCCGCCAAGTCATCGGGCATTTTGGATTGGTTGACATTGATCCCGATGCCTATTACGGCGTAATGCACGCGATCAGGCTCCGCGCGCATCTCGGTGAGAATGCCGCACACTTTTTTGCCGCCGAGCAAAATATCATTAGGCCAGCGAATATCTGGGGCGAGGCCCGTTTCCTGGGCGATGGCTTCCCGCGCAGCCAGACCCGCGGTGAGGGTCAGGAGCGGTGTTTGCACAGGCGGGACGAGCGGGCGAACCAATACAGTGGCATGAATGCCAGCGGAACGCTCGGAAACCCACGTGCGTCCAGCGCGACCGCGCCCGGCGCTTTGCTCTTCCGCAATCACCAGCGCGCCGTGAATTTCGCCTTCGTCGCCCAGGCGCATCGCCACGGTATTGGTGGAATCGGTCTTGAAGAAGTGAAATATGCGGCGCCCAAAAACGCATCCGGAAAGACGGTGGGAGAGCAACCGGGGAGCGAGAACATCAGGGATGTGTTCGATGCGGTAGCCGGTGTGCGGATGGCCCTTGACGTTAACGCCAAGGCCGCGCAGTTTTTCCACCCAGCGCCATACCGTATGGCGGGTGACCCCAATCTCGCGGGCAATCTTCGGACCGCTAATTACAATTGTGGTGTTTTCCGCGAGCAGGGTCAGCAGCGCATCTATCCGTTTGTCGGTAATCCCGCGAGGCTTAGGCAAGTAACTGTCGATCCTTGTATGTGATTGGAATGAATTCCGGCAGGATTCGAAACGGGCTGGCGTCGAACACAGCCGGACCATCGACCCCCACGGCTTGCGCGGGAGGATCCATCCGGGACGGTTTCTCGCAAGACACCTAATGCTTTCCAATTTCCGAAAGGCGGACGGAAAGTTTTTCGAGTTCAGTCCGCCGCTCCGCGAGCGTGGCCTCCACGCCAGCCACTACCGCGGCGGGAGCGCGACTTCGGAATTGCGCATCCGCCAGACGGGCGCGCTTGGATTCAACGTCTTTCGACAAGCGATCTATTTCCTTGCCCAATCGAGCGCGTTCGGCATCAGCGCCAATGGATGTCTCGCTGGGGGAGTTATCGTGCGAATTTCGAATGACGCGAAGATCAAATTGAGCCGTCGTGCGGATTGCCCCGCCGGTGGCATCGAAACGGGACGTAGCAAGCCGCAATACGGCCAAACCAGCCAGCCGTTGGATGGCATCACAATTTTCGCGCACAACTTGAAAAATAGAATTGTCAGTGGAGAAAAAATCGGCTTCTAGTTTCTCCTTGGCGTCCACCTTCGATTCCGCGCGAAGGTTTCGAGCCGCTCCAATGACCGACTGAAGTAGTGCCATTTCCGCTTCGGCTGCGGGGTTGGTCCACGAAGGCTGCACTTCCGGAAAGGTATCGAGCGCGATGGATCGCGCGTCAGCCGGCTGGGGAAGCTTGTGCCAGAGTTCCTCGGTTAGAAATGGCATAAACGGATGCAATAGGCGCAATGCGGCTTCGAGAACAGCAAATAGATTTTTCCAAGCGATGGTTGCGCGCGCCGCGGTGGCATCGGTGAGGCGCGGCTTTATCCATTCAATATACCAGTCGCAGATTTCGCCCCAAAAGAAATGGTAAATAATGTTGGCGGCCTCATGAAAACGATAATTCTCGAGAGCTTCGTTAATTTGGAGAGTGACACCGGCGAGGCGGGAGAAAATCCATGCGTCCTCAAGCGCAAGCTTTCCGTCCATTGCATAGGGCGCGCCAGCTCGGGCTTTCGGCGAAGCCAGTTCCTGTAAGGTAAGGCCAGTGCCTTCGGCTTTTTCCAAATTGAAGAAAACGAAGCGCATGGCATTCCAAATTTTGTTGGCAAACGCGCGGCCGCTCTGCATCCGATCTTCGGATAGCACAACATCGGTGCCCGGCGCGGCTATGCTGGCCAGGGTGAAGCGAATCGCATCCGTTCCGTATTTCGCGTTGATGGTCAAGGGATCAATGCCGGTGCCCTTGGATTTGGACATCTTCGCGCCTTCGGATGTGCGCACCAGAGAATGCAGGTACACGTGGGGGAAGGGGGCCTGACCGGTAAATTTCAAGCCCATCATGATCATCCGGGCGACCCAGAAAAACAGAATGTCGTGGCCCGTGAGCAGGAGGCTGGTGGGGTAGTAGCGGCGGAAATCTGCCGTTTCTTCCGGCCAGCCCAGAGTGGAAAAAGGCCACAGTGAAGAAGAGAACCAGGTGTCCAGCACATCGGGGTCCTGTTGCAGAGTGCCGATGTGGCCGCGAGGGCATTGCGTGGGAGTTTCGCGCGAAACGGCGATCTCACCACATTCCCGGCAATGCCATGCGGGGATGCGATGGCCCCACCAAAGCTGGCGCGAAATGCACCAGTCGCGAATATTGCGCATCCACTCGAAATATGTGGCTTTGTGAAACTCGGGAATGATGGAAATTTCGCCGCTTTCCACTGCGGCAATCGCCGGTTTGGCTAGCGGCTTCATTTTCACAAACCACTGGGTCGAAGCGCGTGGCTCGATGTCAGTCTTGCAGCGGTCGCAAACGCCAACTGTCAACGCGTGATCCTCGACCTTTTCGAGGAGCCCTTGCGATTCGAGATCTGCAAGAATTTTCTTGCGCGCGGCAAAGCGATCCAGCCCGGCATAGGTGCCGGCCGCGTCGTTCATGCGCGCGTCTTCGGTCAGTACATTTAGCTCGCGCAAATTGTGGCGCTTGCCGATTTCGAAATCGTTAGGATCGTGTGCGGGAGTGATTTTTACCGCGCCGGTGCCAAATGCGGGATCAACATATTCGTCGGCGATGACCGAAATTTCGCGGCCGGTAAGCGGCAATCGTATGGTCCGGCCAACGAAACGCTGGTAGCGCTCGTCACTGGGATGCACAGCCACGGCGGCATCACCCAGCATGGTTTCAGGGCGCGTAGTAGCCACAACGATGTAGCCCTCTCCATCTGAAAATGGATAACGAATGTGCCAGAGTTTTCCGGCGCGCTCGACGTGGACAGTTTCGAGGTCGCTGATAGCCGTCTGGCACCGCGGGCACCAATTGACCATGTAATGCCCGCGATAGATCAGCCCTTCCTCATATAGGCGGACAAAAACTTCGCGGACGACGTTGGCCAGGCCGGGATCGAGGGTGAACCGCTCGCGGCTCCAATCGCAGCTTTCGCCAAGCTGAATCATCTGTTGCTTAATCGCACCGCCGCTTTCCTGCTTCCATTTCCAGATACGCTCTTCGAACGCCGCGCGGCCAATTTTCTGGCGGGTCAATCCTTCCGCGGCAAGATGCCGTTCGACTACAACCTGGGTGCCGATGCCGGCATGATCCGTCCCCGGAAGATACAGCGTGTTGAATCCGCGCATGCGATTCCAGCGGGTAAGGATGTCAATTTCCGTGTGATTGAGCATGTGCCCGATATGCAGTGAACCGGTCACATTGGGGGGGGGAATTACGATGGAGAAAACAGGACCCCGCTGATTGGGATCGGCGCGGAACAGTTCCTGATCAACCCATGCGCGGGCCCACCGCTCTTCAATCTCACGCGGTTCATAGGCTTTGGGGAGTTCAATGGTCATAGCGAGAAAACCGGACGAAACTTACGCGTTCATAAATCAAAGATTGCATGCCGTACGGAAAAGCCTAGCGCCTAACTAATCAGTGAATATAGGGTTTAGATCGCACTGAGGTCAATTTCACCGGCGCGGTTCGAATTAGACCAGCGCCGCTACCAGGGGACCAGCTTGTGCCAGCCTTTTTTCTTCTTGCTGGTGGATTCGCTGCTGGAATCGAGCTTGGTGGCCGACTGTCCCGTCGTCGAGGCGGAGTTGCTGCCAGTTGCGGCTGCCGGGGCCGCAGGTGAACTGGCCGGGGCTGCCGCGGGATTAACCGCAGTTTGACCCGCGCCAGGCAGGCTTTCTGGCGAAGTGCCGCCGACCGCTGGGCCAGCGGTTCCACTAGGGAGCGGAGCGGGAGCAGAGCTTGATTCGACTGCGGAGGGCGTGCCTGATGAACTATCCGGCACTGTTTCCACGCCTACGCCGGTGCCACCACCACCTTCACCCGTGCCTTCCGTAGTTTCCCCGACCGGCCCGCCACTATCGGCGTTTGCTGAGGCCGATGAGGCTTCGGTGGGCGCCGAGTAGGTGGGCTCGGGCTTGCCGCGCTTCAGAATGTCAGTGGCGGAAACGACGTCGCCTTCGGGCTGCATATCAGGCTCGCCCGCATGCGCGGTGTGCGATACGTCGGGTCCGCTGCGCAACATGGCCAGCGAGGTAGATAGTTTGCGGCGAGCGATATTCGGACCATTTTTCGCGTACAACTGTTCCTGGCGCATGCGCTTGAGCGCGGAGGGATCGGGCTGGGGCACAGTACCTCCGCCCGCAATCAATCTTTTCTTGGCAAGGGGCGCAAAGCTGGAAAGTGGATAATCGCGCACAATGCGGGCGTAGTATTCGTTGGCGACTTCCTGCTTTTCATTGCGCGAATAAATATCGGCAATCATCCAATTGGCGCGATCAGCCTGGCTATAGAGAGGATAGCGGCCGGTTAACTCAATCAGCCGCGCGGCGGCGGCTCGGTTGGAGCCTTTCACGTAGTAAAACTGGGCGACACGAAACTCGCCATCGGCGATGGTCTCCTGCACCTCGCGGAGGTGCTGCTCGGATACGGGCACCAGTGGGCTATGAGGATACTTAAGCAGAAAGGTCTGAAACTCCTGTTCGGCATTGAGCGCATCGCTGCGGTCGCGATCCGATTTCTCCATCAAGCGGTAATAGGTATTGGCCACTTGGGTTTGTGCGTAGGCCGCTTCATCCAAGAACGGGAAAAAAGTGATGAAGTCCTTGTATTCAGCCACGGCCTGCAGAAGATTTTCGGTGCCGCCTTCCTTGAAATAGGAATCGGCTACCGCCAGCTTGGCCTTGGCGAGATATTCACTGTCCGGATAAGTGTTGATAAGAGTCTGAAGGTTTAGGCGGGCGATTGTGTAACGGCCGTGCTTGAAATCATCCGTGGCGCGATCATATAAAACCTTGTCGGGTTGAACGGCGGCATTCAGGTCAGGGGCGGCCGGTTTTTTCTGGTTGAAGAGGCATCCGCTCCCCAACATTGCCAGAACGAGCATGACCGCTAGCAATGCGCGATTATGCGTACGCTCGATGGTTCCACTTCCCGGCATTCCATTTCCTGGCATTCTATCTCCCATCATTCTGGCCCCCACCTGATAGCTTTCCGGCCACTTCCCGCACTTCCTGATAAGACCTGCTCGTTGCGAGTCCGAGCAGGCTACGGGTAGCAGCCGTCGGATCAGGCTGGTGAAAAATTGAAGTGCCCGCCACCAGTGTTTCGGCGCCGGCGGCCACCAACTCGCTGATATTGTCGGGCCCAACGCCGCCATCCACTTCAATGCGAAAGCTGAAATTGTTGCGCTGGCGGCGTTCGTTAAGCTCCCGAATCTTCGCGTAAGCGCTGGTAATAAACTTTTGGCCGCCAAATCCCGGATTGACCGACATCACTAGAACAGTATCCACGCGGTCCAGGATTTCGCCGAGCATGGCGATGGGCGTCGCGGGATTAATCACCGCGCCCGCTTCTGCGCCATGTTCCCGGATCAGGCTCAGAGCTCGGTCCAAATGCGGCGTGGATTCCTGGTGAACCAGAATCCTTGCGGCCCCCGCTGCCGCGAACATCTCTATATAGCGTTCAGGCGATTCGATCATCAGATGCACGTCCAGTGGGAGGCGGGTTGCCTTATGCAGGGACGCCACCACCGGCACCCCGATGGAAATGTTGGGCACAAAGTGGCCATCCATCACATCCACGTGGAGGATGGTCGCCCCGCCCCGCTCAACTGCCGCGATTTGCTCGCCTAAACACGAAAAATCAGCCGCCAGGATCGAGGGGGCAATTTCAATAGGGTGCGATGCCATGAATTAATGCAATTTTAGCACACTGGTGCGAGCTTATTGCGCAATGCGAAGCTCGATGCGGGTATCGGCCTCGACTCGGCTTCCCGGGGCCGGCGTTTGGGCGAGGACGGTGCCCCGCGGAGCGACGGAAGGCGCGACTGGCGAGGCATCTCCCGCCTCTGACGGCTTTGAAAAGCGGGCAAAGCTATCGGGAAGGGCGCCCGTTGTAGGCGAACCTGGGGCGCTGGATGCCCGCGCAACAGAACTCCCTGCTAGCTCTGATTCCGTAACAATCTTTAAATCCTTCAGGCCAGAATTATCGAGCCGTGCGGCGGCTTCTGTTTCCTGTAACCCGACGACGCTCGGCATAACCCAGGCTGATGAGGGTTCCCCCAGGGAAACCAGAATATTCACGCGAGGGCTGGCGGCATCGAGCGCCCCGGCCGGGGGAGTCTGCAGAACGACGGTATCGGCTGTGGATCCGGGTAAATATAGGCTCGATGTTTCTCCCATTTGCAGGCCTTCGCGCAAAAGTTGAATGCGAGCCGTTCGCAGGCTGGCGCTGCGCAGGTCGGGAATAATCACCCGTTGCGGCCCAAGACTGACGACGACGTGCGCGCGCTCGCCGACTTTCACGCGAAGGCCTGCAGGCGGGCTTTGCCGCACAATCACGTTTTCGGCATAGTCGCTGAACACGCGGTCTTCAATGCGCAGCCCCAGGCCGTCGGGGGAAAGAGTGTGCTCGGCTTCGATCACGTTCCTGCCAACGACGTCTGGCATTTTCACTTGCCGCCCCTCAATCGCAATGCGCATGGCGGTAAGCGCGCTCAGAAATGCCGCCGATGCCAGAATGAAAAGCATCAGCAGCATTCTTCCAAACCGGCGGACGCGATCTGCGAAGGGCATGGTTTACCGTGACGCAGACTAGCATGGCGCGCCGAAGGCGTCCAAACCGTTCCCGGCTTTGGCGCCTGAACAGGCTTCCTAGCTGGGAATACGGTCGAATGCCACGGCGAAAAACCCGTCCGTATGGTGCAGGTGAGGAAGGGCACGGAAAACGCCATCACCGCCAATAAGAGCGGAGGCGTCAATCCCCGGAGCCAGGAATGGCTGAAGCTGGTCGCGCAGGCGGCCGGCGCGAACACGCCGAAGTCCACGAACATTTTTCAACGCGAATGTGACGACGGCTTCATTTTCTTCCGGCTCCAGCGAGCAGGTGGAATAAACGAGACGTCCGCCCGGCTTCAGATATTTTAGGGCATTAAGCAATAAATTGCGCTGCCGGGACGCCAACGCCTGCAAATCCCGCTGCTGAAGGCCCCAGCGAATTTCAGGATTGCGCGCGAGAGTGCCGGTGCCGGAGCACGGCGCGTCGACCAGGATCCGGTCGAACTGCCCATGAAAAGGAAGCGGTTGCTCGCCATTCAATGCCACCAGCCAATGATTACCGAGGACCATACGCTCGAGGTTTTCCCGCATAGTGCGGAGACGGTGCATGTGAATATCCGCCGCAATCACGTGCCCGGATGGCGCAACGGCACGGGCCAGGCTGGCGGTTTTTCCGCCGGGCGCGGAGCACAAATCGAGCGCGGAATCTCCGGGTTGGGCGTCAAGCAAGAGAGGAATAGCCTGAGACGCTTCGTCCTGAAACGAAATGGCGCCGGATGCGAAGGCGGCGGTGCGTTCCACATTGCCGCCCATCACCCGCGCGGCGCCGTGTAGCAACGCGCCTTTTTCAACAGCTACACCATCCGCGTGCAGGCTTGCCATCGTCCGCTTGTGATTCGCCGGCCCAAATGCCAGCGCCGAGTGCGCGGGCTGATTGTTCGCGCGCAGCAGGCTGTCAGCGGCATCCGGGCCGTAGCGGTCCAGCCAGCGCTCGACCAGCCAGGTGGGATGAGAATTAAGAATGGCGAGTCTGTTCGCACCCTCGATCTCGGGAGAAAGAAGGAGCTCGGCGGGAGTGCGGCATTCCTCGGAGCTGCGGCGCAAAATCGCGTTCACCAATCCAGCGGCAGCGGTCTTGCCGGCGCGTTTGGCAAGCTCGACGCTTTCGTGAACAGCGGCATGGGCGGGAACCCGTTGAAGAAACCGCAATTGATAAACGCCCAGGCGTAACGCGATCCAGACCTCAAGCTCCAGGGAGCTGGATGTCTTCCGCAGGTGGCGCGTGATCAAAGTATCGAGAAGCCGCTGCCAGCGCAGAGTTCCAAATACTAGTTCGGTGGCGAGGGCCGCATCATCCTGCCGCACCGCGCCTTGCCGGCGGAGCCGAAGCGCGTCGGCGGCATACGCGCCTTCCGCTGCGACTCGCAATAGAACGTCAAACGCGATGAGCCGCGCCGGGCTAATGGCCATGTCTTCCGTCGGCGCGCGATTTGTGAGCGGTTGGGAAATCTATTAAGTTCATCAAGTTTTGTCTGGGTCTCGGTGGATTTTGCTAACGGCAATTTATTCGAAATGCTCTCCGGGTTTATAGCGCGCGCCATTGGCGAAATCACTCGCGGAGAGGCGCTTGCGGCCTTCCATTTGAAGGTATTCGAGGCAGAGCCGAGTTTTCTCACCGCACGCAACGAAATAATCGCTGCCGCCCTGTACGATACTGCCGGGTGCGGCAACATCGTTCGGACTAAAACGAAGTGGCACGAATCCCGCATCGGCGCTTGGAATTGTTGTCGCGGGGCGTCCCCAAATATGGCAAGTTCGCCCTCGAAAATGGCTATATGCGCCGGGCCAGGGTTGGAGGCCCCGAATGCGGTTATAAATCTGACCTGCGGAAAGGTCCCAGGAGATCTCGCCGTCTTGTTTCTTTAACGGCCGGGCGAAAGTTGCGTCTGCATGATTCTGTGGGACGGGGCAAATATTACCGCTTTGGAGACGACGCAGAGAGGTAATAAGTAGTGACGGCCCAGCTTCGGCCAGCCGGTCGGTAAGCTCCGCAGTCGTTTCGTCTGGACCAATCGGGAATTCCAACTGCTCGAGAACAGGTCCGGTATCCAACCCCGCATCAATTTGCATTGTGGTGATGCCGGTGCGCGTCTCCCCATTGAGCACGGCCCATTGAATGGGTGCGGCGCCGCGATAATGAGGTAATAGGGACGCATGGACATTTATCCATCCCAGGGGCGGAAGGGGCAGGAGATCGGCGGGAACCATGCGGCCATACGCAATGATTACTACCGCATCTGGCGCGTGTTCGACAAAAAACCTGTGTACTTCGTCAGTCCTGAGCTTGGCCGGCTGAAAAACTGGCGCTCCGGCAGCCAGGGCAACTTCCTTGACGGGGGAAATCGCAAGCCGCTGTCCGCGGCCACGAGGACGATCCGGCTGGGTCATCACCGCCAGGACCTCGAAATCCGGTTCAGCCAATAATTGGCGAAGTGAGGGAACAGCGAAGTGCGGTGTGCCGCAGAAGATAATCCGCATTAAATCCCAACGATGCTGGTTCGCGGCACGGGCAGCGGCCGGGCTACCATTCGCCGGCTTTTTGCAATTTCCGAATCTTCCGGCGAGTCAGATCGCGTTTCAGCAGGCTTAGATGGCTGAGAAACAGGATGCCATTGAGATGGTCGGTTTCGTGGCAGAATGCCCGTGCCAACAGGCCTTCCCCCCGCCTTTCAAACTCCGCACCGCTGGCATCCTGCGCCCGGATGGTTACATACTGCGGCCGTAGGACATAGCCTCGAAAGCCGGGAACGGAAAGGCAGCCCTCCTCCTCCCGCTGTTCCCCTTCAATCCGAATGATCTCCGGATTCAGCAGCACCATCTTCGCCTCGGGGTTCTTGCCCACCGTAACATCCACAACCGCCAGTCGAACACCGCGCCCGATCTGGGGAGCGGCCAACCCAACCCCATTCGCGGCATACATGGATTCAAACATATCCTGCACGAGCATCTCGAGCTCGGCATCGAATTTTTCCACGCGCTGGGCGGGAGTCTCCAATACCGAATTGCCATACTTGAGAACCGGATAAATCATCAGGGAGTTGTCCTAGAATTGGTCCAGTTGACGCTGATATCCTTCAAAATTTCGCCGGGTTTCAGCCAGCGAATCGCCACCAAATTTTACAAGAAACGCGCCCGCGAGAACCAATGCGACCATGGATTCACCAATGATACCGCCGGCCGGCACCACGCAAACATCGGAACGCTCGTAGGCCGCGCGGACTGCTTCCTTGCTGCCCAGGTCCGCCGATTCCAGTGGCGTGCGCAGCGTGGAAATCGGTTTCATGTAGCCGCACACGACGACGTCTTCGCCGTTGCTGATGCCCCCCTCAACACCTCCGGCGCGATTGGAAGAGCGCGTGAAACGTCGGCGCTCGCGATCATATTGAATCTCGTCCTGTACGGCGGAGCCATGCTGCGACGCGCCGTTAAATCCCGAGCCGATCTCAACCGCTTTTATAGACTGGATGGACATTATCGCCTGCGCCAACATTCCGTCCAGCTTTTCATTCCACTGCGCGTGGCTGCCCAGTCCGGGAGGTACATGGTGAGCGACAACCTCGAACACGCCACCGACCGAATTACCGGCACGCAACGCCTGTTCGATTTCCGCCTTCATGGCCTGTTCGGTGTTGGGCTCAATGCAACGCAGGGGCGATTCCAGATTATCGCAGACAGACTGAATTGCGCTCCACTCGGTTGCGCGAGATAGGCCCTCGCGTCCGAGGCGGGCGGCGCCTATCTGGACCACATGGCTTAGAACTTCGACCCCAAACTCGCGCAGAAGCAGTTTCGCCAGTGCTCCGGCCGCTACGCGAGCGGCGGTTTCCCGCGCCGAAGCCCGCTCCAGCACAAAACGCGCATCGTGGAAATTGAATTTTAGCGCGCCAGCCAAATCCGCGTGACCGGGGCGCGGCGCGGTGAGCGGCCTTTTCTGGGCGTCATTCGCCGGAGTGGCTTCAACGGGCAACGCCATTTGCCAATTGCTCCAGTCGCGATTTTCGATGCGGACCGCTACGGGAGCTCCGATGGTTTTGCCGTGATAAACGCCGCCGAGGAATTCGGCTGTATCGCGTTCAATTCGCTGGCGCGCTCCCCGGCCGAAGCCCAACTGGCGGCGAAGCAACTCCCGCTGCACGAATTCAAAATCTACCGGCAAACCCGCCGGCAACCCGGATAGCAAGGCTATCAGAGCCGGACCATGGGACTCTCCAGCGGTAGAAAATTGAAGCATAGGTTTGGCGCGCGCTCTTATTGCGCAGGTCGGCATTTTATCCGGCCAAGGCGTCCCGCGCAAAAGACACGCTCGACTGCCGCTGGAAATAACATTGGCGGATACAACGCTTGACCGCGCCCGCGAACGGACGTTAGTCTCTATTTGGCCACCGGTTTGATTGCTCGCGCCAACCTCGATGCCTGACGCCGCGGATAGTTCCCCGCGTCGCTACTTCGGCGACCTCTTCAAGCGCCAGATTTTCGGGCTGCAGGATTATTCCACCCTGGTTTACCACACGCTGATTGATGCCTTTACTCCTCCGTTTTATGCGACCGACGTCCTGACCCAGATGGACGTTATCGGCGTGGGCTCGCTTCCCATCGTCCTGCTGACCTCATTCTTCATGGGCGCGGTAATGGTGCTGCAGACCTCCGCGCAGTTTTCGCGGTTTGGGGAAACGTCGCTCACTGGAGATGCCGTGGCCCTGGCGCTGGTGCGCGAGCTTGGCCCTTCGATTACGGGTTTGCTGGTGGCCGGGCGAAACGGCTCGGGCATAGCCTCGGAGCTCGGCTCGATGGTGGTGACCGAGCAGGTGGACGCCATGCGGGCGCTGGGAACTGATCCGTTGCGAAAGCTGGTGACGCCGCGGGTGATTGCCACATTTCTGACCCTTCCGCTGCTCACGCTGGTCTCTGATTTTGTCGGATTGTGCGGAGGCTATGTAATGGCCAGCGTGATGTTGCATTTGTCGGCGTCGGAATTCTGGAACCGGGCCATTAAAGCGCTCGCGGTGGGAGACCTCGTGCAGGGAATGGTCAAGCCGCTGGTATTTGCGCTGTTGGTTTCGACGATATCGTGCTACTTCGGATTGCGGGTTCGCGGAGGCACTGAAGGTGTTGGTAGAGCGACGACGACCGCGGTGGTGGCCTCCTCGGTGTCCATCCTGGTTGTCAATTTCTTCATCACTCGCGTGATGCTTTCCGTGTTCCCGAATTAACGCCTGGGCCATCTCCGCTATAGCCGCGGGGTTAATGACATTATGTTTTCTTCGCGCACCACTGTTTCGCCGGTTGTCTTCTCTATGATTGGCCCAAAAGCCAGGTGGATAATTCGGCGCAATGGGGGGAGCAATGCCCTTGACGTCTGAATCCGCCGTCGTTGTGTTTGAAAAAGTGCGTATTGCCTTTGACGGACGCGAAGTGCTGCGGGACCTTTCGTTCTCGCTACGGAAGGGCGAAACCAAGATTTTGCTGGGAGAGACTGGCGCGGGAAAGACCGTATTGCTAAAGCTCGCCGCCGGCCTGATCCGCCCCGACGCTGGCCGGATTGAGGTGGTTGGAAAAGACGTCGTCGAGATGAGCGAGAGGGAACTGCTCACCTTTCGATCGCGTATTGGCTTCGTTTTTCAGGAAGGCGCTTTATTCGATTCGCTGACCGTGCGGGACAATGTCGCATTCAGGTTGCGCGAAGAGCGAACCCCCGACGAAGAAATTGAGCAACGAGTACGCGAAGCTCTTCGTTTCGTTGAAATGGAAGATTCGGTGGATAAGTTTCCCGCGGACTTATCCGGCGGAATGCGTCGCCGCGTATCAATTGCCCGCGCCCTGGTTGGAAAGCCGGAGGTGGTCTTTTACGATTCGCCGACCGCGGGGCTTGACCCGGTAACTTCGCAGACCATCATTGCCCTTTTGCTGCGCCTGCGGGATTTGCAGGGAGTAACCTCTCTGCTAGCCACCCATCGGGTGCAGGATTTCTTCGGAATGGCCAGCTTTCGATTCGATAAAGAGCAGAATAAGGTGGTGGCCAATGCTTCCGAATCGGATGCCAGACAGTCAAACGCTTCCTCCACTCCGACGAACGTGTTGCTGCTGAGGGATGGGGCGCCGGAATTCGAAGGCGATGCCCAGGCGGTATTGAAATCAAAGGACCCGTATTTGAATGAATTCCTGGTGTCCGCCCGGTAGGTTTATTTTCGGAGAGCGGCTCGGCTCAACAAGGAGGAAAAGATGGCGCAAGGAAAGCAACTGACCTGGGTCGAATTGCGGGTGGGAGTTTTTGTCCTGGTGGGGCTCCTCCTGCTCGGAGTGGGAATCATTTACATCACCGGAGGCGGTGGCTTTGGCCCCAAATATTCGGTAACAACTTTTTTGCCGGAGGTGGATGGCATTGAAGCTGGCGCGCCGGTGCGTCTGGAAGGTGTGGATATCGGCGACGTGCAAGTTGTTCGCATCACGCCTAATCCCTCCGACAAAATGCATAACATCGAGCTCACCATGCACATTGACCGGAAATTTCAGAACTACATACGAACCGATTCCAACGCTAGCCTGATTACCGAAGGCCTCCTGGGCAATCGCTACGTAACCATCTCGCGCGGTTTGACCGGCACGCCTATTCCTAATAACGGCGTGGTAAATGGCGCGGCCGAAGCGTCCATGAAGCAGGTGATGGAAAGCAGCGCGGACTTGATGGAAAACCTCGGCTCGCTATCGCAGGATGTGAAGCAGATCGTGGACAAGGTAAAGACCGGGCAGGGAACTGTCGGTAAGCTGATTGAAGATCCACAGCTCTACGACCGTCTCAACGCCACCGTCCAGTCCACTCAGGAGATGGTGGCTGGCGTGCGCGAGGGCCGAGGCACGCTTGGAAAACTGATGAGCAACGATGAGCTATATCAAAAGGTGGACGAAACAATGGGCAATGCCAATGCCATTTTGACTTCCGTCCATTCGGGGCAGGGAACCATTGGAAAAATGGTCAATGATCCCACGATGTATCAGAACGCGCAGCAATTCTTGCAGCGCGGAAATTCACTGATGAATGGCGTGGAAGCCGGCCAGGGTACCCTCGGAAAACTAGTGAAGGACGATACGGTTTACGACAACGTCCGGCAAGCCACCGCGAATGTTCGTGATGCTTCCGCCAAGCTCAATAGCAACCGGGGCACCGTGGGCAAATTTTTTACCGATTCGGATCTTTACGACAATCTCAACGGTCTGAGCAAGGATGCGCGCCAGGTGATGCAGGACTTCCACAACGACCCCAAAAAATATTTGCGCGTAAAGTTCTCAATCTTTTAGCGGACTGATGGACCCTGTCGGTGGATAACGCGCCCTAGCCATGCGCCCATCCTGTGCCAGCAGTCCGCCACAAACGCCAACGCATACACCGCGGTCGAGAGCGCCATCGCCCCTACCAGCACAAAAACCCGCGACGATGACAATCCTAAAACGCCGATGAGCAGGTAGTACGCTCCGCCCGCAATAAAAATTCCCACGAACGAAAGTAGGTTCGTCGCCGCCAGGATGCGCCCGCGTTGATGAATGTCGGGCCGGTGCTGCACCATCGCCAGAATTGGCACGCTGAAAATCCCCGCGAAAAATCCCAGCAGCAATAGCCGCGTAAGAACGTGCGCGAAGATGGGCGCACCCAATCCCAGCCACACATCCGCAGCGGCCATTCCAATCGCTCCGAGTGGCACCAGGGCGTATTCAATTTCGCCGGCTGATAGATACCCGGCCGCCAGACTTCCCGCGCCAATACCAACCGCGAGCGCGGCTTGCAGCCACGTATTGTGTGAATCGCTGAGGCGAAGCGTTTCCTTGCCATACAGAATCACCACCGGCTGCAGCAATCCTCCGAGGAACCAGAAAAATGTGTTGCCCATCACCGCTTGCCAGAGCAGACGATCCTGCCGCATCAGCGAAATGGCCCGGCCCAGGTCCGCCAGAAAATTGAATTGGAATCGCCGCGAAGGATCCGCCACTGGAACACGCGTGATGCCCAGGCTGCACGCCAAGCCGATGAGCGCGAGGGCGATGAGCAGAGCCCCCGACCATTGCTGGCGGCCTTGAAAAACCCCCGCCAGATAACCAGCGGCAGTCGTGCCCGTCAGAATGGCGAGAAACGTCCCCAGCTCCAGCACTCCATTGCCCCACGACAAATCCCGTTCGGGCAGAAGCTCCGGCAGCAATCCATATTTCGCCGGACCAAATAGCGCCGCCTGCGTGCTAAAGAGAAAGATGGCCGCCAGCTCCATCGGAAGGTTGGCAGTCCACAGGCCGGCCAGCGCGAGAAGCGCGATGCAAACTTCCAGCAATTTCGTGCCGATGGTCGCGCTACGCTTGCTGAAACGGTCAGCCAGAAATCCGCCCGCCATCGAAAACAGAATGAAGGGAAGCGAGAAGAGCAGCAGCACGGCGGGCACCAGCCGGTTCTTGGAAGCGGCGCTTAAGCCCGCATCCAGAATCAGCAGGATGACGAGGTTCTTGAGGGCGTTGTCGCTGAACGCGCCCTGAAACTGCGTGGCAATCAGGCTCCAGAATCCACCGCGCGATGCAGCGGAATTTTTACGGGTAGGGTTTTGCGGAGGCTTAATGGAAATAGTTGGAAGCACGGTGAAGGAATTGTCGGCTCAGGTTACCATCCCTGCCATGTGTGTCGCACCGCCCGTCATTCCGAGCGCAACGAGGAATCTCTCTTGGGTTGGGGAATTGCGCCGCCGATACTTCGAAAGCGTTTCGCTTGTGCGAGACTAATTTAGCTGTGCAATTGAGCCATCAGCTATTCGGCAGTCCTCGATCGATGAAATCAAGTCGGCGCCGGCATTCCGCAACGCCGGCCTCGACGTTTTCAGCCGCGTAAAGTTCCCCTGCCTCTCGCCACAAGTTCGCGGCTTCCGCTGCCTTGCCGGTTTCGCCTTGCAGAATCGCGTAGCCGCGAATGGCGTTCGCCAGTTCGAGCGCAGGGGTTTCGCCGGAATGCGCGCGATAAATTTCCAGAGCTTCGCGGTAGCAAGGCTCGGCGAGTTCCGCGCGCCCATCTTCGCGGTGAATGTCGCCCAGGTGCCGGACGGTATGAGACAGCTTAAGCGCGTCGCCCTCCGCCCGGTAAATGGCCGCGGCTTCCTCATAATGCCCCAGCGCGACATCTCCAGAGCGCAGGTCCCTTTCTATTTGGCCCAGCGCACAGAGCGCAGCCGCCAATTGGCCGGGCGCGTCACCTCTGCGGCACAGCCCAACCGCCTCGGTCAATAAACGGTTGGCGTCTTCGGGATGGTTCTCTCGGCGCGCTTGCGCTGACTGAGCTAATAACTCGAGGGATGCGTTGGACATGATGCGTGGCCAGCCTCTTATCGCAGGACGGGAAGTGGTGAACGTTCCGGTTGCTCCAGCGTTATCTTGGGCCGCGCGGAGACTTCCGGCACTGCTGTACCCGGCTCGCGGCGGCGATACTTTGTCGCGACATAATCGTCCACTAGCGCCTGAAAGGCCGCGGAAAGCTCGGCATAGCTGCCCTTGAGCGTGTTGAAATGCAGCCCGTCAATGTAAACGGGGCAACTGGGCGTCTCGCCGGTTCCGGGGAGGCTGATGCCGATATTGGCGGCTTTCGATTCGCCGGGACCATTGACGATGCAGCCCATCACCGCCAGCGTCAGGTTCTCGACGCCTTCGTATTGCGTCTTCCAGATGGGCATCATATCGCGGGTGTATTGCTGGATGCGTTCGGCCATCTCCTGAAACGTGGTGCTGGTTGTACGCCCGCAGCCGGGGCACGCCGTGACGCTGGGCGCGAACGAGCGCAGGGCCAGCGATTGCAGCAGTTCACAGGCCGCATAAACTTCCTCGCGCCGGTCGCCTCCGGGACGCGGAGTAAGCGAAATACGAATGGTGTCGCCAATGCCTTCGCTCAGCAGCACTCCCATTGCCGCCGCGGACCACACCAACCCCTTCGCGCCCATGCCCGCTTCCGTAAGCCCCAGATGCAAAGGCTGCGCCGTTTTCGACGCCAGATCGCGATAAATCGAAATCAAATCTCCCGGACGGGAAACCTTGCACGAAATGATGATTTGGTCTTTGCGCAGGCCACAGGCCAGCGCCAGCTCCGTGGATTCGAGCGCCGAAATCACCATGCATTCATTGATGATCTCCTCCGACGTAAAGCCCAGGTCGCCGTCGGTATTCTCCTGCATCTTGCGCATGACCAGTTCCTGATTGAGCGAGCCGCCATTCACGCCGATGCGCACCGGCTTACCATGATCGCGGGCCACTTCGCAGATGGTCGAGAACTGCTCGTCGCGGCGCTGGCCGTGGCCCACGTTGCCGGGATTGATGCGGTATTTGTCAAGCTTGGCGGCGCAATCGGAGAATTTGGTCAGCAGCACGTGGCCGTTGTAATGAAAATCGCCAATCAGCGGAGCGTCGCAGCCCGCGTCCAGCATGCGCTGCTTGATTTCCGAGACGGCCGCGGCGGCTTCCGGAATGTTCACCGTGATGCGCACCATTTCCGATCCCGCGCGGGCCAGCTCGATGCACTGCTGCGCCGTGCCCACCGCGTCCACTGTGTCGGTATTGGTCATGGACTGGACGACGATGGGCGCGCCTCCGCCCACCGTCACTTTGCCCACTGGCACTCCCACCGTTTTATGTCGTTTAATCGGCATTCTTTTGAATTCCTGCTGGCTCACTCAGTTTGCTGCATACGAGCGGAATCTCTCTGTCTCTATTGTATCCAACCAGCTGACGTGCCGCCAGCTAGGGCTCTATGCTGTTCCGGTACTTGCCTTGTAGTACGCGTCGTCGTTTACGCGGCCCATCCGCTTCCGGTGCCACACGCAACGAAGGGAGCGGGCGGCGTTGCGCCGCGACGAGAAATCTCTCTTGGGTTGATCTTGCATAGCGCCGGGATTTAGACCCGCCAGCCTTTCGGCCGCACTCACCGCTAGTGGCCAAATGAAACTGTGGCAGCGCCGCGTGTCGACGAATTGTTTATCGCTAGCACCGATCAGTTTACAGCCAATGCACCCCGAGTGATTCCTTGCGGCCTATCCTCACTTGATTGGATAATTCAGACTGAGAAGCGAGACAAATCGAAATACGTGCGGCGTATAGTGGTGGCTATATGGAAGACCGCGTCTTTTAATTTTGGCTCTTGCCGTTCATTCAGGAGGAACAGCGCCATTCGCAAACGTGATGAACTCTACCAGCGCATTACCGGACGACTTTGCCAGCCCAGCGCGACGAAATAATCGCCTCCCAATAGCTAAGGCCGGTTCCTATTCCCTTGCCAAGCAGGGGCTGTTTCGGCGACCGTTGAGCATCTGCAATCCATTGCCTTTTTTCCTGCTTCTGCAAGGAAGTAATGGACAACTGGAGGGCTATAGAAGCTCGGGTTGGGGGAACCTCGCTCGCGGCGACTGCCCCGGAATTCAAGACCACCGGCAGGGCTATGGATGGCAGGTGGCCGCAAAATGATCGCGCCACTCTCGCACAGGATAGCAGATTGGGCAGAAGGTACATCCTCAGCACGGATATTAGTCAATTTTATAAAAGCATTTATACACCACTCCATTCCGTGGGCTTTGCACTGAAAAGCTACAGCTAAGAGTAATCGTGAGTTCACTCTTCTCGGGAATAGAATTGATTATTGGGTGAGAATGGGACAGGATCAACAAACTGTGGGTATACCGATTGGTCCAGACACATTAATGCGTTTCTGCCTTTACGCGTTCAAATGGGACTTTCTGCTTTCCGAAGATAAGGACTCCGCGGTCCGGTGTCTCGAAGCTCATCTGCAGCGTACTGTCGGTCACAAAGAACGAAGTGGGTGACGAGGTCAGAAGCGACCGATGTGGATCGCCGTTAATGGAGAGCTGCAGGTGGTTTTCACCGGAAGTGATTTCGAAATTGGAGTCGTTCTTGGCGGCGAACTTACCGACAAACTGCATCTGCTTGGCTAGAGGCACGGCGACAAGCGTGCGCTGCTCCTGCGGATCTGGCCAGCCGTACTCCTGAGCAATGCTGGTCGTGATCTCACGGATGAGCGCGTCCCCATTATCGCTGTTCGTCATCACGACGGCACCATCACCATTTTCGTAGGCGAAGTAGGTGCACCGGTAGCCTTCGTTCGCACCGCCATGGGTGAAGGCAGGTTTACCGCCGACGGTCAGCACCGCGACGCCTAGGCCGTAGCCGTCCGGCGAATCCGGGAAATTCTTGACCCTTGTGAGCATGATGCGGGTCATTGCGGCAGAGAGAACATGGTTTGCCTTCCCTGCGAGCGAATGCTGCATCTCGATGATCCAGCGCGCGAGTTCTGAAGGCGTAGTCCAGAGGGCGGCAGCGGCCATCTCCGGGTAGGTGTGCGGCCCCCGGGGATCGGCTTTCAGTCGCTATCGACCGGGAACGCCACATTCGGGAGCAGTGCGGGGTCAATCGGCTGCTGATAGGTGCTGCTGCGCATTCCAACGGGGTCGAGGACGATCGTCTTCATGATCTCGGGGAACGGCTTGCCCGTGGCATCGATCATGGCCTGCTGCGCGATGGTGAAACCTCCGCCCGAGTAGTGAAATTCGCTTCCCGGA
>Ga0182024_10000821_pt1 | contig 81171 bp, 83 predicted proteins | sample P32metaG_FD_120480 | JGI IMG/M metagenome (GOLD analysis project Ga0182024, IMG submission 120480) | Permafrost microbial communities from Stordalen Mire, Sweden - P3-2 metaG (Illumina Assembly) | ecosystem: Environmental > Terrestrial > Soil > Wetlands > Permafrost | place: Sweden: Stordalen...
AGCCTGCCTCCGCTTTCCCGGCCAGAGCCATTGTGCAACGATAAAGAGTGGTCCGTCGAGCAGTTCTCAGCGGACCGTACGTGTCTAACTGACAGCGTGTCTCAAAATTCCCCGCAGTCCACTTCAATCGCCCAGGAACTTGCCGAACGGCCGCAGGTCTTTGACGTTGTCGCACACGGCTTTGAGAGCGGCGGTCATGGGAATCGCCAGCAGCAAGCCGGCCGCGCCCCATAGGAAACCCCAGAGCATGAGGGAAAACGTGACGATGAGCGGGTTCAAATGGACGCGAGAAGCGACGATCTTGGGGTACAGCAGGTTCATGGCAACCAGGTGCAGAAGCGACACCGAGACCACCACCAGCACGTACACCGGGAAGAGATTTACGCCCAGGGCGGCGAACAACGGCGGCACCATTGCCAGCGGCAAACCGATGTAGGGCATCAGACTCAAGAATCCGCTCAGAGGTCCTACCAGGAACGGGAACGGCAGGCGAATCATCCCGAACACGATCGAGCTCAGGGACGCCAGCAGCAGTCCCAGCAGGAAATTTCCCACCACAAATGCGCGCACCATATCGGCGATGCCGGCCAGGCTGCGCGCCGCCACCATGCGGTCCTCGCCATGAAAAAACTGCAGGAAGCTGCGGTTGATATGGTCGCGCCAGCTCAACATGAAGTAGACCAGGAACGGAACGAACGATGCCATCAGCAGGATCTGATAGAAGGAGCTGAGCCGCGACAGGAGATAGTCGCCCACGGGCGTCCTTTCCTCGTGGATGCGGACTTCCGGAATCGCTCCGGGCTCGGCCGGCGGAATGGCCTGCTGATCCTGCTGTTGCTTCTGTTGGGCCCTTCTTCGGGAGCGCGATTGCTCGGCCTGCTGCTGTTGGCGCTGCTGAGCTTTGAGGCGTTCGTCCTCCTCCTGCCGCTGACGCGCGGGAATCAGCAGCCGGTAGGTCCGCTGTTCGGTATCCTGCAAACGTTGCTGAACGTTATCGATGAGATCCCCGATGCGCTGCCCGTACTTGGGCAATTCGTCGTAGAGGCTGGCGAGTTGCGCGTATGCTCCCATGCCGATCACATAAAGGAACAGCAGCGCCAGAGTGCAAACCACGAAGCTGGCCAGACCGCGCGGGAACCGCAGGCGCATCAACAGCACCACGAACGGTTCCAAGATGAAAGCCAGGACGATGGCGGAAATCAGGGTGATGAAGAAGGCCTGGCCGAAGTACAGTATGGCCACAATAATGCCCCCGGCGACGATTGGCAACGACAAATGCCGTGCGCCGGAAACCGTTCTCGCGGTGCTGCTGAGGGGCTTGCTCAGTACGGCCACAGCTCGGTGAGACCCTTGACTCGAATGTAGCATGGCCCCGTCTATAATGAAATTGTTTGCCAGCCGTCAAACCCCGCATCTTGGCCCTGGATCTTGGAAAAAGACGCATCGGGATGGCCGTCAGCGACCCGTTGGGAATTACTGCCCAGGGATTGCCGAACCTGGTGCGCACCAACAAGCGAACCGACCTGGCGGCATTGGCCCGGATCGCTCAGGAGCGCGAGGCGGGCCTGATCCTGATGGGCAACCCGATCAATATGCGGGGTACGGAAGGGCGCCAGTCGGCCTGGGTGCATGAATTCGCGGTAGCGCTGGAACGCGAGACCGGCCTGCCCATTCAGCTTTGGGACGAGCGCCTGACCACGGTTGAGGCCAGCCGGGTATTGCGATCGAGCGGCATCAGCATCGAGAAGCGGGCGGCTGCGGTGGACCGGCTATCGGCCGTGATCCTGCTGCAGAGCTACCTGGATTCGTTATGAGAATGCTGCGACTGGCCGGAATTCTGGTGCTGCTGGCGGGGGCCGCGGCCGGCTACACTATCTTTCGGCTGGCCCGCCCGTACCAGGGCTTTTCCGGCGTGACCTATCTGGAGTTCGCGCGCGGCACCCCCACCAGCGAGATGGGCGGACGGCTGGCGGCGGCCGGCGTGGTGCAGAGCCGCTTCGATTTCTGGCTGGCCCGCCTGATCACACGCGGCCGTAGCCTGCAAGCCGGGGAGTACCGCTTCGCCGGACCGGCTTCGGCGCTGGAGGTAGTCCGCCGCATCGCCCGCGGCGACGTCTTCTACTACGAACTGGTGGTACCCGAGGGTAAGAACATGTTCGACATTGCGGCGGCGGTGGAACAGTTGGGCGTGTTTCCGGCGAGCGCCTTTCTGGCAGCGGCGCGCAATCCGGCGCTCATCCGCGACCTCGATCCAGCCGCGCCTTCGCTCGAGGGCTATCTGTTTCCCAATACGTACCGGCTCAACCACAGCACCACTCCGGAGCGGCTTTGCCGCATGATGACGGGCAAGTTCCGCGAGGAGTGGAAGCGCCTCGCAAGCGGCGCAAACGTGCACCGTACCGTCACGCTGGCTTCGCTCATCGAAAAGGAAGGCAAGCTGCCCGAGGAGCGGCCGGTGATCGCCGCGGTGTTCGAGAATCGCCTGCGCCTCGGCATGAAGCTGGATTGCGACCCGACCACCATCTATGCCGCTCTGCTGGAGGGCCGCTATCGCGGGACCATCTACCGCTCGGACCTGGCAAGCGACCAGCCATATAATACCTATCGCCACGCCGGCCTGCCGCCGGGGCCCATCGCGAATCCCGGCGTGGCGTCCCTGAAAGCTGTGCTGGCGCCGGCCGAATCCGAGGCGCTCTACTTCGTCCGGCGGCCTGGCGATTCCGGCGCGCACGAATTCTCCAAGAACATCGCCCAGCACGAAGCCGCAACCGCCAAGTATCGCCGTGGCCTCCAGAGATAAGCCGATCAAGCAAGAAGTGCGCGAATTCCTGGCCACGGAACGGCCGGCGGCCATCACCGAAGCCGTGTGGCAGAACCTGCTGATGCGCCTGGCGCCGGTCTCGGAAAGCTACCTGCGCGATCTGCTGCGCCAAACCGGCATACCCTTCGAGCAGCCGTATGCCGGGGTGCGCCAGCATACTTTCGAGGAACTGGAGCAATCGTTGCGCGAGCTCGAGCAAGTGTACGCGGACGCGATGAGCTCAGGCCACCGAGACCGCGCACGCTACGCGCGGCGGCAGGTGATCGCGGCCAAAGACCGCGCGCAATTCCTGGCCCGTAACAAGCGCACCGCACCGGATAAGCAGGCAGAAAAAGCAGAGATGGTGCAGTGGATGTTGGTGTGGCTGGAGAGCCCGGAAGTGTTCCCGGCCTGGGTGGAAGCCCGCAAGCGAGCCCTGGGTTGACGCCCGCGTAGCGCAGGCTAGTGCGCCGTCATGAGCCGCTTGGTGGGCGCGGTGTAGTCCTTCTCAGAGACTTCTTCCAGCCAGGTAATGCCGCCGCGGCTCACGTTGAACTGTACGCCTGCCTGATTCGGCGCCGCGCCATGCCAATGCACCACGCCCGGCGGGCAATAGATGGTCTCGCCGGCGTGCAATTCGATCACCGGCCCGCCCTTTACCTGCGTGAGGCCGACGCCTTCTTCCACCAGAATGATCTGGCCGCCTTCATGGCTGTGCCATTTCGTGCGGGAGCCGGGCTCGAAGCGGAAGTGAGCCGTGGTGCCTTTCGAGTTCTCCTCGATCCTGGTCACTTTCCCCATAAAGTTGGGGTTCGGCTGCTCTTGGGCGTGAATCCGCCACAGGCCGCAACCAGCGGCCAGCAGGCCCACCGTGAGCCAGACGGCCCAGCGAACGGACAACCGGGATTTCCGATTCATATGCTCCAACCTCCTCGCGCGATGGCGTTCGGCGGGGCTGATTGAAGCCCCGCGCCACTCGCCGTATGCTATCACGATCGAGACGCTGCGCGCCCCCAGCCCGCCATGACTTATACTGTGCTTTCCAATGGCGCTGTTCAAGACTCGCAGCGCCGCCGTTTATGGCATCGATGCCCATCCGATCGATGTCGAAGTCGACATGTACTCGTCCGGCTCGGCGCGCGACTTCGTCATGGTGGGCATGCCCGACATCGCGGTGCGCGAGAGCCGCGAGCGCATCAAGTCGGCGATGATCAACTCCGGCTTCGGCTACCCCAACAAGGCCGTAACCATCAATCTCGCGCCCGCCAACGTGCGCAAGGAAGGCGCGGGCTTCGATCTGCCGATGGCGCTCGGCATCATGGGCGCGATGGGTTCGGTGGGCGCGCTCGACCGGCACATTCTGGTGGGCGAGCTGTCGCTCGATGGCTCGATCCGGCCGGTGCGCGGCGCGCTTTCGGTGGCAGTGTGCGCGCGCGAACTGGGCGTGCTCAACCTGATCCTGCCCGCCGAGAACGCGGCGGAAGCGTCGGTAGTCGAAGGAGTCAATGTTTACGGCATGCGCCACCTGGCGGAGGTCGTCGCCCTGCTGACGCGGCCCGATGAGTTTCAGCCGTCGCCGAGAGGTGTGCAACGCGAGTCCATCGAGACCCCCACCGCGCCCGATTTTCGCGACGTGCGCGGCCAGACCATGGCCAAGCGCGCCTTGGAAGTGGCCGCCGCCGGAGGGCATAATGTGCTGCTCATCGGTCCGCCGGGTTCTGGAAAGACAATGCTCGCCAAGAGGCTGGCCGGAATTCTGCCGCCGCTCACCTTTGATGAGGCCATCGAAACCACTAAGATCCACAGCATCGCCGGGCTGTTGCCGAGCGGCGCCGGTTTGCTGCACCTGCGGCCATTTCGAGCCCCGCACCACACCGTTTCCGACGCCGGATTGCTGGGCGGCGGCGCAGGCGTGCCCCGGCCCGGCGAGGTCAGCCTGGCCCATCACGGGGTTCTGTTCCTCGACGAATTCCCGGAGTTTCCGCGAGATGTCCTGGAGATGCTGCGCCAGCCGCTCGAAGATGGCTCGGTTACGATCGCGCGCTCACAAATGACTCTCTGCTTCCCAGCCACGTTCATGCTGGTGGCGGCGATGAACCCTTGCGCCTGCGGCTTCTATGGCGATGCCACGCGCGAATGCCGCTGCACCCCCGCCCTGATTCAGCGCTACCTGGGCAAGATTAGCGGGCCCCTGCTCGACCGTATCGACATTCACGTGGAAGTGCCGGCCGTGCCCTACCAGGAACTCCGCGGCGCATCCGCCAGCGAAAGTTCGGCCGAGATCCGGACGCGCGTCGAACGCATCCGAGCCGTCCAGCAGGCGCGCGGATACTACAACTCGCGCATGCCCGTGCGCCTGATCCGCACGCACTGCGCTCTCGACGCCTCCGGCGAGCGCACCCTCGAAATGGCGGTGCGCCGCATGGGACTCTCTGCCCGGGCGCACGACCGCATTCTCAAAGTGGCGCGCACGATCGCCGATTTGGACGGCTCCGGAACCGTCTCCGCCAAGCACGTTGCCGAGGCAGTCCAGTACCGTAGTCTCGATCGCAATTACTGGAGCTGAAGCGCTACAGCCGGAAGCTACTCAAACGCGATCGGATTTCGTGTTTCACGTGGTCGAGACCGTCCGTGAGCCAGGATTTCGAGGTCACCGGGATCAGCGCGATGAGTTCCTCATACGTCCACTCCCTGTCGGCAGGGATCGGCGCATAACCGGCGACGTCCGCCAATCGCCAACAGATCTGGACCAGGCTGAAAAGATTCGGCGACTTTTTGGGCTCCTCGTGATGCATGGCAAGAGCCACAACGATGGCATCGGGAAAGTTCCACTCCTCCGCCAGACAGGCTCCCGCGGCACAATGGTCGATCTCAAAAAGGTCCCGCTCCGTCCGGATCAAGTCGAACCCGTATTCGGTGGAGACTTCTACCATGCGCGTGTATTCCTCCGGATATGCCGACATGAGTCCGAGCGTCCCGAGATTATGCAGTAAGCCCGCGGTGTAGGCGCCATCCACCTTTGCGCCCACTACGCGTGCGCTTTCGTCGGTCAGTACGGCGGTGACGAGGCTGTGTACCCAGAACTTGCGCAGCACTTCTATCCGCAAGGATGACTTCACGACTTTACTGAGCGCGATCAGCGTCGCCATAGCCTTGATTCGGTTCACCCCGACCAGACTTACGGCATGCTGGACGGTCGAGATTTCACGCGCCACTCCAAATAGCGGTGAGTTGGCAACGCGCAGGATTTCCGCGGTGAACGTCGGGTCCAGGTTGATCGCTTCACTGATCTGGCGCGCCCCGACGTCCTCATTATTAACAAGGGCGAGGACGCGGTTGGCGACGACCGGAAAAGGGGGCAGCAGACGGAGCGCCCACGGTCGCGAGGCTTTTGCTAATAGATCAGGCATATCGGTTCCTGTGGACTGTGTGGTCTCACATAAGGCTATCGGCGGATTTCCAGGGCAACAATAGTGCTGGGAGGCCCCCTCAAAAACCAGACACAGGCCGGAGGCCTGTGCCACGTGGCACAGGCATTCTTGCCTGTGTTGGGTTTTGGGGCTGCTCTTCCTCTTGACAATCTACAGGAATTCCCATTAATCTTCTTGTAGATTGGCAAGAGGAAGATGTCCAAACCAAAAAGCGATCTACTTCAGGGCACGCTTGACCTGCTGGTGCTGAAGACGCTCGAACTCCAGCCGATGCACGGCTGGGGCATTTCGCAGCGGATTCAGCAGATCTCCCAAGACGTGCTGCAGGTGAACCAGGGCTCTCTGTACCCGGCGCTCCATCGCCTGGAAGAGCAAGGCTGGATCAAGGCCTATTGGGCCGCTTCCGAGAACAACCGGCAGGCCAAATACTACGAGCTGACACGCCTCGGCCGGAAGCAACTGATGGACGAGAAGGAAAACTGGCGGCGCCTCTCGGCCGCGGTGGCCCGCATTGTCGAAGCGTAAGGAGCGACTCGTGGGGCGCAAGATCATCGCAATTTTTCGCTTCTTTCTCAGGCGGCCGAAGATGGAGCGCGAGGTGGATGCGGAGCTGCGCTTTCATCTCGACCGGCTCACCGAAGAGAACCAGCGCCGCGGCATGACGCCGGAGCAGGCCCGCCGGGCCGCCTCGATGGCGCTGGGCGGCCTGGAGCAGGTCAAGGAAGATTGCCGCGATGCCCGTGCCGGCCGGCTTGTGGAAGCCATCGGACAAGATGTCCGCTACGGCTTGCGCGTGCTGCGCAAGAACCCCGGTTTCGCGATCGTGGCGATGGTCACGCTGGCTTTGGGAATCGGCGTCAACACCGCCATCTTCAGCCTCGTCTATGGCGTGCTGCTGCGCCCGCTCCCCTACCGGCACGGCGGTCAACTGGTGGTGCTGCACCAGCAGACCCTGCAGGCTCACGACACGGATGTGCCATTCTCGGCCCAGGAAATCTTCGACTATCGCGACCACTGCCACACTCTCGATGCGGTAGTCGAGCACCACACGATGTCCTTTTTGCTGCTGGGAAACGACAGTGCGGAACTCGTGCGCACTGCCGTTGTGTCCGCCAATTTCTTTGATGTGCTGGGCGTGCGGCCGCTGCTGGGAAGGACATTCGTGGCCAGTGACGACTCGCCCAACGCCGACCCCGTGCTGGTGCTCAGCTACCAGTTTTGGCAGGCTCACCAGAGCGGCGACCCCCATATCATCGGCAAGGTCTTCCAGATGAACGACCGCCCGCACACCGTGATCGGCGTTCTCCCGCCCATTCCGCAATACCCCGCCGAAAGCGACGTCTATATGCCGGTGTCAGCCTGTCCGTTCCGCTCCGCCCCAAGCTTCATCGCCGATCGCCGGGCCCGCATGATGACCGCCTTTGGCCGGCTGAAACCGGGTGTGCGGTTGGAACAGGCGCAGGCAGACCTCTCGGTGGTGGCCAATCAGATCGCCAGCGCCCATCCCGACGTTTACCCAAAAAGCGAGGGTTATTCCCTGGCAGCGGCCCCTTTGCGCGACGATCTGACGCGCCGCGCACGGGCCACGTTCTGGGTCCTGCTCGGCGGCGCCGGCTTCGTGCTGCTCATCGCCTGTGCCAATGTTGCCAACCTTCTGATGGCGCGTCTGCTGAAACTGGAGCGCGAGCTTGCTGTTCGCGCGGCGTTGGGCGCCAGCAAGGCCCGACTCGCGCGGCAACTGATCACCGAAAGCGTGATGCTCTCGCTAGGCGGCGGCGTTCTCGGTTTGGCGCTGGCTCCGGCTACGCTCGGTCTGCTGGTGAAGTTCGCCGAGCGCTTTACCACGCGCGCGGTGGAGGTTCGCATCGATACTCCGGTCCTGCTGTTCACCTTGCTGGTGTCGCTGGCCACGGGTATCCTGTTCGGTTTGGCTCCAGCGTTTTCTCTCGGCGACCGGTTCGGCGAAGCGCTCCAGCAAGGTGGCCGCACCACCGCTGGCCGCGGGCGGCAAGGGCTGCGCGCGGCGCTGTTAGTAGCCCAGGTAGCTGTCTCCTTCGTCCTACTGATCGGCGCAGGCTTGATGGTTCGCAGTTTTCTCACACTGCAGCACGCGAATCCCGGCTTTAGTGCGGACCGTGTGCTATCTCTGCGGATCAGCCCCAGCTTCTCCGCTTACGGTCATACGCAGCTGATCGATCTGGCCGACAAGATCCTGGAACGCGTCGGGGCGATCGGCGCGGTCCAATCGGCCGCGCTGGCCTCCAACATTCCTTTCAGTCCCGGCGGTATCGCAACCGGCCCGGGGGATAACAATTTCGAAATAGAAGGCCGGACCGTCTCGCACGGTGAACTGACGCCCAGCGTGGACGTAACGACAGTCAGTCCCGGCTACTTTGAGACCATCCGCCAGCCGCTGGTGAAGGGGCGCACCTTCACCGGCTATGACGACGCGAAGAACCTGACGGTTGCCATCATCAATCAGACCATGGCGCGCCACCGCTGGCTTGCCGAAGACCCCATCGGCAAGCGCGTCACCTTCGATCACGGAGCGAACTGGCTCACCATCGTCGGCGTCGTGGGTGACGTTAAGGAGTATGGACTCGCCCGTCCCGTCGCCGACGAGTTGTACGCAGCCATCAGCCAGGCAGGCTTCGGAGGAAATCTGGTGGTGCGCACTACCATCGATCCGCTAGCGGTGGCGGCGCTGGTGCGCGCGGCAGTCCACGATGTCGATCCGCATCTCGCCGTCGACCAGGTGGAAACCATGGAGCGGCTCGAATACGACTCCATCGCACCCCCGCGCGTAACTGCGATTCTACTGGGCCTATTCGCGGGCCTGGCGCTGCTCATCAGCGCGAGCGGCATCGCATCGGTGATGGCATTGTCGGTAAGCCAGAGGACTCACGAGCTCGGAATTCGCATGGCTCTTGGCGCGCGGCGCAGCACGGTCGTCGGCATGGTGGTGCGCCGCGGGTTCCTGCTGGCGCTGGCTGGCACGGCTCTGGGGATGGCCGGTGCGCTCGCCGTGACTCGTCTGCTGTCGGCGCTACTGTACGCCACCAGCCCGACCGACATCTTCACGTTCCTGGCGGTGTCGGCGCTCTTCCTGGCAGTGGCGGCGGTGGCGTGTTTCCTTCCGGCGCGGCAGGTGACCACCATCGATCCGCTGGAGGCTCTGCGGCAGGAATAGGCGCAAAAGACACCGCTCCCTTTGGTCACGGCTCTGTAAGGCGCGGACCAACAGCACTTGCGAAAAAACGTTAACGCGTTTACCGAGCCGTGACCAAAGGGAGCGGTGCCTTTTCTTTACGCCCGATCACTGCCCGGCCCGTTCCGCATTTTGATATCCTTGGCTCCCAAAGCCCATGGATATCCGAAAAACGACTCTCCTGCTTTTCTGGATCGCTTCCCTCGCTGCGGGCCAAGCCACCCGGCGTGTGGGCGACGCCACTTTGAAAACCGCGGGCAAGACCGGAGAAGACTGGCTCACTTACGGTCTCACGCCCGCCGAGACCCGTTACAGCCCGCTTCGCCAGATCGACGCCGGCAACGTGAGCCGACTGGGCCTGGCGTGGTCCTACGAAGTGGGGCCGGGAGGCGGCGGGCAGGAGGCCACACCTCTGGTCTGGAATGGGACCCTGTATGGCATCACCAACTGGAGCATCGTGTTCGCGGTGGACGCCCGCACCGGCAAGGAGCGCTGGCGATGGGACCCGGAGGTGAACCAGGCTGCCGTGCGCCCCAAAATCTGTTGCGGAGTGGTCAATCGCGGCCTGGCCATCTACCAGGGCCTGATCATCGCGCCGGTGATTGACGGCAGGCTCCAGGCGCTGGACGCCGAAACCGGCAAGCCGGTTTGGGAGGCGCGCGTCGCCTATCCGCAGGATCAACACACCATCACCATGGCGCCGCGCATCGCCAAGGGGAAAGTCATCATCGGAGTGAGCGGCGGCGATCGGCCCACGCGCGGATTCTTCGCGGCCTACGACGCCATGACCGGACATCTGGCGTGGCGCTTTTACACCATTCCCGGCGATCCCTCCAAGCCCTTCGAGAGTCCGGCCATGCAAAAGGCCGCCGCCACCTGGGAGGGCGAGTGGTGGAAATCCGGAGGCGGCGGCGCCGTATGGGACGGCATGGCGTACGATCCGGAGGCCAACCTGGTGTACGTGGGCACCGGCAACGCCGAGCCCTGGCCCGATAAACTCCGCCAATCGAAAAGCGAAGACAACTTGTATGTCTGCTCGATTCTCGCCGTCAATGTCGATACCGGCCAGTTGAAGTGGCACTACCAGATGGTGCCCGGCGATTCCTGGGACTTCGACAGCGTGCAGCAGATGATCCTGGCCGACCTGACCATCAACGGTCGCCCGCGCAAAGTGATCATGCAGGCCAATAAGGATGCTTTCTACTACGTGCTCGACCGCATCACAGGCGAGTTTATTTCCGCGCAACCGTTCTCGCAGGTAACGTGGGCCAAGGGCATCGATCCGAAGACGGGCCGCCCGATGGTGAACCCCGAGGCGTTTTACGGAGCGGACCCCATCACCATCTCGCCCGGCGGCGGCGGCGCGCATAACTGGTCGCCCATGTCGTTCAATCCGAACACCGGGCTGGCGTACATTCCCACTTCGACCGCCAACAGTTTCACCTATGCGGCCGAGCCGGAGTTCAACCCGCGCCAGGGCATTACCACGGGAACGGTGCGTCCCGCGCCCACGCCGACGCGGCCAGCCCCGCCCGCCATCGGTCCGGCTCCTTTGGAAGGGGCACGAGGCAGAGGCGCGCTGGTGGCGTGGGACCCGGTGACTCAAGAAATCCGCTGGCGCACACCGGGCGGCGGCGGCATCGGCGGCGGAACGGTCACCACCGCAGGGAACCTTGTCATTCAAGTGATCAACGACGGACGTCTGCTGGCGTATAGCGCCGACAAAGGCGAAAAGTTGCTCGACATTCAGACCGGCCTGCGCAGCGGCATGGGGCCGCCAATCACATATTCGGTCGACGGCAAACAGTATATAGCCGTGATGGGCGGCGTGGGCACGGTTACGGGCAACGCCGGCCCGCAGAATGTCGAGACGCCGAATCGGCCGAAGCTATTGACCTTTGTTTTGGACGGCACGGCCCCGCTTCCGGGAGGAGCGAGTCAATGAGAAACGTCAGCCCAGCGGTGGCGATTGGACTGCTTTTGCTGGCGGCCATGATGGTGCAGGCGAAGCCCTAGTCGCTACAACAACAGATCGTGGCCAAAGAACGCCAGGAACTGGACGACCTGAAGACCGGCAGCTACGACGATTTCGCCAGCCTGTTGGCGGACGATGCGGTGTTCGTCGATTCCCAAGGTCCCGTCGGCAAAGCCGACGCTGTGAGTCACACGCGCGAATTCCGCCTCTCGGATTATTCGATGGAGGATGTGCGGTTCGTGCCGATCTCAGCCAAGTCCGGACTCATTGTCTACAAAACCAGCGAGACCGGCACGTCGCATGGCAAGGCATTCTCGGCCAAGGTCCATGTGTCCGCCATCTGGGCCGAGCGCGGTGACAAGTCGGTCTGTCTGTTCAGCCAGGAGACGGCGGCGCGCTAGCCGGTTGGGCCAACCAATGCTCAAATCACTCCCTCCGGCCGCAGGAGTACCGGTCCTCGAAACAGAACGGCTCAAATTCCGCGGTCATCGCCTGGACGATTTTGGTCCTTGCGCGGATATGTGGGCGGACCCGATCGTGACTCGGTACATTGGTGGCAAGCCCTTCACTGAGGAGGAGTCTTGGACCAGGTTGTTGCGTTACGTTGGCCACTGGGCCTTACTCGGCTTTGGATATTGGGTAGTTGAGGAAAAAGCGACCGGCAATTTTGTGGGAGAGATCGGATTCGCCGATTATAAGCGGAACCTGGATCCGTCGCTCCGAGACACGCCGGAAGCCGGTTGGGTATTCGTCTCGCGATGCCACGGTAAAGGCTATGCGACCGAGGCCGTCCGCGCCGCCATCGCGTGGGGTGACGCGCGCTTCGATCCATCCCGAACTACCTGCATCATCCATCCTGAAAACCTGGCGTCGATTCGCGTTGCGGAGAAATGCGGGTATCGGGAGTTTCAACTTACGAATTACAAGGGGCAACCAACAAAGGTGTTTGTTCGTTAAGCTCACCCTCCCGTGAGCAGTTTTTCCAGCTTGCCAGGCCCCTTCCAGCCGCTGCGGCTTCTTCAAAACGCCCGCGAACAGATCGCCCTTTTCCGCAAATCGTGCGCGCGTATTTCCGATGTGGAACTGGCCGGGACGCAGCCCCGGAGTAACCTCGCTCCACTCAAGCGGCGATGCCACCGGCGCGCCCGCATACGCCCGCAGCACGTAAGGAGCGGCAATGGTCTTCGATTTTCCGATTTGCAGATAGTCGAAGTACACGCGGTTCTGCTTGCGCTTCGATACCGTGCGCGGGGTCGTAAACAGCTCGGGCTTTTCATCGAAGGCCGGGCGCGCGATCAGCTCCGCGAACGTGCGCGCTTCCTCGCAACTGTAAATAGGCTCCAGCGGAGCGCGGTAGGCGGCGGGTCAAGGCCATTTATTTCGCCGCCAGGAACCAATCGACTACGTGGCGGAAGACGATCTCCAGGCCATTCGGAACTGGCTGATTGGGCAGGTCCAGCGCGTGATCGGCGCCCTCGATGCGTTCGAACACCGCCGTCCGTTGCCTGGCGGCCAATTCGGCTCGCAGGACGTCAAACCCAAAGATTGAGTTCTGGGCATCCGCTGAACCGTGCGCGAAATACAGGCTGGCATGCGAGGCAAGGGCTTCTTGAATGATGGACGTCTTCATGAAACTGGTCCACTGGCGGTACGTTTGCCCCCAGCAATACTTGGTGGCGCTGTCGGGATCTTTCACGATTTCGTCCCAACACGCGTAGACTTCCTTCTCGGCATCGAGGTCACGTTGCCGCATGAACTCCGCCATGTGGAAAAGGTAGACCGGTCCGCCTCCCGACAGCGATGCGGCGTGCGTCACGACCGTGGAAACATTCGAGACGCGCATCGCCACGATGCCGCCCTCCGAGTGGCCAACCGCGAGTGTCTTGGAGCGATCAACGCCAGGGAGGAGCTGCGCCGCCTGGATTGCTGCGGCGATCGCTTCCGCCCATCGGTTGAGCGTGTAGCCGGCGCGAAACTCCGGACGGCAGGTGCTGGCGTCGCCCGCATCGGACGGCTCATCCAGGAACTCGACGCCGGGCTTTTCCACCGCCAGGATGCGTGCCCGTCCGCCGGCCACGGAATATAGAAGGCTCTGCAACCCACTGGTGATCCGGTCACCCTTGCGGCCGAAATGGGAGGAGCAGCCTGTGCCCTGGATCCAAACCATCAGCGGCGCGGAGTGCCCGGTGGCCTCCGCATTGGACAGGTAGAACGTAATGCGCTTGCCCCCGCTCTCCGCAACGTACCGGTGGAACGGCTTGTCGCCCACAGCTTGCTCTTCAATTACTGCCCCATGCAGCAGGAGCCAGCCCAACAGGTACATCCCAAAGGTGAGAGAACGCCAGGGCATGACGAAGCCACAGTGTACAACGCCTCATTCACGAAGTAATGGGTCTGGGGAGCGCTACGGCTATCCTTGCAGATTTCCGTGCGCCACGTATTAATTTCTGAGCAAGCTTGGGCCCGCACCGCACTCAGTTTCAGAAGTGCACCATGGGGAATCCACCTAGTTCGGGCCAGGGCGGCGCGCGGTGGGACGAATGGGCCGACGGATTCTCGCACGCAATGGTCGACTGTCTTAACAGCAATCGACATGCTTACTTCGTTCTCGCGGACTCCGATGGCCGAATCATCGGATGCAACCATGCCATGGCACACCTTTTGGGCCTGAGCCCGGACGAGTTCCAAGGCGAAAGTATTTGGAACAAGCTCACCGAGGCTGATGGTGCGAGACTCCACGAGCGATTACAGCAGACCCAGTTCAGCGCCGATCCCCTACTGCTCAACTTTGTAACACCAAACCAAACGCCAACGACACTCGATTGCGGCCTTACGGTGATGTCTCACGGACATTTTGTGATTATCGGCGTGCCCGCGCGAAATTCGGACCAGGACTCCGAGCTCGCATGGCTCCAGTTGAATAATTCCTTCGCCACGCTCAGCCGTGAGAACGCGCGGAAGAGCAAACAGCTGGCGCTAAAGAACTCCGAACTGGTACGAGCTACCGAGGAGTTGAAACGGGCTAATGAAGCGCTTTCGGAAGCTCGGACGGCAGCGCTCGCGGCGGCCCAGGCAAAGTCGGACTTTCTCAGCCACATGAGCCACGAAATTCGGACTCCGATGAACGGCGTCATTGGCATGGTTCAGTTGCTTTTAGCCACTGACCTCTCTGCCGAGCAACGACACTACAGTGAGGTGGCCCAGGCCAGCGGTCGGGCCCTGCTGACCCTTATCAACGACATCCTGGACCTATCCAAGATTGAAGCTGGGAAGGTCGTCCTGGAGAGCCTGGATTTCGACCTGCGTCGTACGGTGGAGGACGTCATCGAGCTCTTGCATGTCACAGCAACCGCCAAAGGACTCGCCTTTGGCTCGCAAGTGGCGCCGGGAACGCCAACGCTTCTTCGTGGCGATCCCAACCGCCTGCGCCAGGTCTTGACCAACCTGGCCGCCAATGCCATTAAATTCACCGCGCGCGGTGAGGTGGCGCTCAAGGTCGAACTTCTGAGCGAAGACGATGGCAAGGCAACCCTTCGCTTCGCCGTCACCGACACGGGCATCGGGATACCGCCGGACCAGGCGTCGGCGTTGTTCTCGCCTTTCGTTCAGGCCACCCTATCGACCACACGCAAGTACGGTGGTACCGGCCTGGGCTTGGCTATTTCCAAGCAGCTTGTCGAGCTGATGGGTGGGGCAATCGGACTCGACAGCCGGGAAGGCGAAGGCTCCACCTTCTGGTTCACCGTTGCCTTTGAGACCCGGCCCGAGGCGGTGTTGGCGTCCGACGTGCAGCCGGTACCGGCCATTCAGCAGAAATCCACGAGCGAGCGGATCGATGGCCGTTCCGTCGTGCCGTGTGAGGTGACAGGTGGGAAGGGTGAGGCACGAATCCTGCTAGCCGAAGATAATCCGACCAATCAGTTCGTGGCGTTAGCGCAATTGGCAAAACTTGGGTACAAAGCCGACGTGGTCGCCAATGGCGCCGAAGCCGTCGAAGCGATCGAGCGAGGCAGGTACGATCTGGTCCTGATGGACTGCGAGATGCCCATTATGGACGGCTACGAAGCGACGCACCGTATTCGCCAGTCGCGCTATCCGCGCATTCCCATCATGGCCCTTACGGCTCATGCCATGTCAGGTGACCGGGATAAATGCATGCGCGCGGGAATGAGCGATTTTCTATCGAAACCGGTAGATCTGCGACAACTTGCGGAAGTGCTTGCGACGTGGCTCCCCGGCCCTGATCCCCGCGGCTCAGTACCAACCGTCGAACCCGCCACCTCGGAACCAGCCGTGTCTGTTTTCGATTCGGAGTCCTTCCTGAAGCGCCTCATGGGAGACAGGGACCTTGCCGGCACAATCATGAAGGGATTCCTCAAAGATGTTCCTTCGCAGTTGAATAATCTGCGGACGCGACTGGCCGAGACGGATGGGCCAGGCGCTCGCCTTCAGGCGCATGCGCTCAAGGGATCGGCAGCAACCGTTTCAGCAGGTAGCCTGCGCGCCATCGCCCTGGAGATGGAACGGGCGGCAGGCGCGGGCGAATTGGATCATTTCGGCGAGCTTCTGCCGCGCGCGGCCGCGGAATTCGAGCGGCTCAAGAGCACACTGCAGAACGCGGGGTGGCTATGATTATCGCCATGTCACGCTTTCGCGTGAAGAACAATCGAGAGCAGGATGTCCGGCTGGCATTCCTGAACCGGCCGCACCTGGTGGACGATGAGCCCGGTTTTTTGGGGCTTGAGGTGTTCCAGGATCAAACTGACGCTGCGATCTTCTATCTCATCACCCGCTGGAACGATGTCTCCTCGTTTCGAACCTGGCATTCCAGTGCCGCGCATAAGCGTTCGCATGAACAAATGCCCAAAGGGCTCAAGCTGGATAGTGCGTTCACCGAGCTTCGTATCTTGGAGCATCTGGAAACCACCGAACGTTCGGAAGGGGACCACCGGAGTGAGTGATTTTCCGATAGACGAGAGAATGAGGCTGGGCGAGCGATTGGAGCAACTCAAACCTGAGGTGGCGGAAAAGGTTACGCAAGTGTTTTTGGAACAGCATCCGGAGTGGCTGTTGAAGTACGGCGAAAGAGCCCGCAAGTTCGGCATCGAGGACGCGCGGTTCCACATGGATTTCTTGCGGGGTGCAGTGGAAACGAACAGCGTCCAGGCATTCGAAGACTACTGCGAGTGGGCGGCAGGGCTTTTGAAATCACGCGCGATCGCCAGCCACTTCCTTATCGAAAACCTTACGCAGATCGAGAATGCCCTGAGCTCCACATTGTCCCGGGACGAGCAGACGATGGTCGGGCGTATGGTGGAGGCCGGCCGGAAAGCTTGCGATCGAGAGAAGATCCACACCGCCCAGCCGGACTCTCCCCTGGCATTGACCCGCAGCGTCTATCTGCAATCCATTCTGATCGGCGCGAGGGCTGGCTCGGTGCGGATCGTGGAAGAAGCGCTCGAAAACGGCGCTGGCATCTTCGATATCTATGCTCGAGTTTTTCAGGAATCTTTGTATGAGGTCGGCAGATTATGGGAAGAGGGCAAGATATCGGTAAGCGTTGAGCATAGGGCGACGGCCATCACTCAGTTCGTGATGGCGGGCATATATTCGCGGGCCTTGCGCGTCGCGCCATCGGCTCCGTTGCGCCAAGCCATCGTCACCGGCGTCGCCGGCGAGTTGCATCAGATCGGCGCGAACATGGTTGCCGATGTACTGGAAAATGCCGGATGGAACGTTGAGTTTCTGGGAACGGATGCCCCACACACCGGCATTATCGATGCAGTTCTGGCGCAAGATTCGGACCTTTTGTGCATCTCGGCTACCATGCTTTTCAACGTGCCGAATGTGGTCAGGCTGATTCGAGACCTGCGTGCCCGTTCACCGAGGCTGCGGGTGCTGATAGGCGGCGGAGCCTTTCATCGTAAGCCCGAACTTTGGGTGGATATCGGTGCAGACGGTTTCGCGCCGGACTTGAGCGCCGCGGTCGATGTTGCCGATCGGCTTCTGTCCAGGTGAGTCACCGGCCCAGCCGAGCGCGGCGGCAAGTGGGTTTGCGTGTTCAGCCAGGAGACGGCGGCCTGGCAGAGGCAGAAGGTTGACCAATTTCGGTCAGCAACCGCCGGAGAGGGGCGGATTTACGGTAAGATCATACTGAGAGTATGAAATGTCCACCGTCGCGCGCGTGACCGTCACCCTACCAAACGACCTCCTCAGAGAGATTGATCGGCGAGAGAAGAATCGCAGCAAATTCGTGGCGGAGGCCGTGCTTCGCGAACTCGACCGTCGACGTCGTGCAGAGCTTCAGCTATCTTTGCAGAATCCCCACCCAGAAAGTGCCGAACTCGCCGAGCAGGGACTAGAGGACTGGACGCGCAGTTTGCCTGAGGAGGACACCGAGGCGTTGGTTGATAGCAGCGCCGGCAAGCCGGTTCGGTGGGTGCCGGGCGAGGGCTGGGTAGAGGGGCACGAGTGAGACTCGGCCGAGGCGTCGTTGTCGTCGTGGAGCTCGACCCCACGCTCGGTCACGAACAACGTGGCGTGAGACCCTGCGTCGTGGTAAGCGATCCAGATATCATCAGCGACCAGCGCTTTCCGCTAGTGTGCGTAGTGCCCATAACCGGGACCCCTGGTCAGGGACTTCTCTACCCGCCACTCGCGCCTGGCCGGAGCGGCCTCGCCAAGGAGTCCTTCGCGCTGATCGACCATCTGCGATCGGTCGACAAGCGCAGAATCCGGCGCGCGTTCGGTCAACTTGCAGGTGAAGAGATCGCGGCCATCGATGAGGGGCTGGCGGTTTTCCTGGGTCTCGGAGACCGGCTTCATGGAGCGGGCGCACCACCAGTCCAGTGATCGCTTCTCCGATTAGCGCTTCGGTCCCCTGAGCAACTTCTCCAGCTTCCCCAACGCCCCTTCCAGCCGTTGCGGCTTCTGCAGCACGCCCGCGAACAGATCGCCCTTCTCCGCAAATCGCGCACGCGCATTTCCGATGTGGAACTGGCCGGGACGCAGCCCCGGCGTCACCTCGCTCCACTCCAGCGGCGTGGCCACCGGTGCGCCCGCATAAGCCCGGAGCACGTAAGGCGCGGCAATGGTCTTCGATTTTCCGATTTGCAGATAGTCGAAGTAGACGCGGTTCTGCTTGCGCTTCGATACCGTGCGCGGCGTCGTAAACAGCTCGGGCTTTTCATCGAAGGCCACGCGCGCGATCAGTTCCGCGAACGTGCGCGCTTCCTCGTAGCTGTAAATCGGCTCCAGCGGAACGTACACGTGCATGCCGTCGCCGCCGGTGGTCTTGGGATATCCCGTAAGTCCGATCCGATCGAGCACGCGTTTCACCAACAGGGCCGCTTCCACGATCATGTCGAACGGGCACTCCTGCGGGTCCAGATCGATCAGCACGTAATCCGGATGGTCGAGCGTGGCCGAGCGGCTCATCCAGGGATTGTGGTCGATGCATCCCAGGTTCACCAGGTACAGCAGGCTGGCTCGGTCTTGGGCGAAGACGTACTTGATGGGGGCATGGTTGTGATCGGAATCGATTAGCTCGGTGCGCAGCCACGGAGCAAACGCCTCCGGAGCATTCTTCTGAAAGAAGAACTCCTTCTTGATTCCGTCGGGATACCGCTTGAGCGAAAGCGGGCGGTCCTTCAGGTGCGGCAGGATCAAATCGGCAATCGCAGCGTAGTAGTTCAGCACGTCGCGCTTGGTGTACCCGTCGTCGGGGTAGTAGACCTTGTTCAGGTTGGTGAACTTAAGCGACTGCGCGTCGATCTGCCGCGTCGCTTCCTTTTCAGTTGGGGCGAACATCTCGTCCGCCAAAGACCGCTCCCTTTGGTCACGGCTCGGAAAGTGGTCACGGCTCGGAAGGGCCTCGACCTCCTCGCGCTTCACCTCCTGCGGCTTGAGATCGTTCCGCAGACCCAGGAATACAGGCGCGCGCAGCCGCCGATCTTGCGTCCAACTGGCGTACTTCACCTGGCACACCAGCTCGGGCCGAACCCAGGTCATGCTTTTGTAAGGCTCGGGTCTCTCGGCGAAAGGGCATTTCTTCACGACCAGTGGCTTTAACCGGTCATGCAGGGATTTCAGCAGCTTCTGGTCGAAGCCCGTACCCACGTTGCCCACCCAGCGAAGATCGCCGCCATCATACAGGCCCAGCACCAGCGCGCCGAAGTATTCCCGGTCGCCCTGCGGCTCGGTGAAGCCGCCGATGACGAACTCCTGCTCGTTGACGATTTTGATTTTGAGCCAGTCGCGGCTGCGCTTGGATTCATAAGCACTGGTGGCATGCTTGGCGAGGATGCCTTCGAGCCCATGCTCCCGCGCCGCGGCTAGCAATTCTTCTCCCGCCCCGGGAAACGCCTCCGAGATGCGCAGCACCTGGTTGGGCGTGATCACCTCCTCTAGCAGCTTGCGGCGCTCGCTCAGTGCGACATTGCGCAGGTCGTATCCATCCAGATAGAGCAGGTCGAAAACGAAGTACACCACGGGAGTGGAACGCGCCAGGTGGGCCACTGAGTTGGGGTCGCTATTGGCAATGCGCGGCTGGATCAGGTGGAAGCGCGAGACGCCCTTGTCATCGAGCACCGCGATTTCGCCATCGAGCACGGCCTGGCCGGCGGCAATCTGGTGATGCATCACCGCCAATTCCGGATATTGCCGCTCGCAGCGGATGCCGCTCCGCGATTGCAGGCGGACCTCCTCATGGTCGATAAAGGCGATGGCGCGCACGCCGTCCCACTTCACCTCGAACAGCCAATCGGCGCCGCGCGGAGGCTGCTCCGCCAGCGCCGCCTTCATCGGCTCGATGGCTGCCGGCATCTCCGCCAGACGTGCGCCTTTCAGGCTGCCGAGGTCGAATTTTGTTTTTTTTTAGGACGCTCCGCGGGAGCGGCTGCGGCGGCCGTCGTCTTAGCAGCTCGTTTCGCCGGACGGCTGCTGGCCCACACGCGATCGGCGGCTCCGGCAGTCGCGCGCTTGGTCTTGCGCGCCGGCAGATTGTGGGCAATCTCTTCCTGCGTGCGGCCGGAAAGCACGCTCGCAGCGTAACTCTCCACGTCCCAGCCGGGCACGGCGAATTCATCGCGCTTCTTGATGATGAGCCACTCGTTGCCTTTGCCGCGCCCTTTCATGTGTACGATGGCGAAATCGCCGTTCAGTTTTTCCCCGTGCAACCGAAATTTCAGATCGCCGCGCGCCAGTTGCTCGGCCCCACTGACCCCGCCCAGCAACTCGAACGTGCCGCGGTCCCATAGCATCACGCTGCCGGCCCCGTAGTTACCCTTGGGAATCGTGCCCTCGAAGCTTCCGTATTCGATCGGGTGATCTTCCACAAACGCCGCGAAATGCTTCACCGCCGGATCGAGCGACGGGCCCTTAGGCACCGCCCACGATTTCAAAACGCCATCGATCTCCAGCCGAAAGTCGTAGTGCAGCCGCGTGGCATCGTGCCGTTGCACACAAAAATACGGCTTGGCAGCGGTCTTGCTCGGTGTATCGCCGGGCGGCGGTTCCGGTGTGTTCTCGAACTTGCGTTTGGCGCGGTATTCTTCGAGAGCCATAAAGCCTTGATTCGCCTCAGTTTACATGATATCTTGAAATTCGCGGAGTACATTTATGGCTGCTAGTGTTTGGAAGGGCCACCTGACCTTTGGCCTGGTCACGATCCCAATTCGATTATTCAGCGCGGCGCGCAGCGAAACCATCAGCTTCAACCTGTTGCACAAGGATGACCATTCGCGCATACGCCAGGTCACGTATTGCCAGGCCGAAGACAAACCGATTGCGCGCAACGAAACCGTCAAGGGCTACGAATACGAGAAAGATCACTACGTGGTGATCGACGACGAGGACATCAAGAAGGTGGCCCCCAAAACCGCCAAGGTGATGGAGATCCTGGAATTCGTCAAGGCGGATCAGGTCGACCCGATCTACCTGGAAAGCTCGTATTACGTCGCGCCGGATGAGGGCGGCGAGAAGGCCTACGCGCTGCTGTTCGAGGCCCTGAAGCAATCGCAATTCTATGCCCTGGCGAAGGTGGCCATGCACAACCGCGAGCACATCATCGTGATGCGTCCGGGCGCGAAGGGGATTCTTTCGCACACCATGTACTATCAGGACGAGATCCGCCAAGTGGATGAATTCCGCACCGACACCAGCCTGGTAAAGGAGAAGGAACTGGCCATGGCGAAGATGCTGATCTCTTCGCTCGAGGCGGATTTCGAGCCCCAGAAATACCACGACGCCTACCGCGACAACCTGCAGCAGATGATCGAAGCCAAGATCGAAGGCAAGAAGATAGTCGAGACTCCGACCCCGCAAGTGGCCCCGGTAATCGACATCATGGAAGCCCTGAAGAAGAGTCTGGCGGAGAAGCGCAAGCCCGCGCAGGTTGCGACGGCCGCTGCCCAAGAAGAGGGCCCAGCGGAAATGGCGGCGCCCAAGAAGCGCGCGCGCAAGACGGCAGTGTCGTAGGTTCAAGAACCGCTCCTTATAGTAGGCCTTACCGAGCCGTGACCAGAGGGAGCGGTGCTACTCCTGCCCCTGGAAATACGGGCAATCCTGCGCCACCGGACACGACCTGCACATGGGCCGCGAGCGCTTGCACAGTTCCCGCCCGTGACCCTGAAACAACAGGTAGGCGCGGAGCAGCGCGGCCGGGACGGGCGCCGTCTTGGTGAACAGCAGGATCTTCTCGGCGCCGGGATCTCCAATGGTCGGGAACCGCTTTAGCACTTTCTTGGCCTCGGCCAGCGGCTTCTGTAACGCCGACGCCAGATTCCCACCATAAGCCTCCTCCACCAGGCCCGCGATCTGCTTCAGTCGGGTGACGCGCAGCTCCGGCACGATGCCGCCCAGCCTCATGATGGCTGCCAGCTTCACCTCAGATGCCGCCAGAACTTGTTCCGTCCCCAGGCCAATCTGGTTCCGCAGCGCATCGAACCCTTTGCTGCAGGTGACGTCGTTCGCCGGGTAGCCACAGTTGGCGTAGAGAATCATTTCATACGGATCGGAGGGCCCCGGCGGGCGGAGCTTCCCGTAATGTTTCTCCAACCGGTCGAGCGCCTGCGCGACGGTCATCGGTGTCGCGGCCCGCCCTCTTGCTGTACGCGGCCAAAAATGACGGCATTTGAACTTTATGACCGGACCGAAGGCGTTAACCAATACTGCCTCTCTCAGTCCCGGTTTGGTCCGCAGGATCACCGCAGGAGGTCCTTCCGGCAAAATTATACTTGAGGTGCGGCATCTGACGCGCCAGGGCGCGGAATCTTACCGCCGATGGTGATGGGTGTGGCCTCCAAAAACTCAATTACTCGCGGAAACTTATACTCGGCTAACTGCAGACGGCATTGTTCAATTACTTCACGACGAGTAACTTGATGGCCTTCGCGCGGTACGATCCTGGCTCGAATGAGTTCGCCTCCGCGGCGGTTCGGAACGGCATCGACGTGGCAGGACGTCACGTTTGGAAGCATCTCAACGACGCGCTCTACCTCCACCGGATCCACCTTCACTCCGGCGATGTTCATCACCCGGCCCATACGGCTTGTGAGATAGAGATTTCCAGCCGTATCAAGATAACCGAGGTCGCCAGTGCGGAAGAAACCGTCGTGAAACAGGCTGCGGCTTAGTTCCGGCTCTCCGAAGTACCCTGACATTACGGATGCCGATCGCACCGCCAGTTCGCCGATTTCGCCACGCTCCAGGCGCTGGCGTTTAGCTCCGGGGCCGTCAGCCCCGAGGATGATAACCTCGACACCACGAATGGGTTCGCCGATGCGGTCGCCACCGGAAGTTACCGGCGGCTGCACACTACGTTCGAGCGCAATGAGGGCCGCCTCCGACGTCCCGTACGATTGCCGGATGGTTAGACCGAACCGATTTCGCCAACTCTCCACTACGCGGGATGGGATGCGTCCGCCGCCGCTGAAGCACCATTTCAGACTGGAAAGCAGCAAGGGGTCGCTGATTCTGTCCGCCAGCGATCCGTAAATGAACGGTGAGCCGAACAGTATGTCTACTTTCTCGCGTTGCACGAGTTCAGCGCAAGCCTTGGGATTAAACTGTCGCATCATCACCAAAGTTGCGCCGCTCAACAGGGCCACGAGCAGGCTCTTGTTGAACCCGTCACCGTAATGAAACGGGACCACGCCAAGTAATCGGTGGCCTGGGCCTATGCCCAGCGTGCCAGCCACATTTTCAGCGGCCGCAATTGCGTTGCGATGGGTGCGGGGAACCAGATGGGGCGTGCCTGTGGACCCAGAAGTTGACACATAGAGCGCCGGAGCGTCCTCGGGAACCAAATCGATTGGCGGGAGGATGGAGGCGGCCGCGGGATCGCATCGGGACGGCACCCGGTCCGCGGTGAAGACATGGTCACTCGGGATCACATCGAGAACCTGATGCCACTCGGCGCTGAAGCGCGGCTCGATAACGGCGCCCCTGAATCGCAACCGTCCAGCAAGTACTCGCAATTCCGCGGCCCGCGACTGCGGGTTGCAAGGCATCAGCGCACAACCCAGTTCGGAGACCGCAAAGAAGCAGGCGACGAACTGCCAGGAGTTGTCGAGCGACACTGCTATGACGTCGCCGGGCTTGGGATCGAGCGTACTCTGCAGCCATTCACGAGCGGCCTGAACTCGCTCCCACAGTTGGCCATAGGAAAGTCTTTGATCGCCGTCGACGATGGCCAGTCGGTCGCAATACCGGCGCACGACGTCGCGCAGGTATTCAGAAATCATGCCGGTCCTTCAGAAGCGCTGCGCCGCGTTGTCCGCTGGTCAACGTAAGCCGTAAGCTCCTTCAGATCTCGCATTAACTCAATAGTCAACTTTTCGGGCTCGAATGTGATTCCAAACTCCTTCTCGATTGCGGTAACAAATTCGATTGCCGCCACCGAGTCCAGCCCGGCCGCTTCATCCAGCTTAGCTTCGTAGCTAAAGTCTTCTTCGCGCAGGTTCAGTTGCAGCGAATCGATGAAGACGCGCCGTATCCGGTCCATCGTATCCCGCGAACCGGAGCCGGCGTCTTTCACCAGTTGTTCCATAGCCTCCACTCCTCCGGATTTTCGATGATGTGTCTTTCCACAACGGCTAAGAAACGTGGCAGGTTGGCTGACAGAAACGTTTCCCGCGAGGGGGCGCCATCGATTTCCAGCATGGGATCAAAGCGGATTCGAAACCCGCTGCTCGAGCCCAGACACAACATCGGGACCACGGCGCAGTCCGTCAATCGGACGATCTCAAAAATCCCGCACCGGACGCGCCAAGGAACTCCCAAGAATGGCTGTTCGATCGGCGTCCCTCCACCTGCATCAATCTGGAGGGCAACCAATCCGCCCGTGCGCAGTCGTCGCATGATCCTGAGACTGCAGTCAGGATCCTGAATAGTGACGTGATCGGGGTTAGCGCGCACCAGGAGTTGGGCGTTACGCGGCTGTAAGAACCGGCGGCCAAACCGGCCCTCCGCCTTGTTCTCCGGCCACTGGTTGCGAACGAAAAGCGCCGGATGACCCTTGGTCGCGAGATACCGCAGGGCGATTCGATTGGCACAGAGGTGGCCAGCCAGCAGGATCACACCCTTCCCGCGGGCGATCGCGCTTTCAAGATGCTGAATCCCATCGAGGCCGGTGCAACGCAGCATTTTGTCCCCAGACGGGCGGAGCAGCAAAAGGCCATCCAACGTGCGAAGCATGGTGTTTGAGAGCGACTGGCCGGCAATTCGTCTAGCGTGTGCGGGCGTTGTGCGACAGGCCTGCGCGATCCACGGGATGGCCCGGGCTTTCGAGCGGCGGGCATCGAACTCGATGATCGGATCTGACAATTTCCCGATGGCGTATAAGGACCAGCGTGGCAGTACTCTTGCCAGAAGGCGAATCGGATACAGATAAAGCAGCCAGAGAAGATCGTTCAGTGTAACGAGCGGCAGCGTAACCGGCGGCGTGGAATTCGTGTTGGATACCGGCAACGCGGCACGGCTAGCCTCAGGCGTTCCCATGACCTGACTTTCTGTTACAGGAGATTGTAACTCTATTCCAGGTTGTCGGATGAGTCGGAAAGCAGCAAGGTGAAAGCGACACACTGGACCGTAGCGGAACCGCCGCCTGACCTCCCTGGGAATGCTCAGTGACCGCTGCGGATCCAATCGGCAATCGTCTTCCAGTCCGGATCGTCCTGCGATGTGAACTGCCGGCCGCCGCTATGAAACAGGTCGCCGCCGGCGTCTTGAGCCAACGGATGCTTCAACAACTTGCTCGCGAGCGGGTCGCCGGGGACGACCAGCTTGCTCACAACCGCAAAATTAAGCCTCGATTGTTCCTCGGTCCAAGCCGTGGCGCCCGTCGGGATCTCTTGCAGCTTGAACCCGCTATTGCTCGCCGAATGACACGAGACGCAGCGGGCATGCGCCCCCCGCTTCTTCGCGAATATCGGTTCGACCTTCGTGCGATAGACTTCGAAGTCGAGCGTCTGCGCGGCCGCAAAGCCGGCCAGTAATGAGAAAACGATTGCCAACCGTCCCAACATCATAATCACCTCGTTAAATCTGACCGCTCCAAACCCGACACAGGCAGGAATGCCTGTGCTAGCTAAATCCGTGCGTCGCTCGCCATGACGGAAGCGCGCGTGATCTGCTTAATATCCGCCGTGCCGCACTGGCGCATAGTCAAGCGCAACTCCGCATGCAAAATGTCGAGCACTCGTTCGACCCCGTCTTGCCCGAATGCGCTCAGGCCCCAGATATACGGGCGTCCAATGCCCACTCCGCGCGCGCCCAACGCGAGCGCTTTGAAAACGTCGGTGCCGCGCCGGAAACCGCCATCGATGAACACGGGGATGCGGCCGCCCACGGCATCGATTACTTCGCTGAGAGCCTCGATGGTCCCGCGCCCGGTTTCTGTTGCCCGGCCGCCATGGTTCGACACCACCACGCCATCGGCACCGTGTTCCACCGCGGCCTTGGCATCTTCGCGCGTTTCCAGCCCCTTCAAGATCAGCTTCATCTTGGTCAATTTCTTGAGCCGGTCCACGTATCCCCAGTTGGCCGCGGGCGGGTTCATGCCGCCCTCGATCTCCTTGAACATTGGCATGGCTTCCACAGCCCGGCCGCCGCGCGCAGTGGCGTGGCAACCTGTGCATTCGCGAGTGTCGGTTCGCCGGAAGCGCTCCGCGGTTTCCAGGTTGCGCCCGCCCAGCAGATCGATGGTCCACACCAGTACGGGACAGCCGGCTTCTTCCACGCGGTGCACCAACTTCTCGGTTCCTTCCCAGCGGACGGGCATGTAGAGCTGATACCACAGCGGTGAGCCCAAGGCCCGCGCCACGTCCTCCACGGGAGTCGAACTGGCGCTCGAGAGAATCTGCACCGTCTTCTTGGCTTTGGCGGCGCGCGCCACCGCTACTTCGCCCTCCGGGTTGAACATCTTGTGTCCGCCCACGGGGCAAATGAAGATCGGCGTCTCCCAGGTCTGGCCGAAGACTTCGGTTTTCAAATTGGGATCCACGACGCCGCCCAAGCGGTGCGGCCGCAGTTCGAATCGCTTGAATCCTTCGCGGTTGGCTTTCTGAGTGAGATCGTCGTCCACGCCCGAGGCCATATAGCCCCAATGAGCCGGGGGAAGTACCTTGCGCGCAGCCTCCTCAAAATCCAGTACGTTGGTGGCATCTTTAGCGGATTCGAGTTTGACCGAGGGGCTTTGCGCCCAGGCTCCCGCCAGAAGTGGACTCCCCGCGAGGAACTGCAGGAAACGACGGCGGTTACGGGAAGCGGACGGCATCATAGCGGGCCATTGTATCACCCCAGGCTGCGCGCCGCTGATAAACAAATTCCGGATCTAAATTGCCCTTTCGTTCGTCTAATAGACAAATAGAGGGAGATGATTTCAAATGACGAGCGGCTGGGAGCAAGGAAAACTGCACGAGTTACAGGCCAAGACCGATCGGCAACTTCTCAGTCTGGTCTACGCCCAATTGGAAACAGCACTGCGATCTGAGTCCACCGGCAATCAAACCTTGGCCGCGCGCGCCTATGTGGAAGCCTCGCGGCTGCTGCCGCTCCTTCGCGACATTTCGGCTGCGGAGCGGGCGCGCCTGGAAGCTCAATTGGACCTGGTTCGCGATCGCCTTAGCGAAGAAGCCGCCAGCATCTGTTGATGGCGCGCGGTCTTATTTTCCGATACAGAACGTAGCAAAGATGCGGTTCAGGATATCATCGGCGGTTGTCGCGCCGGTGATCGCGTCCAGTGGCCGCAGGGCTGCGTACAAATCCAGTAGCAACATTTCATGAGGTATGGCGGAGGCGGTGGCCATCTGCGCCTTTTCCAAGTACCCAGCCGATTCGCGTAGTAGCTGCTCGTGGCGAAGACTGGTGATGAAACCGGTTTCCTGACCCCACACTCCTTTGGGAGCCACGGTTTCCAGGATCGCGTCGCGTAGTTGCGGGATTCCCGCGCCGGTCAAGGCGGACACCGCGATGGTTTCGGGCAGCTCGCCGGCCGCGCGCCGTAGATCGCACTTGTTCCCGATCAGCAGCCAGCGCCCTTGCTCGGAAGCATGCGCGATCAGGTCGCGATCGGCAGCGGCAGTTACCTGCGAAAGATCGATCACGACCAGCGTCACATCGGCATCGGCCATGGCCTGGTAGCTCCGCTCGATGCCCAGCGTCTCCACCAATTCCACAGCCTCGCGGATGCCGGCGGTATCGTAGAGCTTAATGGGAATGCCCGCGATGGAGGCGGTTTCCGAAACCAGATCGCGCGTGGTACCGGGAGTGTCGGTGACGATAGCCCGGTTCTGCTCAAGCAATCGGTTGAACAGGCTGCTCTTGCCCACATTCGGCCGGCCAACGATGGCCAGTGTAAGGCCGTCGCGCACCATGTGGCCGTAGGCAAAGCTCGCGGCGAGATGATCGACGCCCTGCCGCACCGGTTCCAGGCGGCGCAGGATTTCCGCGGCGGAAGCGACGCTCACATCGTCTTCAGCGAAATCGATGCCCGCTTCGAGCAAGGCAATCAGTTCCACCAATTGCTCTTTGATAGGCGCGATGCGGCGCGACACGGAGCCGCCTGCCTGCTGCGCGGCCACGCGTGCCTGATACAAAGTGGTGGCCTCGATCAGATCGCGCACGGCTTCGGCCTGCGGCAGATCGATACGGCCATTCAGATACGCGCGCAGAGTGAACTCGCCGGGCTCCGCTAGCCGCGCGCCGGCGTCCAGAGCGCGCTGTAACGCGTGACGCAGGACGACCGGCGCGCCATGGCAGGCGAGTTCCACGATGTCTTCAGCGGTATACGAGCGCGGCTTTTCGAAGAAGGTGGCGACCACTTCGTCCAGGACGCGGCCATGCGCATCGATCAAGTGAGCCAGACGTGCGCGCCACGTCTCCCAACTCGCGGCATGGGGAAACTGCAGAATGGCTTCGGCGATTTCTCGCGAGCGGTTGCCCGAAATGCGGACGATGCCGACGCCGCCGCGGCCGGGAGGAGTGGCTACGGCTACGATGGTGTCTTCGAGGTGGCCCACTTAAAGGCACCGCTCCCTCTGGTCACGGCTCGGTAGCACCTTCGGTACCAATCGCGGCACGTTGTTGCGCTTACCGAGCCGTGACCAAAGGGAGCGGTGCTTTTGAATTGTCGCGACGCAAAGCACACACCCTAGCGGCGGGCGCTGCGCGAACGCGGCGGGCCACCCCGGCCCCGTTCCGGCGGGCCTCCGCGGCGCGATTCCGGGGGGCGCGGCGGCGGCTCGGGCAGACTGGCCATGCCGGCCGGATACACTACCACCTGGCGCGTCGGGCCCGTCCCCTGGCTCTCGCTGCGCACGGCCGTGTCACCTCGCAATGAGAGGTGAATTACACGCCGCTCGCGGCTATTCATGGGGTTGAACCGAAAAGGCGCACCCGTTCGCTTCACCTTCTCGGCGGCCGTAGTCGCGGCCAGGCGCAACTCCTCAATGCGCAGCAGCCGGTAATCGTTGGCGTCGAAGGAAATGCGCGAGTGGTCCTCGGAGGGCATGCGCAGCATCTCCATGGTGACGTGCTCCAGGGCCAACAGTAGCTCGGCGCGGTTGGCTAGCAGCAGATCCACGTCGGGGCCGGTGAACTTTAACACCAGGTCGGGCGTCTCGAAATCGTCGGCTGCGGTCTGCGCATCGTGAACGGTATAGTTCACCTGGAAACCGCTACTCGTTAGGATGGGCCGCAACAGGCCATCAATGCGGGACCCGATCGAGGCTGCGGCATACTTTTGTTCGCTCACGGGCTATTTCCTGCCGTTCTTTTTCTTGGGCGGTGGCGTCACCGATTGCGCGGCTACCTGCGCCGCGTGCGTATGATTGAAGAACCACGTCTGCGCTACCATGACCAGATTGCTGGTCAAGTAGTATAGCACCAGCCCGCTAGGCAACTGGTAGAACATGAAGCCGAAAACCAGCGGCATCAGCATCATCATGCGCGCCTGGTTCGGATCGGTGCTGGGAGCCGGCATCATCTTCTGCGTCGCAAACTGGGTGACGATCAGGATGATGGGCAGAAGCTTGATGGGCAGATGCTCGGGCTGCGAAAGATCGCCGACCCACAGCCAACTGGCGCCGCGCATTTCCACGGCGACCCGGAACACCGTATAAAACGGCCATATAAGAGCAAGCTGGATAATGCTGGGCAAGCAGCCGCCCATGGGATTGACGCCGTTTTTCTTGTACAGGTCCATCTGTTCCTGCTGCTTATTGGCGGCTTTGGGGTCGCGCATGTTGACGCCCTTGTACTTCTCGTTCAGGGCATCGATCTGCGGCTTGAGCGCCTGCATCTTCCGCGCCGACTTCATCTGCGACAGCCGCAGAGGGAACATCACGGTATTGATGATGACCGTGATCAGCACGATCGACCAGCCGAAATTGTGAACGAAGGCGTCGTTCATCCAGTTCACAACCAGAAACAGCGGCTTGGCCAGGATCGCCAGCCAGCCGAAGTTCACCACTTCCACCAGCTTGGGGTTGACGCGCTTGAGCAGGTCCAGATCCTTGGGCCCGACGTAGAAGGAGAAGCGATTGACGGCTCCCGTGGAAACGGCCACGCCCGGGAAAGCCGCGGGCTTTTCGTCAAACGGAGTCCGCACCGTGTCGCTGATCGTGATCGTGTTGACCGGACCGTTGGTCTCGGGCAGGAAGACGGCCGCAAAGTACAGGTCGGCGATGCCGGCGAAGGAGTAGCTGCCGTTGAAAGGGATCGGACCGTTCTTGGCGTCCTTGGCGCTTCTTTCCACCAGCTTGTTATCCGACAGGTCGAAATAAAGCGTACGGGCGGCGCCAGCCTCATTGGGCGCGTTCAGATCGCCAAATCCACCGCGCCATTGGATGGCGTTGGGAATCGGCTTGCCATCGACCGCGACTTCGGTCGTGACTTGCGCCAGATAACTGTTCTTCTGGAAATGGAATGTCTTCTTTACCGAAGTGTGGCCGTCGGAGAACTGGTAGGCGACGCCGAGCCCCTCAGGTACGCCCGATTGCGTGAAGTATGCCGAATTCACGTTGGCGGTGGGCTTCTGCTCCGGGAAGTACAGGGAGAAGGGGTAATCGTTGTTGGCCGCGGTGTTCACCAACTCGAGCGGCTTGCCTTCGTTGTCCTTGTACTTCTTCAGCACCCAACTGCGCACGGTGGCGCCCTGGTTGCTAAAGGCGATGCGAAAGACGTCGGTGTCGACGATGAACGAAGGTTCGACCTGCTGCGGCGTGGCGGGGCTGGTGGGCGCTGCGGAAGATTCGACCATCTGCGGCAGAGCAGGCGCCGTCGTCGGAGCGGATGCGGGTGCAGACTCGGTGGCGGCGGGCGGTGCCTTCTTGGCCGTGGATGAAGGAGGCGATTTCAGGAAGTAGGGCGTAAGGAACATCACCGCGCCCATCAGCAGGAAGGCCAGCAGAAGCCGCACTTCCATGGACATCTCTTTTGGCGGTTGCGTCCCGTCCTGTTTACCGCCGTTGACTGTTTCGGGCATTCAGATTCCGTTTGTGCCGGGCCTACCGCACCGGGTCATAGCCGCCGGCTTGAAAAGGATGGCAGCGCACCAACCGGCGCACGCCCATCCAGACCCCCTTGGCCGCGCCGTATCGCTCGACGGCTTCGCGCATGTATTCCGAGCAGGTCGGATAAAAGCGGCATGTCGAGGGCAGCACCGGGGAAAGTATCCATTTGTACGCTTTCAGCCCGCCGATCAAGAACCATTGCACCGGAGAAAAAGACGCTCCACTTCGCGCCGGAGTTCCGTTACAGGCGCATCCAGAGCTTTCAACCGCGGATTGATGACGATGGACCACTGCGGATTCAACCGATCGAGATAGCAGCGGACGGCTTCACGGAACCGCCGCCGGATACGATTGCGCACCACGGCTTTGCCGACAGCACGTGGAACGGTGAAACCGATGCGGGGCCCATCGGGCTGCGGCTCGCGGACGCAAAAGGCCGCGAACAGGGGGCTGGAAAAACGAGAGCCTGTGTCATAAACCCTTCGGAAATCCTTCGATCGCAGCAGACGGACACGCTTCGGAAAACCGGCGATGGAAACTACCTTTCGGAGCTGACCGTGAGTTTTTTTCGGCCCCGCGCCCGGCGGCGCGATAACACGGCGCGGCCGTCCTGGGTCTTCATCCGTTTCCGGAAGCCATGGGTCTTCGCGCGGTGGCGGTTATTCGGCTGAAATGTTCGCTTTGGCATTCTGGTCTAAGTAATTAGTATAGAGCAGGCGGGTAAGGGCGGGCAAACTGTGGGGTGTAGTGCCGGGGCATTCGGATGACCAGTACGGCGGAAGTCGGTTAGGAGGCGACCCAAAGGTGGCGGGTCCCGCATAGCTTGGTCTGCGCCTGGAACGATCAAACCCTCACGGTTGTGGATCACACCTGGCGGGGAGCCGACTGAGGTATTTCGCGGACCGTAGTGTTTTGTTCCTTCTCATAGTTTTGGACAGCTTGGGTAAGGCTCTTCGCCAGTGCCTTCGCGTGTTCCCATGCCATGGTTACAGCTACCATGTCCTTCACGTGCGGCGGGCCGCTACTCTGGAAATTATCGGGTGGGGTAACCTGACCAAAAACGATCTGAAGGTCGTAAAAGGTAGCGGCTAAATTTGCGATGTTCGCGTAAATAAAGACAAAATCGGTCGCTTTTTGATGTTGTAATTCGGCGACCGAAAATCTGCCTTGGTTGTCATCCATTGCTCACCTCTCCCACTGCGGTACCTTGGACAATTTGGTATCGTCCCTGAGATCCAGCCTGCTTGCGCATTACATCAGCGCTCCCGAAAATGGGCTTAACGACGACCAAATGAGGCTGTGGAAAGTCCGGTGCGGCCGTATAGGCCTCGCCAAGTGTGGCATTTTGATAGAGAGCCCCGGTCGCAAAATCGAAAGTGGTTAGTTGATGTAGCCGCGCGGATTGTTCCACCATGGCATCGAAAACACCCATCCTCTCCTCGGCGTCGAAGTCGGCAACCGCGAGAGACTCGGTGCTCAAGCCGCTAATTGTTCGCGGCGTTGTTGTAACCCAATCCACCAATTCGCTGAACGGGACGAAGCGGACCACGAGAGCGACGTCCAGAGCTGACGCCAGGCGTTTAAGTGTTGTCAGGGTCGGCTTACCGTACTCCGGCGATTCCAAGCGAGAAATAGCATTTTGATTCATGCCAACTTCGCCAGCGAGCTGTTGTTGACTCCATCCTAGCCGGTCTCGTGTCGCCCGAATCTGATATGCGATGGTCTTCGCCAAATGCGACTCTACAAATTGTTTCCTCGCAGCTCTGCTGCGCCTCAACCTGGCGATTACTGCCTTAAGAGAATTTAAAGGCATGAACTCTGGCCTCTTTTCGTTCAATTTGTCCCATCCTCTTTCTGGCTTCTCGCTGACCATCCTTATCGTTGCTGACTTTCTTAAGCTTCCCGTGGAGGAACGTGTACGACGGATAGCGCTTCTGGCCCGGAAGTTCCGCTTTGGGAGGGGGCGGCCAAAAAAAGCCATAAATCCGGTATATCTTCTTAAGCACATTCACCTTGAATCGAAGCTCCGATAGACCTTCCCCTAACGGCTCATATTCAGGCTTAGCCCACAGACTCAAGGGAAGCTTCTGAAGATATCCAATCGTGTCGAGTGCCTCATCCTTCTCTTCAGGAAGTAGGTCATCGAACCACTCCTGTACGAGGCGACCGCCGGCGGGCGTTTCGTAGCCGAAGAATGCCCATATAACCTCCACCTCTGCAATAGTGTATCACAAAATTGAGGTATCTCAATAAAAAGATGGATCGCTATATTACGCTTAGTGCTAACCGTTTACGGGGCATACCCTTGCGCAGACGTCAAAGCCACTTCACCACGTCACAGTTACTTTGACACCATTCAGCGATGGCAAACACCAAACCTGCGTGGAGATGGCTTCGATGAAACGCCACCGTTCGGAGCCGAGAAGCGCAATAGCCAAATACGACTTTGCATTAGGTGGGTGGTGCTTGCCGGGAGAAACGAACAGGTATAGTCTTCGGGGATGGATGAACCTTCAAGACCAAACCAAAAGGAATCTGCCGCTGCAAATAACGAACCGAAGCAGACAACGACGAGTCCATAGGACTGCACGCAAATCGCAGGTCGGCCGGCCCATTATTGTTCGTGAATTATTGAAAAACAGGAGGTGGCAGCTCCGATCCGGGTTCGCATCTGAGCTGCCACTTAGGAGCGAAATCGCCAGCTTTTGAGTCGTTCTGAAAAGAGAATAAGGCTGAATCGCGGGGCGCGCAATACGCGCTTTGGTTAGGCCGCCCAAGAGCGTAGCGATATGGAAGTACTGGACCCTGGCGAGCCTCAATCTCCGGAGATGGCTATGGCTTGTGGTAACGCGCGAGTTACGGGCAGCACTTCCTCCCCATCCCCTAGCGGCAATTCGTCCTGAATCCAGCCGGTAAGCGGGATGTCGCGGAAATAGATACGCTCCTGCGTAATGACGGTGGCTTCATAGGAACCTCTGGGGCCAGGCGTCCGCCGCAAGAACCGGTTCCGTTCGAAGCGGAGCTCGGACAGGAGCTCCTCCACGCCCGGCCGGCGCGCGGCGCAGTCGCTTTCAGCCTTGGCGAGCGCGGCATCATAGTTCGCCGCCAGCACGTGAATCCGCGCTTGCATCACGATCCAGACTACGGAAGCCGTACCCACGGCGACCATTATCGGTAGTATCAACCATAACACCAGTTCCGCTCTTAATAAGCCCACAGTGGCTTATCGGTCGAAAGCGCCGAGGGGTTTAGATACTATACTTGGGTCGTGGCCGAATACGACCGCGAACTTTCCAATATCGTGGCGGAGCTCAACAGGGCTGCGCCCAGCCAGAAATCCACCGCCCCGCGCCTGCCCGAATCGACGGCATCGCTCGATCAATTACTGGAGTTCGCCACCCGCCGCGGCGCCTCCGACATCCTTTTAATAGCCGGCGCATCGCCGGTTCTGCGCGTGAACGGAGCGCTCGCCGGCGCTTCAGGCGCGCTCCTCGAGCCGGAAGACGTGCGCTCCCTGGTTTTGCCCCTGCTGGAGCCTTCGCAAATGGAGGAATTGCAGAGGCGGAAATCGGTGGACCTCGGTTTCGAGCGCGAGGGGCTGGGAAGGTTCCGCATCAACATTCATCACCAGCGCGGGACCCTGGCCGCCAGCATAAGGCTGCTGCCTTCGAAGATACCGTCGCTCGAATCGCTACACCTGCCGGCGTCGCTCGCCAAACTGGCCGAGCGGCGGCAGGGCCTGGTGCTGGTGACCGGCCCCACCGGATGCGGCAAGACTTCCACCCTGGCGGCGCTGATCGACCTGGTGAACACACGCCGCGCGGCGCACGTGGTGACCATCGAGGACCCGGTGGAATACCAGCACGCCAACCGCAGCGCGATCATCGAGCAGATCGAAGTGGGGCGCGACACGCCGGATTTCGCCGTCACCCTGCGCAGCGTGATGCGGCAGACGCCGGACGTGATCCTGGTGGGCGAAATGCGCGACGCCGAAACCATGGCGACCGCTCTCACTGCGGCCGAGACCGGGCACCTGGTGCTTTCCACCCTGCACACCAACGACGCCATTCAGGCGGTGGCGCGGATTCTGGATTCATTTCCCGCCGCCAACCAGCCGCAGATCCGCCAGCAGTTGTCGCTCGCCGTCGCGGCCATCATCGCCCAACAGTTGGTGCCGGGCGTGGATGGCGTGACGCGCTGGCCAGCCACTGAAATCATGATCGCCACCGACGCCGTGCGCGCGCTCGTACGCAAAGGCGACGACCATCAATTGCGCTCGCAGATCGGGACGGGCAAGGCGGAAGGCATGATGACCATGGAACAGTCCCTGGCCGAGCTGGTGCGGGCCGGCCGCATCGCGCGCGACACGGCTCTGGCGCATTGCTTCCGGACCGAGGATTTGACGCGCTATCTGGCGTGAGCGCGGCACTGGCGCCGGGCAAGACCTCACTCCTCGAGCACAGCACTTCCGAAAATGGGTCGGCCCCCCAGGGAGATGTAGAAGCTGTAGAACACCAGCGCGGCCATCAGCACAATCCCCGCCAGACTGATGCCCGCGTACCATGACGACGCTTGGGTCGTCAGGGGAAAGTTCTCCAGCAAGCAGCCTTGGAAGGCGAAAGCCGCTACCTCAGCCAGCAAGCCGAGGCGGATTATCGAATACACATCCAGACCATTAATGATCAGCCCGGTCAGTACGCCCACGAGAGCATACCGGCTCGCCCCTAGGAAGTAGACCTGCCCCAAAAGTAGGAAGGCAACCGCTGCCGCCCAATCCTTGCGCAGCAAGGCCCGAAAAAGAAACAGGACAAACAGAAACGCAAGCGAGACAAAAAGCGAAATGACTAAGCCATTCGATATAACAGCGATTACTGGACGCGCGCCCAGAAACTGCAATTGCGGACCCGCCATGGCGGCCAGACCCGATGGCTGCGCAGGAGGGTCGCCGAGCCAGGAGGGAACAAACCATTCGAGTCTTAGAAGAGCGCTCGCAAAGGCCCCGATAAGACAACCCAAGAGCACGTCGCGTCCCACCAGTGGATCCCGAAAGCCCCCCGCCAGCAGGCGACTCCAGGAGACCAGCGTGGCGGGCCAGCGGCGGCGCACATAGGGCTCCAAGGCAATGTAGAGGACCCAGGCGGAACAGGACGAGAAAAGCCCCCAGACCAAAAACTCCATGAAGCGCCTGGTTTCGGAGAAATTCGGGACGTGATGCCCGACAAGGTAAGACACCGCCAGAGCCGCGAAAACAAAAGCGGCTAGACGAGAAGCCCCACGGCGATCGCCCCGGCCAAGGCGCAGGTTCCGTCGTGCGAGCATGACACTGCCCACCATCGGAACCAGCAAAATGATGCCAAGCACCAGAGATATCCGTTCCTGGGTTGTCGGCTGATCTGGTTCCATGCGTATGGGATGTGTCCACGGACCAATCAACTCGAAGTAGACGGGTTTGCCCCGGTATGCCGCAGCCTCGATCCGCATGGGGATCTCGGGGCGCTCGGCCAGCGATCCTGTCCACGCAGCCCGCGCGTCGCCATAAACAGGAGGCGTCCAGGTCGGCTGGGCTGGCGGCCACTTGGATGGATCGAGCCCCGCGGCAGAGAACAGCGGTGCCCAGTCCGGTGACGATGCGGCCTCTGCCGACGTCTCAACCAGCGGAGGAACTGCAAGGAACTGCATAAGGCGGCCGAGCGGGTTGAGGCTCACCAGGGTCATCCCGGGCACATTCAACGGAGGGTCGTCCGTCCAGACGAATCCCGCTATGGGTGCATCCGAGGAGAATGAGGCGGAACGAACCGCCAGTGGGCGGGGGCTGCCGCGATACCAAAACACGAACGCTCCGGTCTCGAGGTTGTCCCAACGCGTTTTGGATTTGTCGTGTTCCGCGATATAGCGTAGAAACTCGCTCCCCTCGTAGAACCCCATCGCGGTGTCCACCGGCGACGCGGAGTAGCCGACACTCTGCAGAATATTCCGGGCTCGCGCGGCAAGCTCTTCCGGCGGTTTATCGAGTGGCACGCGCCGGTAGAGATCGGTTCGCGCACTCAACAGAATCACCGCGGCGACTGACACAATGACCCCTGCCAGCAAGGCCCAAGCTACCAACGGACGCAGTCCTTCGTGTTCCCCCGCAGCGGCCACCATCTCGGGCGACGGCGTTTCCCCTGCGGCCAGCGCAGCGGCCAGCGGGTCGCCTCCCGGGAGCGCGGCCGCAACTTGCAGCGCCGACGCGGGCCGCTTGGCCGGTTCCTCCGCCAGGCAGCGGCGGATCACGCGATCCACTTCCGGGGCCAGGTCGGGGTGGGTCGAATCCGCGGACGGGCGTTTACCAGTGAACACCTCGTGCAGGACCACACCCAGCGCATAAATGTCACTGCGCGCCGTCACCTCTCGACCGGATCGTTGCTCCGGCGACTGGTATGCGGGTGTTCCGCTGCGAATGTCTTTTAGTTCACCGGCCACGCCCGCCAGGCCGAAGTCGGTGATGCGCAACTGGCCTTGCCCGTCGAGCATGATGTTGCCCGGCTTCAGATCGCGGTGCACCACGCCTTTGTCGTGGGCGGCCGCCAGGCCGGCACAAAGTTGACGCGCGATTTCCAGCGCTTTGTCCGGCGGCAGCCGCCCGATGCGCCGCAGCAGCGAGGCCAGGTCCTCGCCGTCCACGTATTCCATCGATAGATAGGTCGAGCCCTCGGCTTCGCCGATGTCGTACACGCGGCAGACATTGGGATGCGAGACCTGCCGCGCGATGCGCACTTCGTTGCGGAACCGCGCCAGCGTGCTCTCGTCGGAGGTCAATTGGGCGGGCAGGAACTTGAGGGCCACCGTCTGGCCCAGCAGCAGATCGTTGGCGCGGTAGACCTCGCCCATGCCGCCGCGGCCCAACAAACTCACTACCCGGTAGCGTTGCCCCAGCACGGTTCCCGGCGGGAAGCGGCCCTCTTCCCAGCGCACAGCACTTCCGAAAACGGGACGGCCGCCCAAGGATATGTAGAAGCTGTAGAACGCCACGGCGGCCATCAGCAGAATCCCAGCCAAACTGATGCCCGCATACCACGCCGACCCTTGGATGGTCAGGGGAAAGTTCTCCAGCAAACAAATCTGGAAGACGAAAGCAGTCGCCAGAGCCAGCAAGCCGAGGCGGATTATCACAAACACGCTCAGACTATTAAGAATCAAGTCGCCCACGTAGGTAAGGGTCGGATTTTGGCTCAACCCTGCGGCTAGGATCGAGATGAATAGAACGAAGACGACTGCTGCCACCCACTGCTTGCGCAGCAAGGCCCGGAAAAGAAGCAGGACAAACAGAAACCCTAGCGAAACAAGGAGCGCAATGAATAAACCTTTCGGCATAGAGGCAATGATTGTACGCGCGCCCAGAAACTGCAATTGCGGACCCGATTGTGGCTGCGGCGGAGGATCGCCGAGCCAAGAGGGAACAAACCACCCGAGTCTGCCAAGACCGCTGGCAAACGCCCCGACAAGACAACCCACAAGGACGTCGCGTCCCACCAGTGGATCGCGAAGGCCTCCTGCCAGCAAGCGACTCCAGGAGACCAGGGTGGCGGGCCAGCGGCGCCGAACATAGGGCTCCAAGGCCATGTAGAGTGTCCAAAAGAAACAGGACCAGGCAACCCCTAAGACCAAAAACTCCAGGAAGAACGAGAATTCGGAGGAATTCGGGACGTGATGCGCGACCAAATAAGACACCGCCTCCGCCGCAAAAACAAAAGCGGCCAGACGAGAAGCCCCATGGCGATCCCCACGGCCAAGGCGCAGGTTCCGCCGTGCGAGCATGCCCCCGCCCACCAGCATTGAAAGCAACAAAACGATGCCGAGCACCAGAGTTACGCGTTCGCCGGTTGTCGGCTGAGACGGCTGCATGCGTTCGGCCTGGGTCCACGGTCCAATCAACTCGAAGTAGACCGCTTTTCCTCGGAATGCTGCGGCCTCGATCCGCATTGGTATCTCGGAGCGCTCGGCCAGCGATCCTGTCCACGCTGCCCGCGCGTCGGTGGGGATAAGGGGCGCCCAGGCCGGCTGCGCTGGCGTCCACTTGGACGGATCCAGGCCCGCGGCGGAGAACAAGGGTGTCCAGTCAGGTGACGTCGCGGCCCCTGTCGAAGTCTCAACCAGCGGAGGAACTGCAAGGAACTGCGTAAGGCGGCCGAGAGGATTGAGGCTCACCAAGGTCATTCCGGAGACATCCAACGGGGGGTCGTTCGTCCATACGAATCCCGCTATGGGCGAATCCGAAGAAAACGACGGGGGACGAACCGCGAGCGGACGCGGGCTGCCGCGATACCAAAACACGAGCGCCCCGGTCTGCAGATGATCCCAGCGCGTCTTGGATTTGTCGTGCTCCGCGATATAGCGTAGAAACGCGCTCCCCTCATAGAAACCCATCGCCGTGTCCACAGGCGGTTCGGTGTAGCCGACACTCTGCAGAATATTCTGCGCGCGCTCGGCAAGTGCTTCCGGTGGTTTTTCGAGCGGCACGCGCCGGTAGAGATCGGTTTGTGCATTCAACAGAATCACCGCGGCGACGGACACAATGACCCCTGCCAGCAACGCCCAAGCTACCAACGGACGCAGGCCTTCATGTTCTCCCGCAGCGGCCACCATCTCCGGCGACGGCGTTTCCCCCGCCGCCAGCGCAGCGGCCAGCGGGTCGCCTCCCGGCAGCGCGGCCGCAACTTGCAGCGCCGAAGCGGGGCGCTTTGCCGGTTCCTCGGCCAGGCAGCGGCGGATCACGCGATCCACTTCCGGGGCCAAGTCCGGGTGAGTCGAATCCATGGAGGGGCGTTTACCAGTGAACACCTCGTGCAGCACCACACCCAACGCGTAAATGTCACTGCGCGCCGTCACCTCCCGACCGGATCGTTGCTCTGGCGACTGGTACGCGGGTGTTCCGCTGCGAATGTCTTTTAGTTCGCCGGCTACCCCCGCCAGTCCGAAGTCGGTAATGCGCAACTGGCCTTGCCCATCGAGCATGATGTTCGCCGGCTTCAGATCGCGGTGCACCACGCCTTTGTCGTGCGCGGCGGCCAAGCCGGCGCAGAGCTGGCGCGCGATTTCCAGTGCTTTGTCCGGCGGCAGCCGTCCGATGCGCCGCAGCAGCGAGGCCAGATCCTCGCCATCCACGTATTCCATCGATAGATAGGTCGAGCCCTCGGCTTCGCCGATGTCGTACACGCGGCAGACGTTGGGATGCGAGACCTGCCGCGCGATGCGCACTTCGTTGCGGAACCGCGCCAGCGTGCTCTCATCGGACGTTAGTTGGGCAGGCAGAAACTTGAGGGCCACCGTCTGGCCCAGCAACAGATCGTTGGCGCGGTAGACTTCGCCCATGCCGCCGTGGCCTAGCAAGCTCACTACCCGGTACCGTTGCCCCAGCAAGGTTCCCGGTGGAAAGCGGCCCTCGTCCATGGTCTTGGAAGAAGAGGCAGCGGAACTGTGCGGCTGGTGTTGAGTCTCGGTGGCAGCGCTGTGTGCTCCATTGAGCGGAGCACCGCATTTGTTGCAGAACTCGCTGCCTTGGGGCGGAGTTGCCGAGCATGACGGACAACGCCTCAACTCGCTCTCCTTTCCAGCGCAGCTAATTTGCCAGGGCGGACGGCTTCCTGGATTGTACAACCGGTTTAACTCAACCCAAAAGTCCCCACTTCTTTCCCGCCGCCAACCAGCCACAGATCCGCCCGCAATTGTCGCTGGCGATCGCGGCCATCATTGCCCAACAGTTAGTTCCGGGAGTCGATGGCGTGACGCGCTGGCCAGCCACCGAAATCATGATCGCCACCGACGCCGTACGTGCGCTCGTACGCAAAGGCGACGACCATCAACTGCGCTCGCAGATCGGGACGGGCAAGGCGGAAGGCATGATGACCTTGGAACAGTCCCTGGCCGAGCTGGTGCGGGCCGGCCGCATCGCCCGCGATGTGGCCCTGGCGCATTGCTTCCGGACTGAGGATTTGAACCGGTATCTGCTCTTTCGCGGGCATTCGCCTTCGTTCCAACTCCACGTGGTCATGCTCGTGCTTCAAGCAGCAGGCGATGGCCTCCTTCGAGCGGCAAGCCATGCGGGCAACCATCGATGGCGCCATGCGGAAGCTCAGGGAGCTGCGACACTAAAATTGAATTGCGCAGACCGCTGGCCTGCCACATTCAGCGCGGGCGGGTAGTTATGAAGCACGTCGCCGTCTTACTAAGTCACAAACTCCCTAATAAAGTAAGTACCCGCTTTTGAAGTAACTGGCCTCGCGCGCGCGTCTTAGTCCCGAGCCGGCGGGCTACTATCCGAATGAGCCGGCAATCTAAATGGCCACACGGTGGCCGTTATTACCTGTAACTTGTTGACTAATGGTGTAAGAACGGCCACGTTCTGGCCGCCGGCCTCGGGGAGCAAGTGAAATGGCAGACGAGATCAAGATAGATGAGTCCTTCGACCTGGGAACCTGGCTCGGGCGCAAGCAGGCGTTCGCGGCTGTGGCTGGACGTTGTTCCGCGGCCTATGCGGAGTGTCTCCGCACCATCCGGCAGAAGAAGCTGTACCGGGCGCGCGGCGTCACGTGGCGGCAGTTCTGTGCGCAATATGCCGGCGTTAGCCGCTCGCTGGCGGACGAGTTGATCCGCAATCTGGAAGAGTTCGGGCCTGCCTATTTCCACCTGGCGGGCGTCACCAAGATCACCCCCGAGGCTTTCCGTCTGATTGCGCCGGCGGTCAGTGCCGAGGGCGTGCAATGCGGAGACGAAAGGGTTCCGTTCACGCCAGAGAATGCCGCCCGCATCGCCGCGGCCGTCGAAGAGCTGCGCACGCGCGCCACGTGGCCCAGCCGCCGGAAGGTCGGGCGGCGGGTGAGGATTGTGCGCGATTACTTGCCCGCGCGCGGAGAAACATGACGGATGCGCTGGGTGAATTGGAACGCTTGAGCGCTTTCCAGATGGACCTGCTCGAGCGGCAAGCCATGCGGGCGGCCCTCGAGGGCGCCTTGCGGAGGCTGGAGCGGCTCACGCTGGTGATGCCCAGGTAGTTTTGTGGCAAAGACCGCTCCCTTTGGTCACGGCTCAGAAACGCAACGGTATCGCGCGCGGTGTTACCGAGCCGTGACCAAAGGGAGCGGTTGTCAAAGCTGACTAGCTCAACAACCCCAACTTCTTCCCCGCCCGGCGGAACGCATCCAGCGCGCGGTCCAGCTCTTCGCGCGTATGCGTAGCTGTCACGATGGTGCGCACGCGTGCCTTGCCCTTCGGCACCGTTGGGAAGCCGATGCCGGTGGCCAGCACACCTTCCTCGAACAGCGTCCGCGAAAGTTCATGCGCCAGCTTCGCCTCACCTACCATCACCGGCGTGATGGGCGTCTCGCTCATACCCGTGTTGAACCCAGCCTGAATCAAACCGGCCTTGAAGTACTTGGTGTTCTCCCACAGAGATTGAATGCGCTCGGGCTCCTGCTCCAGAACGTCGAACGCCGCCAGGCAGGCCGCGGCGACGGCGGGCGGATGCGAAGTCGAAAACAGAAACGGGCGCGCGCGGTGGTACAAAAACTCGATCAGGTCGCGGCTGCCGCACACGTATCCGCCCAGCACGCCGATGGCTTTCGACAGGGTGCCCACCTGCACATGCACGCGGCCGTGGAGCCCGAAGTGGTCGATGGTGCCGCAGCCGTCGCGGCCCAGCACGCCGGAGGAGTGCGCATCGTCCACCATCATGATCGCGCCATGCGCTTCGGCGGCTTCCACCAGGCCGGGCAGTGGCGCAATGTCGCCATCCATCGAAAATACGCCGTCGCTGATTAACAGCTTGTGTCCGGGCACACTGTCCAGGTCCGCCAGTATCTTGGCGGCGCCGGCGACATCTTTATGCGGGAACACGTGGATCTTAGCCTTCGACAGCCGGCAGCCGTCGATGATGCTGGCGTGGTTCAACTCATCGGAAATGATGTGATCGTCCGGTCCGAGGATGGCCGCCACCGTGCCGGCATTGGCGGCGAAACCCGACTGAAACACCACGCAGGCCTCCACATTCTTAAACGCCGCGATGCGCTCTTCAAGCTGCATGTGGATCGCCATGGTTCCGGAAATCGTGCGCACCGCGCCGGAACCCACACCGAATCTCTTCACTGCTTCGATCGCTGCCTGGCGCAGCTTGGGATGAGTGGTCAGCCCGAGATAATTGTTCGACGCAAGGTTGATGACTTCCTTGCCGTCGAAGCGCGATTCCGCCGCGCTCTCCGATTGGAGGATGCGCAGCCGCTGATACGTGCCTTCGCTACGCCACTGGTTGAGTTGGTCGCTGAGATACGTGAGAGGATTAGCCACGCATTTCAGTCTAGCCTGTGGGGCAGCGCCATGCGCTGCCCAGTGACTGTCCCGCCAACTGAGCTGCGCATGGCGCTGCTCCACAGTCAGTCTAGCGCCAGCTTGCGGTAGCGGCCGGCGAAATGCACCAGAGGCGCGTGGTCTTTAGCATGCGCGCGCAGCACTTCCCCCACCAGAATGTCGTGGTCGCCCGAGGAGAAACGCTGGTGCGCGGCGCATTCCAGGGTGGCCAGCGCGTGAGTAAGCAGCGGTGCGCCGGTCTCGCCGCGTTGCCAATCCACGCCATCGAAACGGTCGTGCCCCTTCTGCGCGAAACGTTGAGAGAGGTGGCGATCCTCCTCGCCTAGAATGCTGAGGCCGAAGTGCGACGCCTGGCGGAACTCTTCGATGTTGGTGACCGCGTGGCCCAGGCAGATAAGCACCAGCGGTGGATGAAGCGAGACCGACGTGAAGGAACTCACCGTCAGCCCGTGCGGCGTGCCTTCCGGGTCGAGCACAGCGGCCACCACGACGCCGGTGGCGAACCGCCCGCAGGCGTGTCGGAATTCGTCGCTCGAAACCGGCGCCATGCGGGTTTGTGCTCCCTCACTTGACATTGAAATAACTTCAATCCTATCATAAGGTTGTCGTTAACGGGGCACTCGCCCCATGCCTGGAGGAGGAGGCTGTTTTGATCAAACTGGACATCATCAATGAAGTAGTCAACAAAACCGGGATCACCAAGACCAAAGCGGAAATGGCCGTGGAGACCGTCTTCGAATCCATGAAAAGAGCTTTGGAGCAGGGTGATCGTATTGAGCTGCGCGGCTTCGGCGTGTTCAACGTGAAGCCCCGCAAAACCGGCATCGGCCGCAATCCCCGCACCGGCGCCGAGGTTTCCATCCCACCCGGGAAAGCCGTCCGCTTCAAACCTGGCAAGGAGCTACAGACGCTGCAGTAAGCCTGCGCGCCTCCATCCATCGTGGCCTCCCAGGATTTTTCTCCGGCCCCTTACCCTTATTTAACGGAGGAGCGGGCGAGCGCGGAGTATCTCATCCCGCGGGTTCGCACGCGCGAGCGCTATTGGCTGCATGCGCTGTTGTTCGTGCTGACCATGCTCACCACCACGGTGGTGGGTTCGGCCTTTCAGTACGACTTCGACCGGAACCTTCCGTTTGACATCGAGCACAGCTTCGACGCGTACGCGCGCGTATGGCTGCACCCGGCGCAAATCTTGCAAGGCTTGCCGTTTTCTCTCACGCTGGCGACCATCCTGCTGGCCCACGAGTTCGGGCATTATTTGACCGCCATGTATTACCGCGTGGATGCCAGCCTGCCCTACTTTCTTCCGGCGCCCTCGCTCACGGGCACATTCGGCGCCTTCATCCGGGTTCGTTCCGCCATTTATTCCAAGCGCGTTCTTTTCGATATCGGCGTAGCGGGGCCGTTGGCGGGCTTTGTGTTTCTGCTGCCCGCGCTCTCGGTGGGGCTGGCGTTTTCCAAAGTGATCCCCGGCATCGGCCACCTGGGAAGCATTCATTTCGGCACCCCGTTGCTGCAGTGGCTGCTCGAGCGAGCGGTTTTTCCCGGCGCTGGTTCGGCTGACATTTACCTCCACCCGGTAGCCCGCGCCGCCTGGATCGGTATTTTCGCCACTGCGCTCAACCTGCTGCCCATCGGCCAGCTGGATGGCGGCCATATTCTTTACGCCATGATCGGGGACAAACACAAGCGCGTCTCGATGGCAGCCATCGCGGCACTAATTCCGCTGGGCATCTTTTTCTGGTGGGTGTGGCTGTTCTGGGCCGCCATTCTGTTCTTCGGCCGGCGCCACCCGGTGGTGAACGATTCGTCTCACCTCGATCCCGGCCGCCGCCAGCTCGGCTGGATTTCGCTGGCGATCTTCCTTTTGTGTTTCACATTCGCGCCCATTTCGCAGGGATTCTAGCGGGATGCTGAAAATCAAAACCATATGGCCGCCGATGAACGCGGATGAACGCGGATTCCAAACAAGAGTTCTATCAGCGTTCATCTGCGTTCATCGGCGGCTAAACCGGTTTTTATTGGCGGCCACTTAGTCCGTTCATGAAAATCACCGCGACGATCATCACCCTCAACGAGGAGCGGAATATCGGGCGCGCCATCGAGAGCCTGCGTTGCTCGGATGAGATCCTGATTTTAGACAGCGGGTCTGTAGACCGTACCGTTGAGCTGGCCGAAAAGCTGGGTGCGCGCGTGATCGAAGCGGGGTGGCGCGGCTACGCCGGTCAGAAGAATTGGGCCGCCGAGCAAGCCTCTAACGACTGGATTCTCTCGCTCGATGCCGACGAGGCGCTGAGCGAGTCGCTCGAAGCCGAGATCTGGAATCTGAAGAAGAACGGGCCGCGGTTTGACGCCTACACCATGCCGCGTCTGGCGCAATACCTTGGCCGCTGGATTCTTCATTCGGGTTGGTACCCCGATCGCAAGGTGCGCCTGTACGACCGCCGCAAAGCCAAATGGGTGGGCGATTTTGTGCACGAGAGCGTCCAGGTTCACGGCCACATCGGCCACCTCGAGGCCAACCTGCTGCACTTCACCTGCGAGTCGCTTTCCGAGCACGTCAAGACGCTGGACCGCTACACCACCTTGGCGGCGCAGGAACTTGCCGGGCACCAGGTTCGCATTGGGCTGCTGCGCTTAATCGTCGATCCGCCCTGGACCTTCATCCGCACGTACTTTTTTCAACTGGGTTTCCTGGACGGCCTGGAGGGGCTGATCATCGCCTACATGGCCGCCTTCTACACGTTCCTGAAATACTCCAAAGCGAGAAACATGAGCTGATGCGCATCCTGCACCTCGACGCCGGCAGGGAGATGCGCGGGGGCCAGTGGCAGGTGCTGCGCTTAATGGAGGGGCTGGCGGCCGAAGGCGTGGAAATGAGCTTGCTGGCCCGCACCGGGGCACCGCTATTTGAGGCTGCGCGCAAGCGGGGTTGGAACGTCGGGCCGCTGGGGATGGCGCGGGTCTTTTGGGAAGCGCGGCGGCACGACCTGATCCACGCGCACGATGCCCGCGGCCACACGCTCGCCGCTCTGGCCGGTGGCGCGCCGCTGGTGGTGGCGCGGCGGGTGGCGTTTCCCGTGGTCTCGCGATGGAAGTACAAACGCGCCCGGCGCTACATCGCGGTTTCCGAATTCGTGCGGTCGGTCCTGCTGGAGGGCGGCGTGAGCGAGGCGAAGATCGAGGTAGTGCATGACGGCGTGCCGCTTCTGCGGCCGGCATCCGGAAACGCCGTACTGGCACTAGCGAACGAAAGCGATCCGCAAAAAGGCGCGGCCCTGGCCGTCGAGGCCGCACGCGCCGCCGGAGTGCCGCTCCAGTTTACCGATGAGATCGAGCGCGATCTCAGCAGTGCTCGATTCTTCGTCTACCTGACGCACAGCGAGGGCTTAGGTTCAGCCGCGCTGCTGGCGATGTCGGCTTCGGTTCCCGTCGTCGCCAGCGACGTGGGCGGTTTGCGCGAGGTGATCCACGATCGCGAAAACGGGCTGCTGGTAGACAATACCGTCGAAGCGGTGGCGGCGGCCTTGCGCGAATTGGCGGGCAATCCCGAGCTGGCGCGCAAGCTGGGCGGCGCCGCGCGCCGGACCATCGAAGAGCACTTCACCATCGACCGCATGGTGCGCCGTACCATGGAAGTCTACCGTCAGGTGCTCTTGTGATAGAGGCTCTCCTTGCGCTGCTGTTCGGACTGCTCATCGGCAGTTTCCTGAATGTGTGCATCTACCGGTGGCCGCGGGATCTTTCCGTGGTCCGTCCGCGGTCGCACTGCATCGCGTGTGAAAAGACCATTACCTGGCGCGACAACATCCCGGTGGTGAGTTATCTGTTATTGCACGGGCGTTGCCGCTACTGCGGCGCGCGCATCTCGTTCCGCTACCCCGCGGTAGAGCTCGTCACGGGCCTTCTATTCTTCTATTTTGTGTGGACGCTGGGCCCCACGCTGGTTGCGCTGAAGATGTGCGTGCTGGCGTCCCTCCTGGTAGGCCTGATGTTTGCGGACCTGGAAGAGCGCATCCTTCCCGACGAGATGACACTAGGCGGAACCGCAGCCGGCATCGTGTTTGCGATCTTCACGCCCATGCCCACCTTGGTGGCATTATTTCTGTCGCTGGCTCGAGTGCATCTTATCGGACGGAGTGCTTGGATCGTGGAAGCGGTCGCTGGGGCAGCGATACCGGCCCTATTCCTGTGGTTCGCCGGCTGGGTCTATCAACGCCTGCGGCACCGTGAAGGGCTCGGATTGGGCGACGTCAAACTAATCGCGATGGTAGGCAGCTTTCTGGGCCTGACCGGAGCGCTATGGACCTTGATTGCCGGCTCGCTGGCGGGTTCCGTCATCGGCTACGGCTATATCCGCGCCACCGGGAAAGACGCATCCACTTACGAGCTGCCCTTCGGAACGTTCCTGGCCATCGCCGCGCTGGCGATCGCCGTGGCAGCGAAGACGATACTGCCGTGGTAGTACCCCACCGGCGGCGACGACCGCCGGCGTTACGTAGCGCTGGCGATCTTGTCGCCGGCTTTCTTCCTTACCACCCACGTGGTCATGGAACGTTGATTCTGAACCACGGTGGTCTTCAACGGGTCGGCCAATTGTCCTCCCAACTCTTCGGTGAGATTCGAGAGAAGCGTCTCATCCACCAGGTAGCGCTCCGAACCGTCGGGTAAGAGGAAGCGGCGGCCGGCGGTGCGCTGGATTTGGTTTTCGATTCCAATCGAAGAAGCGAGCCGGCAGAAGAGAAGACCGGCCGGTTTCAGGACTCGCCATGTGCCGCGGAGCATGGCTCGAAAGTGGTCGTCATGGCGCGCAAAGTGGAAGACTGCACTACTGATCACCAGGTCGGCGAAGGCGCTGGGAAAGGACATCTCTTCGATGGTTTCAGCGCGAAAATTCTCGGCCGGGAGAGCCGGCGCCAGGGATCGGGCGAGGCGGCGTACGCCTTCGACGGCCCGCGGATCCGAGTCCACGGCCCAGACCTCGTACCCCTCCCGCAGAAGGTAAACGAGGTTGCGGCCGGAGCCGCATCCTGCATCGAGGATCCGCATGCCTGGGGCAATGCGGCCTCGCAAGAGTTGATCGAACAGGTAGATATCGATATCGCCGAATTGCTCGTGAAGGCCGGGCATGGATATCTACCGATGGTACGAGATAACGCCCAGCCTTCACGGCGCGATTTCTCGGCGAATGTGTTTATTTCTGGGTAGCGGATTTCTCCTGCGCGGCCATGGCGGCCCGTGCGGCAGAGCTGATATGAACCGTATCCTGGGTGGAACTGGCTGGGGCCGGCTCTGGCTGCGACGAGGCCGGTTTTTGAGTAGATGCCGGCGTGGGTGGGGCCGCAGGCGGGGCGGCGGTCACACTGGTCGTTGAGCAGGACATTTTGGATCTCCTTCGTTGTCCATATCGACGGAAGTGCGCCCTTTCATGAAGTCTATTCTCCGAGGGTGTCGTATGTGATAGATTCACCGAATATGAAGACCATCGCCCTGGGGATGCTGATGGCGGCCGCCGCCTTGGCGCAAAAGATCGAAATCGAGTCGGACACGGCCGTGAATTTCTCCAAATTCAGAACTTTCGCCATACGGGACGGCCATCTCAACAGCAAGAATCCGTCCCTGAGCAACGAACTGGTGCGCAAGCGGCTCGATGCGGATATCCAGAAGTACCTGGGGGCGAAGGGTCTTACATTCGTGCCGGCCGGTCCCGCCGATCTCAACGTTCGCTATACGCTCGGCGCCGTGCGGAGGGCTGAAGTGGAAGCCTATCCCGCCGGGTGGCGGGGCTGGGGCACCAGGTATGTGAGAGTTCCCTACACTGAGGGCACGCTGGTGATCGATCTGCGAGACCCATCGACCAGGTCGTTGGTCTGGCGGGCCATCGCGCGGGAAGACAAGAGAGATGCGGCGAAAGTCGAAGAGAAGCTCGACGACATGGTTAAGAAGTCAATCGAGAAGTACCCAAAGCTAGGTAAGGTCCGCTGAAGACACCGCTCCCTCTGGTCACGGCTCCGTAAAGCACTCACGCTTTTCGCGCGCATAAAGCACTCACGCTTTTCGCGCGTATAAAGCACTCGCGTTTTTCGCGAAAGCGCCCACGTTTTTCGCGCGCGATCCCGTTGCGCTTCTGAGCCGTGACCAGAGGGAGCGGTCTGGGTCGGCGCTATTTACCCGCCTTGCACACCTTGCAGGGTTTTTCCAGCACTTCGCGCACTTTGTGGGTGAGCACGCCGGGGGTGAACGGTTTCTGCAGAAAGGCGGCTTCCTTCTCCAGCATCCCGCCGTTCACGATGGCATTGTCGGTGTAACCGGACATGTAAAGCACTTTGATCGTGGGCCGGCGCGCGGCAATCTGCAAGGCGAGGTCGATACCGCTCACCTTGGGCATCACCACGTCGGTGATCAGCAGCTGAATCTCCCCTTTGTGGCTATCCGCCATGCGCCGGGCGTGCACCGGGTCGGCTGCGTCCATCACCCGGTATCCTTCTTTCGCGAGGGTCTCGCGCACCAGGTGGCGCACCATCTCGTCATCTTCTACCACCAGGATCGTTTCGGTGCCCCGCGCCGGTTTCTTCCGCAGCTCCTTGGCTTCCACAGAAACCGGCTGGTCGATGCGCGGCAGGTACACCTTCACCGAGGTGCCGTGGTCCGGCTCGCTGTAAACTTCCAGGCTGCCGCCGCTTTGTTGAATGATGCCGAACACCGTGGAGAGGCCCAGTCCGGTGCCTTTACCGACGCTCTTGGTAGTGAAGAACGGTTCGAACAGCCGCGAGCGGGTGGCCTCATCCATGCCGTGGCCGCTGTCGCTTACGGCCAGCAACACGTGCGGCCCCCGCTTGGCTGCCAGATTACGCTGGGTGTAGCTTTCATCGAGCTCCACGTTGCGCGTTTCGATGGTGAGGGAGCCTCCCTTGGGCATGGCGTCGCGGGCGTTCACCACCAGGTTCATGAGCACCTGCTCGATCTGTCCGGGATCGGCATTGACGCGGCCCAGGTCTGGATTGAGTGCCAGCCGCAGATCGATGTCCTCGCCGATCAACCGCTGCAGCATGCTGCTGAGACCGGTGACCAGATCGTTCAGGTCCAACACCCTCGGCTGGAGCACCTGCCGCCGGCTAAACGCCAGCAGTTGCTTGGTCAGGGCCGCCGCCCTTTCCCCGGCCTTCATGATCTGCGCGGCCGCGTGATGGTTGGGGTCGCCCGGGTTGAGATTATTGAGAATGAGGTGGCTATATCCGGTTATGATGGTCAGCAGGTTGTTAAAATCGTGCGCCACGCCGCCGGCCAGCATGCCCACCGCTTCCATCTTCTGGGTTTGGCGGAGTTGCTCCTCCACCTGCAGCCCGCCGGCGGCATCCGTCAACATTGCCATGGCGGCCGGACGCCCTCCGTATTCGATTTCATGCACCGCAGTTTCGGCTTCGATCGCACGGCCGCTTTTGGTTCGGTAGCGGCGGACACTTTTGGAACGCACCCCGGACCGGTGCAGCTCGTCGGCTAAACGATGAGCCTCATCCTCTCCCAGCAGGCCGGCCAGGCGCATGCCACGAAATTCGTCGCGCGTGTAGCCGCAGAAGGCCGCGGCTGCGGCATTGGCCTCAAGAATGATCTGGCTCTCGATATCGAAGACCCATATCGGTTGCGGGTGGCCTTCCAATAAGAGTCGGAACTTCACGTCCCGGTCTTTTCTCATTTGTTTGGAACTCCCAGACACCCCTGCCCCACTTCCAGCATATCGATGCCAGCATCAATCACTCAATACAAGAAACGCCGACTATGTTAGAAGCAACACATGGTAGCTTGCCCAGTGTGTTATTGAGAGCTACACACTGGGCAAGCTAAAAAGCATGCCACTGGAGTTTGGACATTTCGATTCAAGTAGGCGCCTCACCGGCGGCGGAGACGGCCGGCGTTACGTAGCGCTGGCGATCTTGTCGCCGGCACGGCAGGCTGGTCAGCGCACGGCGCTGCCCCGCCGTAGTACAATACAATTTGAGTGTCGGACTCCTGGAGTGGGCGAAAGCCCACTTTTTTGTTGGATTTGACATTTGTTTGCAACGATGCGGGAAGCCATGGCGTCGAAAATCGAAGAGATCGCGCAGCGCGTGACTGAGTCGGAGGGCATGGAACTGGTCGAGGTCGAAATCAAAGGCGGCGGAAACCAGCGGTTTGTCCGCATTTCCATCGACAAGCCGGCCGGTGTCACACACGCCGATTGCGAACTCGTGTCGCAGCAGGTGGGCACCATTCTGGATGTCGAAGACGTTGTGCCGGGAGGCCGGTACACGCTCGAAGTCAGCTCGCCAGGCGTCGAACGGAAGCTGCTGAAGCCCGCCGACTACCAGCGCTTTCAGGGGAAAAAGGCCGTGGTTAAACTGCGCGATGAGATCGAAGGGCGGCGCCACTGGGAAGGCACGCTCGCCGGCTTCGAAGAAGGTTCCGCGGCGCTTGAAGTCGGACCGGGCAAGACCATCCGGTTCCCGCTCGAACAGGTGCAGAAGGCCAACCTCAAGTTCGAGTGGTAACCCACCAGACAGACGCACAACCAGAAACATTGCATGGAGAGGCACTTGGAAACGATCTTTCAGTCCATCGAGATCCTGAGCAAGGAAAAGGGCATCGACCCGCAGATTGTCCTGGACGCCGTCAAGGATGCCATGCTAATTGCGGCCCGCAAACACTATCGGACCAACGAAGATTACGTAGCCGACATGGATCCGAAAACCGGAGCCATCTCGCTTTACGCGGTCAAGAAAGCGGTGGAGGCGGTGGCCGATCCGGTGCACGAGATGACGCTGGCGGAAGCGCGGCGCGTCGATCCGGCGGCCGAAGTCGGCTCCGAAATACGTATTTCGAAGAAGACCGACGCGCTGGGACGGATCTCCGCGCAGACGGCCAAGCAGGTGATTTTCCAGAAGGTGCGCGAGGCCGAAAGGGAGACCGTGTACCAGGAGTACTCGGGACGCACCGGTGAACTGGTAAACTGCACCATCAAGCGTGTGGAGGGACTCGACTACATTCTGGACCTGGGCAAGACCGAGGCCAAGCTGCCTAAGAAGGAGCAGTCGCGCCTGGAAAGCTACAGCGTGGGCGACCGCGTGCGCTGCGTCATCCGGCTGGTGGACAAGTTGAGCAAGGGCCCCGGCGTGCTGGTCTCGCGGGCGGCGCCGGAACTGGTGATGCGTCTGTTCGAACAGGAAGTGCCCGAGATTTACGACGGCACGGTGCAGATTAAGGGATGTGCGCGCGAGGCCGGCGAGCGGACCAAGATCGCCGTGCAGAGCCGCGACCGTGATGTGGACAGCGTGGGTGCGTGCGTAGGGATGAAAGGGATGCGCGTGCAGTCGATCATCCGCGAGCTGCGCGGCGAAAAGATCGACATTATCGAATTCTCGGACGACGCGGTGACTTTCGCGACGCATGCGCTCAGCCCCGCCAAGGTGAGCCGCATCAGCATCATCGATCCGCTCGAAAAACATATGGAAGTGATCGTGGACGATTCGCAGCTCTCGCTGGCCATCGGCAAAAAAGGGCAGAACGTCCGCCTTGCGGCCAAGCTGCTGGGCTGGAAGATCGACATCAAGAGCGAAGAGGAGAAGCGGCAGGAAGTGGAATCGGCGATGGCCGCTCTGGTGGCGCCGGGAGCGCCGGTGTCGGTGCTGATCGACTACGGGCTGGCCGAGCAGGTTGTGGAAAAGCTGGTGGAAGCGGGCGTGGGCACCATTGAGAAGCTGGGCGGGATGACGCCGGAACAACTGGAAGAGATCCCGGACATCGGCGCGGAGGCTGTGGAAGGCATCCAGGTAGCGGTCAACGCCTACTACAGTCAGTTCGAATCGCAGGGGGCGGTGGCTGAGGAGCCGGTGATCGAGGAACCAGTGGCCGAGGCGCCTGTCGCGGCGTCACCCGATTTGAACGCTTCTCTGGAAGAGGTGGAGCGCGCGGCTGCCGCGGAGAAGGCGGAAGCGGTGCAAAGTCCGGAAACGGAGTTGGAGTCGGCCCCCGAGGGCGGCCCGGAAGCCGAGGGGGAACAGTTTGGTAGGATAGAAGACGCGGGTTCCCCCACTTCAATTCGACCGGAAGGTGCGGGGCCAGAAGGCACGCCGGAAAATGAACATGGCGAGTAGTCCGGGTGCACTCGATGTAGACGTAGATTTCGCTCTTATGAAGAAGATTCGCATCAATGAGCTGGCGCGGGAGTTGGAAGTCAAAGCTCACGAAATTTTGGAGCGGCTCCCCGAATTGGGCGTCACGGAGAAGAAGACGCACTCCAGCTCAATCGACGAAGACGTGGCGCTGAAGTTGCGGCGCTACTACGGGCAGAACGTGCCGGAGCTGGAGGAGACGGCGGGCACCGCCGTCGAGACCGAGGAGGAAGCCCCGGTCGAGGCGGCACCAGAACCCGCCAGCGCCCCGGCTGTGCCGCGGCCCACGATGACTACGCCGCCGGCTCCGGCTTCGGCCCCGGTTGAGGAGCGGTACGCCGCCGAGGAATCGCGAGCCGCCGCCCCCATCCGTCCGCCGCTGGGAACGGGCCGTCCCGTGCATCCACCCTTGGGAGCGCCCGGAGCTGCCGGGGCAAGCCCCGCGCCGCAGGCGCCGCCGTCAGGCGCGTTTGTGCCCGGCAGGCCGGTGCCCCCGGCAGCCAAACCACTACCCACTTCGGCTTCCGCGCAGGCGCCGCGACCCGGTCAGATTCTATCCGGCCCACGGCAACCGTTTCCGACAGCGCCGGCGGAAGGCTTGCGCCCCGGAGCTCCTAGCGCGATCAGCTCTCCGGCGCGGCCGGCGGTGATACCACGCCCCACGCGTCCCATGGAGACCTCCCGCACCGCCGGGCCGTCTGCTCCGCTCGCAGGTTCCGGAAGCGCCCCGGCAGGCACGGCCCGAACCCTAGCCGGCCAACCGGTCGCACGACCGGTGGTGCCGCCGCGGCCAGACCTGGCAGCGAAACTGAGCGCCCCGCGGCCTGCTATGCCTACGCAACCAGCCCCGCCGCGTCCAGGAGTTCCCAGGGCGCCTAGTTCGCCGGTGCCGGGGCAACCGATTTATCGCGGACCGATTCGTCCCGGGCAGCCACTGGTAGCGCGGACCGGCGTGCGTCCGCCGATGCCCATGCGTCCCGGCAGTGGACCACGGCCGCAACATCCGACTTCGCGGGGCCGCATGGAACCCGGGCTGGCGCCACCGCCGGTGGAACCGGCACGCGGACGCCCCGGCGACAAACGCCCCGTACGTCCGCAGCGCGAGAGGATCGAGGAAGAGAAGGTCCTGCGGCCTACGCGCCGCCATGTGGAGGCGGGACCGCCCCCCATCAACCGCGCCATCACCATCTCCGAAGGCATCACGGTTAAGGAGCTTTCCGAAAAGCTGGATGTGAAGGCCAACCTGGTGATCAAGAAGCTGCTCGACAAGGGCATTTTCGCCACCATCAACCAGACGCTCGATTCCAAACTGGCCACCGACCTGTCACGTGAATTCGGCGCTTCCACGGCGACGGTCACCTACGAAGAAGAGGCCATGCAGGCGGTGGAAAGCGCCGAGGACGTGAAGGACCAGCAGAAGCGCGCTCCCGTGGTGACCATCATGGGCCACGTCGATCACGGCAAGACTTCGCTGCTGGATGGCATCCGCGAGGCCAATGTGGCGGCCCGCGAGGCCGGCGGTATCACGCAACATATCGGCGCCTATCATGTGGAGATCAACGGGCGGAAGATCGTCTTCATCGATACGCCGGGCCATGAAGCCTTCACTCGTATGCGCTCCCGTGGCGCCAAGATCACCGATATTGTAGTGCTGGTGGTAGCTGCCGACGACGGAGTGATGCCGCAGACCATCGAGGCCATCGACCACGCCCGCGCGGCCGGCGTGCCCATCCTGGTGGCCATTAATAAGATCGACAAGCCGGGCGCACAGCCGGAGCGGATCAAGCAACAGTTGAGCGACCGCGGACTGTTGGCGGAAGACTGGGGCGGCGATACCGTGATGGTGCCGGTTTCTGCCAAGACGCATGAGAATTTGAAGCTGCTGCTGGAGATGATTCTGCTGGTGGCCGATCTGCAGGATCTCAAAGCCAACCCGAGCCGGCCGGCCATGGGCACGGTTATTGAAGCGCAGCTCGATCGCGGCCGCGGCCCCGTCGCCACCGTGCTGGTGCGCAACGGGACCCTGAACGTGGGGGATTTCTTCATCTGCGGCGCCGTTTTCGGCAAGGTGCGCGCCATGCAGAACGACCGTGGTTTGCAGATACGCCACGCCGAACCCTCCATGCCCGTAGAAGTGCTGGGACTCGATTCGCTGCCGGAAGTGGGCGACGACTTCCAGGTGGTCACCGACACGGCCAAGGCCAAGCAGATCGTCAATTTCCGCGACCAGAAGGTGCGCGAAGCCACGCTGGCGAAATCCAGCCGTCTCACCCTGGAACAATTGCACAAACAGATGGAAGCGGGCGAAGTAAAAGAGCTGCCCGTCATCATCAAAACGGACGTGGGCGGATCGGCCGAAGTGCTGTCCGAGACGCTGCAGAAGCTTTCCAACGAGAAGATCAAGGTGCGCGTGCTGCGCTCGGCCGTGGGCGCGATCAACGAGTCGGACATTCTGCTGGCGTCCACTTCCAACGCCATCGTGATCGGGTTCAACGTGCGGCCGGAACGCAACGCCTCGGCGCTGGCGGAGCAGGAGAAGGTGGATGTCCGCCTGCACACCATCATCTATAACGTCACCGACGAGATGAAGAAAGCCATGACCGGCTTGCTCGAACCGGTGTTCCGCGAAGTGTACAAGGGGCGCGCGGAAGTGCGCAGCACCTTCCGCATTACCAAGGTCGGCAACGTGGCTGGGTGCATGGTGCAGGACGGCGTGATTACGCGCGATTCCGAAGTGCGGCTGCTGCGCGACAACGTGGTGGTGTACACGGGCAAAGTCGCGTCGCTGCGGCGCTTCAAGGACGACGTCAGTGAAGTCAAGAGCGGCATGGAGTGCGGCATCACCCTGCAGAACTTTGCCGACGTCAAACAAAACGACGTCATTGAAGCGTTTGTCACTGAGCGCGTGGCCACTGAAGTCTTCGCCTGATCGGTCATGGCGGTAGTGGGAGTTCTGACGCTGGAATTGCGGCTGGAGAATGCGCATTCGCTGAAAGACAAGCGCAATGTAGTGCAGAGCCTGAAGAACCGGCTGCGGCACAAATTCAATGTGGCGGTGGCGGAAATCGATGCGCAGGACCTGTGGCAGCGGGCCACGGTCGCAGCGGTGACGGTTTCCTCCAGCCACTCGTTCGCGGAGAAAGTTCTGCGGTCGGTGGAGGAGGAGGCGGTGGCGCTGCTGGGACCCGAGTTGGCAGATGCCACGGTGGAATGGTTGACGTAGGTGCCAAAACCAGACACAGGCCGGGAGGCCTGTGCTACGTGGCACAGGCCTCCTGGCCTGTGTTTGGTTTTTTGTTGGCTTATGGATGAGCGGCGCACATTGCGGGTTTCAGAGGCGGTCCGCGAGGAATTGGCCGAGATCATCGCGTTTGAAATGCAGGATCCGCGGGTGCTCGATGTGGACGTTACCGAGGTCCACGTCAGCCCCGACGGACGGCACGCCAATATAAAGGTTGCGGTTCGGGGGGATGAGCGCCGGCAGAAGGACTCGCTAGCAGCCCTGGACCATGCGCGGCATTATTTGCGTCACGAGCTAAGTGTGCGGTTGCCCCTGCGGCTTGTTCCGGAACTGCATTTCGAGCGGGACCGCAACCCGGATGTCGCCAGCCGCATCGAGTTCCTGATCAAAAGGGCGAAAAAATCTCAAGGCCGAACCGAAAATCAGCCCTAAATACAAACACCTTGTGCTAGTTTTGTTCTGACAACCATGCGCGTTGCTCCCATGACAAGCCGATTTCTGGACGCGTGCCGGCGCCGGCCTACGGATGTCCGGCCGGTGTGGTTCATGCGGCAGGCGGGCCGGTATCTCAAGCAATACCGGCAAATTCGCGAGCGGAACGGCATTCTGGAGATCTGCAAGCGGCCGGACCTGGCTGCCACCGTAACTTTGCAGCCGGTGGAATTGCTCGACGTGGACGCCGCCATCATCTTTGCCGACCTGCTGTTGCCGGTGGAACCGATGGGGTTGCGCTTGCGCTTTGCGGCAGGCGAGGGGCCGATTATCGAAAACCCCGTGCGCACCACCGACGATGTCGATTCCCTCTCCACTGCCAATACCGACGACTTGGGCTATGTGGGACAGGCTATTCAGAACGTGGTTCGCGCGCTGGCCGGCAAAGTTCCCGTGATCGGATTCGTGGGCGCGCCCTTCACCATGGCCAGCTACATGATCGAAGGCGGGTCTTCGCGCAACTTCATCCGCACCAAGAAGTTGATGTACAGCGACGAGACCCTGTGGCGGCGCCTGATGGGCAAGATCGTGGACGTGCTGGCGCCGTTTGCGCACCTGCAGGTTTCGGCCGGCGCCAGAGCCATCCAGGTGTTCGACAGTTGGGTGGGCGCGCTGGGGTCGGACGACTATGTGCGTTTCGCCGCGCCCTATTCGCGGGCGTTGATTGAACGGATCCGTTCCACGGGCGTGCCGGTGATTCATTTCGGCACCGGAGCGTCGGGGTTTTTCCGGGAACTGCATGCCGCGGGCGGCGACGTGATGGGCGTCGACTGGCGCATCAACATCGACCAGGCGTGGATGGACATCAGCTACCGCTCGGCGATTCAAGGGAATCTCGACCCGGTGGCGCTCTTTGCGCCGCTCAGCGAACTGCGCCCTAAGGTCCACGAGCTATTGAAGCGCACCGGCGCGCGGCCGGGACACATTTTCAACCTGGGTCACGGCATTTTGCCCGAAACTCCGGTGGAAAACGTGAAGGCCGTAGTGGAGATGGTGCGGGAATTCCGTCCGTGAAACAAGGCGTGCTCCTACTCGCTCACGGGGCTCCGGAGCGGGTAGAAGACGTCGAAAAATATTTATCCTATGTGCGCGGCGGCCGACCCGGTTCGCCCAAGGTGCTGGAAGAAGTCCGGTCTCGCTACGCCGAAATCGGCGGCAGCTCTCCGCTGCTGGCTTGGACGCGCCAGCAAGCGGAAGCGTTGTCGGCGATGTTGGGCGTCCCCGTTTTCTTCGGGATGCGCAACTGGCATCCGTTCATCGCGGAGATGATGGAACCGGTGCGCGGCGCCGGCCTCGAGCGGCTGGCCGCGGTCTGCATGGCTCCCCAATACTCCGAACTGAGTGTGGGCCTCTACATCAAGCGTACCGAAGAAGCTAAGCAGGCGGCAGGCGTTACGGCTGAGATTACATGGGCCCACACGTTCCACGATGAACCGCTGCTGATCGAGGCCTTTGCGGAAAGGTTGGCGCCAGTCGCCGGCGACCGCCGCGTGCTCTTTACGGCGCACAGTCTGCCGGAGAAGGCTCTGGCGAATGGCGATCCGTACGACCGTGAAGCGCGTGCCACTGCGGCGGCGGTTGCGGAGCGGCTCGGCCTGCGCGACTACGATTTCGCCTACCAGAGCCAGGGCATGACCGGCGATGTTTGGCTGGGACCGACAGTCGAATCCTGTCTCGACCGATATGCCGCCGAGGGCTTGCGCGAGGTGGTGGTCGACCCGATCGGCTTCGTCTGCGACCATGTCGAAATCCTGTACGATATTGACATACTCTTCCGCGGGTACGCTGCTGAGCGGGGCATGACACTTTCGAGGCCCGAATCGTTGAATGATTCACCGAAGTTCACGGCAGCGCTGGCGGAAGTGGCCAAGCGATGCCTGGCGTAGTCATCATCGGCGGCGGCATTTCCGGACTTTCGGCCGCGTACTATCTGGCTAAGCGCGGCGTTCCTTCCACCATCATCGAATCGCGGCCGCGCCTCGGCGGCGTGATCCATACCGAGCAGATCGATGGCTGCACCGTGGAAGCCGGCCCCGACAGTTTCATCTCGGCAAAACCGGCGGCGATGGAGCTGATCCGCGAGCTCGGGCTGGCCGACCAGGTGATCGGGTCGAACGATTTCTCACGCAAGACCTACGTGTGGAAACGCGGGCGGCTGGTGCCCCTGCCGGATGGTCTGATGATGATGGTGCCCACCAAAATCATGCCTCTGCTGGCGACGCCCTTGCTCGGGTGGGGCACCAAGCTGCGGATGGGTCTGGAACTGCTCCACGCGCCGCAGCCGCATCAGGAAGATCAATCGGTGGCTGAATTCATCGAGGAACATTACGGCGCCGAGGCTGTGGAATATCTAGCGGAGCCGCTGCTCGCGGGAATCTATGGAGGTAGCCCGCGCGAGCTCAGCGTCACTAGTGTATTGCCGCGCTTCGTCGCGCTAGCGCGGCAGTATGGCAGCCTGACTCGCGGCGTTCTGGCGGAGCGTGCCAAAGCGGCCGCAAGCGCCCATACTAATGGCGCCGCGCCTCCCCTGTTCCGCACGCTCAAAGGCGGCTTGAGCCAGATGATTGACGCGCTGGCGGCGTCCATTCAGGGCACGGTGGAGGTGCGGCGGGCGAAGGCGCAAACCGTGGAACGCGTGCCCAACGGGTATCGCATCCGCGTCGAAGGGGAATGGATCGAGGCCGAGCACCTGGTTATCGCGGCGGAAGCGTACAACGCATCTGCGCTGCTGCGCGGCGTGGACGAGCGCCTGGGAGAGCTGCTCTGCCAGGTGCCGTACAGCTCGTCGATGACGGTCGCCGTGGGTTTCGACGCCAAAGATTTGGCCGAGACTCCGCAGGGCCACGGCTTCCTGGTGCCCAAGAAAGAACGGCGGCGCTTGATGGCTTGCACCTGGGTGGGAGCGAAATTCCCGTATCGCGTGCCGGATGGAAAGATGGTGGCGCGCTGCTTTCTGGGCGGCACGGACGACGCGGCGGTGCTCAACGAGTCCGATGACGCAGTGGTGGCGGTGGTGTTGGAAGAGTTGCGCGCGATTGCGGGCATTCAGGCGCGGCCGCAATTCACACGTGTTTCGCGCTGGCCGCTGTCGATGGCGCAGTACACGGTGGGGCATCCCCAACGGCTCAAGGAAATCGAAGGGCGCGTAGCGCAGCTTCCCGGGTTGCATCTGGCCGGCAACGCCTATGAAGGCATCGGCATCCCGGATTGCATTCGGATGGGAAAGCGGGCGGCGGAAGCTTACCGCATCGGAGAGTAACGCCGGCAATCTTGTCGCCGGTGCTGGGCAGCGCATGGCGCTGCCCCACGCGGCCTAGCGTACCAGCGGCACGTAAGCCGGCACGCTTCTTTTGTACTTGGCAAACTCTTCACCGAATCGCGACGCCAGCAGCTTCTCCTCGGTATGCACGCGGATTTCGGTTCCGGCGATGTGAATGGCGATCGCTGCTAGCAGCCACGGCCAGGGCGTCAGCAGCAGGCCCGTGACCAGGGCCATGAGGAGCAGGGACGCATAGATGGGATGGCGCACTATGGCGTACGGCCCGCTGCGCACCAGTTGGTGATCGTGATAGAGGCCGGCCTGAATGCGGAACTGGCGGCCCAGGTGGCTGATGGCGGTCCACATCTGCACAAACGCAATCGAACCCAGGATGAGGGCTGCGATAAGGATGGCCGCTCTGGTTCGCGGTGCGTCCGGCACATGAAAAATCCAGAGCATCGCAATACCGGCCACCTCCATCAGCAGACCCAGGCGTGAGGGGCCGGTTACCGTGATCGATTCCCGCTTCTGAACCTTGGGCGCAAGTAACACATAAGGAGCAAACCACAGGACCCAGAGGGCGAGTAGTTCGATCCAGGCAACAGTGTGCCCGGTAACGACAAAAACACCAATCACATCCGCCCGATTTCCTTCATGATTTCGGCCAGCGCCTTGCGAAACTGCCCGGGGTCGTAGACGTCGAATACGCGGGGCTGGAGGGGTTTCAACAGCGGCTCCAGCTGATCCAGCGGCTCTTGAACCGCGAATCCGGGCTCCAACGTAGAAATACCGCGCCGCCGGCCCTCGTAAGCCCGCGACGAAACGACCGCGGGCGCCCGCACCGGGGTTGGATGATAACGAAGGTAGAAGACTCGGCCCTCAAGCTTCTCGGCGAGTTCGATCGGACGCAGATCCGAGCCGTCGGGAAACCCCATGGGCCCGCTGAGAATGATGACGGCGGCCGGAGCTGGCCCGGCCGAGATGTGCCGCCGGACTTGCTCCACGAAGAACTGCGGATTTTGCTCGCGATCGGTCAGTTCGTGAACGTCGATTTTGTTGGGGTTCGCTTCCAGCAGAGCCGGACGGAGGCGCGGCCAATCCAGCGGCTCCTTCCGTGGATCGACGCGGTCTTGCGCGAACAGAACCTGGCGCCGCGTGAGATCGAACACCGAGACCCCCAGATTGCCGGGTTTCAACTCCAAGTCGGAAATCACCTTAAGGCTTGGCAGGACATCCGCCATGCTCCGATTGTTCACCTGGCCCGTGCGGTATTTCAGACCGAGCGCCGATGGTGACGCGTTCACCAGCACTTGGACGCGTGTATCCCGCCGGGTCTCCAGCGGAAGATGCAATCGCCCGGTCAACTGCGGTTGAAACCAACCATCTGGCGGATCGCTCGCTTCGGTAAATTCGACCGCCGGAAGACCTTGAAAGGAGTCCGGCAACAGGTCGTTCTTGAGCGGGCCGATGTGCAGCATCCGCTCGAGGGCGGCGTGTTCCCCGGTCTTGGTATCGAGGATGCCAACCGCGACACGATAATCGCCTGGCGCTGCCAATGCGTTCTGCGTGAAGACGAAATTCGACTTGGAGGCTGCCTCGTTGACTTCTTCGAGTCCAATCGTCCCGTGCGACTGATAGCGCCGATGGTCGCTATCGCTGAACTGGACGAAGAAGACCAGTTCGCCATGCCCCTGGCGCTTGGCCACCTCGTTGCCGTCCACGGTGATTTCGACACGCGCGCGCAACCGCTGCAAATTGGCGAGTTCGCCGCCGCTGGTTCGCGCGCTCCACTGAAAGGGCGACTGATCGCGATCGGTGAGCCAACTGTCGAACGGGATCTTCGTGAAGGCTGGATCGAGCGTGTCCTGCGCGAACGCCGGAGATAGGGCAGCGAGAAACGCGGCCGCCATACGCAAGGTGGCGCTCATCCTGCCAAAGACCGCTCCCTCTGGTCGCGGCTCTGTAGGCGGTCGCGGCGTTGTACGCGTTTGCAGCGTTGTACGCGTTTGCCGAGCCGTAACCGAAGGGAGCGGTTGTTTACTCCAGGCCGGCCAGAACCTGCGCGGCGTGGCCTTTGGCTTTGACACCGCCGTAGATCTTTTCGATTTTGCCATCCGGTCCGATAACGAACGTGGTGCGCGCAATCCCCATCACCTTCCTGCCGTACATGTTCTTTTCCTTCCAGACCCCATAGGCCTGAGCGGCGGTCTTTTCCTCATCTGCCAGCAGTGTGAACGGCAGCCCGTACTTTTCTTTGAACTTCGCCTGCGCCGCCGGCTTATCGGGAGAAATGCCGACCACAGCCACGCCTTTCTTCGCGAACGCTTTCACATCATCGCGAAACTCGCAGGCTTCCGTGGTGCAGCCCGGCGTGTCGGCCTTCGGATAGAAGTACAGCACCACGCGTTTGCCTTTCAGATCCGATAGCCGGAATTCTTCCCCAGTATCGGTATGGACGCGAATATCCGGCGCCCGGTTGCCTTCCTGTAACATGCGTCACTCACCCCAGCTTCTGTTTGAGAAGATCGGTAACCACTGTAACGTTGGCCTGCCCGCGCGTGGCCTGCATCGCCTTCCCCACCAGAAAATTGATCACCGTAGTCTTTCCGCCCTTGTACTGCTCCACCTGCTTGGGATTGGCGGCAATCACTTCGGCGATGATCTTCTCCAGGGCCCCGCTGTCGCTGATCTGCTGCAGGCCCTCGCGCTTCATGATCGCGGTGGCCGGCTCACCGCTCGCAGCCATCTTGGGGAATATCTCCTTAGCCAGCTTGCCCGAAAGCTCTCCTTTGGCGATCAGCTTGATAAGCTCCCCCAGATTGTCGGCACTTACGGGCGAGTCAACGATCTCCTTGCCCTCGGCTTTGAGCAGGCCCATCAGATCGCCCATCACCCAGTTGGCTGCGGTCTTGGGATCGCCTGAAACCCTGGCTGCGGTTTCGAAATACTCGCTGGCAGCGCGCGTCTGGGTCAGCACTTCAGCGTCATACTCGCGCAGGCCGTATTCCTGGATGAAGCGGGCGCGCTTGCGGGCGGGCAGCTCCGGCAGAGTCGCCTCAACACGCGCCAGCCACTTCTCGCTTACGCGCAGGGGGACCAAGTCCGGCTCAGGGAAATAGCGGTAATCGTGCGCATGTTCCTTGCTGCGCATGCCGGCCGTTTCCCCCGTGTCGGGATTGTAAAGCCGCGTCTCCTGCACAATCCGGCCGCCGCCTTCGATGAGCGCGACCTGGCGTCCGATCTCGTATTCCAGCGCCTGCTTGAGGAAGCGGAACGAATTCAGGTTCTTGACTTCGACCTTAGTGCCCAACTGCTCCGCGCCTTTTAGCCGCACCGAAACATTGGCATCGCAGCGCAGATGGCCTTTCTCCATGTCGCAGGTGGAGACTTCGATGAATTGGAGCACCTGCTTCAGCTCGGTCAAGAACGCATAGGCCTCGTCAGAGCTGCGCATATCCGGCTCGCTGACGATTTCGATCAGCGGTGTGCCGCTGCGATTGAGGTCCACATAGGAGTAGCGGTCGGAATCGCGGAATCCGTCGTGAATGCTTTTGCCGGCGTCGTCTTCCATGTGGACGCGGGTGATGCCGATGCGCTTGGGGCGGCCATCCACCACGATGTCGACGTGCCCGCGTTCGGCCAGGGGCTCGTCATATTGGGAGATCTGGTAACCCTTGGGGAGGTCCGGGTAAAAGTAGTTCTTGCGGGCGAAGCGCGATTTCGGACGGATCGTGCACCCGAGCGCCAGCCCCGCCTTGATCGCCAGCTCGACCGCCTCGCGGCTCAGCACCGGCAGCGCTCCCGGCAGCCCCAGACACACCGGGCACACGTTGGTATTGGGAGGCGCGCCGAAACCGGTGGGGCACCCGCAGAAGATTTTGGTGGCCGTCGCCAGCTGGACGTGCACTTCCAGGCCGATGACCGTCTCGTAGCGGTCCAGAGCCTCAGGCGGCACCAGGCCGATGGCGGAAGGGGACATGGTTCCTTTTCATTATAAGTACGTTACCGAGCCAGCCGGCCGCTCTCCGCCCACGCCTCGACGAGCGCCCGTTCGATGGGATAAGACAGATTCGCGCACGCCTCCGCCACAGAGAGCCAAATCACCTCGGTGACTTCACTGCGGTCGATCTCTGCTTGCTCCATGCGGACCGGAACCATATGCCAAAACCGCACCACCTTGTCGCCCTTGCCGGTGGTATAGGCGAGCGCCCCGGCAAAGCCGCGTAGGGTGGCCCGATAGCCGGTCTCCTCTTCGACCTCGCGCAAGGCGGCCTCTTCCCAACTCTCGCCTTCCTTCAGCTTTCCCTTGGGGAGCGTCCAATCGTCATAGCGAAGGCGGCGAATCACGGCGATCCGCCGCGGCTCAACCGCGTTGTCCCAAAGCAGGCCGCCCGCCGCCCGAATCAAGTGGTTTCCCCTTTCGGCTTCCCCAAACGGGCTTCCAATTCGCGCACGAATGCCTCCAACGATTTGCGCTCCGCCTGGTCCCACTTCACCACCACGAAAAACCGGTCGCGATAAAAGAAGACCGTATCCGCCGAAGGGCGCCAGCGCTGCGCCAGGTCGAGCGCCACGGCGGGGGAATCCAGCTCGTATGCCCGCGCTTCCAGTTTGCCGGGGCCTTCGTAGGTCGCGGTCTGCAACCGGTTCACGGCCGTGCGCGGCACCGGATCGGGTGCGCTCGAAAGCGGAGGGCTCGCCAGCGCCGTTCGGTGCCACACTCCGGCTACGCTTGGCGGGAAAAGATCGGGCAGCGGCGCCTCACCGCGACACCCGCATAGAACCACCGCCAGCCACAGCCAGTTTCTCGAAGGCATCAGATTCGATTCTTGCACGGACCGCCGGGAACGCGGTGATACCATCGCAGTTATGGCCAAATTCAAAGCGGCAAAGGGAAAGGGACGAGCTACCCCCCGTCCGGCCGCAGCGCTACCCTGCGTGGTCTTGATTTTGGCCGCTATGGTTTTGCTGGCTATCTTTCTCTACTGGGCGCTGAAAAACAATGCGAACGGATAAACGCCAACTGGACGAGATGCGTCCGGTCGAAATCGTCACCGGTTATCTGGTGACTGCCGAAGGATCGGCATTGATCAAGGTCGGAAACACACGCGTGCTGTGCGCCGCCAGTATCGAAGACTCGGTACCGCCTTTCCTGCGCAATTCCGGCAAGGGCTGGGTGACGGCGGAATACGCCATGCTGCCTCGCGCAACGGCCCGGCGGACTCCGCGCGAGGTCGTCAAGGGCCGGCCTTCGGGGCGGACCCACGAGATCCAGCGCTTGATCGGGCGTTCCCTGCGGTCGGTGATTGATATGGCAGCGCTCGGTGAGCGCACGGTCATGCTCGATTGCGACGTGCTGCAGGCCGATGGAGGCACCCGCACGGCGTCGATTACAGGCGCGTTCGTAGCCTTGGTGCTGGCTCTGAGGCAACTGGTCGACTTCAAAGTTCTTAAAACGATGCCGGTGCGCGATTACGTCGCAGCGACCAGCGTAGGTTTGGTGACGGGCGCGGCCATGTTGGATTTGTGCTACGACGAAGACTCGCGCGCCGACGTCGACATGAACGTAGTGATGACGGGCGCCGGCAAGTTTATCGAAGTGCAAGCCACCGCCGAGCACACTCCGTTCGATGACGACCAGATGGCCAGGCTGATCGCGCTCGCCCGCGATGGCATCGCCCGGCTGGTGGAGTTGCAGAAGAAGTTGGCGCCCATTTGATCCGCCTGTGGTGCGCCACCGGAAATCCCGGCAAGCTACGGGAATTCCGCCTGGCAGCGCGCCATCATCCGGAGGTGCAAATCGAGTTGCTGCCGGATTTCGAGCGGATTCCGCCGTGCGTGGAGGATGGACGGACCTTCGAGGAAAACGCCATCCTCAAGGCGCGCTACTACGCCCAGCATGCGCCCGGCTGGCTGTTTGCCGATGACTCGGGATTGGAAGTGGATGCGTTGGGCGGCGCGCCCGGCGTTTACTCAGCTCGTTTCGCGGGCGACAAAGCCTCCGACGAAGCCAACAATCGGCTCCTGCTCGAAAAACTCCGCGGCTCGAGTGACCGGACGGCCCGCTTCATTTGCGTGATCGCGCTGGCCGATCGGCGCGAGATATGCGGCTTGTTCCGCGGGGCTGTAGAAGGCGAAATCACCACTGAAGCGCGCGGCCACGGCGGGTTTGGCTACGACCCGCTGTTCTACTATCCACCTTTCGGCTGCACTTTCGGGGAAGCCACCGCGGACCAGAAGTTCGCCGTCAGCCACCGCGGCCAGGCGCTCCGTGCCCTGCTGGAATTCGTCGAACGACAAGGCGATTTGGCCGCTGATGAACGCCGATGAACGCTGATAGTACAATTTTCTTAATTCCCATCCGTGTTCATCGGTGTTCATCAGTGGCCTAATCAGTTTTTCGCCTCTACAGCGGCGGCAGATCGTAAACCCCCGCCAGCGAATTCAGATCGCCCTTCAAAAGATCCCACTCGCGCTGCACTTTGTCGGTAAAGCGATGGCCCTCCACCACCCCGTTCACGTCGCTCGCGGCCGCCAGAGTTTTGTCGACCTGGTCGCGGACTGCTGGATTATTCTTGTCCCGCTTATCGCCATATACATCTTTCAGCTTGTTTGCCGCCGCGTGTAAATCGTCCGCACGGTGTTTGGCGCGGTCCTCCAGTTTGGTGCCATCCAGCAGACTGTGCTCCACCGCTCTATTGAACTCCTCCCGGAAACTGGCCGCCCGCCGCGCGACCCGCTGCACCACATCACCAACGTCTGTCTTGCCATAGACCTCGGCGCGGTTCGCGTCTTGCGCCGTGGCCGCAGGTTGTGATGCAAGTGACAAAAGAATCCCCAGAGCCAGAGCCCCGGTTCCCAGATAACGAGCAAACATGGTCCGACCTCCGCACTGGCTTAGTGCAGACGGAGTGCCAGGCCAAGCTGAGTGGCGGCTGGAACCGCACAAAGGCAGGTTCTACTTGGGCTCGTCCGGTTCGGTTTCGCGGCCTTCGCGGGCGTTTAACTTCATCTTCAGCGGCAGTAGTACCCGCAAAGCCACCAGGTTCAGCGCCGCCAGCATAAAGGCGAGGAAGTAGCGCTCCTGCGCCACTGCCGCTCCCAGCACCCCAGTGTTCCAGATGCTCGCCGCCGTGGCCGTGCCGTGCACATTGCCCTGCGGCCTTCAGAATGGCGCCGCCGCCGATGAAGCCAATGCCGGCGACCAGCCCCTGGATGATCCGCGATTGATTTTCATAGTTCATCTCACCGGCCGGCGTGCTCCGCAACACATAGCCGCAACTGGCCATGGCCACCAGCGGAAACGTGCGCAGACCGATGCTGTGCGCCTCTTTCTCGCGATACCATCCGATCGGCAGCGCTAAGCCATAGGCGATGAGCAACCGGCTTAAATCGTGCGGCGCCGAGCGCCAATCCATTGCCAAATGCATATGTGCGTTATACCACCACGCGGGCCGGTAGCTAATTTTCGCTTTCCTCTCAAAAACATTTGCTGTACATTATGTTTGTATGCAGTCTCACCGCGATTCGTCCCTCTTGCGGAGCCTGGCCGTGGCTTTCGGGGACGGAGTGGCCTTTGGCGTGGGTATGAAACTTACTCAGGAGCCCTCCAAAAAGGCCGGCCCGTCCACAGCGCGCGATCTGGCACCCCTGGAGGGGCGCGTGTCCGAGATCGAAAAGCGGATGGAGCGCATGGAGCACGTGGAGCAGGCAGCCCCGACGCTTCCGGCGGCCGCTACCATGACCTTCGACCAGCACGCCTTGAATGCGCTGGTGACTTCTTTCGAGGCGCGCCTGGAAGAACATGCCGGACACGCTGAGCGGCTGATCGCAGAACTGGAACTTCGGTTGGCCCTCGAGATCAACTCGGTGCGGCAGCAGGACCAATCGCTCGGCTCCGGAATGACCGCCCTGCGCGACGAGTTGACCGGACTGCATCGTGAGTTTGCCGAAGCCGTGGGCGCCATCGTGGAAGAACAAGTGGCGACCCAGGTGGAAGCCGGTGTAGAGAAGCTTCAGCAGGCGGTGGCCGCCGCGGTGGAAGAGAAAATGGCGGCTCTGCGCGAGCAGATCGAAGCCAAATCATCCGAGATCACCACGCTGCAGGAGCGGCTCCAGGAAAGCGACCGCAACGTGCTCGAAGTGATCCTCGGAATGGGGGAATTGTGCCGCCAGGTGGGCGAGCGCCTCAAACAGCATCCGGTGCCCAAGGAATTGACCGGCGACTCCGATTCGCCATCGGATGTACCGCCTTCCGCAGGTGTGCCGGGCTTCGCGCAGCATAGCGGCCGCAGCGTTTTGCAAATCCCCCTGCTCTCTTCGCTGGCGATCACCGGCGTCGGTCTGTATCTGCTGTACTTCCTGTAAGCCGCGCGCCGTTCCGATAAAATAGTCGCCAATGGACCGATGGTGCGGTTTGCGCGTGTTAGCTGGTCTGGGTTGCGCGCTAGGCGTGCTGGCGGCCCAGGACAGCGGCGCCGTGGAAGGCCGGGCCCTCGACAGCCTCACGCATGCGGCAATTGGAGGGGTGGAGGTGCGTCTGTGGACCAGAGACGCCACCAACTACATAACCACCACCGACGCCGCGGGCGCGTTCCGCATCGACGGCATGAAGACCGGCCAGTATAACTTCCGCTTCGAGAAGAGCGGATATGTTTCCACAGAGGTTACCGATCCGCGAAAAATTCTGCGCGTGGGTCTCGCGAAAGAAGCCATCCGGCTCGACGTAGAGCTGACGCCCTTCGCTACGCTCACTGGCCGGGTGTTGGATAGCGATGGCAAACCCGCAGCCAAAGTGGAGGTTCAGGCCGGCGGCTTCAAGAGCGTAACTACCGACGAGGAAGGCAAGTTTGTCTTCGACAACCTGGGGCCAGGTTCCTATATGCTGCTGGCCAAGCCCCCGGGTAAGGTTTCCGAGGCCCGCTCCGCCGAAGGGGAGCGAATCGAGGTTCTCCCCACCTACTTTCCCTCCGCGTTAGATCAGGCGCAAGCCGAAGTCTTGAGCTTGAAGGCCGGCGCGGAGCTTGCGGGTTACGAAATTCGCCTGCGCAGCGCGCCAGTCTACCGGGTTCGCGGTGTCGTGTTCGACGAAGCCGGTCGGCCCGCGGAGAAAGCCGAGGTCGCACTCACTTCTCGCGGCGCGCGCGCCGGCAGCCTGGAAAGGTTCTCGGTCCGCGACGTCGTCCAGTACGTCGTGGAAGGATTCGATGGATTCCCGGAAGCCCAAGCGGTTACCGGAAAGGATGGCGCATTTGAGTTCCCGGCGGTGCGCGCGGGCGAGTGGTCAGTCCCCGCCCAGCTGGAGGGTGAGTGGGACAGCGTGCGCCGCCATCCCACGCTGCAACACGGCATCGAAAACCTGGTAGTGGAGCGGCAGGACATCGACAACGTCGAAATCCGGCTGGCTGCTCCGTTCGACTTGCCGGTGGAGGCCGACTGGGGTGACGCGCCTCCCGGCAATGATCGCCGGTCTGCGGCGCTGGCGCTCTACGGCATGGATGGACAACTGCTGACGGTCGGTTTCGTCGGCGGTTCGCGTATCCAAATTGAAGCGGGCCGCTATCGCATCGCCGGCGGACCACGGGTGAACGGATATTCTCCGGCCTCAGTGATGCTCTCCGGCCAGGACGTGATGGGCCGGGTGGTGGACCTGCGGCCCGGATCTCCGCCGCTGAAAGTCGTCTACAAACGCAGCACCACCTCTGTGCGCGGCACGGTGGAAAAGGGCCAAGGAGCGACGGTTCTACTGTGGCGTCAAGTGTCCGATGGCCCGACGGTTATGGACGCGATTACCTGCGGGCAGAACGGGAACTTCGAAGGCTTCGTCCAGCCTGGCGAGTATTACGTGTTGGCGGTGGACCGGGTCGATACACGCACGGTTGCCGATTCCGCATTCCTGCAGAAGATGATCGCCAACGCGGTCAGCGTCAGCGTTGCCGAGGGCGCCACCGCGGTGGTGCAACTGCCGCTTACTCCCTGGCCCGAGTGATATACTGCTGGTTTCACGCAATCAAAGCTTAGCTCTAAGGAGAACCTCATGTATCGTTTGTGGACCGTGACGTTTCTAGCCGCATGTTTCGGAGTCGCGGCACTCAACGCTCAGGACAATCCCTTCAGCGCCGATACCAAGCAGAGTTACACCGGCATCAAGAACACACTCATGAAGGCTGCTGACAAGATGCCCGAAGCCAACTACTCGTTCAAGACCGTCCCCGAAGTCCGGACTTATGGCGAAATGATCGGGCACATCGCCGACATACAAATCATGTTGTGCAGTTTGGTAAAGGGCGAGCAGAAGGGGGCAGTATCGACCGGTAAGACCTCCAAGGCCGATCTGATAGCCGCGCTCAAAGAGTCGTTCGATTATTGCGATGGTGTATACAACCCGATGACGGACGCCATCGGCGCGCAGAAAGTGAAAATGTTCGGCCGCGAACTGACCAAGTTGGGCGTGCTCAACTTCAATACGATGCACGATAACGAAATGTACGGCACCGTGGTAGCGTATCTGCGAATCAAGGGGATCGTTCCGCCCTCTAGCGAACGCCGCCCGTAACGCCGGCAAGCCACCGCTCCATTTGGTCACTGCTCCGTAACTCATCGTTTCCGTGGCCTTGCAGAGCCGTTGACCAAAGGGAGCGGTGTTTTGGCGCCTATTGAGCGACGGTCACGCGCCTTCAAAACTGAGACTAGAATGGTATCAGGTAGGTTGGTTATGGTGAAAACGGTCTCAATCGCTCTAATTGCCGTCGCCGCCGGTGTTGTCCTGGCAGCCGGCACACTTCCCCAGCAATCCGCAGCGGGAACGCAGGCGCAGCCCGTCGCCGCCAAGACCGCCTTTTGGGAGATGTACAAGCCGGCGCGCTCCTGGGCAGCCGACCTCCTCGTCCTCAGCCTGGGCAACGACGAAGTTCCCGGAGTGAAAAGTGAAGCCGGCCAGTTCGGTATGTGGACCGCGGTTTTCGTGTCGCCCGGGCGGCAGGAAGCGCGAACATTCACCTACTCTGTCGCCGCCACCGGCAATACGCCAAAAGGAGTCTCCGCCGGCGCGGCCCAACGCTGGACCGGCTCGACCCGGCAGAGCCAGGCATTCCGCGTGAGCGATTTCGCGATCGACTCCGATGCGGCCTACCAAGCTGCCCTCGCCAAGGCCAATGCCTGGGTGAAGCAGCATCCGGATAAGAAGGCCGTGCTCACTCTCGCCAGCGCCTCTCGATTCTCCGTGCCCGTGTGGTACGTCATGTGGGGATCCAAGACGTCCGGCTATGGCGTATTTGTGAACGCCATGAGTGGGGCGCTCATTAAGGGGAAGTAGGCCCTTCGCGTAACAGTCAGCGGCAAGGCACCGCTTCCTTTGGTCGCAGCTCAGTAACGTGACACCGTTCTTACAGAGCGTGACCAAAGGGAGCGGTGTTCGATTTAACTCCTACCCGGCGCCAGCGTACTGTGCTTCCTCCCGAACGGAAAGTAGATCGCAAATCCCACAACCAGCCACACCACGAAACGCAGCCACGTCAACAGCGGCAGCCCCATCATAAGCACCACGCAGCACACAATCGAAATCATAGGAAACAGCGGCACGAACGGCACGCGAAAACATCTCGGCCTCTCGGGCTGCTTCTTCCGTAGTACAATCACCGCCCCGGACACCAGCACAAACGCGAACAGCGTCCCGATGTTCGATAGCTCCGCAAACGTATCGATATCCCAGATTCCCGCCGGAATGCCGACCACAAATCCCGCAATCCAGGTGCTGATGTGCGGCGTCTGAAACCGATGGTGAACTCTTGAGAACAGGGACGGCAGCAGTCGGTCGCGCGACATGGCGAACCAGATGCGCGCCTGGCCGTACTGATAGACCAGCAGCGAAGACAGCATTCCCATCAGTGCGCCCGCCGTGACAATCAGCCGCAGGCGGTTGTACCCCAGCGCCTTGAGTGCGTCGGCCACCGGGGAATCGGTGCCCAGAGTTTGGTAATTGGCAATCCCCGTCAGCACCAGCGCGACCGAGGCGTAGAGGATGGTGCAGACCACCAGCGTGGACATGATGCCGATGGGCAGATCGCGCTGCGGGCGGCGGCACTCCTCCGCCGCAGTCGAAACCGAATCGAAACCGATGTATGTGAAGAACACGATGGACGCGCCCGTGAGCACACCCGGGAACCCGTGCGGCGCAAACGGATGCCAGTTGCGCGGGTTGATGGCCCGCGCCGCGCCCAGGCAGAAAATCACAATCGCCGCCATCTTGATAATCACCATGACTATGTTGGTCTCGGCGCTTTCGCGGACCCCGCGCACCAGCACCATGGTCACCAGCAGCGTGATGATCAAAGCCGGAACGTTAAACCAGCCGGCCGGGCCGCCGGGCGCGGGAAACGGAGGGAAGGCAAAGTGGTTCGGTAAGTGGAAGCCGAAAAGGTTCTCGCACAAGTCCTGCAGGTAAGCGGAGAACCCCACCGCCACGGACATGTTGGAAACGGCGTATTCCAGGATCAGGTCCCACCCGATGATCCATGCAACGATTTCGCCCAGCACCGCGTAGGAGTAGGTGTACGCGCTCCCCGCCACCGGAATCATGGAAGCTAGTTCCGCATAGCAGAGTCCGGCAAACGCGCACGCGACGGCGACCAGCAGGAATGAAATGGTGATGGCCGGTCCCGCGCCGGGCCTTCCCAACTGCGAACCGGCATGCGATCCGTAGAGCACCAGATCGATCACGGTCGCATTGAGGATGGACTTGGCGGCGATGACTTTACCGGCCGCGGCCGTTCCGGTGAGCGTGAAAATGCCGGAGCCGATCACTGCCCCGATGCCGAGCGCGGTGAGGCTCCAGGGGCCCAGCGTGCGCCGCAGTTTCTTATCGGGGTCTTCGCAGGCGGCGATCAGCGCGTCGATGCTCTTCGTGCGGAAAAGGCTGTGGGGCATGCTTTAGCTTGCCCTGTAACTCATCGATATAGCGCGGGACTCGGGACATTTCGGTGGACCTCCCATAGCCGCAAATTTCTTACACCGTCTGGCCGAGCATCTATGCGGTGCCACCCGGGCAGGCTAAAGCATGCCCCACTAACGCTTGCGCTGCCCTTGCGTCTGGTGCCGGATCTTTTTCTTCATCGAGCCGCGGGCCACGCCGGCGGCGCGCTTAGCCTTGGGAGCAGCCTTCTTGCGCGCGACGCGTTTCAGCTTCTTGCGCTCCAGTTTATCGGTGACGGTCTTGGTGTTCATCAGTCTCTTTTCAATCCTGCGTACTTCTCGACAAGTTTCTTCAACCCGTAACGAGGAAAGTTAACAGTGATCTTAGCATTCTCGCCGTCACCTTCGCGACGCACCACCGTGCCGGTTCCATATTTGGGGTGCTCCACCGTAGTCCCCGCGCGCGCGATACGGCGAGGGGCGACAGGCGCTACGGGCAGAGGCTTGACCGCCAGCGGAGGCCGAGGCAGTTGCGGCGGCGCCATACGGGGAGCGGCCGGTTGTGGGGGCCGGAAAGGAATGCCGCGCTCGCCGAAGAACTGAGAGATGTTCTCCAGGGAGTTATACGTCTTGCCGGTGAAGGTGTTGCGCCGTGCGGCCTGACGTACATCGTGCCGTTCGCCGAACAAATTCACCTCGCCCGGTTCGTCCCGCGGACCCAGATCGAGGATCAGATTCTCCGGCACCTCGCTCAAGAACCACGACGGCGTGGATTTTTCCTGCTCGCCACCACCGAAACGGCGGCGATACTTCGCCCAGGTCAGGAACAACCGTTGCCGGGCGCGCGTCATGCCCACATAGCACAAGCGGCGCTCTTCCTCCAGCGCCTCCGGAGAGTTGATCGACCGGCTATGCGGGAACAGGCCCTGCTCCAGGCCCGCGATGAACACGGTCGGAAACTCCAGGCCCTTGGCGTTGTGCATGGTCATCAGGGTGACGGGGGCGGCTTCGTCATACGCATCGGCGTCGGCCACCAGGGCCGCATGGTCCAGAAAATCCCAGGCCGTCTCGCCGCGTTCGGCGCCTTCCACCGCCGCGTTCACCAGCTCGTCCAGGTTTTCCAATCGCGCTTCCGCCTCCGGCGTCTTCTCCTGCTGCAGCATGCGGCGGTATCCGGTGCGATCGAGGATGTAGCGGATCAAGTCCGGCAGCGGCTCCCCACTGGCGATGAGCGCCAGCTCCTGGATCAGATTGCGGAACGTGACCAACGACGATTGCGAACGCGTGGAGAGTTGATGGTCATCGATGATGCGCTCGATCGCGGTCCATAGGCTGATATGGTGCTGGCGCGCGTAGCCTTCGATCTGCTCCACCGTGGTCCGGCCAATACCGCGCGCGGGCGTGTTGATCACACGCAGCAGGCTGATGGAGTCCGCCTGGGAAGTGGCCAGCTTGAGATAAGCCACCGTGTCCTTGATTTCCGATCGCTGGTAAAAGCTGAACCCGCCCACCACGTTGTACTTGCGCCCGTAACGGCGCAGCGCCTCTTCAATCTGGCGCGATTGAAAGTTGGTGCGGTACAAGACCGCGATGTGTTCATCCGGATGGGAGACCAGCAGTTTATCGATGCGGTCGGCAATGAACAGCGCTTCGTTTTCAGCGTCGAAGGCGGCGTAGAGGCCAAGCGTCTCGCCGGCATCTTCTTCGGTCCAAAGTTTCTTGCCCTTGCGCGCCTTGTTGTTCTCCACCACGGCGCCGGCCGCGGAGAGAATATTCTTGGTCGAGCGGTAATTCTGCTCCAGCCGGATCACCGTAGCGCCCGGGTAGTCGCGCTCGAAATCGAGGATGTTGTTGATGTCGGCGCCGCGCCAACTGTAGATCGATTGGTCTTCATCGCCCACCACGCACACGTTCTGATGCGATTCCGAGAGCAGGCGCATCAAGTCATACTGGGTGCGATTGGTGTCCTGGTATTCATCGATCATGATGTAGCTGAGCCGGCGGTTCCAGGCTTCGCGCGTGGCCGTATCGTGGCGCAATAGGCGCACGGATTCCAGCAGGAGGTCGTCGAAATCGAGCGCGTTGGCGGTGCGCAGCGCGCCTTCGTACGCTTCAAAGACCGCGGCCAGCCGTTCCATTTCTTGGGTGGTGGCTTGGCGATAAAGGTCTTCCGGGGTTTGGTTCCGGTTCTTGGCGTGGCTGATCCGCGAGAGGGCCGCCCGGTACTGCATGAACTCCTTCTCCTCGAGACCCATCGCGCGGTAGGTGGACTTGATGATGGCCAACTGCTCTTCGTCGTCGTAGATGCTGAAGCGGCGCGTGAAGCCGGGGCGGATGGCCGCCAGCAGATCGCCGTCGCGGCGCAGCAGGCGAACGCAGAAGGAGTGGAATGTCGAGACGTTGGGCCGCGATTCGGATTCGTAACCTTCCAGAAGCGCAGCTACCCGCTCGCGCATCTCGCCCGCGGCCTTGTTCGTGAAGGTGACCGCCAGAATGGCTGAGGGATGCACGTGCCGGGAGGTAACGATGTGCGCGATGCGGTGAGTGATCACCCTGGTTTTGCCGCTGCCCGCGCCCGCCAGAATCAGTAGCGGGCCCTCCGTATGGGCGACGGCCTCGCGCTGTGGCGCATTCAGGCCCTTGAGAAAGTCCATGAGTTCCGGGACGTTTCGAGTGTAGCACGCAGATCTCGAATTACCAGTGAGTTGCCGGAGTGAGTAGGGGAGTTCCCGCACCAGGCTCGATGACCCGCACGTCGCCCTTGCCCCAGACCGTTTGACGGCCCACACCGGCCCATCGCATGGCACGCAACCAGGGCAGGAATCGGGCGAGTTGTCCTTCGTAATCGGCTTCTCCGCTGAACCCCCCGAGTGGGTGGGTCTGCCCCGTGCGCGTCGATTTTCGAGACGCATACTCCCAAGTCAGGTCGCAACGCGTAAGACGGATCTCGGTACCACAGGCATCCCTGCCTGTGTCCGGTTTGATCTTGCCGCCATAAAGCAATCCGAGCGTACAGATGCGTTCGTAGAGCCGCGTAAACAACACCGCAAAATCCGGTCGTTCGACCACCCGTCCACCAGCCTTCAGCTCCGTCGGCGTAACAAACCGAAGAGTCACAAAAGGTACCGCTGCGGAATCGCCGTCCAACGGAACAGAGCTGGGGGCTGCTACCAGCACCGGATTACCCTCGATATCGAGTTGCTGGACTGCAGTCAGCTCCACCCTGCCGCGGCCCGGTCCAATACCCTCCATGGCGAAGCGCTCGAACACCGCCTGAAAACAGGGCAGGAGCGGACGGTGTAATTCAAATATGTGGACGTCCAGGAAGAAGTCTTCGCCAGGCTCCGGCGCCAAACCATCCAGGTGAGCGCAGCGCAGAACGAAGGGCCGCGGCCAATCCGCCAAGCCACTGCGGCCGGCGCCGGATCCGCCCGGTTCGAACAGGAACGCGTAGGTTTCCGGAGGCGCCACCTCCCGCAGGATTTTGCCAAAGGCGCCGCGCACGATGTTGCCACTCTGCCCAGGTGGAAACGGCACTGGATCGAGGGCCCGAAAGAAGAAGCGAAAGCGATAGAAGTCGAATGTTTGCACAGTCTGCAGGTAATCCGAAGCCCCCCAAAGGGCTACTCCGTTGTATAATGGTATGGCATTTGACTCTTGTTTTCCGCTTCGATCACAAAAGGGGGTTGTGTGAGTCCATCCGCAATCCCCTTTTTTTGCGTGGCGGTGCTGGCGCGGGTGCATTTTGTTAATAAGGAATGAGGCAGATGAAAGAAAAAGGTACAGTGAAGTGGTTTAACGCGGCCAAGGGCTATGGTTTTATCCAAAGGGAGAACGGAGAAGATGTGTTCGTACACTTCTCAGCCATCCAGACCGAGGGTTATCGCACACTGGATGAAGGCTCCAAAGTGGAATTTGAGGTGACCAAGGGCCCCAAGGGTCTGCAGGCAACCAACGTCACGGCGGCCTGACGATTTAGGGCCGGCGCGGCCACGTGGCCGGCCCGCTCAAAAAGAGGTGTATGAGCAAAGAAGATAGCATCGAAGTAACCGGAACGGTATTAGAAAAGTTTCCCAGCGGTCTTTTCAGCGTGCAACTCGAAAACAACCCGAACGTTGTTCTGGCGCACCTGGCGGGGCGGCTGCGCCGCAATCGAATCCGTGTCCTGGCGGGTGATAGGGTCACCTTGGAACTATCTCCCTACGACCTGACTAAGGGTCGTATCACTTTCCGGCATAGATAAATCTCAACGGATTTTCCCTCCAATTGGATATCATTAGTTAGAATTTTCACATAATAAAACGCTCCAGCGTGATAAAAAGGGCTGTGTGATGTTGGTCACCGGGGGTGCGGGGACCTTTTGCGAAGGTCGCACAGTTCCTGTTAAATTGTTGTTGAGTAACGGCCAAGAACCATTTTATGAAGGAACCGAACCGTCCTGAAGAGAGACGGAAAATCAGGGTCAAAAATTCGCCCGCCGCTATAATCAAGGCGGAGGGCGGAGTGGACAAGCCCAAGGGCACGCCAACGCGTTCGCGAAAGCAGGGTGCGGATACGATTGAAGACCTGACAACCGTCCTGTCTCAGAAAGTCGTGGGGCAACCCGCGGCGACACGTGTCATCGTGCCGTACATCCAAATGTTCCAGGCTGGCCTCGCGCCGGAAGGGCGGCCGGTGGGTGTGTTTTTGCTGCTCGGGCCGACCGGCACGGGCAAGACCAAGACCGTCGAAGCCTTGGCGGAAATCCTCCACGGCACCGAGAAGAACGTACTAAAGGTGGATTGCGGCGAGTTTCAAATGGAGCACGAGGTGGCCAAGCTTATCGGCGCGCCTCCCGGCTACCTGGGCCATCGCGAAACGCAGCCCATGCTCACCCAACAGAAGCTCAACGCGGTCACCAGCGAGAAGTGCAACCTGTCGCTCGTGCTTTTCGACGAGATTGAAAAGGCCGCGCCCTCCATGACCCGTTTGCTGCTGGGTGTGCTCGACAAGGGCGTTCTCCGCCTGGGCGACAACTCCACGGTGAATTTCGAAAAGAGCCTGGTTTTCCTCACGAGTAATCTGGGCGCCCGCGAAATGATGCGGGAAATTAATCCGGATTTCGGTTTTCAATCGGTGAAAATGGGGCCGCGAACCGACCTCACCAGCAAGCTGCAGAACATCGCGCTGGTGTCGGTGCGCAAGCGCTTTTCGCCCGAGTTTGTCAACCGCATCGATTGCATCATTACGTACCAGCCGCTCACCGTGGAATCCCTGTCGGCCATTCTGGACAAGCAAATTGCGGATCTGCAGAACCACGTGAATACGCGGCTCGGGAACCGTTCCTTTACGCTGGAGGTTCCCTTTGATTCGCGGCAGTTTCTGCTGGAGAAAGGCACCAGCCAGGAGTATGGCGCGCGCGAGCTGAATCGCACCATCCACCGGCATCTGACGCAGCCGCTGGCTACCCTGGTGGCGACCAACCAGGTGAGCGCCGGCGCACGCGTACGCGTGGATGTAGCCGAGGACAAGGAAAAGCTCAACATTCACTCGGTGGAGCAGCAAGCAGCGTCTGCGCCCGCCCATCCCACCGTGTTGCTGGTGGACGACAACCGCGATCTGCTGCACTTCCTCGAGCGCCTCATGGCCGATGCCGGCTGGAGGCTGCTAACCGCGGAATCGGCCACCGAGGCCAAGCGGCTGGTGCAGGAGAACAAGCCCAACGCCGCCCTGCTCGACTACATGCTGCCGGACGGCAACGGCGTGGAGCTTGGCGTCGAGTTCCTGCAAGCCGTGCCGCAGATGCTGGTGATCGTGATGACCGGGACGATTCTGCCGCCGGAGGAAGAAGCGCTGTGCGAAGAGCATAACTTCCCCGTGCTGCGGAAACCGTTCCTGGCTTCCGATGTCATGAACCAGATTCGCACCCGCCTGATGCCCCTCACTGGGGTGGTTCGCAGCGCGTAGCACAAGCATTCCTGCCTGTGTCCGCCGGGTCCGCCACACATGAAGCCCAAACCTGCCAGCCCCTCTTTGCCCGCATCGTCTGCCGGCTATTCCGGCACGCCGCTCCCCAAGAAGCTGCGCATTGCGGAAGGTTCGATTGTCGCGCTGCTCCATGCACCTGACGGTTTCTCCGCCAAACTGGCGCCGCTCCCTCCCGAAGCCCGCTTGCAAAAGCGGCCGGATGGAGCGGCCGTGATTCTGGCATTTTACAAATCCGCAGCCGTGCTGGGCGCGTTCGCGGCCCGCCGCGCCAAGCGCGCGAACGCCAGATAAAGCCACTGCGAACGACTAGCGGTGGCCGCCCCCGTGGAACCCGCCACCGAAACCGCCGGCGAAGGCTCCGCGCGATCCAACAAATCCGCCACCCTGGTAGCCATAGCCCCCATAAAAGGGCCGGCCGTAAGCAAAGTATCCGGGTCCGTAGAATCCGAAGCCGAACGGGCCATAGAGACCGTAGCCGTATGCTGGGACGAAAGCCCAACCGTCGAACCACGGATTCCAATACCAGCCGGAGCCATACCAGCCCATATTGTTCACGAAGATGGTTTGCGCCGAGGCCTGGCTGGCCTGTGCATCGTACTCCGAGCGCAATCTGCTCCACGCGTAGAGATCCCCGGTAGCATTGCGGTCGAAGCTGCGCGGTTTCGGATTGTCAGCCGAGGCGATGAGCGGCAGTTCCTTGCCTTTCTTTACCTCGATATTCCGATCGCCAATGCGGACCACGGCCTCGCCGTCATAAACTTCCAGGCGCGCCGGATTGGCATCGAATTGATAGACGCCGTTCTTTTCCAGCGTAGTCGTGATACCACTGGTGACGATCTCCAGTCGGTTCCCCTTCTCGATCTGATCCACCTCGACGTTAGCCTGCCCGCGTTGCAGTTCGACCTCCGTGTCAAGTAAGGAGGGCGTAATCATTTTGACTGCGCTATTGTCTCCGATCCGTAGAAACGCGCCGGGCGTCAGCAGCATCTCCGCTTTACCCGCGCCGGTCTCCAGCACCTGGCCGGGACCGGCCTCGGCCGATCCGATGGCGTTTCTGCCCAGAACCTGGCCGTTTAACGTAACATTCCCTTCCACATAATTCACCATGCCAGGCCGTGCGATGGCGGCATTTGCAACGGTGAGCGCACCCGCCGCAAATAGACCTGCAATCAGCCCGGCAGCCGATTTCCACATGGTAGTCATAAGACTTTCAAACCTTTCTCTACTGCTTTAGATGTCTGGGAAGGAAAAGCGTTTCTAGGGGCTAAATGCAATCGGGATAGGGGGAAGCCTCACGGCTCCTCCCCTCCCACACCACCGTACATGCGGGTCCGCATACGGCGGTTCCGTGACTTGAGCCGGTGAGGGCCGGAGGTTCGTTTCGCCTTTCCGC
>Ga0182024_10000822_pt1 | contig 81164 bp, 74 predicted proteins | sample P32metaG_FD_120480 | JGI IMG/M metagenome (GOLD analysis project Ga0182024, IMG submission 120480) | Permafrost microbial communities from Stordalen Mire, Sweden - P3-2 metaG (Illumina Assembly) | ecosystem: Environmental > Terrestrial > Soil > Wetlands > Permafrost | place: Sweden: Stordalen...
GGATCGCCTCTGTCGTGGTGGCGCTGCCGTGAAGAACCTGGCCCATAGTGCATCCCTCCATGCCGGAGAAAATGGTGCCCCATCAAAGCCTGGGATCAAACACATGCCGATGGACGCGCACCGAGGTGCTATCGATCATCTGCACATCGCCGTTATAGGCTTGGCTCACAGCGGCCAAGACGCGGTCCCACACCCCGGCTTTGCGCCAACGCACGAACCGATTGTAGCAGGTCGTATAGGGGCCAAACTCCTGAGGCAGAGCCCGCCACGGCGCACCCGTCCGCAACACCCAGAAGATTCCATTCAAAACCCGCCGATCATCGACCCGCGGCACCCCGCGCGGCTTGTTCGGCGGCAACGGAGCGATCACGCTCCACTCGAAATCGCTCAGCTCGTATCCCCGCATGATCCAACTCCCCCAGTTGGGAAGCTTGAACCACATCTCTCCCGCCAGGGGAATCCCCTTTATGAGTGCATGACCTAAACCGGGGGGTGGTGAGCGACAATCGCCGGAGACGCGCCAGCCCGTGCACAGGACCGGGCGATAACTCCGACCAGCACTTCCGCAGGCAGGCATCTAGACAGGTCAAGTAGATGGACATTTGTGGGTATAAAAATGGGTAGCATGCTTTCCTTAACAGTTAACTCACTGTAATTACGAAGAAAACAAGCAAAGCTGGCGGAGAGGGAGGGATTCGAACCCTCGGTCCCCCGCAAGAGGGACAACGGTTTTCGAGACCGCCCCGATCGACCGCTCCGGCACCTCTCCACGCGAGCGGGCGAGGGACTTACCACGGCGTGCCGGAGAACGGCAACCGCACAGCGGCCGAAATCGGCGCCCGGGCGGGGTGCGGCCAGAATGCCCAGTGCGCGCCGCCACTTTTCGCCGGCAACCCGTTGGGCTATCGTGCCGCCGACGGTCGGCGGGGTGGGCGGCCCCGCGGCAAATTATCGGTTAAGGAAATTCCGGTAGTGATCGTCGTTCGGGCGGCGGCGTTGCCCTGCCGGCGCGATCGGTGATGGCATGGATCAGGTTGAGTGGATGGCGTCGTTAGCAGCGAGTGGGCATAAGGACCGAGCAGCCCCATTCGACGTTCGCCTGATCGCGTTCTATCTACCACAATTTCATCCGGTCGCCGAGAACGACCGGTGGTGGGGCCCGGGCTTCACCGACTGGCGCAACGTCGTCCGTGCGGCGCCGCTGTTCGAGGGCCACTACCAGCCGCGATTGCCGGGCGAACTGGGCTTTTACGACCTGCGCATCGACGAGGTGCGGCGCAAGCAGGTTGAGCTCGCCCGCTCCCACGGCATCCATGGGTTTTGCTACTATTACTACTGGTTCAACGGCCGCCGGATTCTCGAGCGGCCACTCGACCGCTACGTCGCCGACCGGACCATCGATTTTCCGTTCTGCATCTGCTGGGCCAACGAGAACTGGAGCCGGCGCTGGGATGGCGGCAACAGCGAGGTGCTGCTCGTCCAGGAGCACGACACCGCCTCGGACATGAAATTCATCCGCGACGTGATCCCGTTGTTCAGGGACCCGCGCTATATCCGCGTCAACGGCCTGCCGCTGCTGGTGCTGTACCGTGCCGATTTGTTGAAGAACCCGGCTGCGACGGCGGCCGGCTGGCGCGAGGAATGCGAAAAGGCCGGGCTCCCCGGGATCCATCTGTGCGCGGCCCAGACCTTCGAGGTTTCCGATCCGCGGCGCTACGGTTTCGACTCGGCCTGCGAGTTCCCGCCGCACCGGCATGCCGTCGGGCATATCACCCACGACCTGCCCGGCTTGCCGAAGGACTTCAAGGGCTGGGTGTGCGACTACGAGATGGTGGCGCGGCACTCGCTGACCGCGCCGGTGCCCGACTACACGCTTTATCGCGGCCTGTTTCCCAGCTGGGACAACAGCGCCCGCAAGCGCGATCAGGCGCTGATTTTCCATAACGCGGAGCCGGGCCGCTACGAATACTGGCTGCGCGGGCTCGTCGAATACACGCGGCAGCACCTGGTCGGCGAGCAGCGGCTGATCTTCATCAATGCGTGGAACGAGTGGGCGGAAGGCGCCCATCTCGAACCCGATCTGAAATACGGCCCGGCCTATCTGGAGGCGACGCTGCGGGCGCTCAGCGGGCACACCGATCCGCAGCAATTGTTCAGCCTGCTCAGCGACGAGATCCAGCTCATCGGCAACCCCGATCTGCGCGAGCGCATCGACGGCTATGCCGGGGAGATCCGTGCCCAGCTTCAGCACCTCGGCAAGACCGTCGATTTTTTCACCCGCGAGCGGCAGATGGTCGAGCGCCTGCGCCAGGAGCGCGAGGCGACCGTCTTTTTCCCGCAAGAACTGGACGAGATTTTCGGCGCCGAGCATGATAGCGATATCGAGGGCTGGTTCGAGTTGATCAACGGGCGCGCGATGCGCTCGGGCTTGATCGTCGACGTCAGGACGACCGTTCACCTCGAGGGTTGGATCGTCAGCCCCGGCGTCGTCCCCGACGCCGAGACGACCTCCCGCTTCATCCTGCTGCGGAACATCAACGACGGCAGCACCTACGCGGCACAGGCCTTTCAATACTGGCCGCGCCAGGACGTGGCCGCCGCCCGCCAGCACCTCGAACCCGCCTACACGATAAATTGCGGGTTCGGCTCGCTGTTCTCGCTGTCGAAGGTTCCGCCCGGCATCTATCAGCTCGGTTGCGGGGTCAAGAACAACACCAAGGTGGCCTATGCCTGGTCGGATTACCGGGTTCAGCTGCTGAGCAGCGACCGGCGCCGCGGCGTCGCGCGCGAAAAGAGCCGGCGGCGGCGGACGACCGAACGTCAGGACGCGTGACCGCCGCAAACGCCTCTTACCGGAGTTGGCCTCTCGCATGGAATCTCGCCGTCGCCCGGCGCGGCCATCCCGGCCTCCGCTAGAACTCGCCGGTGTCGCGGCGCCGGCGGCCGATATCGCGCCGCTCGTGGCGGGCGCGGCGGTGGGCTTCGACGAGCGGCCCGGCTGGCCGGGCGGCTTCAGCACGATCGGCGCGATCGACGGATTGATCGGCAGTGCCGTGTTCGGCTGGGCCTACGACCGCAATTTCGGCCGGCGCCGGGTCAAGATCGCCCTCTACGTCAACGGCGAGCTGGCCGCGGAGACGATGGCGAACGGCCTGCGCCGGGAGCTGGTCGGCGCCGGCAGTCACGACGGCTTCAGCGGCTTTGTCTGCTCGATCCCGCCGGAGCGGTTTGTCGCCGGCGCCATGGTCCGCATCCTCGCCGACGGCGTGCAATTGGCCGGCCCTCCGCTGGTGCTGGGTCCCCGGCACATCGACGGCATCTTCGAGCCGATCGATGGCACCACGGCCAGCGGTTGGGTGCGCGAGCGCACCCGCGAGCCGACGCGCGCGGTGCTCGACATGCTGATCGACGGGCGGGTCGACCGGTCGATCGCCGCCGATCGGCTGCGTGACGAGCTGAAGGCGCAGGGCGTCGGCGACGGGCATTTCGGTTTTGCCGAGCCGCTGCCCGCGTCATGCCTCGATGGCGGCGAGCACGAAATCGCGTTCCGCCATCGTGCGTCGGGGGCGCTGGTCGCGCCCGGCCCGCGGAACTTCCGCGCGCTTTACGACGGCGTGCTGGAACGGCTCGATCAGTACGGCGGCGGCGGTTGGGTGGCCTGCCGCGAGACGCCGGGCCGGCCGATCGCTCTCGACGTCGTCGTCAATGGCGAGCCGGTCGCAGTCGTCGCCGACCGGCCGCGGCCCGACGTCCTGGCGGCTCGCGGGATCGAGGCGCGCGGTTTCGAGTTCGGGGTTCCCGAGAGCGTATCCCGCCATCGCGAGCTCAGCGTCGACATCCGCGTCTCCGGCACGGCCCATCCAGCGATGCCGGGCCCGTTCGGCTTTACCCCGGTCTCCCAGCTGATTGAGCGGCTTGAAGAATTCGCCGCCGCCGAGGGAGGGACCGCTTCAGGCGAGGCGCCGGGCGCCGGGCGCCGGCAATCGGCGATCCGCGACACCATCGTCCCGGCCCTCGTCGCGGCGCTGCGGTCGTACGACCGCAACACGGGCCAGCTCCAGGCCGGGCTGAGCCTCGATCTGACGCCATTCCAGGCGCCGGCGGCGCCGGTCGCCGACATCGTCGATGTCGTCATCCCGGTTTACGGCGGGCATGACGAGACAATCGCCTGCATCCGCTCGGTCATCGGTTCGGCGAACACGACAAGGCGCGAGATCGTCGTGGTCGACGATTGTGGCCCCGAGGCAAAGCTGCGGGCCGCGTTGCGGGACTTCGAGCGGGCCGGCGAGATCACGCTGGTGACGAACCCCGCCAATCTCGGCTTTCCGGCCTCGGCGAATGCCGGCATGTCGCTGCATCCCGACCGCGACGTGATCCTGTTGAACGCGGACACGCTGGTGCCGGGCGGCTGGATCGACCGTTTGCGCGGTGCCACCTACCGGCATGGCAATATCGGTTCGGTGACGCCGTTGTCGAACCGGGCGACGATTTGTTCCTATCCCGAGATGAACCGGGACAACGAGCTACCCGGCGACATCGAGTGGGAGGAACTCGACCGGATCGCCGCCGACGCCGACGGCGCGGCGGTGGAGATACCAACCGCGGTCGGGTTCTGCGCCTATCTCAGGCGCGAGATGCTGCGCGAGGTCGGCCTCTTCGACGCCGAGCGCTGGAACCGCGGCTACGGCGAGGAAAATGAGCTTTGCATCCTCGCCGCGGCGCGGGGCTGGAAACATGTGCTGGCGCCCAATCTGTTCGTCGTCCATCACGGCGCGGTGTCGTTCGGCAAAGACGGCCGCAAGGCGGGGCTGGAAACCAATCTCGCCACCCTGAACCGCCTCTACCCTGACTATTTCCCCCGGGTCATGGAGTTCCTGCGCACCGATCCGGCGGCTGCGGCGCGCCGGGCGATCGACTGGGCCCGGCTCAAGCGGTTGAGCAGCCGGTTCATGCTGTTCGTCTCGCACGGCTATGGCGGCGGCACGGCAATCCATGTCGACGACATGGCGCGGCGGCTCGCGGAGGAGGATTGCGAGGTTCTGATCCTCGAAGCCAATGCCGACAATCGCGGCAGCGCGACGATCCGCAACCTGACGCTGGGGACGCGCAGCGTCTATGCGCTGCCGGGCGAGGCCGAGGCGCTCGTCGCCGACTTGCGCGCCTGCGGGATCTGGCACGTTCACTTCCACCAGATCATGGGCGGCGCGGGATGGGCCGAGCTGCCCGCCCGGCTCGGCTGCCCCTATGACGTGACGGTGCACGATTATTCGTTCTTCTGTCCGCGCATCGATCTGATCGACGAAAATCGGCGGTATTGCGGCGAGCCGGAGATCGAGGTGTGCGAGCGCTGCATCGCCCTCAACAAGCCGCATCCTCAGCTCCAGGGCGCCTTTCGCGACCGCGGCGGGCTTCCCGCGTGGCTTGGACTCCACCGCTCTCTCTTGGCCGGCGCGCGCCGGGTCTTCGCGCCGAGCCGCGACGTGGCGGCGCGCATGCAGCGCCATGTCCCGGGGGTCGAGTACCTGGTCCGGGACCACCCCGAGGGGGCGCGCGACGTCGCCATCCGCCGCCCGGCGTCGACCACCACGGCGCGAGTGGCGGTGATCGGCGCGATCGGCCCCAACAAAGGCTACGACCTGCTGCTGGCCTGCGCGCGCGATGCGCTGAAGCAAGGCTTGCCGCTGCAATTCCACATCTTCGGCTTTACCGAGGACGAGACGCCGCTGCAGTCTCTCGCCAATGTGCGCCTCATCGGCGAATATGAGCGCGCCGACCTGCCCCGGCTGGTCGCCGAAAACCCCTGCGACGTCGCGCTGTTCCTCAGCATCTGGCCGGAGACCTACTGCTACGCGCTGTCGGACGCCTATGCGGTGGGCTTGTACCCGATCGCCCTGCGCTTCGGCGCCTTGGAAGAGCGCATCGCCGGCGCCAAGACCGGCACGCTGTTGCCGCTTGCCAGCACGCCGGCGCAGATCAACGCCGCCATCCTCGCCGAGATCGCCCGGGCCGGCCGCTGGCCGGCGTCGGTTAGCATCGGTAAGGACGGCGAGGATATCCTCGCCGACTACTACGGCTTGGAATAGCGGACGGATTCGTCTCTCCGCGCATCCCGAAATCGAAACAGGTCGAAACAGGTCGAAACAGGTCGAAACAGTTTGCCCCCGGACGCCGCGAAATTGAGCATGTAATATCTGCACAACACGTGCGGAGAGCGCGGGATTTCGAGGGTGAGGTGGAGCAGGCGCGGCGTAGTGCCGCTAGCGGCCGTTAATCGTTTCTTAACCAGCTTTATGACTGACGCCGGGCACGCTCTGGTGTATGGGATATTTGTCGAATGTGCCTAAAGTTTGAAGCAAATGTCGGCGGTCGCGAATGGCTTTGTAGCCAGGATCGCGCGGCGCGCGTCGAGGAGCGTTGATGGCGACTATCCCGGGCTCACAGTTTGTCGCGGCGTCGTCGGGTCAGCCGCTAAATATCGCTGGCCCGGAGCAGGGCATGAGTCTGCCGTCTCCGGTTGCCGGCGCCTTCAACCTGGCACTTTTCGGGACGATGACGAACGCCTCCCCGGTACCCCAATCGGGATATCAGGGCGTCGCCGTCCTCAGTCCGAGCGGGCTTGAGCTCGATCTGATCGCCGGGGCCTTCGCGGTCACCGACGACGGGGCCGGCAGCGACACGATCACCGCCGGCAGCGGCAGCGACACGATCAACGTCTCCGCCAGTTTCGACACGATCGACGGCGGCACCGGCCCGACCGAGATCATCGCTGTGGTCGGCGCCTCCGACTTCATCAACCTCGGGACCGGCAGCGATACGGTCGCCGTGAGCGGCAGCGCCGATACCGTGACCGCCGGCGCCGCGGCCGGTAGCAATCAGGGCCTGGTGACTTTCTCCGGCTCTAACATGACCTTCGTCGATGGCGGCGCGCAGTTCGCCGATACGGTTGTCGGCTTCGACCAGGCCGCCGGCGACCGCATCCACCTGACCAATGGCGACACCGTGGCGACATCGACCCAGGTCAATGGCGGCCAGGACACGCTGATCACCCTGAGCGACAATTCGACGATCCTGTTGAAGGGCATCACCCACGTCGACGGCAGCTTCTTCAGCTAAGCCGCCGCGCGAGCAGCCGGCGACAAGCGCGGGACCCCGGTCCCGCGTTTTCTGTTTCGGGACGGATTCAGAGCACGATCCGTTCAAGCACGATCGCCTTATTCATCGTCACCCCCGCGACGGCGGGGGTCCAGGGCGGGCGACGGAACGGTAGCCTGGATTCCCGCCTTCGCGGGAATGACGAAAGCGATCCAACCTGATCGAACGGCGCTCTAGATCAGGGTCAGGGTCTTGCCGCGCATCCGCAGCACGTCGTCGAGCCGGAAATCCGCGGGGAGCGGCTTCGAACCCTTCTGCACCGCGACAAACCAGTCGCGCACGACCATGTTCCAGAACAAATCGGGATGGCTGCCATAGGCCACCAGAAGCTCGAAGATAAGATTGGTCAGCGCCGGCTTCCGCCCGAACGTCGCGCCGCTGCGGTATTGCGGGTCGTCGATATGCGCCCACTGCCAGTCTTCGATGATGTAGAGCCCGCCCTCGCGCAGCCGCGGAAAGATGATCTCGAAACTGGCGCGGCTGAATTCGTATTGATGCGAGGCATCGTCGATCACCAGGTCGATTTTCTGGTCGCCGAATTCGCTGTCCATGATCGCCGTCACCGCCGCGCGGTCGGCCTGCGACACGCCGAAATGCAGCTTCACCTTGGCGCCGAGGTTGCGCGCGAAAATGATCTCCTCGATGGCCGGATTGCGGTAGCCGAGCAGCTGCGCCGGCGCCAGCCCGGCCGTGTCGGCGGGCGGGTCCTTGTTGACGATGTCGAGCGCCACGACGTTGCCGATATCGGTCGCCAGCCCGTAGAACAGCGGGCTGCCGCCCTGCCAGATGCCGAGCTCGAGCATGTTGTCGATACGGTGCGGCGCGAGGAAATCGAGGTACTGCTTCAATAGGCTCGCGTATTTGAGGATGACCACCCGGTCCGGGCTGGTGCGTTCGGCGTAGGATTTCAGATCGCCGTGGAATGCCAGGCCGTCGACGACGAAATCCGTCTCGGAACCCCACTCCACCGGTTTGATCAGCTGCATGGCGGGTCCGATCAGCTTTTGCTGGCGATCAGCATGACGAGGTCGCCGACATTGGTGAGGCGATCCATCTCCTGGGTGCGGAACTTTACGCGGTAATGTTCCTGCACCGCGACGATGATCTCGATCTGCTTGAACGAATCCCAGTCGTCGACGTCCTTTGCGCTGAACTGCGGGGTCAGCACCAGATCGTCGCGCAGGAACACGTCGCGAAAAATTGCGGTCAGCGTGTCGTAGATCTCGGGCTCAGTCATCCGCCCCCTCTTGCCTCACATCGACGAAGCTATCGCGGGGGACGAAACCGGCCAGGTCGAGAGCATAGCGGGCCGTCGTGCCCGGGTCGCCGTCGATCGCGCCGAAGCCGAGCTTGGGGTAGTGGTCCCTGACCATGCCGTTGCGCGCGGTCGGGACGTACTGGCCGACGAGGCGCCGGGCCCCCAATTTTTGCGCCGCCGCGGCGACCAGGTTGAGGGTGGTCGGCTCGACCTGGCGGCCCAGCACGCGGCAGCTCATCAGCCAGGTGTCGATCAGCAGGTCGCGATCGTCGCCAAGCCGGCCGATCACGATGGCGATGATGCCGTTGTCGCCGAAGCGGTCGATGAGGCGAAGCTGCAGGCCGAAGGCGCGGTCGTCCTCCATGACGCCGAGCACGTCGGCCTCGGTATAGCGCCGCGTCGTCAGGTTGAACTGGTTGGTCTTGTTGATCAGCTGCACGGTGCGGGTGAGGCCGGCCCGGTCGAACGGCCGCCACAGGAGGCGCATCTCGAGGCCGCGAAGATAGGAATCGAGGTCGGTCGCCGATGCCTTGAGCCGGTCGCGTTGCCGGTTGCTCTGGTACTGGCCCGAACGGGCGCGATCCTCGTCGGTGATCGACACCGCCTCGAAATAGCCGGCATCGGCAAGGGTCTGGGCGAAGCCCGCCGGATCCTCGGAGATTTCGGGTACCGCGACCATCGGCAGCTCGCGCCGTACAAGGTTGCGCTCGAACGGGTTGTCGTCGACGAAGACCAGCGCGTCGAGGCCGATATTGAGCTCCTCGGCGACCGCCCGCAAATTTGCCGGCTTGTTGTTCCAGTTGGCGACAAAACTGGCGATGTCGCCGCGTTTCAGCACCATCTCGGGATGCCGCTCGAACGGCTCCAGCGCGTTCCGCTCGTCGTTCTTCGAGACGACCGCGAGGATCACGCCGCGCCGCGACAGCTCGCGGGCGTAATCCTGGAAATGCGCGAAGGCTTCGCCGAGCGGGCTGCCCTGGCCGAGCACCAGGCCCTCGACCCCGTCATCGCCGACGACCCCGCCCCACAGCGTGTTGTCGAGGTCGAGCACCAGCGCCTTGTACGATCGTCCAAGGCTCGCCGCGACGAGGCGCATGACGAGGTCGCCGTAAATCGGCGCCGCCGACGGCGTCACTTCCTGCTTGGCGCGGTGCCACAATTCGGGATCGTGCCAGGCGGCGAGGCCGTCGCGCGCCATCCGCTCGTCGAGCGCCAGCACCGCGACCTCCTCGGCATCGGCCATGCGCCGCAGCTCGGCATTGATCCGGGAGATAAAGGCGGAGCGCGAACCGGGAAGGCGATGCTCGTTGCTGCCAAGCAGCGGCGGGTGCAGCGGCAGCGCGAGCTGGTGGATGACGGTGCAGCGGAACGCCGCGCGGGCGAGCCGCCAACAAGCGCGGATGCGCTCGCAGGTGTCGTGGAGCGCGGTCTCGACCTCGGCGGCGCTCGATGCTGCGCCGATGCCCGCGGCGAGATGATAGGCGTCGAGCGCGAGCAGAACCGCATTCGGCTTGAAGCGGTGGAGCTCCGCTTCGGGATCGGACAATTCCTGCCAGTACTGGCCGTAATCGTTCTCGTAGATGTCGACCCGCATCCGCCGCCGCAATCCGGCGACGCGGATCGCCGGATGCAGGTGCGCCATCGTGCTCGACCCCAGCAGCGCCAGGCGGACCGGCTTGTCGGGCAGCGATGCCGGCGGCTCGACCCGGGCGCGGCGCAGCGTCGCGTCGAGCGCGTTGGTCTGCACCACGTCGAGCCGCGAAGCGGCCAGCGCCGCCGCCTCGTCCCAGGCTGCGTCGCCGGCATCGCCGAGACGGCGGAGCCGCTCGCGCCACTGCTCGACCTTGGGCAGCCAATAGAGCTCAATCATCGGCCATGCTCAAAAACCATGCCGCCCGCGATCCCGACCGCTGGTTTTCCCTTATTATACAAGCGCTTTACGAAAGCGTTACTCGGCGATGGCCGGCGGGCGCGCCCGCGGCGGTCTCACGCCGAGCGCTGCCAGTAATAGCATTTCTCGTCGACCTGGCGCAGCGGATCGGCGATGCCCCGCGCGTCGCGGAATTCGTCGACCGCCTTGCGGCAATAGGTCCAGGCATCCTCGCCGTAATCGTCGACGATGACATAACCGCCGACCGACAATCTGTCATAGAGCGCGGTCAGCGCGTCCATCGTCGACCCGTAATAATCGCCGTCGAGGCGCATCACCGACAAGCGCTCGATCGGGGCGCCCGGCAGCGTGTCCTGAAACCACCCCTTGAGAAAGCGCACCCGGGCGTCGAGCAGCCCGTAGGTGGCAAAGTTCGCCTTTACCGCCTCGAGGTCGACCTTGAATTGCCGATAGACGTTGCGCACCAGCGGCTGGTTGTGGAACTTGGCTTCGATCGGGAACCGTACCGGATCGGGTTCGGGCAGGCCCTCGAAGCTGTCGGCTACCCATACCTGACGGTCGCCTACGCCATAGGCCTTGAGGGCGCCGCGCATGAAGATCGTCGCGCCGCCGCGCCAGACGCCGGTCTCGATCAGGTCGCCCGGGATTCCCCGCTCGATCACATCGACCACACAAGCCTCGATATTGTCGAGGCGAGCCCGCGGCAACATGGTGATTGCCGGGCCTTTGATGTAATGCTCGATAAATTCAAGAATAAAACGCGGCGAGTCCTCACGCTTCGGCTCTTTCGCATAGAGAGTGTTGGTCAGCGACTTTTTCAATAAGTCGAGATAGAGCTGAGCCGCGGTCACCGCAATTTCTTTCGAGCAAGAGAGAGTGACTTTATCGACCTGATGGTTACTTGCCAATCACCCTCGGCGTCTCGCGCGGACGGGCTTAAGCGGCGGCTTCGCGCGCGAGGCGGTAGGTGCGCTCGCACAGCTGCCGCCACAGCTCGAAGGGTGGCTGCTCGCCGGCGACAAAATCGACCAGCCGCGCGAAATAGCCTGCGAACAGTCCCTCTTCGAGTTTTTCGACCGTGCCTTCCGGGTGGGCGTCGTCGGCCGGCCGCACATAGAGCAGCGAATTGGCGCCGTAACGCCGCAGCGCGCCGAATAGCTTCATGACATCGGAAGCGCTCACGCGGTCGTCGGTCGCGTAGACGCAGATCTTTTGCGGCTCCTCCAGGTCGGCGACCAGCTTGTCCTTGAGAAACGACAGCCGCCGGCGCTGCTGCCGGCGGAAGGCGTCGCGCTTTCCGCCCGCTTCGCCCTCGTAGACAAAGGTGTGAAAGACCAGACCGTACTTCTTCATGTAGAGAATGGTCTCGCCGCTATACATCTCGAAGCCGGTGTCCTCGACGGTGCCGACGGCCTCAAAACGGTCCTCCAGCGCGGCGATCAGCTGATCGTAGCCGGAGAAGCCGAAGCGCAGCAGCCCAAGCGGCTCGACGCCGAAATGCCGCTGGACCGCGCCGAAATCGCACCGCTCGCCGAGGCTCTCGAAGGCCAGCATCAGTTCGGCGATGGGAACTTCGCCGGTCTCGGCGCCGCCCGCCATTGGCGCGGGCGCGATGTTTGACGGGCCGTCACCCGCCGGTGTCAGCGGCGAGCGGAGACGGTATTCGACCCAGCCGAGTGCTCGCTCGAACCGTTCGGGCTCCTGCAGCTTGCCGCGCGCCACTTCGAGGCGCGCTGCCGCTTCCGGCCAGTCGTTACGGGCGACCGCCGCCCAGACATATTCGACAGACACGTCGGCGCTGTCGGGAAACTCGGCCACCGCCTTTGCCGCTGCCGTCTCGGCGTCGCCGGCGCGGCCCAGCATGCGCAGCGCCTGGATCATCCCGACATGGGCGTCGGCGCGTTCGGGAAAGCGCTCGGCGACCGCCGACCAGCGCCGCAGCGCCTTGTCCCAGTCACTCCCCTCGACGGCGACCCAGGCGTATTCGGCGAGCGCATCGGCATTGCCGGGAAACCGTCGGAGCGCCTCGTCCGCCATCTTCTCGGCGTCGTCGATGCGCCCCGATTGCCACAGCGCGCGGGCCGCCCAGACATAGGCGTCGGGCCGCTGCGGCGCGCGCTCGCGCACCGTCGCCCACCAGTTGAGGGCATCGTCCCAGCGCTGCCGCTTTATCGCGATCCAGGCGTATTGGGCGAGCAGCTCCGGATCGTCCGGATGGCGCTTGGAAGCCGCTTCGGCCATCGCTTCGGCCTCGTCGAGCCGTCCCGCCCGCCACAGCACCTGGATCGGCGAGATATGCCCCTCGGACCGTTCCGGGTAATGCTGGCGCAGCTTCTGCCATAGCCGCAGGGCCTCGTCGGTATCCTGCCGGGCCATCGCCGCCCAGGCTTCGGCCGCTATTTCGTTGGAGCCGGTCAACGGGTGCTCGATGATGCCGTCCACCAAACCATCCTCAAACCTGGCGGCAAAGCCGTATAGCCGGGATCCATCGGCAAGCGCCGCGCCAACCGTACGACCGCCGGCATGCTACCGCCATCGGACTTAAAGCGACATTACCGAGATGGGTTTCGTGGCGGCTTTACGCTAGGCGCCGCGCAAATAAGATGCGGGACAGCCGCCCGGCGACCAAGCTCCGGCAACCCCGTTGGGGATTGAGCTGCCCGCGCCGCAGTGCTTAAAAATCGGCCCGCTACCGGGGCACCGGCCGAAACGCCAAAGGTGTTTGGTTAATTTTAATCAATTAACCATCAAATACGTTGCAACGAAGATTCGCGCGGCGGAATCCTCGCGTCGATGAACGCGAGCCGCATGTCCCAGCTCTATGCCGAGCGCGCCAAGGCCGCGGCCTGTCCGAACTGCCGCACCGTCAACATGCTGGGGATGATGTGCGCCGCCGCGGCCGATGACGGCGGTTTCCTTGCCTTTGTCGGCAAGGGTTATGGCGGCAACTGGCCGGACCCGCGCGAGGGCGCCGAGAGCCCCGGCAACGACGAGCTGCCGCCGGGGAACGTCAAAGGCTGATCCGCCGGCAGCGGCACCGCCTCAATCGCTTTGCGATATTGCCGACATAGGCTGTTCGCGTTCCTGGCTTGCCAAAAGTGCGAGAGGCGTGTTAGGAACAGAATCGTTAATTTTGGTTTACGCCAAGTATTCGGTGTGTCTTCGGGGGAAGAAGGGGACCCGATCATCATGGCAGTACGCCGCGATGACATCTTGGCAAGTGCGTTTGACGGTCGCTCAGGGCCGGGTGATATTGCCGCCGGCCGGGACTCCCCGAATGTAGTTCGGCCGATTTATCGCTGGACCCGTCGGCTCGTCGAAATGCTGCTTGCCGGCCTCGTCATCGCCGCCATCGCGATGGCGGCGATTGCGCTGTGGCACGAGCAGCCGCTGCTTTCCGCCGGCCTGATCGCAACCCTGATGTTCGCCGCCGGCGCGCTGGCGATTTGCTGGCGCCTTGCCGGGGCGAAGGCCCGGGCCGAGGCGGCGAACGCAGCAAAAACCCGGCTGCTGACCGCGCTCGGCGACGATCTGCGCACGCCCTTGCGCGCGATCGCCCGGGCTGGCGCGGCGATCGACCGTGCCGGGCTCGAGCCCGACGAGTGGGAGAAGATCGCGCGGATGCGGCTCGATGCCCGCGCTATGCTGCTGCAGCTCGACGACATCAAGACCTGCCTCGAGATCGAGGCGGGCACGTTCGCGCCCGAGACGCGCTCGTTCGATCTTTACCGGCTCGCCAACGGCGTCGTCGCCTCGCTGCGTCCGCAAGCTGCCGAGCGCGGCATCGTCGTGGCGCTGCGGATCGACCCGCTGCTGCCCTATCAGCTGCGTGGCTGGCCGCACCAGCTGCGTCAGGTTCTGATCGGCCTGCTGGCCCACGCCATCCAACTCTCCGGCAAGGCCAGGCTGCGGCTCGTTCTCGACGCGGTCGACGTCGCGGCCGACCGCGTGCGCCTGCGGGTCGCGGTGGTGCGCGGCACCGCCGAACCGATCGCACTCGAGGACGAGACCGCCGCGTCTGGCGCCGAGCCGGCCAGGGCCTTCGGTCTGGCGATGGTCGAGCGGCTGGCGCGACTGATGGGCGGGCGCCTCGCCGTCGAGCAGGACGGAAATGGCGCGCTGCGCCTCACCGCCGAGTTGCCCTTCGCGATCGACCAGGCGACGCTGGCCCTGCCGCTCGACCTGGCGCATCTGCCGGTGCTGATCGTTACCAAGGACGCGCAGTTCGTCGGCGAGCTGATAGAGCCGCTCGACGGCTGGCGGGCCGATGCGCGATGGATCGGGGCGGGCGATACCGCGTTCGACTACCTCGCCGCGCTCGACGCCGGCGGACGCCGTCCGCTGCTCGTCGTCGACGGCCGCGGCGATGTGCTGCAGGCGCTGAGCTTCGCGCACCGCGCGGTCAGCCTGCCTGCCGGCCCGCCGCCCTATCTGATGTTTGTCGCCGACGAGCCGCGGATGGACAGCGTCATCGGCCTCGCCGACGAGGATTTTGACGGCATCCTGCCTTACCCGTTCACGGTCGGCGCGTTGCGCGGGGTGCTGCATGCGATGCGCGTCGAGCCAGCCGACTGGTTCCTCGCCGATCCGCTGCCCGGCGCCTCGGGCGAGGAGCCGGCGCCCGTCATCCCGGCGTCCGCGCCGGTGCCGCCGCGCCTCGCGCCCGAAGCGGTCGTCACCGCGATCGCCTCGCACCCGCGCTTTGCCGCCGAGACCGCCCCGGTGATCGACGAGCGCGCCGTCGGGGCGCTGTGGTCGCTGGGCGAGGGCAGCGAATTCTTCGACGGGGTGATCGAGGCCCTCCGCACCGACTCGCGCCGGGTCCTCGCCGATCTGGATGCCGCGGCGGCCGCGGCCGACACCAGCCGTTTCGAGGAGGGCGTTCAGGCGCTCAGACGTTGTACCGCGAATTTCGGCGGCGGGCGGTTGCGCGAGCTGTTGCTGTCGCTGCGCGATCTGGCTCCGGCCGAGCTGAAGCGCCAGGGCGCCGCCTATGTCCAGCGCCTCGGTGCCGAGCTGGAAAAACTCGAGGCCTCGCTCGTCGATTACGCAAGGGCCGCCCGGTAGCGGCGATGGCAGCAAGCGCGCGGCGCGTGGGGGTGATCGGCGCCGGCATGGTCGGCGTCTGCGCCGCGAGCTACCTGCAGCGCGACGGTCACAGCGTCTTCATGGTCGATCCCGGGGTGCCGGGCGAGGGCGCCTCGTTCGGCAATGCCGGCGCGTTCAACGCCTCGTCGGTGACGCCGGTGGCGATGCCGGGCATCGTCAAGAACGTGCCGAAATGGCTGCGCGACCCGCTGGGGCCGCTGTCGCTGCGCTGGACCTACCTGCCTGCGGTGCTGCCCTACCTCGTCCGTTTCGTGCGCGCCGGCACCGAGGCCAAGGTGCACGCCCAGGCGCGCGCGCTGCGGCCGCTAGTCGGCGCCACGCTCGCGGCGCTCCAGCCCCTCGTCAAGGACGCCGGCGCCGAGCGCCTAGTGCATCAGCGCGGGCATCTTTACGTCTATCGCTCGGCGGAATCCCTGGCGAAGGACAATCTTGCCTGGGCGCTGCGGCGCGAGAACGGGGTCGAGGTCGACGAGTTCGACGCCGACGAATTGCGCCAGCTCGAGCCGGCGCTATCGCGCGACTACGTCCGCGGGCTGCTGGTGCGCGAGAACGGCCATACCAGCAACCCGTTCGGCCTGGTGAGCGCGCTGGTCGAGTGTTTCCGCCGCAACGGCGGGGTGATCCTCCGCGCCAGCGCGACCGGCTTCCGCATCGACGGCGGCCATCTGACCGCGATCCAGACCGATGCCGGCGAACTGGCCGCCGACGCCGCCGTGGTGACCGCCGGCGCTTGGTCGAAGCCGCTCGCCGCCTCGCTTGGCGACCGGGTGCCGCTCGAGACCGAACGCGGCTACCACCTGATGATCCGCGACCCCGAGGTGATGCCGTCGATCCCGACCGCCGACGGCGACGGCAAGTTCGTCGCGACCCCGATGGATACCGGGCTGCGTTTCGCCGGGACCGTCGAGCTTGCTGGGTTGAACGCCGCGCCCGATTGGCGCCGTGCCCGCATCCTCCTGGAGCAGGGCCGCCGGATGCTGCCCGGCCTTGCCCGCGAGCACCCGGAAGAGCGCATCTCGGTGTGGATGGGGCATCGTCCGTCGATGCCCGACTCGCTGCCGGTGCTGGGGCGTTCGCGCGCGACGCCCGATGTCGTCTACGCCTTCGGTCACGGCCATGTCGGCATGACCGCGGCGCCGATGACCGGCAGGCTCGTCGCCGACCTCGTCGCCGGCCGCCCGCCGGCGATCGACATTTCTCCGTTCGCCGCGGCGAGGTTCTGATGGATAAGCTCGTCGACACGCTCCTCGCGCAGAATATCCTGCACGGGCTCAACCTCTTGACCATCATCGGCTTTGTCGTGATGGGCATCGGCCTCAACCAGAGCCGGCAGGGGCGCTCGCGCGCGCCGATCGCCTTCGCGCTGATGGGCTTGGGCACCGCGGTGGTGTTTCTTGGGATGTATTTCGGACGCCCGGTTTCCTGAGTTGCTTCACTTGGACCGTGGCGGGGCCTATGCTTGGCCTCGCCTAATCTTAGGGAGGTCCGACATGGCCAACGATGTATCGCCGATCAGCGCGACCCGCATGAAGGTCGTCCATTCGAACGCCAGGAAGCCGGTGATGACCAAGGGCCGCCGCGACTTCTTCACCTATCGCGACCTTGGCGTGAAAGATGGCAGCGCCGGCAAGATGCGCGCCCAGGTGACTAAGGCGATCACCGGCCTGACCGCGCCGACCGGCTGGCACTACCACACCTGCGAGAGCCAGTTCGTCTATTGCCTGAAGGGCTGGGTCGAGCTCGAATTCGAGAACGCCCCGATGGCTCGCGTCGAGGCCGGCGACTCGATCTTCATCCCCGGCGGCTGCATCCATAACGAGCTGCGCACGTCCGACGATTTCGAGATTATTGAAGTCTCAACCCCGGGCGAGCTCGGCACCGTGGCGGTCGACGCGCCCAAGCGCTGAGCCTTCGCATGACCGCGGCCCGCGGCAACGAGTATCCGATCCCGGAGACGATGAAGGCCTGGGTGCTCGGCGACCCGGAGGAGCTATCGCTTGTCGATAAGCCCATTCCGGAGCCGGGTCCGGCCGAGGTGCTGGTGCGGATCGACGCGATCGCGGTCTGCGCCACCGATATCGAGGTCATCAAGCACGGCGTCCCGGCGATGATCGACGGCGGCCTGCCATTCAACAAGGGCTTCACCCCGGGCCACGAGTACATGGGCACGGTGGTGAAGCTCGGTCCGACGGTTGACGAGTTCGCCGTCGGCGACCGCGTCGCGGTGGAGATCCATGCCGGGTGCGGCCGCTGCCCGCGCTGCCGCGAGGGCATGTACACCTCCTGCCTCAATTACGGCTACCGCGCCAAGGGCCACCGCGCCAACGGCTTCAGCACCGATGGTGGCTTCGCCGAATACGCGATCAACAACGTCAACACGATGGTCCACATCCCCGACAGCATCACCGATGCCGAGGCGACCTTGATCGTCACCGCGGGCACGGCAATGTACGGGCTCGACGTGATGGGCGGGGTCATCGCCGGCGAGCCGGTCGTGGTGGTCGGGCCGGGGCCGATCGGCCTCATGGGGGTCGGGGTCGCCAAGGCGCTGGGCGCCCAGCCGGTGATCCTCACCGGCACCCGCGACAGCCGCCTGGAGATGGGCAAGAAATTGGGCGCCGACCACGTCGTCAATGTCGGCCGCGAAGACCCGGTCGCGGCGGTGATGCGCATCACCGGCGGCAAGGGGGTCAACTACGTCCTCGAATGCTCGGGCGCGGCCAACGCGCTCAACGAGGCCGGCCGCATGGTCAATCGCGGTGGGCGCATCTGCCTCGCCGCCTTCCCGCACGAGCCGGTGATGGTCGACCTCGCCCATCTGGTGCGTAACAACATCTACGTCTTCGGCATCCGCGGCGAGGGCAGGAGCGCGACCCACCGCGCCGCCGCGCTCATCGCGCAGAAGCGCTTCGACGCGAAGCTGATCCACACCCACACCTTCCCCCTGGCCGACGTGCCGACCGCGATCCGCTACGCGCGCGAGCGTATCGACGGCGCGATCAAGGTCGTGGTGCAGAACCGGGTGGCGTAAGCCCGCCGGCCGCGTCCGCATCCCCTGCCAATCTCAGCTGACGCGAATTGCGCCAATGCCCCCTGAGCGACGTTTATCCTTTGACTGTCTGGAGTGAAGCGAGATGCCGCGAGCAACTTGGAACGGGTTTTTGCGCCTGTCGCTGGTGTCGTGCCCGATCTACCTGACCCCGGCGACGAGCGAGGCGAAGAACATCCGCCTGCACCAGCTCAACCCCGAGACCGGCAACCGGGTGAAGCAGCAGCTTGTCGATTCCGAGACCGACGAGGTGGTCGAGCGCGCCGATGTCGTCAAGGGCTTCGAGTACGAGCGGCACCAATACGTCGTCGTTCCAGACGATGAATTGCAGGCGCTGCGCATCGAATCGTCGCAGACCGTCGACCTCGACCGCTTCGTCAAGCGCGACGAGATCGACCCGCTCTATCTCGACGCGCCGTACTACGTCTATCCCGACGGCAAGATCGCGGTCGAAACCTTCCGCGTGATCGGCGAGGCGATGGCGGAAACCGGCCGCGTCGGCATCGGCCGCATCGTGCTGACGAGCCGCGAGCGGATGGTGCTGGTCGAGCCGCACGGCGGCGGCATGCTGATGCGCACCCTGCGCAGCGCCGACGAGGTGCGGCAGCCGGAATTCGGCGAGGCCGGCGCGGATGCCGATCCCGACATGGTCGCGGTCGCCAAGACGATCATCGAGCGCCGCGCCGGCGCGTTCGATCCCGCGGAGTTCCGTGACCGCTACCAGGACGCGCTGCGCGAGCTGGTCGAGAGCAAGGCCGAGGGCAAGTCCCTCACCCGCAAGCGCCCGGCGGAGGAACCCAAGGTCATCGATTTGATGGAGGCGCTGAAGCGCAGCCTCGCGGAGACCGGCGGCGACAAAAAGCCGGTGCGAAGGGGCAAGGCCGCGCCGGACCGGCGCCAGGCGAGCATGCTGCTGCCGGTCGCCGGCGGCAAGGCGAAGGAAGAGGCGCCGGCGCGCGGCAAGTCGCGGCAAGTGCCGGATAAACCGGCGGCGAAGGAGCGCAAGAAGGCTTCGTGAGCGCCGGCAAGCTCGCCACCTACCGCAGCAAGCGGGACTTCACCAAGACCGCCGAGCCGAGCGACGTCAGCGCGGTCGCGCTCTCGAACCGCCTGCGCTTTGTCGTGCAAAAGCACGCCGCGACGCGGCTGCATTACGATTTCCGCCTCGAGCTCGACGGCGTCTTCAAATCCTGGGCGGTGACCCGCGGCCCTTCGCTCGATCCGCACGATAAGCGCCTCGCGGTCGAGGTCGAGGACCATCCGCTCGCCTACGGCGATTTCGAGGGCACGATCCCCAAGGGCCAATACGGCGGCGGCACCGTCCAGCTTTGGGATCGCGGCTATTGGGAGCCGGAGAACGGCCCGCCGCAAAAGGCGCTCGCCGGGGGCGAACTCAAGTTCCGCCTCGATGGCGAGCGGCTGCACGGCGGTTGGGTGCTGGTGCGGATCAAGAATGACCGCACCCGCGGCAAGCGCACCAACTGGCTACTCATCAAGCACCGTGACGACGCGGCCCATGACGGCGACCATGATGCGCTGCTGGCCGAGGATCGCTCGGTCGCCTCGGGCCGCGCGATGGATGCGATCGCCGCCGGCAAGGGCAGGGGCGCCAAGGCCTTCATGCTCGGCGGAACGGCGAAGGTCGCGCCCGACGCCGTGTGGCATTCGAAAGAAACCGTCACACCGCCGCGCGCGAAATCCCTGCCGAAAGGCTCGCTGCCGGACTTCGTGCCGCCACAGCTCTGCCGGGTCGTCGAGCGGCCGCCTGGAGGTGCTGGCTGGGTCCACGAGATCAAGTTCGACGGCTACCGCATGCAGCTCCGCGTCGAGGGCGGCAAGCCGGTGCTGCGGACGCGCAAGGGGCTCGACTGGACCGCCAGGTTTCCGGAAATCGCGACAGCGGCCGCCGCGCTGCCCGATGCGCTCGTCGACGGCGAGATCGTCGCCCTCGACGACAACGGCGTTCCCGATTTCTCGGCGCTGCAGGCCGCGCTCTCGGAAGGGAAAACCGGCGACCTCGTGTTCTTCGCCTTCGACCTGCTCTTCGCCGGCGGCGCCGACTGGCGCGGCGAAGACCTGTCGGCGCGCAAGGAGCAGCTGAAAAAGCTGTTGCGCCGCGCCGGATCGCGGCTGCGCTATGTCGAGCATTTCGTGGCCGATGGCGGCGCGGTGCTGGACTCGGCCTGCCGCGCCGGGCTCGAAGGCATCGTCTCGAAGCGTCTCGACGCGGCCTATGCGCCGGGCCGCGGCGACGCCTGGACCAAGGCGAAGTGTCGCGCGGGCCAGGAGGTCGTCATCGGCGGGTGGAGCACCACCGAGGGGCGCTTCCGCTCGCTGCTGGCCGGCGTGCATCGCGACGGCCGCCTCGCCTATATCGGCCGGGTCGGCACCGGGTTCGACGCGGCCAAGGTCAAGACGCTGATGCCGCTGCTCGAGGCCGCCGCCAGCGACAAGAGCCCGTTCGCCGGCGCCAATGCGCCCCGCCGCGAACGCGGGGTCTACTGGCTCAAGCCCGAACTGGTCGCCGAGATCGAGTTCGCTGGCTGGACCGGTGACGGGATGGTGCGGCAGGCGTCGTTCAAGGGGTTGCGCATGGATAAGCCGGTGGACGAGGTCGAGACCGAAACCCCGGGGCCCGCATCGCTCCCGGCCGCCAAGCCGGCCGCGGCATCGGCGCAGCGCGGGCGCGCCGTCATCATGGGCGTGGCGATCAGCCGCCCGGAGAAGCCGCTATGGCCCGACGGCGGCGACGGCAAGCCCGTCACCAAGCTCGATCTCGCCGAATACTACGCGGCGATGGCGGATCGGATCCTGCCGTACATCGCCGGCCGCCCGTGCTCGATCATCCGCGCCCCCGACGGGATCGAGGGCGAAACCTGGTTCCAGCGCCATGCCGGCCCCGGCACCTCGAAGCTGCTGAGCACGGTTTCGGTTTCGGGCGACCGCAAGCCCTATCTGCAGATCGACCGCCCCGAGGGCCTGATCGCCGTCGCCCAGGACGCGGCGGTCGAGCTCCATCCGTGGAATTGCACGCCGGGCCGGCCCGACGTGCCGGGCCGGCTGGTGTTCGACCTCGATCCGGCGCCCGACGTCGGCTTCGACAAAGTAGTCGACGCCGCGGTCGAAATCCGCGGCCGGGTCGAGGCGCTCGGTCTCGCCGCGTTCTGCAAGACGACCGGCGGCAAGGGGCTGCACGTCGTCGTGCCGTTGCAGGCGCCGAAGACCGGCGGACCCGATTGGGACGTGGCCAAGGGCTTCGCGCGCGCCGTCTGCGAGCAGATGGAACGCGACAGCCCCGGCCGCTACCTGATCAACATGGCGAAGAACAAGCGCGGCGGCCGCATCTTCCTCGATTACCTGCGAAACGACCGGCTGTCGACCGCGGTGGCGGTCCTGTCGCCGCGCGCCCGGCCCGGAGCGACGGTGTCGATGCCGCTCGCCTGGGCGCAGGTCCGGCACGGTCTCGATCCGAAGCGGTTCACGTTGCGCACGGCGCCCGGCCTCTTCGGCAAGACCGAGCCGTGGCCGGGTTATGACGCTGCCGCGCGCCGGCTGGCGCCGGCGATCAAGCGGCTTGGGCGGTCGTAACCCCGTTGGCGATCGCTTCGTACAACGCCTCGTAGCGGGCGATGACGGCCTCGAGTTCGTAGTTTTCGACGATCCGGGTGCGCGCCGCGGCGCCGAGTTCGCGCCGCCCCTCGGCGCCGAGCGCGATCAGCCGCTCCCACCCGGCGGCGAGCGCTTCGGGGTCGCGCGGCGGCACGACCGCGCCGGTCGGGCCGACGATCTCGCGCGACTCGCCGATGTCGGTCGCGACGCAGGGGACGCCGCACGCCATCGCCTCGCCCAGCACCATCGGAAACGACTCGCCAAAGGCCGACGACAGGGTGACCGCGTCGAAGGCGGGATAGATCGCCGTCAAATCCTGCCGCTCGCCGAGCAGGCGCACCCGCGCACCCACCCCGGCTGCGGCGATCGCTTCGGTGAGGGGACGGTTGTCCGGCTCGATCCCATGGCCGGCCAGGATGAAGACGGCTTCGGGCCGAACCGCCGCCAGCCGCGCCGCGGCGGCCAGAAAATTCGCGTGGTCCTTCATCGGGTGGTAGCGCGCCGGCAGCAGGATCGCGACCTCGCGGTCGGCGAGGCCGAGCTCGGCGCGCACGCGCGCGCGGACACCGGCGTCCGGGTGCAACCCCGCGGTGTCGAAGCCGTTGGGAATGACCTGCCAGCGCTCTGCCCGATACCCGAGGGCGCGGTGAAACTGCTCGCCGGCCTGGGAAACCGCGACGATCGCGTCCGGCAGCGGCGACGCCCAGCACAACAGCCGCCGCACCGCCCGGCTGCCCACCGACTCGGTGCAGCGCAGGTTCCACACGATATGCGGGACCCGGGCAAGGGGCCGGGCGATCAGGCCGAGAAGGTCGGCGTGGTAGAGCCAGGTCTGCAGGATCGCCGGCCGGCACTCGCGCAGGATCTGCGCCAGGCGGGTTATCACCCGCGGGTCGCCGATCCCGCGGCGCATGTCGAGCGTGTGCACCGCAATGCCGCTCGCGGCGATCGCCGGCCCCATCGTGCCGGCTCCGGTCATGCTGATGACGACGGAACGAAAGCGCGCGGGGTCGCTGCGGGTGACGAGCTGCGTCAGCATGCGCTCGGCCCCGCCGGTCTCGAGGCCGGTGATCAAATGCGCGACGGTGATCATTCGACAGTTCTAGCACGCACCCGGCGGCAAGGGGTCGCACGGACCGGCGGTGCGCTGGGTGAGTGGCGTCCCCTAGGGGATTCGAACCCCTGTTACCGCCGTGAGAGGGCGGTGTCCTAGGCCTCTAGACGAAGGGGACGCGAAGGCCCGCGTTAGATAGCCGCTGAGGCCGCTTCGATCAAGCGGCGGCCAAAGGGCGGGCGGCTCAATCGCGAAAATTGAGGTATTGCAGCGGCTGCTCGATCTTGACGCCGCGCAGCACCGCGATCGCCGCCTGGAGGTCGTCGCGCTTTTTGGCGGTAACCCTGAGTTCGGTGCCCTGGATCGCCACCTGCACCTTCAGCTTGCTGTCCTTGATCGTGCGCACCAGCTTGCGGGCGAGCTCGGTATCGACCCCCTGGCGCAGCACGACCGACTGGCGCAGCAGATTGCCGCTCGCCTTTTCCGGCGGTTTGAAGTCGAGCGCGGCGGGGTCGACCTTGCGCCGGGTCAAATGCACTTTCAGCAGCTCGTGCATCTGCCGCAATTTCAAATCGTCGTCGGCGACCAGGCTCAGCGCGCCCTCCTCGCGCTTCAGCATGCATTTGCTGCCCTTGAAGTCGAAGCGCGTCGCGATCTCGCGGTCGATCCCGGCGAGCGCGTTGTCGACTTCGGCGAGGTCGAGGCGGGAGACGACGTCAAAACTCGGCATGTGAAAGCCTGCGCTGCTGTGCTGGTCCTGCGATATAATACGGGTGCGGCGAGATTTACAGGCGGGCGGCAAAACTGCGGGCTGTGTCGAGGAGCGCCCCCGCCGCGCCCACCGGCGCCTTCCAGCTCAGCAGGGCGCGCGTCGGCGAATCGTCGACCTGAAGCGACAGCGTCAGCGGCGACAGCCTCGTCCCCATCCCGGGCAGCGCGCGCAGCGCCGCCAACAGCGCGCCGGGCACCGGAAACAAGCGCGCCTTCTTTCCCAGGCCCATGGCGAGCGCCTGGATCAATTGCGGGGTCGACAAGTCGAAGCCGTCGCGGGCAAGCAGGATTTGCCCGGCCGCCGCGCGATGCGTCGCGGCGAGCGCGATCAGATCGACCAAATTGTCGCGGGCGATGAGGCTGCGGCGGTTGTCGACCGCGGCGAACGGCAACGGCAATCCGCTCCCGGCGAGCCGGATCAGCGCCGCGAAATTCGCCCGCACCCCCGGCCCGTAGACCAGCGGCGGGCGGATGATGACGAGCTCGATCCCCGCGACCCCGGCCGCCGCCCGTTCGCTCGCCAGCTTGGTGCGGGCATAGGCGTCTTGCGGGCGCGGCTCGTGGTCGGCGCGAAACGGCCGGCCCGGCGGCGTCGCCTCGCCCATCGCCTTCACCGAGCTCAGCAGCACCAGCCGCTTGACCCCGCTCGCCGCGGCGGCGCGGGCTAGCGCGGCGGCGGCCTCGGGTTCCGCGGCGAGCGCGGCCGGGTCGCGCCCGGCATGGGCGCGCTGGGCGAGATGGATGACGATGTCGATCCCGCGCAGCGCGGCGGACCATCCGGTCGCCGGGCCGATGTCGCCGAGGATCGCCGTCTCGACCCCGTGCGGCATCGCCGCCTCGCGGCGCAGCCCGGCGACGACCCGGTGGCCCTCGGCGGCAAGCGCCGGGCACAGCGCCCGGCCGATAAAACCCGCCGCGCCGGTGACCAGGATGCGTGCCAAATCGTTATTCCCGCCCGGTCTAATTCGCTCGCCGATCGCGCGGTGTTGCATTAAGGGGACGCTATTGCAACCCGACCCTGTGGGCATTCGCCGCGTGGCCGCGCCAAAGCTGCTCTTTCTCGTCACCGAGGACTGGTATTTCTGTTCGCATCGCCTGCCGGTGGCGCGCGCGGCGCGCGATGCCGGCTTCGCGGTCGCCGTCGCGACTCGGGTGCGCGAGCACGGGGAGGCGATCCGGGCCGAGGGATTTGTCCTCCACCCGCTCGGCTGGCGGCGCCGCGGCGGCGGGTGGCTCGGCCATCTCCGCGCGCTGCGCGAGATCGTCCGGCTCTATCGCGCCGAAAAGCCCGACATCCTCTACCACGTCGCGCTGAAGCCGGTGCTGTTCGGCGGGTTGGCCGCGCGCTTCGCCTTTCCGCCGCGCGCGACGCCGGCGATCCTCTCGGCGGTGATGGGGCTCGGCGCCAGCGCGGCGTCGCCGCTTCGCCGGCGCGCTCTCGGCTGGGCCCTGCGCATCGCCGCCGCGGGCGGCGCCGTCATCGTGCAGAACCCCGAGGACCGCGCCGCGCTCGCCGGTTATGGGCTCGATCCGGCGCGGATCGCCCTCATCCGCGGCTCCGGGGTCGACACCGCGCATTTCGCCGCGCTGCCCGAACCCGATCACCCGCCGGTCGCGGTCGCGCTGGTCGGGCGCATGCTGCGCAGCAAGGGGGTGCTCGACACCGCCGCGGCGGTCGGCCGGCTGCGGGCGCAGGGCGTCGCGGTCGATCTGCTGCTCGCCGGCGCGCCCGATCCGGACAGCAGCGACTCGCTGAGCCCCGCGGAACTCGATGAATTGGCGCGCGAGCCGGGAATCGCGTGGCTCGGCCACGTCGCCGACGTGCGCGAGGTCTGGGCGCGTGCGGCGATCGCCATCCTGCCGTCGAGCTATGGCGAGGGGGTGCCGAAATCGCTGCTCGAGGCCGCCTCTTGCGCCCGCCCGGTCGTCGCCAGCGACATGCCGGGCTGCCGCGAAATCGTCGTTCCCGGCGAGACCGGGCTCCTCGTTCCGCCGCACGATGTGGCGGCGCTGGCCGCGGCGATCGCGAAACTGGCGGGCGACGCCGCCTTGCGCCGGCGCATGGGCGAGGCCGGCCGCGCCCGCGTCATCGCGGAGTTCGCCGACGCCCTCATCGCCGATACGACCTTGGCGTTGTGCGAGGCGGAGCTGGAGCGGCGGCGGTGATCCGGCTGTGGCTGTTCGTCGCCGGCTTCGGCGGCATGGCGTCCGTCATTGCCGGCGCGGCGGCGGCGCATCTCGGCGCGGATGCGGCGACCGCGACCCTGCTCACCAACGGCGCGATCTACGGGATGATCCACGCGACGGCGCTGATCGCGGTCATCGCCCTGGCCCAAGGCCGCGAGCCGCGCCGCGGCGCGGCCTTTGTCGCGGGCAATTGTTTTGCGCTGGGCATCGTGCTGTTCAGCCTGGCGCAGTTCGCCCACGCGCTGACCGGCGCGAAGGCGTTCGCCTACGCGGTGCCGTTCGGCGGCGCCGCCCTCATCCTCGGCTGGGCGGCGCTGGCGATTCTTGCCTTGCGCCGCCGTTGAACATGCGACACTGAGGCACGATCCGACGCGAGCCGCCGATGACGACGCTGCTTTACACGCATCCCTCGTGCCTCGAGCACGACCCGGGCCAGTACCACCCGGAGACGCCGGCTCGGCTGAAGGCGGTCTTGGATGCGCTGTCGGCTCCCGAATTTGACCGGCTCGAACGGCGCGAGGCGCCGCAGGCGGCGCTCGACGACCTTACCCGCGTTCATCCGCAACGCTTTGTCGAGCGGCTGCTCGCCGCGGTGCCGCAAGCCGGGCATATCGGGATCGACGCCGACACGGTGATGTCGCCGGCTTCGGGCAAGGCGGCGCTGCATGCCGCCGGGGCGGTCGCGGCGGCGGTCGACGCGGTCGTCGCCGGCGACGCCGCCAACGCCTTCTGCGCGGTGCGCCCGCCCGGCCATCACGCCGAGCCCGGCCGGGCGATGGGGTTCTGTCTCTTCAACAATATCGCGGTCGGCGCCCTGCGGGCACGCCAGGTGCATGGCCTCGCCCGCGTCGCGGTCGTCGATTTCGACGTCCATCACGGCAACGGCACCCAGGCCTGCTTCTGGGACGATGGCACCCTTTTCTACGGTTCGACCCATCAGTCGCCGCTCTATCCCGGCACCGGCGCTGCCGGCGAGACCGGGGCGGCCGAGAACATCGTCAACGTGCCGCTGCCGCCGATGTCCGGCTCGGCGCATTTCCGCAACGGCATGCTGCGCGTGCTGCTGCCCGCGCTCGACCGGTTCGGGCCGGAAATGGTGTTGATCTCGGCCGGTTTCGATGCGCACAAGAGCGACCCGCTCGCCCAGCTGATGCTCGACGAGGCCGATTACACCTGGGCCACCGAGCAGCTTCTCGATACCGCCCGCCGACATGCGCGCGGCCGGGTGGTCTCGACCCTCGAGGGCGGCTATGATCTCGCCGCGCTCGCGGCGAGCGCCGCCGCGCATGTCCGCGCGTTGATGTCGGCCTGAACCAAATCCCGAGCGAAAATGTTTGGCATCCGATGAGCGAGCCCGCCCTGCCTGCCGATATTGCCGCGATGAGCTTCGAGGACGCGCTCGCCGAGCTCGAAGGCATCGTGCGCCGGCTCGAGGGCGGCCAGGTGAAGCTCGACGACGCGATCCTCGCCTATGAGCGCGGAGCGCAGCTGAAGCGGCATTGCGAGAAGAAGCTGAACGAGGCGCAGCAGCGGGTCGACCGCATCGTCATCGGATCGGACGGAGCGGTGACGGTCGAGCCGGCAAAGCTGGACTGAGGGGGCGGAACGCGATTTGACCGAGAGCTTGTGGCTGGATTCCGCCTCCGTCGATGAGGCGGCGGCAGTGACGGTGACGCTGACCGATTCGATCATCGACCGGCTGCTCAAGGCGCCGCCCGGCCTGGAAGCGCGCGTCTACGAGGCGATGCGCTATTCGGCGCTGGCGCCGGGCAAGCGCCTGCGCCCGTTGCTGGTGCTGGCGGGTGCGCAGCTCTTCGGGGTGGCGCAAACGAGCGCGCTGCAGGTCGCGGCGGCGATCGAAATGGTCCACGCCTACTCGCTGATCCACGACGATTTGCCGGCGATGGACAACAGCGATTTGCGCCGCGGCCGGCCGACCTGTCACAAGGCGTTCGACGATGCGACAGCGGTCCTCGCCGGCGATGGGCTGCTGACGATGGCGTTCGAGGTGCTCGCGCAACCCGACACGCATGGCGATCCGGCGGTGCGCTGCGAACTGGTGTCCGCCTTGGCGATGGCCGCCGGCGCCGCCGGCATGGTCGGCGGCCAGATGATCGATCTCATCGCCGAGACTCGTGCCCTCGACATCGGCGCGATCACCCGGCTGCAGCGGATGAAGACCGGCGCGCTCATCGCGTTTTCCTGCGAGGCCGGGGCGATTCTCGCCAAGACGCCGCATGAGCTGCGAACCGCGCTGCGCGGCTATGCCCACGATCTCGGCCTGGCCTTCCAGATCGCCGACGACCTCCTCGACGTCGAGGGTTCGGCGGAGGAGACCGGAAAGCCGGTCGGCGCCGACGCGGCAGCCGGAAAAGCGACGTTTGTCTCGATCCTGGGGGTTGAGCGGGCGCGCGCTCAGGCGCGGGTTTTGGTCGACCAGGCGGTCGCCCATCTTGATTTGTTCGAACAAAGAGCGGAACTTTTACGACAGGTGGCGCGATTCGTTATCGACCGCCGGACGTGAGGAGCGTGCAGCGTGGATCAAAAGCAGGGTACTCATATTTCCAACCGGACGCCGCTCTTGGACAAGATCGACGTCCCGGCCGATCTGCGAAAGCTACCCGAATCCGACCTGCGCCAACTCGCCGATGAGTTGCGCTCCGAACTGATCGACGCGGTCTCGATCACCGGCGGGCATTTCGGCGCCGGGCTCGGCGTCGTCGAGCTGACCGTGGCCCTCCATTATGTCTTCAACACGCCGCGCGACCGGCTGATCTGGGATGTCGGCCATCAGGCCTATCCGCATAAGATCCTCACCGGGCGCCGCGACCGCATCCGCACGATCCGCCAGGGCGGCGGCCTCTCCGGCTTCACCAAGCGCTCGGAGAGCGAATACGACCCGTTCGGCGCCGCGCACAGCTCGACCTCGATCTCCTCCGGGCTCGGCATGGCGGTGGCGCGCGACTTCAAGGGCGAGCAGCGCGACGTGATCGCGGTCATCGGCGACGGCGCGATGAGCGCCGGCATGGCCTATGAGGCGATGAACAATGCCGGCTCGATGGATTCGCGCCTCGTCGTCATCCTCAACGACAACGACATGTCGATCGCCCCGCCGGTCGGCGCGCTGAGCTTCTATCTGTCGCGGCTGCTGTCGTCGAAATCGTTCCGCTCGCTGCGCCACCTTGCGGGCGAGGTCGGGCGCTTCCTGCCGAAGCGGCTCGAAACCGCCGCGCGCCGCGCCGAGGAATTGGCGCGCAGTTTTGTCACCGGCGGTACGCTGTTCGAGGAGATGGGCTTCTATTACGTCGGCCCGATCGACGGTCACAACATCGACCATCTGGTGCCGGTGCTGAAGAACGTCCGCGACAGCAAGGAGAGCGGACCGGTCCTCATCCATGTCGTCACCGAGAAGGGCCACGGCTATCTCTCGGCCGAGCAGTCGGACGACAAATGGCACAGCGTCGCCAAGTTCGACGTCATCACCGGGACCCAGGCCAAGTCGTCGTCGAAGGCGCCGTCCTATACCAGCGTCTTCGCCAAGTCGCTGATCAAGGAGGCCGAGGCCGACGACAAGATCGTCGCCATCACCGCGGCGATGCCGTCGGGCACCGGGCTCAACCTGTTCGGCGACAAATTTCCCAAGCGCACCTTCGATGTCGGCATCGCCGAGCAGCACGCGGTGACCTTCGCCGCCGGTCTCGCCACCGAGGGGATGAAGCCGTTCGCCGCGATCTATTCGACCTTCCTGCAGCGCGGCTATGACCAGGTCGTCCACGATGTCGCGATCCAGAAGCTGCCGGTGCGCTTCGCGATCGATCGCGCCGGGCTCGTCGGCAATGACGGCCAGACCCATGCCGGCTCGTTCGATATCGGCTATCTCGGCGCCCTGCCGGGCTTTGTGCTGATGGCGGCGGCCGACGAGGCCGAGCTGGTCCACATGGTCTCGACCGCGGTGGCGATCGACGACGCCCCGTCGGCGCTGCGCTTCCCGCGCGGCGACGGGGTCGGCGTCGAGATGCCGGAAAAAGGCATGCCGCTCGAGATCGGCCGCGGTCGCGTCGTCAAGGAAGGCACCACCATCGCGCTGCTGAGCTACGGCGCGCGCTTGCAGGAATGTCTGAAGGCGGCGCAGGAGCTCGGCACTTACGGCTTGTCGACGACGGTCGCCGATGCGCGCTTCGCCAAGCCGCTCGACACCGACCTCATCAACCGCCTCGTGCGCGCGCACGAGGTCGTCATCACCATCGAGGAAGGCGCGATCGGCGGGTTCGGCAGCTTCGTGCTGCACTATCTGGCGCAAAGCGGTCAGCTCGATCAGGGGCTGAAAATCCGCATGATGTGCCTGCCCGACGTGTTCATCGAGCACGACTCGCAAGGCGCGCAATACGATTTCGCGGAGCTCAACGCCAAGCACATCGTCGCGACCGCGCTAGCCGCGCTTGGCCGCGACGTCGTCGAAGCGCCGGCTCGCGCCTGATCCAGAGTCCGGCCTGATAAAGCGCCGCGCCGACCAGCTTCTCGTCGATCGCGGTCTCGCCGAAAGCCGCCAGCGCGCTCAGGCGCTGATCCTCGCCGGTCTCGTCTATGCCGGCGAGCGGCGCATCGACAAGGCCGGCGAGGCGCTCGGCGAAGATACCAAGATTGACCTTCGCGGCCGCGATCACCCTTGGGTGTCGCGCGGCGGGATAAAGCTCGCCCACGCGCTCGATAAGTTCGCTATTGACGTGACCGGTCTCGTCGCGCTCGACATCGGCGCTTCGACCGGTGGGTTCACCGACGTGTTGCTGACCCGGGGCGCCGTCAAGGTGCATGCGGTCGATGTCGGGCGCGGCCAGCTCGCGTGGAAGCTGCGGCAGGATCCGCGCGTCGCGGTCCACGAAGGGGTCAACGCCCGGCATCTGAAGGCCGCGGACATCTCCGGCCCGATCGATATCGTCACCTGCGACGCGAGCTTTATCGGGCTGGCCACGGTATTGCCGGCGGCGCTGGCGCTTGCCAAGGCGGATGCGATGCTGGTGGCGCTGATCAAGCCGCAATTCGAGGCCGGGCCGCGGGCCGTCGGCAAGGGCGGGGTGGTGCGCGACCCGGCCATCCATCGCGCGGTCTGCGACAAGGTCGCCGCCTGGCTCGCGGCTCAGCCGGGCTGGTCGGTCGTCGGCATCGAGCCCAGCCCGATCGAGGGCCCGGCCGGCAACCGCGAGTTCCTGCTATACGGCCGCCGCGGCTAGAACGGCGCGGTCACGTACTGGTGCAGCAGATAGAGCAGCCCCACTATCACGGCGCCGGTGAAGATGACCAATCGCATCGCGCGGGTCTCCTGGCCTTCCCCGACGTTCGGCCGATTTCCTCAATAAAACCTTAAGGCGCGGAAGCTCGCCTTTGTGCGCGTCGCGGCCTAGTTTGGCGTCGCCGACAGCGAGGGGCGTTACGACGATGGCGTTATCGACCGGGTCGTTCCCGGGTTTCCGGCCGGCCGCGTTCGGCTTCTTTCGCGGCCTCGCCAGGCATAACGACCCGAACTGGTTCAAGCCGCGCAAATCGGTCTACGACACCGAGGTGCTGGCGCCGTTTCGCGCGCTGGTCCTGGTGTTGAGCGAAAAGCTCGAAGCGGCCGGCATTCCGCTTGTCGGCGACCCGGCGCGCGGCATCTTCCGGATCTACCGTGACGTCCGTTTCTCGGCCGACAAGCGCCTTTACAAGACCCATCAGGGCGCGGTGCTGACCCGCTCCGGCGGAAAGGGCGATCCCGGCCTCCTTTACGTCCATGTCGAGCCTGGCGAGTCGATGGCGGGGGTCGGGTTCTGGCATCCCGAACCCGAGCTTCTCGCCCAGCTGCGCCGCGCCATCGTCGGCGATCCCGGTGGTTTTCTCGAGATGATCGCGGCGCTCGACCAGCGCGCGGCTACAAGGTGACGACCGACACGAGGCTCGCCCGCCTGCCGCGCGGCTTCGAGGCGGCCAAGGGTACGCCGGTCGCCGATTATGTCTGCTGGAAGACCTATATCGTCGACGTCGCGCTCAGCGACGCCGAGATGCAGTCACCCGCCCTTGTCGACCGCATCGTCGAGATCGCGGTGGCGACGCGGCCGCTGCTGGACTGGGGCTGGGCGGCGGAGGCGGACGACATCCCGCCGCCGCTCGCCCTCAAAATGCCGATCCGGCCTCTGCCGAAGCCGGATTTCTGACCTACGCCGCGTGGCCCTTCGGGGCCTGCTCGGACTTGTCGAAGTCGAATTCGACCTTGCCGCCATGCGGGTCGTCGAAGAACAGCTGCCACAGCCCGCCGCGCACGCTCTCGGCCGGCAGGCGCCGCAGCTCCCACTTGACCTTGGCCTTGTCGAGCTTGGCGACGGTGCCGGGCAGGTCGGTCGCGGTGAACGCCATGTGGTCGATGACCCCGGCGCGGTGCTCGTTGAGCTCCTTGCGGTGGATCACGTGCAGGATCGGCTGGTCGCCGACCCAGAGCCAATAGCCCGGAAACTGGAAGTTCGGCCGCTGTCCGACCTCGAAGCCCAGGAGATCGCAATAGAATTTCTTGGTCACCTCAAGGTCGTCGCTCAGCACGGTGAAATGGTTCATGCCTTGAACGCTCATTCGCTCGTCTCCTCTCGAAAACCCCTGCATCCGCGCCGCGCGGACATGCGGTATCCTAGCACCTAATTGGCCGCAGCGCCGCAACAGGTCAACCGCTGGGGCGCGGCTTGGTCAATCGCTTCTTAAGCTTTTTCGCCGACCCTGGGCCCGGAAAATTGTCTGCGGGACGCTTGCCGCCGGCTGTCATCGGCACCGGCGCGGGCGCCTGCATCGTCGTCTTCGGATCGGGGGTTTCTTGCGGTTTCTCGCCGTCACGCCGCGTCGCGCCGGGCACAGCCTCAAGCTGCGCCTCTACGCGATCGTCGGCTTTCTCGGGTTCCTCCCGGTCCTCGGCGGGGGTGGCGCTGTTTGCGATCGTCAATTCGACGCGGGACAACGCGGCGCTCAATCGCGCGACCAGCGGCACGATCCATCTCGAGCGCATCAACGGGCTCGTCTACGCCGCCGTGATGGAGTCGCGCGGCATCTACATGTCGTCCGATTGGGCCGTGGCCGAGCCGTTCGCCACCAACCTGATGAAGGATCTGTCCGCGCTCAAGGAGGTCGCGCAGATCTGGCACAACGAAGCGATCGCCTCGCAGCAGTCCAATGTCGACGAGTTGGCGCGGCGCATCGACGAGTTCGTCCGCTTCCGCGCCGAACTGGTGCGGCTCGGCAAGGAGGAGAGCACGGCTGCGGCGCGCGCCTTCGGCGACAACGATGCCAACCGCAAGGTGCGCAGCGTGCTCAACGAAAGCCTGTCGATGATCGCGCATGCCTACGAGGAGGAGATTTCCGAGGATCGCGACAGGGTCGAAGCCGACGGCCGCTTCTTCGTCACCGCCTTGACGGCGCTGGCCGGGGTCGCCTTCGCCGCGCTGTGCGGCGGTTGCTGCTGATCAAGAGCGGCTTGTTGACGCCGCTGCTGCGGGTCAGGAACGCGATGCTGCGGCTCGCCCGCGGCGATCTTGAGGACGACGACGGCTCGCACTCCCGCGCGGCCGAGATCGCCGAGATGGAGCAGGCCATCGCGGTGTTCCGCAGCGGCATGATCGAGCGCACCCAGCTCAATCGCGAGACGCGGCTGCTGTCCGAGCTCAACGAGTGGCTGCAATCGTGCAACTCGCTCGGCGAGCTTTACGACATGGTCGCGGAGTTTCTGTCGCGCCTGCTGCCCGGCTGTGCCGGCAGCCTCTACATCTACGCCAATTCGCGCGACGTGCTCGAAGGCAGCAAGGCGTGGAACGGCGCCACGGTCCAGCCGGCAATGCATCCCGAGGATTGCTGGGGCCTGCGCCGCGGCCATGTCTACAGTTTCGGCGAGCGCGAGATCGATTTCCCGTGCGGCCATATCGGCACGGCGCAGGTCGAGCAATATTGCTGTATCCCCGTCCTCGCGCATGGCGAGACGATCGGCCTGCTCCATCTCGAATTTCACGCCGAACACCAGACCCAAGGACGGCTCGTCGCAGCCGACCGACATCCCCGAGCAGCCCGTCTGGGCCTGGTCTGCGCCGAACAGATCAGCCTCGCCATCGCCAACGTCAAATTGCGCGACCAGCTGCGCGACCAGTCGATCCGCGATCCGGTGACCGGGCTGTTCAACCGCCGCTATATGCTTGAGACCTGCCGCCGCGAGTTCTCGCGCGCCGCCCGCGGCAACCAGCCCGTCAGCATCCTTTCGATCGACGTCGATAACTTCAAGAAATTCAACGACAACCACGGCCACGATGCCGGCGACACGGTGTTGCGCGCGGTCGCCAACTGCATGGAAACGACATTCCGCAACGAGGATGTCCCTTGCCGTTTCGGCGGCGAGGAATTCGTCGTTCTGCTCCCCGGCGCTTCGATCGAGATCGCCACGCGCCGGGCCGAGGAGCTGCGCGCTAGGATCGAGTCGCTTACGGTCCGCTACCTCGAGGCCAACCTGCCGCGCATCACGATTTCGATCGGAGTCGCCGCCTTCCCCGAGGCCGGGGACAATCCGCAGCTCGTGCTCAAGGTCGCCGACGACGCGCTCTATAGGGCGAAAGAAGGCGGCCGCAACCGGGTCGAGGTCGCGAGCGGCCAATCCCGCGCCGACCGCAAGGCCGTGCCCGCCGCTGCGGGCGACGGGCGGCGTCCTGCCGTCGAGGTCGTCGCCGCGGATTAACCGGCGTCGAAACCCGCCGCGGGTTCTTTCCTCGCCGGGCGCCCGGCTCTAGCGTGTATGGATAGGCGGCGGGCCGGGAAACGGCGCGCCATCGCCGTCGCCCGGAGGAAGCAGCGGGAGAAGCACATGAAGCGACAAGGCCGGATGGCGGCGAGCGCCGCCGCGCTGCTGCTCGCTTTGGGCGGCGCCGCGCACGCGCAGAAACCGGGCGGCATCCTCAGGATCTACCATCGCGACAGCCCGGCCAGCATGTCGATCCACGAGGAAGGCACGATCGGCGTCATCCTGCCGATGATGGGGGTGTTCAACAACCTCGTCGTCTACGACCAGAACGTGCCGCAAAACAGTCTCAAATCGATCGTCCCCGATTTGGCGACGAGCTGGGCGTGGAACGCCGACAACACCGCGCTGACCTTCAAATTGCGCGAGGGCGTCAAATGGCACGACGGCAAGCCGTTCACCGCCGCCGACGTCAAATGCACCTTCGACCTCTTGATCAACCAGGGACCGGAAAAGCTGCGGCTCAACTACCGCGAGAGCTGGTGGGTCAACGTCGACAGCACCACGACCAGCGGCGATTTCGAGGCGACCATCCACCTGAAGCAGCCGCAGCCGGCGGTGCTGGCGATGCTCGCCTCGGGGTACACGCCGATCTATCCCTGCCACGTCCCGCCGGCGCAGATGCGCCAGCACCCGATCGGCACCGGCCCCTTCAAGTTCGTCGAATACAAGCCGAACCAGGACATCAAGCTCGCCCGCAACCCGGATTATTGGAAGCCGGGCCGGCCCTATCTCGACGGGGTCGTGTACACGATCATCCCCAACCGTTCGACCGCCATCCTCGCCTTCATCGCCGGGCAGTTCGACATGACCTTCCCCTATGAGGTCACTTTTCCGCTGCTGAAGGACATCAAGGCGCAGGCGCCGCAGGCGGTTTGCCAATCGGGCCCGGCGACCGAGTCGGTCGGCATCCTGATGAACCGGACCAAGCCGCCCTTCGACAACGCCGACGTGCGCGAGGCGGTGGCGCTGACCCTCGACCGCAAATCGTTCATCGACATTTTGGGCCAGGGCGAGGGCGATATCGGCGGCGCGCTGCTGCCGCCGCCCGAGGGCGTGTGGGGCATGCCCCTGGAGCGGGCGATGACGCTCCCCGGCTATGGCGGCGACATCCAGCAGAACCGCGACAAGGCGCGCGAGCTGATGAAAAAGGCCGGGTACGGCCCGGACAAGCATCTCACGGTCAAGCTGTCGACCCGCAACCTCGCGGTTTACCGCGATCCCGGCGCGATCCTGCTCGATCAGTTGAAGGAAATCTGGATCGACGGCGAGCTCGAGCTGATCGAGACCGCCAACTGGGTGCCCAAGCTGATCCGCAAGGATTTCATCATGGGTCTCAACGTGCTCGGCAACGCGGTCGACGATCCCGACGTCACCTTCTACCAGAACTATGTCAGCCCCTCGAAACGCAACTACGCGGGGTACAACAGCCCCGAATTCGACAGACTGGTCGACCGGCAATCGCGCGAGCTCGACCCGGCGAAGCGCAAGCAGTTGGCGCAGGACGCCGACTACAAGCTGCAGCAGGAGCTCGGCCGCCCGATTATCTACCATTTGCGCGCGGTGACCTGCTGGCAGCCGCAAGTGAAGGGCGTCACCCTGATGGTCAACAGCCAATACAACGGCTGGCGCATGGAGGATTGGTGGCTCGACAAATAGGTTCTTGAACCACGCGGCAAAAGCTGGGGCCCATTTATCCGCCATTCGTACGGTTGCAGGATGGACCCGGGCCTGCGCCGGGGTAGGAAAATCATTTACTCGGAGGAAGGCTGGAATGTCGGTAAGACGCGTGCTGGCATTATTCGGCAGCCTGATCCTCGCCTGTGCGGCGAATGCGCCGGCCTGGGCGCAGAAATCGGGCGGCATCCTCAGGATCTACCACCGCGACAGCCCCGCCAGCATGTCGATCCACGAGGAAGCGACGTGGTCGACGATCATGCCGATGGGTGCGGTCTTCAATAACCTCGTCATCTACGACCAGCACATCAAGCAGAACAGCCTGGCGACGATCCGGCCCGAGCTCGCCGAAAGCTGGGCCTGGAGCGAGGACGGCAAGGACCTCACCTTCAAGCTCCGGCACGGGGTCAAGTGGCACGATGGCGTGCCGTTCACCGCCGCCGACGTCAAATGCACCTGGGATTTGCTGCTCGGCAAAGGGCCGGAAAAGCTGCGGCTGAACCCGCGCGAGACCTGGTACTTGAACCTCGACTCGGTGACGACCAACGGCGACGACGAAGCCACCTTCCACATGAAGCGGCCGCAGCCGGCGTTTATCGCGCTGCTCGCCTCCGGGGACTCGCCGGTCTATCCCTGCCACGTTCCGGCGCATGAGATGCGCCAGCACCCGATCGGCACCGGCCCGTTCAAGTTCGTCGAATACAAGCCCAACCAGAACATCAAGCTCGGCCGCAACCCGGATTACTGGAAGCCGGGCCTGCCCTACCTCGACGGCATCGAATACACGATCATCCCCAACCGCTCGACCGCGATGCTGGCGTTTATCGCCGGCCAGTTCGACATGACTTTCCCCTACGAAATCACCATCCCGCTGTTGAAGGACATCAAGAACCAGGCGCCCGACACTATCTGCGACACCGAGCCGTTGAACGTCTCGGTGACGCTGGCGATCGTCCGCAAGCCGCCCTTCGATAATCTGGAAATGAGGCGCGCACTGGCTTTGGCGCTCGACCGCCAGGCCTTTATCGACATCCTGACCGAAGGGCAGGGCGATATCGGCGCGGTGATGCTGCCACCGCCGGAAGGCATCTGGGGCATTCCGATCGAGCAGTTGCGCCCGTTCCCCGGCTACGGCACCGATGTCGCGAAGAGCCGCGAAGAGGCCCGCGCGATCATGAAGAAGCTCGGCTACGGGCCGGACAACACGCTCAAGGTCAAGGTCTCGGCGCGCAACATCGACGGTTATCGCGCGCCGGCGACGATCCTCATCGATCAGTTGAAATCGATCTGGATCGACGCCGAACTCGAAACCATCGAGACCGCCAACTGGATCCCCAAGATGGTGCGCAAGGACTACACGCTGGCGATCAGCCTGTCGGGCAGCGCGGTCGACGATCCCGACCAGATTTTCTACGAGAGCTATGTCTGCAAGTCGCCGCGCAACTACACCGGCTATTGCGACGCCGATATGGAGGCGCTGGTCGACCGGCAGTCGATGGAGACCGACCCCAAAAAACGCAGACTGATCGTCTGGGAGATCGAAAAGAAGATGGCCGCCGACGTGGTGCGCCCGATCATCTACCACTCGCGCGCCGCGACCTGCTGGCGGCCCTACGTCAAGAACATCACCCAGATGTCGAACAGCGCCTACAACAGCTGGCGCCTCGAGGACGCCTGGCTGGACCGATTTCCGTGAGACTGTGAAACTGTGAGACCCGCCCGGTCGCCGGCTGATGTCAGCCTACGCCGCACGCGCAATCGACATGAAAGATTCGCGCGGCATTGCTGCCGAGGATCGCCTCCCGCTCCGCCGCGGTCAGCGCTGTCCTGTCGACGACGCCGCACGGGTCGGGGTCGCCGATGCCGAACGGGTAGTCCGAGCCGAGCATCACCTTGTCGGCGCCGGCCACGTCGCAAAGGAAACGGAGCGCCAGCGGCTCGAACAGCACGGTGTCGAAATAGAGCCGGCGGAAGTTCTCCAGGGGATCGGCGTATTCCGGATGGATCGCCTGGTTGCGCTTCAAGCGCCCCAGCGCATAGGGCAGCGCGCCGCCGGCATGGGACAGCAGGAGACTCACCCCCGGGAACCGGGTCAGGTGGCCGGAAAACAACAGCCGCGCCACGGCGATCGTCGTGTCGGCGAGGCGCCCGACCGCGTTGATCAAATCGTAACCGTCGAGCCGGTCGTCGCTGCAGATGTAATGCGGGTGGAGGAATATCCCCGCCTTCTTCGCCGACGCCACCTCCCAGAACGGGTCGAGAGAGGGGTCGTCGAGATTACCGCCGACGCCCTTCGGTTGGGTCGCGATCATCGCGCCCGTGAAACCCGCGTCGAGCGCCTCCTCCAGCACCTTCGCGGCGAGCTTGCCGTCCTGCAGCGGCACGGTGGCGAGCGCGGTCAGCTGGTTCAGCGCCGCCGCGTCCCTGGCCATGTGCTCGTTGTAGAAGCGCGCCCAGTCGGCGCCCTCTTCGGCCGGCAAATCGTAGCCGTAGACATCGGTCCAGCCGCCGACCAGCTGGTGATCGACCCGCGCCTTTTTGAGCCAGTCGCGGCGCTGCGCCAGGTCGTGCAAGCGCGGCTGGATCGGCCGCCCCGGCCCGCCCGCGGCGAACTCCATGCGCGGCGAAGCGGCGTCATGCAGCTTGACCGACGGGAACAGGCGTGGCTGGCCGCGCATCGCGTCGAGCAGGGTCGCCGGCACGACATGCGCGTGGGTGTCGATGATCATCGGTGGCTCTCCTCCCGGATTTTCTCGCTGATCGGGCGGTAGAGGCGGACGCGCGGATCGGCCTTGGCGAGCGCCATCGCCGGCGCCGGGTCGGAGATGACGGCGAGGCCGAATTCGGCGGCGTCGCGGTCGAGCCCGGCGACCTTGGTCCAGGCGACCGTTACGCCCGCTGGCAGCGCCGCGTCGCGGGCGCCCTCGAGGCGCAGCAGGGTCGCGCCATGCGGCACGTCCGGCGTCTCGGCCAGCCCGTCGAGCAGATTGCGGCGCCAGTTGAGGTGCAGCGCCCGCCAGTCGCCGGTCGAGCCGGGCCCGCCACGCGAGCGGTATTCGGGGCTCTCGAAGATCGCGCCGGAATCGACCTGGTGCAGCGCCAGATAGGGCGCCGGCGCGGGCAACAGCGAGCGGAACCGCTGCGAGGCGCGAAACCCCGGCACGCTCAGCAGCACGCGGATATGCGCGAGATACCAGTCGTGCCACTCGGCTTCGCGATCCCCGAGCTGCATATCCATCTCGACCATGTAGATCATGGCGTCTTCCCCCTTCGCCGTCATTGCGAGCGCAGCGGAGATTGCTTCGTCGCTCCGCTCCTCGCAATGACGACAATTGCAATGACGCCGTTTTGCCATCGCTGGCGCGCGGAGTAGACTGCCTTACCCGGAGGAACGGCCTAGGGAAAAGGAGCGCGCGATGCCCGAGAAGATGGGTCGCAGCGGGTCGGCGCCCGACTTCGCCGAGTTGCAGTCGCGCGCCGAGGCGCTGATCCCGGTGCTGCGCGAGCGCGCCGCGCGCGCCGAGGAACTGCGCCGCCTGCCCGACGAGACCATCGCCGACCTGCACAAGACCGGGCTCTTCCGCGTGCTGCAGCCCAAGCGCGTCGGCGGCAGCGAACTGCCGTTCCGCTCGCTGGTCGAGCTGGTCGCGATCATCTCCCGCGGCGACGGCTCGACCGGATGGGTGCTGGCCAATCTCGCGGCGCATCACTGGCTCTTCGGCATGTGGCCGAAACAGGCGCAGGACGAGGTCTGGGGCGAGTCGCCGGACAATTTGATCGGCTCGGCCCTCATCTTCCCGCGCGGCCGGGCGCATAAGGTCGAGGGCGGCTATCGCCTTACCGGCCGCTGGCCGTTTTCCAGCGGCGTCGATCCCTCGGCGTGGAACCTGATCGGCGGCATCGCCCAGGAAGGTGATATGGGGCCGTCCGAGCCGCGCATCTTCCTGCTGCCGGCGAAGGACTACACCGTCATCGACACCTGGCACGTCATCGGGCTCGCCGGCACCGGCAGCAAGGACGTGTCGGTCGAGGACGTGTTCGTGCCCGATTACCGCACCCTCGCGGTCGATCAGATCGTCGGCGGCCCCAACCCGGGCAGCAAGGTCAACCCGTCGGTGCTCTACCAGCTGCCGGCGATCAGCCTCTTTGCCTTCTGCATCGCCGGCGTGTCGCTCGGCATCGCCCAGGGCGCGATCGAGCACTTCGTCCAGTCGACCCGCACCCGCCTCAGCTCCTACTCGGGGCGCAACGTCGCCGATTTCAACACGGTGCAGGTGCATGTCGCCGAGGCGGCGGCCCTGGCCGACGCGGCGAAGGCGATCATGCTCGGCGATTGCGACGAGGCGACCGCGAGCGTCGCCGCCGGCGAGATCCCCGATCTCGCACACCGCGCCCGTTATCGCCGCGACGGCGCCTTCGCCGCGACGCTGTGCACCAAGGCGGTCGATATCCTGTTCGCCGCGACCGGCGGTGGCGCGATCTACGCGCGCAACCCGCTGCAGCGCGCCTTCCGCGACGTCCACGCCGCCAACGCCCACTACGTTTTGAACTGGGACATCAACGGAGCGATGTACGGTCGCGTCGCGCTCGGTCTGCCGCCCGATGCGACGCTCTAAGCGCAAAGTCGAGGAAACACCCGTGCCAAACGATCTGCCCGGCAGCCATATCGCCACGGTGCACAGCACCTCGGCCGAAGGCTTCAATGCGCGCGAATTGCGCAACGCGCTCGGTTCCTTCGCCACCGGCGTCACGATCATCACCACGCGCGATCGCACCGGCAAACTGCACGGCATGACCGCGAACTCGTTCACCTCGGTGTCCCTGAACCCGCCCCTGGTGCTGTGGAGCAGCTCGCTCTATGCGCAAAGCCTCCCGGCGTTCCAGGAAAGCAATCATTTCGTCGTCAACATCCTCGCCTTCGACCAGATCGAGCTGTCGAACAAATTCGCCAAGCAGAGCGACGACAAGTTCGTCAACGTCGATCACATCATCCCGGAATCGGGCGCGCCGGTGCTGATCGGCGCGGCGGCGCATTTCGAGTGCCGCAACGAGTTCCGCCATTACGGCGGCGACCACATCATCTTCATCGGCCATGTCGAGCGCTTTGCCTACACCGACCGGCCGACGCTCCTCTTCTGCCGCGGCAAATACATGCGCGGCGAGCCGATCCTGCAGGATTGAGCCGGCGCATGGCGGAACCTCGCGACATCGCGGTGATCGGGCTCGGCATCATGGGCGGAGCGATCGCCCGCAATCTGATCGCCGCCGGGTTTTCGCTGAGCGGGTTCGACGTCGATGCCCAGAAAATGGCGCTCCTGGCGAAGGATGGCGTCCGCGCCGCCGGCTCCGCTGCCGCAGCGGTGCGGGGTGCCGCGACTGCGCTGACCTCGCTGCCGAGCGTCGCCGCGCTCGACGCCACGGCTGCCGAGCTTGCCGCCGCGCCGCGGCCCGGGCTGATCGTCATCGAAGTCAGCACCTTGCCGATCGAGGCCAAGGAAGCGGCGCGCGATCGGCTTGCGGCGGCGGGAATGACGCTTCTCGACTGCCCGATTTCGGGCACCGGCGCCCAGGCGGTGACAAAGGACCTCGCGGTCTATGCCAGCGGCGACGAAGGTGCGTTCGGAAGCTGCCGCGAGGTCTTCGCCGGGTTCGCCCGGGTCACGCATTATCTCGGCACCTTCGGCAATGGCAGCCGGATGAAATTCGTCGCCAACCTCCTGGTCGCGGTGCACAACGTCGCCGCCGCCGAGGCGATCGTCCTCGGCACCAAGGCGGGGCTCGACCCGGCGCGCATCCTCGAGGTGATCGGAAGCGGCGCCGGCACGTCGCGGATTTTCGAGCTGCGCGGCCCGATGATGGCGAAGGGCGTCTACACCCCGCCGACCGCGACGATGCACGTGCTGCAAAAGGATAGCGGGATCATCGCCGATTATGCCCGTGCGCTCGGGGTCTCGACACCGATGCTCGCCGCCGCCGCACCGCTCTACGACGAGGCCGAGGCGCAGGGCCACGCCGAGGAGGATGTCGGCGCCGTCCACGCCGTGCTCGCCCGCCGCGCGGGGCTCAAATAGAACGCAAGAAGGAAAGCTGACGATGTTGACCGACCGCCAATTGGCCGCCTACCGCGAGGACGGCTTCGTTGTCATCCCCAGCGTCTTCTCGCCCGGCGAGATCGCCGAATTGCGGGCGGTCACCGACGAATTCGTCGCCAACTCGACCAAGGTCGCGGCCAATGACGAGGTCTACGACCTCGAAGACACGCATGGGCCCGCCGAGCCGCGGGTGCGGCGGATCAAGGCGCCGCACGCGCATCACGAGACCTACAAGCGCGCCAGCCGGCATCCGGCGGTGGTGGCGATCCTCGAAGAGCTGTGGGGCAGCGTCCGCTTCGATACTGGCAAGCTCAACATGAAATCGGCCGGCTACGGCAGCCCGATCGAATGGCACCAGGACTGGGCCTTCTACCCGCACACCAATGACGACCTCGCCGCGGTCGGCATCATGCTCGACGACTTCACCCCCGAGAACGGGCCGATGCTGATGATCCCGGGCAGCCATGTCGGCCCCATCCTCGACCATCACGATGCCGATGGGCGCTTCTGCGGCGCGATCGACCCCAACGCGGGGATCGACTTCTCCAAGGCGGTGCCCTGCCTCGGCAAGGCCGGGACGATCACCATCCACCATGTCCGGCTGGTGCACGGCTCGGCGACCAATCTCTCGGGCCGCGAGCGGCGGTTCCTCTTGTACCAGTACCGCGCCGCCGATGCCTGGCCGCTCCTCGGCTTCAAGGACGGGATCGAGAAATTCGACGAGCTGCTGCTCGCCGGCCAGCCGACCTTGGAGCCGCGCCTCGCGCCGGTGCCGGTGCGCCTGCCGCTGCCGCCGGCGTTGAACCAGGGCTCGATCTACGAGAACCAGCGCACCACCGGCCGGCGCTTCTTCGACCCGGCCGACGCGCGGCGCGCGGTCGCCGCGGAATAGCGGCGAAGCCATGCCGGGACCGCTTGCCGGATACCGTATCGTCGATGTGACCCAGAACGTCGCCGGACCGCTGGCGACGATGATCCTCGGCGACCAGGGCGCCGACATCGTCAAGATCGAGCCGCTGGAGGGCGGCGATGCGACCCGCTCTTCGGCGCAGCGCCGCGGCGGGCTCTCGACCTCGTTCCTCAACAACAACCGCAACAAGCGCTCGATCGCGCTTGATCTGAAGGCCGCTGCCGGGCGCCGCGCGCTGCTCAAGCTGTGCGAAGGTGCCGACGCCTTCGTGCAGAATTTCCGCCCTGGCGTCGTCGAGCGGCTCGGCATCGACGAGGCGGCGGTGCGGGCGGTCGCGCCCCAGATCGTCTACGTCTCGATCAGCGGCTTCGGCGAAACCGGCCCTTACGCGCAAAAGCCGGTCTACGACCCGGTGATCCAGGCCTATTCCGGTCTCGCCACGGTGCAGGCCGGCGCCGACGACGTGCGTCCGCGCATGCTGCGCACGATCCTTCCCGATAAATTGACCGCGATCACCGCGTCGCAGGCTATCACCGCGGCGTTGCTGGCCCGCGAGCGCAGCGGGAAAGGCCAGCACGTCCGGCTGTCGATGCTCGAAGCCGTGGTAGCGTTTCTCTGGCCCTCCGACATGGGCGACCAGACCTTTGTCGGTGACGAGCCGGCGAGCCAGGAAAAGGCGAGCGCGACCGATCTCGTCTACGAGGTGAGCGACGGCTGGATCACCGTGGCGGTGCAGACCAACGCGCAGTGGATCGCGCTGACCGAGGCGCTGGGGCGCCCCGAATGGCTTGGCGACGAGCGCTTCAAGACCCCGGCTCTCCGGCAACGGAATGTCGAGACGCGGCTCGCCCTGACCCAGGAAGCGCTGCGCGGCGGCACGTCCGAGCACTGGCTCCGGCGCCTGACCGAGGCCGGCGTGCCCTGTGCCCCGGTCTTGACCCGCAACCAGCTGATCCGCGCGCCGCAGGTCGAGGCGCTCGGCCTCGTCGTCGAGACCGACCATCCTGCCGCCGGCAGGCTGCGTCAGGCGCGCAACGCGGCGCGGTTCCTCGGCACGCCGGCGGAAATCCGCCGCGGCGCACCGGCGCTCGGCGAGCACTCTGACGAGATCCTCGCCGAGGCCGGCTACTCGCAAGCCGAGATCGCCGGGCTGCGGGCTGACGGCGTCGTCGGCGGAGACAAGGCCGGATGATCGACTTCTACTACTGGCCGACGCCGAATGGCTGGAAGGTGTCGGTCATGCTCGAGGAATGCGGCCTCGAATACCGCGTGATCCCGGTCAATATCGGCAAGGGCGATCAGTTCAAGCCGGAGTTCCTGGCGATCAGCCCGAACAACCGCATGCCGGCGATTGTCGATCACGACGAATCCGGCGGCTCGCTGCCGGTCTTCGAGTCGGGCGCGATCCTGCTGCATCTCGCCGAGAAATCCGGCCGTTTCGCCCCGACCGACCGGCGCGGCCGCAAGGAGCTGATGGAGTGGCTGTTCTGGCAGGTCGGCAATCTCGGGCCGATGGCCGGGCAGCTGAGCCATTTCGTCAACTACGCCCAGGGCGAGCACCCCTATTCGCACACCCGCTACGCCAATGAATACAACCGTTGCCTCGGCGTGCTCGAGCGCCGGCTGGAGGGCCGCGACTTCATCCTCGGCGACTATTCGATCGCCGACATGGCCTCGTTCCCCTGGGTCTTGATCTCGAAGCCGCTGGGCCAGCCGCTCGACGATTTCCCCAATGTCGCGCGCTGGCGCGAGGCGGTGAAGTCGCGCCCGGCGGTTCAGCGCGGCGTCGATCTCGGCAAGGAATTGCGCCGCTCGGCTCCGCCGACAGACGCCGAGCGCGCGATCCTCTTCAATCAGACCGCCCAGGCGCTGCGGCGCTAGCCGGCGCGACGCGCCAATAAATCGACAATGAGACGGTGAGGTTGCCGCGATTCGCATCTCATTGCCTCACCGTCTCATTGTAAATTCTTCTCGCGGCTCCGCCGCGCCTGAGAGGGAGGAAGTCATGGCACTCAACGTGCGGCGCATCGTCACTGGGCACGATCCGAAGGGCCGCGCTGTAGTCGCGACCGACGAAACCTTCAACGCCGCCGAAAGCCCGACCCGGCCGGGCATCGCGCGGGTCGAGGTGTGGTCGACCGATAAGATGCCGGTCGACAATTCCGAAGGCGCCGCCGGCGATGCCCAGCGCGTCGGCTTCGTGAAGCGCTACAACTATGTCGGGACCGGCCAGGGCACCGTCGTCCGCGTCACCGCATTCGCTCCCGGTGCGCCGGGTTTCATGCACCGCACCGAGACCGTCGACTACGCAATCCTCTTGTCGGGCGAGTGCGACCTCGAATTGGACGACGGCAAGACCGTGCACATGAAGCCGGGCGACATCTGCGTTCAGCGCGGCACGATGCACGCTTGGGTCAACCGGGGCAGCGCGCAGGCGGTCTTCCCCTTCGTGCTGATCGACGCCGACCCGGTCGAGATCGCCGGACAGAAGCTGACGACGCACTACCCGTCGCGGTAAATCGGCGTACCGCGCCAGTCGAATTTCACATTGAGACGGCGAGACAATGAGATCCCGAGGCGCAGCGATCTCACCGCCTCACTGTCTCATCGTGAATTAATGCGGCTTCGCCGCTAACTGGATTCACCTCAGCTTCTTCCGGTAGAGCGCGATCAGCCGCTCCCAGTGCCGCTCGGCGGCTGGCTTGTCGTAGCACCAACGCTCCGGGAAGGCGAAACCGTGGTGCACGCCCATGTACATCTCGATCTCACCCGCGGTCCCGGCGCGTTGGAATAAGGTCTTGAGCTCCTCGATCATCGGCAGCGGCGCCAATTCATCGTGCTCGGCGCAGGCGATGTGTACCTCGCCTCGGATCTTGCCGAGGTTGAGGTGCGGGCTTTCCTCGGCGTCGTTGACGAGCCAGGTGCCGTAGAACGACGCGGCGGCGGCGATGCGATCGGGGTAACGCGCCGCGGCCGCGAGCGCATAAGGCCCGCTCATGCAATAGCCGTGGATGCCGGCGGGCCCGTTCTTCGCCGCGGCTTGCCCCGCGCAGAAATCGAGCACGGTGCCGACGTCGTCCATCACCGGAGGGATCGTCATCTTGGTGAGCACCGCGCGCATCCGCGCCTGCTCGGCCGAACCCTTCTCCAGTACGTCGGGCCCGTAGATCGTGTCGCGCCCAGCGCGGTAGTAGAGGTTAGGCAGCAGTACGTAATACCCGACCGTCGCCAGCCGGCGCGCCATCATGCGCAATTCCTCGCGGATGCCCGGGGCGTCCATCATCAGCATGACCGGCGGGCAAGGCCCGCCGCGCTCGGGATGGACGATAAACGTCTCCATCGCGCCGTCCTTGGTGACGATGTCGAGGGTCTCTTCGATCATGGCGCCGCGCCCGCCCTGGGCAATTGGCCGCAGATTTCCACGTCCTGCGGGTCGCGGCAACCCGGCCGCGTGGACGGTTACACGCCTGTCGCGCTATTGGCGATGACGAGCGGTGGATAATTCTGCATTATGGTGATTGCGGGGTGGCTTGGCCTCGGGTCTGGGAAGTGGAAGTAAGTCGTGGAAAACGGGAGAGGGCATCGCGATCGCGGCCGGCGTCGGGATTTTGACGAGGGTGATTTTGGCGGGGGCGGGGGAGGCGGCGGTTACAGTCCGGCGCCGCGTTACAATCCGGCGCCTCGTTTTGACGAGCAGCCTTCGGGCCCTGCGGTGACGGCGGTTGTGAAGTGGTTTCGGGCGGATCGGGGGTTTGGCTTTGTCGAATTGTCGGACGGTTCGGGCGACGCGTTTTTGCATGCGAGCGTGTTGGGCCGGATCGGGGTTCAGGCGGTTGAGACGGGCGAGACCTTGGAGGTTCGGATCGCGCAGGGTCAGCGCGGTCCGCAGGTGACCGAGGTGTTGAACGTCGACAGTTCGACGGCGGCGCCGGCGCGGCCGCGCTCGGGCCCGCGGCCGGGGGGTGGTGGCGGCGGCTACGACCAGACACCGCTGGTGGCCTCGTCGCAGGAGGCCGGCACGGTCAAGTGGTACAACGCGACCAAGGGGTTCGGCTTTATCGTGCGCGACGGCGGCGGCAAGGACGTCTTCGTCCATGCCTCGGCCTTGCAGCGGGCGGGCTTGACCAACCTCGCCGAGGGCCAGCGCGTGGTCGTCGACATCGCCGAGGGCCACAAGGGCCCCGAAGCCGTCGGCATCACCCTCGAATAGGGTGGCCGGCCCGCAACGCCGCACTGCCTAGAAAATAGGCGGTGCGGGCGAAATCCTGCCTGTACTGTTCCGGCATGTCCGTTTCATCGCTAGCCGCGACGACCGCGCCCCGCCGGGCGACGATCGAGACGCGCGCGTCATGGGCCGTGTGCCTCACCGCGCTCGGCATCGCCGCAGTTTCGTTCGGTGCGCCGGTGGTGACGGTCGTCGCGCTGAAGCCGATCGCCGCCGAGCTCGGCGGCGAGCGCTCGGTGCCCGCCCTGGCCTATTCGCTCGCCTGGCTCGGCTCGGCCTGCGGCGGGATCATGATGGGCCGCATCGCCGAGCGCTTCGGCGTGCGCTGGACGGTGATGTGGGGCGCGCTGATGATCGCCGCCGGACTGGCCCTCGCCAGCAGCGGCGGGCGCGTCAGCCTGCTCGTCGGCTACGGCGTGTTTGTCGGCTTCCTCGGCAACGCCGGGATCAATGCGCCGCTCTACATCTATGTGTCGCGGTGGTTCGACAAGCGTCGCGGGACGGCGCTGGCGCTGTTGTCGAGCGGGCAGTCGGTGTCGGCGGCAATCTGGGCGCCGATTTTCGCGCCGTTGACCGCTTGGCTCGGCTGGCGCCAGACGATGTTGATCTTCGCGGCAATCGTGGTTGCGGTGGTCGTGCCGGCGGCAGCGATCATGTTCGGCCCGGCGCCGGAGGCGATCGGCGATGGCGACGGCACTGCCGGACCGCGACCCGGCGCGCCGGTGCTGGGTCTGCGCTCGGGCGTGGCGCTGTCGGCGCTGGCCGTCGCCAGCTTCCTCTGCTGCGTGCCGATGGCGATGCCGCAGGGCCATCTCGTCGCTTTCTGTAGCGATGTCGGCATCCCGGCCTCGCAAGGCGCGGCGATGCTGTCGGTGCTGCTCGGCGCGGCCTTTATCAGCCGTCAGTTCTGGGGTCTCGTCGCCGACCGCATCGGCGGATTGCGGACGGTCTTCGCCGGCTCCGTCTGCCAAATCGTCGCGATGCTCGGTTTTCTCGCGACCCAGAACGAGGCCGGGCTGTTCGCCGTTTCGGCTATGTTCGGCCTCGGCTTCAGCGGCATCATTCCGGCCTATGTGCTGGCGGTGCGCGAGCTGTTCCCGGCGTCGGAAGCCTCCTGGCGGGTGCCGAGCGTTCTCTTGTTCAGCGGTTCTGGCATGGCATTCGGCGGCTGGCTCGCCGGTGCCATCTACGACCATGCCGGGTTCTATGCCGCGGCCTTCGCCACCGGCATCGTCTTCAACCTCGCCAACATCGCCGTGGTCGGCGCGCTAGTGTGGCGACAGCAGCGCTTCGTGGCGTCCCAATCTCGACCTATTCTGGCAAAATAATGCAGCAATTTGAGGATAACTCTCAGTGAAATCCCGTGTCGCCAATATCTCAGTAATATCGCAGACATTTAATTTATACTGGGTTCGGCTAGCAATTCGTCGCTTTTCTTGACTACATTGCACAAAAGTCGAGCCATTCCGACTGTTGCGCTACTTACGATTTGGCAACACTAAGGGCGGAAGATCACGGCCAGATCGAGCGGGGACGACCATGACCGAGTCTTTGGAGCACGTTGTTACCGCCGCCATCTTGCGCACGGCGATCCGGGCAAAGCTTGCCGCGGGCACGTCCCGGCGTACGGTATCCATGTTGATCAATTCGTATGTGCCGGTGGCGACGCAAGCCGAGCGCGACGACGACACCGGGATCAGACGGCTGCCGGTTGAGCTGATCCCGCACAATCAGCGCCCCGGCTTCCTTCGTGCGCTCGAGAAGCTTACGGACGAGGCTCCCGCCACTGTCGAGATGGCGGTCGAGCGGCTCGCAAGCTGATGCGCGCGGGCCGGGCAGTGCTCTGAACTCAGCCCAGCCCCGATCTCACTGCTTCCTTGACGACCCTGCGCGCGACAGCGCGCAACAGCTTGCGATCCTCCTGTTGCGTCGCAGCCGGGCCGATGCCCGGCACCACCCGGTCGTGGCTGTAGGTCGGGATGGCCGCGCCGTTGTGCAGCGTCGGGTGATCGAACGTCTTGCCCTTCCTCACCGTGCGGATGCCGCGCCGGATCATGTTGCGCATCATGATGATGCCGCGATCGGTCGAGGCGAGGTGCTCGAGTGCATGCCGCGCCATCCCGCCATGGATGCTGACCTGGGCGTCGTAGTCGCCGGGAACGCGCTGGCGCTCCTGGTATGAGCGGTTCCCATCCTGGCCGAAGCCGGTGCCGCGCCGCACGTCCTTGCCCTCGGGCGCGCGGTAATAGCCGATCTGCATCGTGTGGGTGTCGTCGAGCGGCACCGCCCACGTCGTCGCCTGCGGCCGGTTGACCGAGTTCCTTAGCGCCACGGGATCGGCGTTGGGCGGAAACTGGTGGATGTTGGGCAGGATGAAATCGGCGACGCGCACCCACACCTTATCGTCCTGCCGGCGGGTGTCGATATAGACCATGCCGACCGGGGTCTCCATCCAGTCCCATTCGGGCTTTTCGTTGAAATCCTCGGTGAATCCCTCGCTGCCGGGCAGCGTGTGGAGAAACTGCAGGTGCGCCGGGTCCATGGCGTTTTCCTTGACCTGCAGCCAGTTGCACTCCCACAGCGTCGGGGCGCGGGCGACCATCCGGTAGCCCGGCACGTCGTAGGTGTCGAACACCGGGAACGGCGGCTTCTGCTCGGGCGGGCCCATATAGGCGAAGACCAGCCCCGCGTGCTCGTGCACGGGATAGGCGCCGTGACACAGCTTGTCCTTCAGCGTGCTGTCGCCGGGCTCGCCCGGGGTTTCGAGGATCGTGCCGTCGCAGCCGAACAGCCAGCCGTGGTAGCAGCAGCGGACGCCGTTGTCTCCGACCAGGCCGAATTCCAGCGAGGTGCCGCGATGCGGGCAATGCAGTTCGAGCAGGCCGCTCGCGCCCGATCTGTCGCGAAACGCGACGAGATCCTCTCCGAGGATGCGCAGCCGTCGCGGCAACTCGCCCAATTTGCTCGACAGGATCACAGGCTGCCAGAACCGCCGCAGATATTCGCCGCACGGCGTTCCCGGCCCGACGCGGGTCATTTCCTCGTCTTCCGGCGGCAAACCGCGATGGTGATAAGCGCTGTAGGCTTTGGTCAGAAATGGAGCTCGCGTCGCCATCGCACCCTCCGTGACCCGGACGGTGGCGTCCCCGACAGGACTCGAACCTGTGACCCTCAGTTTAGGAAAGCCATCGCACCGGTAAAACAGCCTATCACGCGGTTTTAAGGCATATCAAGCCGGTTTAAGTTTCTCTAACGGATGGCGAAGTTTCTGGTTGCAGAACTGTGACTTAGGTTTAAGTTGGGCTAAGACATACAAAAACGGTTGAACCGGCCTCCCGTTAAACCGTCGTTAGACCGAGGAGCCAAACTGATGCCCGCAGCAGCCCGCAAGATTGCGCTGACTGACCGCTCGATGCGCGCCCTCAAATCTCCCAAAGACGGCAGGCGGTTGACTATCTGGGACGCGATCCAACCCGGCATGGCGGTGCAAGTCGGGGCGAAGGGCCGCCCCACCTACTTCGCGGTGCGGCGCCGCGCCGGGGACGCCCAGCCGACATGGCACAAGGTGGGCGAGTATCCCACCTTGCCTTTGGGCGATGCGCGCGAGGCGGTGCGGCAAGCTGTACGGACGCTGATGGACGGAAAGGACCCGAAGGAACTCGCCGCAGCCCAACGAAAGGCCGAGGACGATGCCAAGGAGGTGGCCGCTGACAACACCTTCGCTGCCGTAGTCGAACGCTTCAACACCTGGTACCGCGCGGTTCCCGGCAAGGGCGGCGGTCTACGGCGGACAGCGCCGCACGTTGCGGCGACGATAGCGCGGGAATTGACCCCGCTATGGGGGCCGCGCCCGATCAACGACATCACCGAACGCGACGTGACGCGGGCGATTCAAGCCATCCTTGCCCGTGGTGGGCCACCCGAGCCGGGGCAGCGGCGGCGCGGGAGTGGCGGCCCCTATGCGGCCCGCGCCGCATTTGCCGCAGCACGGTTGGTCTTCGGGTGGGCGCGCCGCGCGCCGCAGCGGTACATCGCGGTCGACCCTATTGCGGAGATCGACCCGGTTGACCTTCACGGCGAACCGACAACACGCGACAGGGTGCTCGCCGACGACGAGATTCGCGCAGTCTGGCAGGCGGCGGAGGCGACCGAATATCCCTATGGCCCGCTGGTCAAGCTACTGCTTTTGACCGGCGCTCGGTTGCGCGAGGTCGCCGAGGCCAGTTGGCCCGAAATCGATCTCGATAACGCGACGCTGACGGTGCCGGTCTCGCGGATGAAGATGAAGGCTGGCCACGTGATCCCGCTGACCCCGACGGCGTTGTCGGTGGTAGGCGACTTGCCGCGTTTCACCGGCGGCGAATACCTGTTCTCAACAACAGGCGGCCGGCGCCCGATTTCGGGATTTAGCCAGTTTCGAGGGAAGTTCAACGAGACCCTGGCGACGGTGAGGGAGCGCCCGATCCCGCCCTTCACGATCCACGATCTGAGGAGGACGTGTCGCACCGGCCTTAGCAGTTTGCGCGTGCTGCCGGCAGTCGCGGAAATGGTGATCGGGCATCTACAGGCGGGTATCGCGCGGGTTTATGACTTGCACCGATTTGACGACGAGAAGCGCGAAGCTCTGGCGAAATGGGAAAGCAAGGTGTTGGCGATCGTCGCGCCGGAACCCGAGCCAGCACCGACCGAGAACGTCGTGCCCATCCGCGCGGGGAGGCGGGCGTGAGCGCGTCGGAAGACGCCGCTCGTCGTCGGATCGACGACGAGCGGCGCGCGAGGGGTCAACGTTGGGTGGCCTTTATCGACGGCCTCATGGGGCAGTTCGATATACCCGATCGAGACGAGCTAATCGAAATGCTGTCGGTGGCCGAAACTGAATACGAGGACGCAAAGTTGATGGGCCGCGGTGGCGATTGGAGCGAGCAGGAAGCGGATGGGTTAGACGAACTCGATGTCGCCTTGTGGAAGACGGTCGAGTTGCTCCAGCGTCTTCAGTACCCCATTGCGAAAGCGACGGCGGGCGCCAGCGGCGCGACGTACGCTGAGGAAAGCCGCGCTGAAGACGATCTTCGCATGTTAGTCGGGAAGCTTGCCGAGGTCGGGCGAGTTGTGCAGGGAATGCCTCGACGCCGGCAGGCTCGTGGGCAACGTAAATCCCGCGACTACGCGCCGGAAAAGGCGTTGATGGAAGTTGTTGCGCACTACTGGAAGGTGACGCTTGCACGGAAATTCACCCAAAATCATTCGGCGCTTGGCTGGGGACCCCCGAAGGAGGCGGGCGAAGCCGACCCCACAAGGAAGGCGGACGAAGTTGAACCCAAAAGGAAGGCCGGCGCAGCTGTCCGTTTTTCATACGCGATTATTGAGTACATCGCACCGGGGCGCGGCGTCAGCTTAAAGACGATCGCGCGCGAGTACGTCCGTCCAACTTACGGTAAATAGTATTAATTGAGAACCTATTTCATGTAAGCAATATTCCAACGCTTTAGTACCAGTTAAGCTAATATAGACGCCGCTTACCTCAAACAAATTGAGGAGAAATGCGGTGCCTGAAGTCTTTGTGACCTTTCCTCAACTCAGGGAATTTGGAATCAGTTGGTCGCGAGTTCACGTTGGCAACCTGATGGCCGCTGGCATGTTCCCACCGGCCCGGCGACTTTCGCCTAATCGGATCGGCTGGACCCTGGATTCAATCCAGGAATTTGTTTCGAGCCGGCCGGCGGCGGACGAACCCGCCCCAATTCTCTGGCCCGTTCGCGAGCGTAAGGCGAGGCTGCCCCTTGATCCGGCGGCCAAACCACGCGGTCGGCCTGCGGGCAGTCGCATCGTCGTCGGTGATGACGGGCAGCGGCGGCTGGTGTGTCCTGGGGAAGTAACCAATGCTGCGGCATAATGAAATGGCCGGCGAGGTGGCAACCCGCCGGCCGTATTACTTTAATCTTCTCACTGGATTTGGCGTTGGCAGCGCCACCGCTTGTATATACCGGCCCCGCCGGCATGTAAACGGTGAAAGTTTGCTCCGCCAGTTCAATGGCGGTGCAAAATGTACATCAATGACCATGATGTTTTAGCGCTCGACGCGGCGGCGGCGGCGCTTGGGCTGCCTGCCGTGCCGTTCCGGAGGTTCCGTAGCGCCGCGTTGCTCTACTGGGCCACACCTGGCGGGTCCGAGTTTCGAGGGTCCCGGCGCGAGTTCTGGCAGCGAGTGGCGTTGCCCTACGGGCGCTGGGACTGCGCCGGCGGTCGCGCCGTTTTGTTCAATAAATTCTACGAACCGATTTGGGTGCGGTGGCCGACGGGCGAGGTGCGCCGGGCTGACCCCACCGAATGGGTGCGGTGGCGGGCGCAATCGTGGTTTTACGGCCGCTGCGTCGCGGTGCCGCTGCCGCCGTGGCGCAGCGGCCGTACTGAGCAGCTTTGCCTTGCCATCCTCGCGGATTTCGGCGTCGGTTGGTGTGCGGTGCCGGCGGTCGGAGGTGCGCGGTGAGCGCGAGCTTCACCATCACGACGTTCAGTGATGTCTTGGCCTCTACGAAGCACGAACAGTCGGGCGTTAACCTGAGAACCCTCTGTGAAGGCATCGGAGGCAAAACGGGCGCGCGCAAGGAGGAACTGCCGCTCATCAAGTTGGCGACGTTCGGTGACAAGAGGACACTAAGGGGGTCATTGCGGTGGGATGGTAACGTCCAGCTCGTGTACGGCGTCGAAGGCGATTACGACGGCGAGGTGATGTCGTTCGACGACGCGGTGGCCGCCGCCCGCACCGCTGGGGTCGCCGCCGTGCTCTACACCACGCCCTCGCACAGCCCCGAGAAGCCGCGCTGGCGCGTCCTCTGCCCGTTTAGCGGAGAGGTGCCACCGGCGGGGCGCTCGCCCATGGCTGATCGGCTCAACGCCATATTCGGCGGGGTCCTGGCGGGCGAGACGAAGACCCTGTCCCAAGCTTTTTACTACGGACGGGTTGAGGGGAGAGAGTTTCGCCGCGAACTCGTCGAAGGCGAGTCCATCGACCGTCTCCATATCGCCGGCGGCGCGATACCGGCGCGCGCCCCAACGGTGCCGGGCAAAACGCGCAGCGAGCGCGCGCTTAGCAGGGCGCGGACGTTGAAGCTCGCCGGCAGGATCAAGAGTTACGAGGAGATGCGCGAGGCGCTGCTCAACGACCCCACCGACATTACTGAGTGGGTTAGCGAGAAGGGCATAGATCGAGGCGAGCACGAGCTTAGGAACATCTGGGACTTGGTGGTGACCGAGGGTGTCGTGCTCGACGACTTCTATGCGCACATGCCGACGCACTCCTACATCTTCACGCCGACCCGTGCGATGTGGCCGGCGGCCAGCGTCAACGCCCGCATTCCGCCCATTCCGCTCCTCGACGCCCAAGGTCAGCCGCTGCTCGACGATAAGTGCAAGCCGATGAAGGTACCGGCCGCGACATGGCTCGACCGGCACCGCCCGGTCGAGCAAATGACCTGGGCACCGGGTAAGCCGATGACGATCCCAGACAAACTGGTCCTGCTTGAGGGCGGTTGGATCGACCGGCCCGGCGTGACTTGCTTCAACCTGTATCACCCGCCGGTCATCGAGCCCGGCAATGCGATGTTGGCGACGCGGTGGGAAGATCACGTTCGGCGCGTCTACCCGACCGACGCCGACCACATTATCGACTGGCTGGCACACCGAGCGCAAAGGCCGGAGGAAAAGATCAACCATGCCCTAGTGCTCGGCGGGGAGCAGGGTATTGGCAAGGATACGTTGATCGAACCGGCGCGGTACGCCGTCGGGCCGTGGAACTGCCAAGAGGCATCGCCCGGCCAGATACTCGGGCGCTTCAACGGCTTTTTGAAATCGGTGATCCTCCGCATTAGCGAGGCGCGAGACCTCGGTGAGTTCGACAGATTTCAATTTTACGATCACATGAAGACCTACACCGCCGCACCGCCCGACGTGCTGCGAGTTGACGAGAAGAACCTGCGCGAACATCCGGTCGTGAACTGCTGCGGCGTCATCATCACCACCAACCATAAAACCGACGGCATCTTCCTCTTGGCCGATGATCGCCGGCACTACGTGGCATGGTCAGACCTTACGAAAGAAGAGTTCGAGGACGGATATTGGAAGCAGTTGTGGAATTGGTACTCCGAGGGCGGCATTGGTCACGTCACCGCCTTCCTGCGGGAAAGAGACATCAGCGGTTTCGACGCAAAAGCGCCGCCAGCCAAGACCGAGGCATTCTGGGCCATCGTTAACGCCAACCGGCCGGCGGAGGAATCGGAGATGGCGGACGTGCTCGATCTGTTGGGGAACCCCAACGCGATCACGCTTGATCGGCTTCGAGCCAAGGCGACGGAGATATCTGGGTCGTTCTACGAATGGCTGTGTGAGCGGAGAAACCGCAAGGCCATCCCGCACCGCCTCGAACGGTGTGGCTATGTGGCGGTGCGGAAGGCAGACGCCAGGGATGGGTTGTGGAAAATCGGCGACGTTCGTGTTGTTGTCTACGCGAAGAAGACGCTATCGCTGCGCGAGCAGAACCAGGCGGCGGGGGAATTGACCAACGGGGGGTGCCCACAATCAGATGGCAACACCCCGTTTTGAGGGTGGTCGGTAACGACCGTATGCGTGTGGAAATTAGGTAGGCGGTAAGCCAGTAGGCTCGACGCGGAGTGAACCTAACCGGATAATCTCATTGTTGTACTTAGCCCTGATTCTTATCCATCCGGGAGTTGGCAATACTAAAGGTGTCCACATAAAATTCATGTCGAAGCGTGTAAGCGGAATTTCCGCGGATTCCATCGTTATCCCAGCAGAATCCAAATTTTTTCTATTTTCCTCGTTCTGATCTTTTTGTTGCTGGGAGATCGGGGGAGCTTCTAACTTTATTAAACATGTTTCAATGGTTTCGCCCGGGGTGAGTATGTGGATTATCACACTTGTTGTTCTCGTCAATGAAAGGTCATTCGGCTCATTGAAAGTGATTGCCGCTGCAAATTTCGGGATAAGAGCCGGGAACTGTCCGTGTACAATCATGCTGCCCGAATAGGTGCCAATAAAACTCCTTTTGCCGTCCGCTTCATGCCTGATGTCGTCGCAAAATACGGTGAAGCCATAGGGGGAAATGGTCATAGGTGACCTTTATGCTTCAGCGAAGATTGGGGCATCGCCGCTCTCGGACGCGGTCTTGCTCTTTGGTGGCTGCGCCCAATATGAGGCATCGTCAGCTTCGGTAGTAACGGGCGCTATCAGTCCTGAAGGAGCAAAGGTAACCCCGTCACGACGATCCCTTGCGGTGATCTCAATCTCGACATCGAGCGCTCCCGCAATATCGGCAATTGTATTGGCTGTCCAATTCGGTCGATCATCTGAAAACCAGCGTGAAGGGGCTGATTTATCAACGCCGAGTTGTTCAGCGAATTTCTTGAACGAGAACCCGCGCTGGGCCTTTTGATATGCGATCACGTTCCAGAAAAGACTCACAAGCGCCGAACGAAACATCGCCCGATCATATGCACTAAGCGGCGCCGGAGCCTTTTTTCGCTTCGTCGATGTCATAATGCTCTCCCGTTAGGTATCCCGCTAACCAAGGGCCTCGACAAGGCTCAACCCCGGGCAACCAGTAGTTCCACGCACTAATGGTCTTACTCACGACGGGGCTGTAATCGGTGCCGATGTCTCGCTTGTCGTGTATGCCGAGTATTACCAAGATATTCGTCTCGAGAAACCGCCCTACGAGGCGCCAGCCTGCACCCGGTCGCCGCTGACAAAGAGCCCATATTTCGTCGAACCCTTCTAGTTGCTCTAACTCCACACCCCGCTCTCCTGTTCGTCTCCTTTGCTTAACTTGCACACGACGTTTCTGACTCACGGTTAATGCATGGCCTGCCATAAAGCGGCCGATGGTCACGGCAGTATCGAGGGCGGGGAAAGTCCCGCTCGCAACAATGCCAGCCAGAATGTTGTTGACGTCTGGTGGGCATAGGATAAGTCGTTGGCGACCCCCGTTCCGAAGGGGAGTATGCTCGACGAGGCCCGCTAGCGCGTGGAGTAAGTTAGGGGAAGTTGCGTTATATGTCAACCACGGCGATCCTGTTCGGTTCTTTTTTGACGCCTTCGTAGGGTCTAGTATGCGATAGGAACAACTTTGTGGCGAGTCATCCGATCACGCTCGTAGAGCGACTATCCGTCAAAGGGATAATTCCCCAACAAGTATGTAGGCGCCCGCAGCCTCTTTTTTGGGGGACGGTCAGTAAAGTAAGTAATGTAAGTAATTGTCCTACTTCTACCACAAAACCCTGGGCTACTGAGGCAAACTTTTTTCAAAGATCACAAAATCCAAAGCTATTAATATTCATGGGAGGAAGCCTGCGGGTTTGAGCCTGTTATGGGTGAAGTAGGGAAATCACTTACATTACTTACATCAGCTACCGTGTCGTGTTTTTCACTCGGCGTTGTGATCAAAGATTGTCGGCGGCTGAGGTTACACCGCTCGTCCCCCGTCTAGATCGGGCGGCAGCCCCATAGCGCGCATTTACGACCGGGTAAGCCTTGAAACTTAATCTCGGAAGGGTAAGCCGAGACGCGAAGCCCTGAACCCATGATTGTCAAAGTTATCATCGAGGCGCGCTGCCCTTGTTGCCGAGGCGGCGGCGGTACGTTTGACGCAGGCGACATCTGGTGCCCGGTTTGTCATGGGACGGGGATGGTTGAGACCGTCGGGCAATACCTTCGCGGCTGGTGGCGCGCAGCCGGGGAAATTGCTTCCGTAGCCATACTGTTGTTCATGGCCGGGGCGCTAGCGGTGGGTATCCCAATCCGAATCATCTGCGGACTTCTTGGATTCGAAGCCTGGCCCTGGAATGGATACGTAGTTGGGGCCGGCGCGCTCGCGCTGGCGTGGTACGTCGTACGGTATGCCAAGCGCAGTCGCTTCTGACCGCGCGCTGAGAATTCGTCAATACTTACGCCCCTGGCCGGCGCCAACCGGGCATCTCATTTGCTCCGCCCTCAGTAAACGTAACTGAAGGTTTCGATAAAGTTTTTTGTGTAAGTACCGTCGTTTATTTGCTACACTGCCGGTTAATTATTCTCTCTGTCTAACATTCGTTTAACATTATGCCGATTTCAGATGGCCGGAAACCACTACGCCACCACCGCGCAGCCAGGCGCTAGCGCCCCGGCGACCACCCGCAAGCCGCGCGGCAACCAGGCCGGTGTGCTGGGTCCGTATTCGCGCGTCATCGACAGAGGCGCTCGCGGCGCCATCTCGGGCAACACTCGCGAAGGCCGTTTCCTGGCGGCCTATGAGGCGATGCTGGTTGAGCACGTCGGTGGCGCCCCGAACATCGTGCAGCGAGCGCTAATCACCCGTGCCAGCCGGCTCGCCCTGCACTTGGAAATCATGGACGAGCGGTCGCTGGCCGAGGGCAAGCCGCTGACGACCCACGACCATCTCCACTACGTTTCGTGGTCGAACGCGATCGCCCGCCTTCTGGCCCGCCTAGGCCTCGAACCCGCCGCCGCTCGCCCGTTGGACGCGATCACGTACGCCCGGCTGCTCGACGCGGAGGAACGAGCCAGGGGCGAGGCCGCCTGATCATGGGTTCGTCGATTCCAGACTTGCCGGATGTCAATGTCGCCGCGCCTGCGCCCAAGGTCACCCCTGCCCGTCGATTTCCGCCGGTGCGCGGGATGAGCGCGCTCCCTCTCAGCTCATTCTTGACCGACCCGAGCCTACTCGGCCGCGACTTTGCCGGGCCGTCGTGGGACGCGTGGAAGGTCGTCCTCGCCGCCGCCTTCGGCGAGCCGCTCACCGCCGCCGAGGCCGCACGGTTCCGCGAACTCGCGGACCGCGACCCGCCGCGTCGCCGCGTCGAGGAGCTCTGGCTTGCCGTTGGTCGCCGCGCCGGTAAGGACAGCATCGCCTCCGCGATCGCCACCTACCTGGCCGTTTACGGCGATTTTGCCCGGTTCCTGCGTCGGGGTGAGGCCGCGCGGATCGCCTGTCTGGCCGTGGATCGCGATCAGGCGCGCATCGTCTTCAACTACATCAAGGCGTACTTCGAGGAAATTCCGCTGCTGCGGCCGCTGCTCGTCAGCGCCAAGGACGACATCGTGCGCCTCAACAACGGCGTCGAGATTATCGTCGCCACCAACAGCTTTCGCGGCATTCGCGGCGGCACGATCGCCTGCGCCATCTTCGACGAGGTGGCCTTCTGGCGCGACACGGACTTCGCCAATCCCGACGCCGAGGTCTATCGCGCGCTGAAGCCGGCGATGATCAGCCTGCGTGACGGCAGCGCGATGCTGATCGGCATCAGCACGGTGCATAAACGGTCGGGCCTGCTCTACGATAAGGTGACCGCGCATTTCGGCAAGGACGACGACCGCGTCCTCGCCATCCTCGCACCCAGCACCACGTTCAACCCGCTGTTGTCGGACCCCGCCGCGCAGGCCGAGATCGCGCAGTCGCTCGTCGAGGACCCGGAACGCGCCGCCGCCGAGTGGAACTCGGTTTGGCACTCCGACCTATCCGACCTCTTCGACCGCCAGCTGGTCGACGCCGCCATCGACCGCGACGTGAGGATCCGATTTCCGCGCGGCGGGGTCACCTACATAATGACCGCCGACGCCTCCGGCGGCAGGAGCGACAGCTTCACCGCCGCGATCGGCCACGTCGAGGGCGACCTTTACGTCATCGACCGCATCTATGAGCGCCGAGCGCCGTTCGACGTGGAGGTCGCGATGGACGAGGTGGCGCAACTCGCCCACGACTATCGCGTCGCCACCGTCCATCATGACGACTATGGCGCCGATCTGGTCGTCGCCGGTTTCCGCCGCCGTGGGCTGACCTCAAAGCCCGTCGCCATCCGCACCCAGAAGCTGAACCGCAGCGAGATTTACCTCGACAGTGTGAGCGCCTTCAGCGCCGGTCGCGTTCGGCTGCCGCACAACGAACGCCTGGTCCATCAGTTGATCAGCCTGGAGCGCCGCCCGGTGGCGGGCGGGCACGATCGCGTTGACCACCCCAAGGGCGGCGGAAACCACGACGACATCGCCAACGCGACCTGCGCCGCAATCGTCCTCTTGGGCGCGACGCGCACCCTGCGCATTTCCCCCCTGGTGCTGGCCAACTCGCGCTTACCGGCTGGCACCCGCACCCTGGCCGACCTGCCGCCCGACGCCACCAGTCGCGAAAAGGTCTCTTACATGACCGGCGCCGAGGCCACCTTCGCGCCCGCCGCGCAGACCGGCCGCTCGCACGTGCTTTACATCACCGACGAGACCCTGCGGCGCGCCGCCGAGCGCCCGGCGGAGCGCCCGGCCAGCATCGATCTCGCAGCCCATTACCACCACTAGAGGAAAGGACCCAACGATGAACTTGCACCCGATCTACGGCGGCGCGGCGCGCCCGGGAGCGCCCCCCTCGCGCAAGGCGGCCGTCGTCAGCGGCGCGCTGATCACGTACCTCACCCCCCGGCTCGCGGCCGATGCGAGGCTGCCCTCGTTGGCAGCGATCACGGAGGGCGTCAGCGACGCTAACTTCGGCGCGCTGATCCCGACCGTAGCCCGCCGCGTTCGCCGAGCGACGCGCGGCAAGCTGGCGATGGACGCCGACATCGAGGACCTCCAGGACCTCTTGGAGGCGCTTGAGGACGATGACGAGGAAAACCCGGCCGCCCGCGAAAACGGCGTCGCCGAGGGTGAGGACGACGAGGACGATTTCACGAACGAGATCAAAGAGTTGCTGCGCGGCAAGGTCGATTCCCAGATGCTGGCGCAGATCGACCGGATGGCGGGTGACCGCCGGCGCCGCCGGATGGGTCGCGACGATCCGCCTGACTTTCCCGGCAAACCCGAAACCGGAGGCAAAATGGTGCCACTCGACCGCGAGGCCTGGGACAAACGCGCGCGCGGCAGCCGGCCCCGCCGCTTCGGCCAGGACGCAGCGTTCGAGGACCTTGTGCCGAGCAGCCGTCGCATCCGCGTCCTAGGCTGATGGCCGCCACCCTTAGGGCGGTGCCCAAATCGCCGCCGCCCGACCGCGAGGACCTGCGCGCCGCGATCGGCGCCGCCGCCACGGCCGGATCCGCCGTCGCCCAAGCGCGCGCCGCGCGCGGGCGCGTCCACGCCACCTTGCCGGTCGCCATCACCCGGATGGACGAGGCGCGCGCTGCCTTGAACGCGGCCGAAAGCGACGGGCAGCAGCGACGACTGGCGCGGCTGCTGGGCGCGGCCGAGGAGGGACCGTCGATCGCGCAACTGCGCCAGGCCCTGGCCGACGCCGAGGCGCAGCGCGACGCGATCTGGGCCGACGAGGCGCTGCTTGACGCGGAGATCGAGCGCCGGGAGCGCGCCCTCGCGGCGGCCGTCACCGCCCGCACCACCGCCGTCGGCGAGGTATTGCGCCCGACCGCCTCCTCGATGCTGGCCGCGCTGCACGGCCACCTCGCCTCGGCCGCCGCGCTGAGGACCGCCCTGGCGGTGCTCCCAGGAAACGCCCTGCCGCACAACTGGGACGCCGCGCGCTTCCACCCCGACGACCCCGACCTGGTCGCGCGCTGGCGCGCCGTCGCCGCCGCGCTTGCCGAGAACCCCGACGCCCCCATCCCCGAAGGAGACCAGATATGACCGACCCCTCCCCGCCGGCCACCGGCACCGCGACCGTCACCGTCGCCTGCAAGCTGCCGAACGGCCTCATCCTGCGCCGCTTTGAGTGGCACGACGAGACCGAGGTCGGGCCGAACGGCTCGCGCCAGGTGCGTATCGCCCGACCGACCGGCGAATCGTTCACCGTCGCCGGCAACGGCGGCCTCGGCTTCATGACCCCGAACCTCGTCGACCTGATGGGCCGCCACGTGCCCGGCGGGTTCGGCATCACCCACGGGGTGCCAAAGGACTTCTGGGAGAACTGGTTGTCCGCCAACAAGGATACCGAGCTGGTGCGAAGCGGCCTTATCTTCGCGCTGCCGAGCGAGAGCGACGTGGCGATCGAGGCCCGCAGCCGGGAGCCGCTGCGTAGCGGGCTGGAGCCGATCGACCCCATCGATCACGGCAAGACGACGGGCATCGCCGCGCGGCGCATCAACGCGGCCGGGTCGTTGAGCACCGTCCAACCGGGTGAGCGGAACTGAGCTTCGGCGCGTGAGCTTCGTTCGCCGAAGGCGGGATCAGCCGGCCAGTGCCCGCGATAGCAAAACCCCGGCAGCGGCGGGTGAGGTACTCCTTCTCAGGCCGTCGCATGCGCCGCGTCGAGCGCCCTGGCTGCGGGGTGCTCCGCGGCGCGGTTCTGTTGATCGGCTCTTAATCCCAGGAAGAGCGAGGTCATGCTGGCGACGTTCCTGTCTCGCATCCTCTCGTCACCGTCGCCTAGCGATTGATGCGGCCTTATCTAGCAGACACACCCAGAGGTGTTGAAACGTGACGCTGGGACTCACCATACAACCTAGTGTAGCCTTCCCTAAAAGAGGGGAGGACTTAACATGGCGGACGAAGGAACTGCGCCCATTGCTGCGCCAGCACCGGAGTATCCGGGCGTCGCTTTTCCAACAGTATTCGCCGATGGTGTTAGTAGTATGGCGAATAGTCCAGCTATTGTTAAGTTTTACCTCAATCGCTTCGATCCTGATTTTCATTCTGGAGGGTCGTCGAAACCACAACCATTTGCACAAGTTATCATGCCAATGCTCGGCTTTGCGGCCTCGTTTTGTTTTTTTGAATCAAGAATTAAAGTGTTTCTTGAGCAAGGCTATATCACTCAAGAACAGTTGGATCAATTTCGCAAGACGCTCGAAGAGGGTGGCTGAGCCATCATGGCTGATATTACATACGAGGGCGTCCACGCCTTCATTCGTCAGGAGGATTATCGCACCGTCCGAGCGCCCCTCCGAAACAACCCATATGCCGAGCCGGTAGAACGGGAGAAGGCCATGCCCACAGTGTTAGGAAACCGGGTGTTCCAAACCGTGGTGGGTCTTCTGCTGACGGCATTGCTAGGAGCAGTAAGTTTTAGCGCGTACCTGGTTTTGTCAGATATGGGAGAAATACGAAAGGACATGCGGACTGACGTATCTGAAATACGTAGCGAGTTATCTGCTAATAAAGCTGATATACAAAAGGAAATAGGTGATACCCAGAGGGAATTATCAAAGGATGTTTCGGAATTACGGGATGAAATAACGCGTCGGATTGACACACTCATCCAGCAGGGGCTTAAAAAGGGGGGCTAGCGTTCAATCTCCCAAAGCATGAACTGGCCTGGCCCATTAGCCGAGCGCACCACGCCGTTGTTGCGCTGTAGCCGCAGCGGAAATCACGCCACCTCCACCGCGTCAATCAGCCCCGGATAGTTGTTCCTGACGCTCCCGACCCGCTTGTCCACCGGCCACATCGTCATCCCCTCTGCCGGGTAGGGCGCCAGCGCCTTGAGCCGTTCGGTATCGGCCGGTTCCTCGCCTAGCCACGCCGGCCATGCCTCGGGCGGTAGGATCGGGATCGCACCGCATATGCTAGGCAGTCAATCTGCGATGGCTTCAGTACAACTTGCCGCCTATAAAACGGGCGGCCATTTCGCGCGGTCGGCGCGTAACTTAGGGCGCGCTCATGCCTCTGATCAAATGTCCTGCCTGCGATAAGGGCATCTCAGACAAAGCGGTTTCGTGCCCTAACTGCGGCCATCCGATGATCCAAGAGCCGCCGATGCCGCCGCGCTTGCCTCCGATGGCGCCTCCGCGAAAGAAGAGTAACCGCCCGCCCGTCGGGTTTTTTGTGTTTGCCGGAATTATTATTGCTGTTGGAGCCACCGTGATAGCCAAACTCGATCGTGAGGACAAGAAACCGCCTTCCTGCGCAACTGAGTGGTCGCTCTGCGCGACCAATGCCGACATGGCCAACCAGTATCGAGATTGGACGATGGCTCAGGTGCTCTGTAAGAGTGCCGCCACCGGTCAGGCGAGATACGGCTCTCCGTCGTTTCCCTGGCTTTCCTTCAGCTCCTTCCTCAAGGGAACAACATACAAATCGGGGATCGCGACGCTCATCGAGCCCGACGCTCAATTCCCCAACGGCTTCGGCGCAATGGTTCATTCGCAAGTGAGCTGCCAATACGACTTGGTCGCGAAAAGAGTCCTGAATGTGACTATCGAGCCGAGATAACTCGCGGGCGTCAGGCCGCAGGCGAAGGTGCTCGACGCCTTGAGAGAAGGGTCCGGTGCCGGGAGTGCGACGCGAGGGGAAGGCGGTGGTGTCGGTGAGGTGGGCGATACCCTAGGCGTAGCGCCGTTCAGACCTCAACTGATCGACAAGCAATAACCGCCGGTTGGCCCGTTCGGCCCATTCGACCTTACCGGCCCGACGGAGTCGGACTACAAACCAAAGCCGTCTACCGAACGCTTCGCTTGCTCGCAGATGTTTTGCCGCATTACTCACACCCGTTCCCTCTATTTGCTTAATCAACCCGCAACTGGCATGTAGAAATAGTTCTGTCCAGGTCAAGGTGCCGGTGAGGAGGCGCCCGTAGGGCAGCCCCTAAGAGAGTGAAGCAGTATGCGCGGCACAATTGTAGAAGCAGTCAATGCGCTTGACAGGCGGCACTACCGCGCATCCCTGGTGCGTCAAAGAAAGTATGTCACCTACCGAAGACAGGCGTTGTTTTCAAACGGAAATGTCAATGTTGATAAGAATGTTACGGAACGCACAACATTAGGGGTGACCGTCGAAGCAATAATATGTACAGGGCCATTATTCCTATCTGTGATGTTTGCACCTAAGCTATCCATTTACTATACGCCAGGCGTTCCCGCCCGTATATCGTTAGAGGGATTTGCCGAAGTGGTTAGCGAGTTGTTGCGCAAAAGCGACATAGGCAAATTGCGCGCGCGGGAAAATGATTGCTCGTTGACCGAAGCGTGCGGACGGTATGGGTTGCTCGCAAACTTCGGATTTCGAATTTTCATACCCACGTTTCGAAAGATACCGTGTGTCTTCTTGCTGGATCGAGAACTTAGAGATTCCCCGTCTCCCCTCGAGCAGGCTGCCGCCGTATTGCGGGCACTCAAGGATGATCCGGCATCTTAGCTCAGTATTTCTCTTGCTCGCTGTGATGGTACTGGCAATCCCAGCTTCCGGGTACGCTGGGGAACTACCACCATGTGATGGCCCGGCGGTCTCTAAGCTGTTCACGCGGATCGTTGCCGACAGCCCAAACGGAAAGCGGGGTCTCATTCTCTCACGCGGCCTCATAACCGTCCGTGAGGTCGATCACGGCCAGGTAGGAGGGCTCGCGTCCGCCGCTGCGCCGGCGAGATGTGGTTCGAAGGTCCGGAACTTCCTTCCGGGACAAGCTATTTGGAAGATTTCGTTTTATCTTGAGTCGGCTGCGGGCGAGACCGATTACACGATGGACCTCGCCCCGATGCGCTCCACGTTCGATATGCTTTTGGGCGAGGGGTATATCCGTTGAAGCCTGGTTACTGATCGCAACGGTGACCGACACTCATAAGCGGCGCGCCGCAAGGTCTGCCGCGAAGCCGGAGGTTGTCCAATGAGGTACTTCCTACTTGCCAGGCTTGTGGGCGTTGGCTTGGTGCTCGTCATCGCGTTTGCTGCTCCGGTTAGGGCCGAGGTCACTGAGGCAGAGCTTGCGCAAATATCCTTGAATGCCATCAGTCTCTGCGTCCACGCCGCGCTATATCAGCACGACGGTCTCGACCCGGTCGCGCTCTATAACGCCGCCCTCACCGTAGAACACCCGGCAGGGGGAACGCCCGCTGAGCGGGATTGCTTATGGGCCAAGATGCACAGCGAGGGAACTCTAGACCGGTCCGGCCTGAACGGGCGGGAAACGCGGGTCAATGAGGCGTTACTCCTGCAGGTGATCGCCGCTTATCTGACGATTCCGCCGCCCATCCCTCCACAGTATTTGCAGTTCAGGGTTCAACCTATAGACAAATATCCGGCGGCAGAGCGCGCCGCAGTTGGTAGTCTTCAAACTGCGGGGGTCACTTTGATGTGGCAAGCGCGGTGGGCGGATCCCGCCAACCCGGATGCCGCATCTCCGCCCAAGTTGCCACCTGGGGGAGGCAATAGATGATAAGATCACTATTGATCGCTGCGGTAACTGTCGTTGCACACGCTCCAATTAACAGAAAGGGTTCGATGCGGGTGATTGGGGCGGTGGGTTTACTGATGGCGGCGCCTCGATATTCTCAACGAACTCCCACCGGCCGTCGATCACCTCATAGATACTGACGGCTCGATCCTCGTACATCTCGGCCGCTTGCCGCCGGGCTTCGGCCAGGGAGGCGGCACGGCAGGGTTCTCCCTGAAGTAGAAAACTTCAAGGTCGATGCTCTACCGTGAGTTCAAAACGTCTGCGAGGCGAAAGGCGGGCTTCCCCTTTTGCGTTTGTTAAACAGACCGTTAAACCGTTTGGATTGTTTAACCGTTGTCGTCAAATCGAAATTCTTAAACTCTTGATATATTAGATAGAAATGGCGTCCCCGACAGGACTCGAACCTGTGACCCTCAGTTTAGGAAACTGATGCTCTATCCGGCTGAGCTACGGGGACGCTGTCCGGCGCCCCTTTTTATCACTGGGTGGCCCCGTTTGACGAGGCTCGGGCGGAGGCGGGGAGGACCGCGCGATAGCAGATCTCGCGGTCGCCCACCGACCAGCGCGAGAACTGGGAATCCATCTCGGCGCAATGATGCAGGGCATAGCGCTTCGCCGGGTCGGACGGATAGGCATCCCGTACCGATCCGAACAGACTGCCTTGCGACATGAGCTGGGCAGCGGCGCCGATCGCCATCACCAGGAACATGCCCCACATCGTTACGGAATTCATCGGCATGGCGGCCTCCCGGGGGTGAAGCGCGCCATTTCTACCAAATGTAGGGTTAATCACCGATGAATCGCCGATGGGATGACGACTGCTGCGCGATCGCCGAGGGCGATCCCGATCTCCCCGTTGGGGGTTGCGCCGCTTGACCCCAGAATCATCCCCATAGTAGATGGCTCGGTACGGCACTTTCGCGCCTTGCGACATCGGCGGTTTGGCGGGAAACCCGCCTGAGTTCGGGGGAGAAAACGGGATGACGGATACCAGTGCGGCCGCGCCACTCAGCGGGTGGCGGGCGATCACGCCTTATCAGTGGCTCGTCTTTGGCGTGGTCTGGGCCGGCTGGACGCTCGACGCGGCCGATTTCGGATTGTTCTCGCTGGTGCTGAAACCGGCGCTGACCGACCTCCTCGGCTTCCCGACGACAGGCGCGCTCGACAAGGCGCAACTCGCCGAAATTGGCAAATATGGCGGCCTTCTGGCGATGACCGGACTTCTTGGCTGGGCCTCCGGCGGGTTCATCTTCGGCGTCATCGCCGACTATATCGGCCGCGTCCGCGCCCTCTTTTACAGCATCATCATCTTCAGCGTCTTCACCGCGCTGCAGGGCATGTCCCAGCATTTGTGGGATCTCGCGATCTACCGTTTCCTCGCCGGGATCGGCACCGGGGCCGAGCTGATGATCGGCATCCCGCTTCTCGCCGAGACCTTGGGCGACACCTATCGCGCGAAGATTTCGGGGGTCATGATGACCGGTGGTGCGATTGGTACCTTCCTCGGCGCTTGGGTATTTGGACTAGTTGGCAAATATGCGCTGCACCTCGACTATCTCATCGGTGGGTTCATCCCCGTTTACAAGATCGTTGAGGGCGGCCCAGGTACATGGCGGACCGTTTTCTTTGCAGGCGTCATGCCCGCGGTTTTGTTGATCATCATCCGCGGGAGGATGAACGAACCGGCGCGTTTCGCAAAGGTGCAGGAGCGGCGCGATGCGGTAAGCGCGGGCCGGCAAGTCGCGCAGGACGACCACGCCTTCATGCAATTCGTGCCGTTCCAGCTCTTCTCCAGGGAAAATCGCTTCAACACGTTTGTCGGGCTACTTTTCGGGCTCGGCTCGCTGCTGGCGATCTGGACCACCAATATCTGGCTGCCGACGATCCTCTCGCTGATGGTGCAGAAGGGCGGCATCAGCGGCGTCGACGCCGTGCCGTTCGTCAGCAACGGCATCATGGTGTGGAGCTTTGGCGGCATCTTTGGCTATTCGGCATTCGGCTTCATCGCCGATTGGCTCGGACGGCGGGTGACGATCGCGTTCTACAGCATCGGCTCGATCGTCTTCGGGCTGATCCTCTACCTCGCGCTCCCGATCTACGAGCCGTGGTACCCGGTGGTGCTGCCAATTTTCGGTTTCTTCGTGTTCGGCGTTTTCTCGGGGCACGCGGTCTATTTTCCCGAGCTGTTCCCGACCCATATCCGCTCGACCGGTGTGGCGTTCTGCAATGGCACCGGGCGGATCATCACCAGCTTCGGGCCGCTCGTCGCCGGTCTGCTGGTCGGTGCGTTCGGTGGCAACTTCAACAACGTCACCGCGTTCATGAGCTGCTTTGCGATCTTGAGCGTAATCGCGATGCTGATGGGCCGCGAGACCAAGGGCGACGAACTGCCGCACTAAAAGCCTTGCCATTGCGAAGAACCTGCGGACCTGACCCGCGAGGCTCGCAATGACGGGCCGCCTACGGATTGATCAGCGTCTCGTTGCGGCTGATGATGAACGCCTCTCCGCGTTCGAGAAAATCGCCGACGACTTCGCAGAACGCCTCCGGCCGGTCGGTGCCGATCGCGTGCCCGGCGTCGTAGACCAGGACCAGGCTGCAGTTCGGTAGCAGCGTCTTGTAGTGCCGGCCCATCTCGGAGGGGATCGTCCGGTCGGAGGTGCCGAACAGCACCAGCGTGGGGGTCGCGACGCCGGGCAGCAGCCCCTCGAGCTCGGGGTCGCGGTCGGGGCCGCGCAGGCGTGCGACGAGTCGCCCGGTCTTGGCCTGGATCGCCGGGTCCTGCGACGGCAGCGGCGGAACGCGCTCGGGATGCGCGAACAGCGCCCGGGCCATTTCTTCCGGCGTTCCGGAAGGGACGCGGCCGCCCGGCGGGCGGATCGCCGCCGGCGCTTCGAGCACCAACGCTGAGACCCGCCCCGGTGTCTGCGCCGCCAGCCACAGCGCCGCCTTGCCGCCGAACGACGTGCCCCACAAATTGAAGCGATCGAGGCCGAGGGCTCCGGCAGCGCGCGCCATCGTCGCCGCCAGCTCGGCCATGGTTTGCGTGCGGGTGTTTTCCGCCGAGGCGCCGAAACCCGGCATCTCGAAGGCGATCACCCGGTAGCGCTGTGCCAGAATCTCGTGCGCCGGGCTGAGCCGCAGCCCGCCGGCGCCGTGCAGATGCACCAGCGTTGGGTCACCACCCCACCTGTTGGCACCGGCTTCCACGTAGCGGATGCGGAACCCGTCCGCCTCGACGTGATGTTCGCGAAAGTCTGTCATGCCGGGGTTCTACCGCACCTCGGCCCGCATTCGCCAGACATGCGCCTGATACATGGGGCGCGCCGCAGGGCGCCGCTTTACGCGAAGGCCAAAGCCGGACTAGGCTTTTGACCAGAAAACGCCCCACGCCTGGGAGAACGCGATGTTGCTCAACCGAGCCGAGATCAGCGCCGACAAGAGCTTCAACCTGCTGACCGATGCGATCCTCGAGCGCGACCAGGCGAAGACCGCCGACATCTTCGCCAAGATGGTCCAGGGCGGGCAGTCGATCGGCGACGCGCTCTCGATCGTCACCGCGGCGGAGGCGCCCTATGTCCAGGTGCCGTGCCACATCAACATCAAGGACGGTAACATCGCGCTGACCAACAACGACCACACGCTGTTGGGCCTGCGCGCCTCGACCTATCTGATGCCCTATTTGCCGGAGAAATACCGGCTGCTGCCGCTGTTGCAGAGCGTCTGGTACATCGGCGCCGGCCTCGATATCTGGAACCAGCTTCTGTTCAAGTATCCCGGCCGCTACGCGACGATGAAGGGCGTGCGGGTGCCGCCGCCCGATTACGGGCCGGTCGTCTGGCACGAGGACATCGCCCCGATCCGCGAGGCCGGCACGCTGGACGAGCGGCTGCATTCTTACATGATCGCGACGATGAACGGCGACTCGAAGCGCTCTTACGGGCTCTTTCTCGGCCTCGCCGAGAACGAGACGCACCGCCGCGAGTTGCACGACCACCTGGAGTTCCTCGGCCTCATCGACATCCAGGACACCGTCATCGGCCGCAAGGCACGCAACACCGGGCACAAGGCAATCCGCGCCCGCGCCGTCACCGACCTCGCCAGCTATATCGGCTGGGAGAAGTCGCACGGCGTCTTCTACATGGGCGTGCCCGACATGGCGATCGGCCCGCTCTACTATTCGCTCTATGACGCGGCCAGCGTGAGGATCGCCGCAGAGTTCGAGGATGCCGGCAAGAGCCTCAAGGAAAAGAACAAGACGCCGCTCACCGCGGCCGAGGTCGAGGATATGGTGCAGCAGATGATGCTAGCCGACGGCGACGAGGTTTGGGATCTCATCACCGCGCACCTCAAGAACGGGAAATCGATCAAGAGCCTCGGCGACACGATCCAAGTCGCCGCCGCAGAGTTGATCCTGCGCACGACGGTGGCGCGCCAGTTCACCAACGGCCAGCACCCGTTCGACTATTGCAACGTCGCCAACAACTGGATGCGCAACAGCAACAGCCCGTACCAGGCGCGGATCCTTTACCTGATGGCCAATTTCATCAACGACGTGGCGCACGAGAACAAGCTAGTGAAGTCGGTCATCGAGGACGAGATCGCCGGCTACGACGGGTCGGGCCGCTCGCCGCAGGCGCTGCTGCGCGAATTGGACGATGCGATCATGGCGCTGGACGTACCGCGCTCGACCGCGATCGCCCACGCCTATCTCAAGTCGGGCGCCGACCGCAACGCCTATATGGAGACGGTTGCGCTCTGCGCCTGTCGCTTCCAGGACGACCCGCACAACCAAAAGATCACGGTCTCGACCTTCGAGGAATACGGGCACAACTCGACGCATCTTAAGGATCGGCTACTGCTGGCTACGCCGCGCCTGCTGGCCGGTTGGGTCAAGATGCCCGGCGAGCGCGAGTGCTACGCCCGCTTCGAGAAAGAGTGGATCTACAACTGAGGGCTGGCCCGCGGCCGTCTCGACCGCATGCGGGCGGGACGCCCGCGATCCAAATCCCGAGCGACGCCGACAGCAGGAGTCCAGGGCAAGCAACATGGAGTTGCCTGGATTCCCACGTTCGCGTGGAATAACGAAAAAACGTGATGCAGTGTGATCCACGTCACGTTGAGTCTCCGGTGGGCCTCCTATCTCCAGGGTATCGGGTTGCAAATGACAGCTCATCGCCGGAGGCGAGAGCTAGCGCAGTCCCGAGACGGAGGAGCAAGATGACCACGATCGAGAACAGCGGATCGCCCAAGACTTCCCCTGCCAAGACCGGTTGGGTCCGGCGCACGGTCATGGGCACGGCGGTCGCCGCTGTTGCCATGGTGACCCTCGGCGCCGCGACGACGCCGGCTCAGGCGTGGTGGTACCACGGCTATTACCACCCGTATTACGTCTACTATCACCCGTACCATTACGGTTGGTACAACTATCACCCGGTCTACTGGGGCTGGGGCGGCGGGTGGGGCTGGCACCACTGGCACCACTGGTAGGCTTCGGCCGCGGGCCGATCTTTCCCCGATCGGTCAGCCTAGGGACGTGAAACTTGCAAGCGGCGGGGCCTCGGGCCCCGTCCGCTCGTTCTAGATATCCCTTATGTTCGGCAGCACCTTGCTGCCAAACAGATCGAGCCCGTCCATCAGCGTATCGAGATCGGGCGAGCCGGGGCTGGTTAGCGACAGGTCGAGCACGCCGGCGCCGACGACCTCGCGGCACTTCCTGATCTGGCCGATCACCGTGTCGGGCCCGCCAATGAAGGTCACCGGCAGCACGCCGCCGACGTTGGCTTGGCGCGCCTCGCCGGCGATGTTGCGCTTGTCGGCCGCGAGCATCGCCTCGCGCAAAGCCGGGCGCATCGGGAAGGGCGCGGCACCCGGACTGGCCTTAAGCCGCTCCTCGGCTTTTGCGTCGGTCTCCGCGATCAGCATGTTGGCGCGGTAGATGATGTCGTCCGGCCCCGGCTCCCAGCCGTATTCCTTACATTGCGCCCGGTAGTAGCCGGTCGATTTCGCCATCACCTCGAACGGTCCGTAGGAGACGCCGAGCCCCAGCCGGTTGCGCGCGGCGAAGTCGCAGCTTTCCTTGCTGGTGCCGAGCGCATAGGTCGGCGGGCGCGGCTGCTGGAGCGGGCGTGGCCAGACCGAGACGGTGCGGTACTGGAAATAGCGCCCCTGCCAGCCGAAGGGCTGCGGCTCGCTCCACGCCTTGAGGATCAGCTCCATGCCCTCGTCGGTCTTCTCGCGGCCCTCGGCGGGGTTGAGGTCGAAGCTGAGGTACTCGTTGCTGGTGCCGCGCAAGAGGCCGACGACGAGCCTGCCTTGCGACATCGTGTCGACCATCGCCAATTCCTCGGCGACGCGGATCGGGTTCGATTGCGGCACGATCGGGCCGAGCAGCGCGATCTTCAGCTTTTTCACCCGCGCCGCGACATAGGCGGCCGAGACGATCGGCGAGGGGGTGAGGATGCGCGGCGAATAATGGTGCTCCGAGAGGCTCACCCAATCGAAGCCGAGCTTCTCGACGTATTCGAGGCGCTCGATCATCGTTTGGTAGGCCCTGTCGCCCGCCGCCGGGTCGTAATTTGCCGGCGCCGCCGGCCATTCGGCGGGCAACGGCACCGGCGTTTGATAGCGCCCGGTCTCGAAGAACGAGACTTTCATTCGATTTTTCCCTCGGCTCTGCCAACCCTCCCCTGCAAGCAGGGGAGGGTTGGCAGAGGACTATCTGGTCCGGTTATAGGTGTAGTCCTCGCGCTCGCCGCCGCCTTGGCGCAGCCCGGCGGGCACCGGCGGGCGGGCGGCTTGCAGTTTGGCGTGGGCGTCGAGCGCGGCCTGGTCTTCCCACAATTCGAGCAGCGCGAACCGCTCCAGGTTGCCGACGCTCTGGAACACCTCGAACTGGCGACAGCCGGCGTCCTTGGCCGAGGCGACGCACCGCTCCTGCATCGCCTTGGCAAGCTCGGCGCCCCTGCCGGGGCCGGCGGTAAAGGAGATGACGAGACGGACCGGCATGGTTTCCTCCTGGTTCAATCGTTGCCGAAAGCATGGCGACGCATCGCCGTGCCGTAAACTGGAAAAATCCCGCTAAGATCGCCGCCAACGAGAGGGAGCCGGAAGATGCTGTTCACCTGCACGCCGCCCGGATCGCGCATTCCCGGCCGTTTCCCCGGCCCGGCCCATGCCCGCGGCAAATGGTTCACCATCGACATCCACTGCCATGTGCGCAGCGACAAGGCCGCCGAGATGGTCGAGGGCAACGAGGCGGTGTCGAAGTGGTATCTCGAAACCCAGGCCAGCCCGCAGAGCCAGGCGCAGAACCGCGCCAACGGCGAGCGCACGATGGAGCAGGGCCGCTCGCCCGAGCAGCGCATCGCCGACATGGACCTTATGGGGATCGACGTTCAGGCGATCTCGCCGGCGCCGCGCCAGACCTACTACGGCGCCGACCCTGAACTGGGTCTCGCCACATCGCGGGCATGCAACGATTTCATCGCCGAGATTTGCGGCAAATATCCCGATCGGTTCGTTGGGCTCGGAACCGTGCCGTTCCAGGCGCCCGAGCTGGCGGTGCAAGAGCTCGACCGGCTGTACAAATCCTTGGGCTTTCGCGGGATCGAGATCATGACCCATGTCGCCGGCGAGGATTTGTCGGCCGCGCGTTTCCGCCCCATCTTCGCGCGATGCGAGGAGCTGGGCCTGCTTGTCTTCATGCACTCGGATGGGTTCACCGAGGCGGGGCGCTTCCGCGACCATTACTTCGCCAACGTGATCGGCAATCCGCTCGATACGACGGTGGCGCTGCATCATCTGATCTTCGGCGGGGTCTTGCAGGACCACCCCAATCTGAAGCTCGTCGCCTCGCATGGCGGCGGTTACCTGCCGGCCTATTCGGGGCGCATCGATCACGCCGCCGCGGCCCGCCCCGATACCTGCACCCATCTCCACCACATGCCGACGACCTATCTGAAGCGGCTCTATTTCGACGCGCTGGTCTACACCCACCACCAGCTGCAATACCTCGTCGAGGAATACGGCGCCGATCACATCCTGGTCGGCACCGACTATCCCGCCGACATGGGCGAGATCGATCCGGTCGGCTTTATCGAGAGCGCCAAATGCCTCGACGATACCGAACGGCGCGCGATTCTCGGCGGCAACGCGGCGAGGCTCCTCAACCTCGAGGTGCCGTCCAAGCGATAGACCGTCGATGCAGCGCTATTCCTTCGCCGCGCTGGCCCGGCGAGCGCTTGGCGGCCACCGCGGCTGGACGCCGCTGTGGCGCAAGGCAAGCCCTAAGCCGCGCTACCGTATCGTCATCGTCGGCGGCGGCGGGCACGGGCTCGCCACCGCCTATTATCTGACCAAGGAACACGGCATCACCGATGTCGCGGTGCTTGAGAAAGGCGCGATCGGCCTCGGCAACACCGGACGCAACACGACAATCATCCGCTCGAATTATCTGTGGGACGAAAGCGCGCGGATCTACGAGCATTCGTTGAAGCTTTGGGAAGGGCTTTCGGTCGAGCTCAACTTCAATCTGATGCTGTCGCAGCGCGGGGTGTTGAACCTGGCGCACACGCTGGGCGATGTGCGCGAGGGGGTGCGGCGGGTCAACGCCAACCGGCTCAACGGCATCGATGCGGAATGGCTGGAGCCGGACGCGGTCAAGCGCTTCTGCCCGGTTCTCAGCATCGACAGGACCGCGCGCTACCCGGTGCTCGGCGCGACCCTGCAACGCCGCGGCGGCGTGGCGCGGCACGATGCCGTCGCCTGGGGCTATGCCCGTGCCGCTGACGCGCGCGGGGTCGACATTGTCGAGGATTGCGAGGTGACCGCGATCCGAACCGATGGCGGCCGGGTCGGCGAGATTGAGACCACGCGCGGCACGATCCGGGCCGACAAGATCGCGATCTGCGCCGCCGGGCACTCTTCGGTGCTGGCGGCGATGGCCGGGGTGCGCCTCCCGCTGCAAAGCCACCCGCTGCAAGCGCTGGTGTCGGAGCCGGTAAAGCCGGTGCTCGATTGTGTCGTGATGTCGAACACCGTGCACGTCTATCTCAGTCAGTCGGACAAGGGCGAACTGGTCATGGGCGCGGGCATCGACGCCTTCAATTCCTACGCCCAGCGCGGCTCCTTCCACATCGTCGAGGCGCAGATGGCGGCGGCGCTGGAGCTCTTTCCGATCTTCTCGCGCCTGAAGATGTTGCGGAATTGGGCGGGGATCGTCGACGTTTCGCCCGACGCCTCGCCGATCGTCGGCAAGCTGCCGATCGCCGGGCTCTATCTCAACGGCGGCTGGGGCACCGGCGGGTTCAAGGCGACGCCGGGCGCCGGGCATGTCTTTGCCCACACGATCGCGCGCGACGAGCCGCATCCCCTCGCCGCGCCGTTCGCGCTCGACCGCTTTGCCAGCGGCGCGCTTGTCGACGAACACGGCGCTGCCGCGGTAGCGCACTGACATGCTGCTGATCCCCTGCCCGTGGTGCGGCGAGCGCGACGAGGTCGAATTTCGCTACGGCGGCGAGGCGCACATCGCGCGCGCCGATCCCGATGCTGTCGATGACGCCGCCTGGGCCGACTACCTGTACATGCGCCACAACCCGAAGGGCGTCTTCGCCGAGCGCTGGGTGCATCAGGCCGGGTGCCGGCGCTGGTTCAACCTGCTGCGCGACACCGCCTCGCACCGCATCATCGCGGTCTACAAGATCGGCGAGAAGCCGCCCCCAGGCAGCCCGCCCGCCGGCTCGCACGGCGGCGATCCGTGACCCAGGAATTTCGCCTGCCGCAGGGCGGGCGGATCGACCGCCTCCACACGCTCCGCTTTCGCTTCGACGGACGCCAGTACGAGGGCCATCCCGGCGACACGCTGGCCTCGGCGCTGCTGGCGAATGGCGTTCGGCTGGTCGGGCGCAGTTTCAAGTTCCACCGCCCGCGCGGGGTTTTCACGGCGGGGATGGAGGAGCCGTCGGCGCTCGTTCAACTCGGCGATGAGCCCAACCGGCGCGCCACCGACATCGCGCTCACGGACGGGCTGGTCGCGACCGGGCAGAACGCCTGGCCAAGCCTCAATTTCGATCTCGGGGCGGCGGCCGGCTGGCTCGCGCCGCTGTTTCCGGCCGGGTTCTATTACAAGATCTTCTTCCGTTGGCCGGCACTGTGGAGGTGGGTCTGGGAGCCATTGTTGCGCCGCATGGCGGGGCTTGGCCGTGCCCCCAGCACGCCTGACAAAGCGCGCTGCGACAAGTCTCACGCGCATTGCGATGTGCTCGTCGTCGGCGCCGGGCCGGCCGGCCTTGCGGCGACGCTGGCGGCGGGGGGAAGCGGCGCGCGCGTGATCCTTGCCGAGGCGCAGGGCGAACTCGGCGGCAGCCTGCTGCGCCGGCCGGGACAGATCGAGCCCGGCTGGTTGGAGCGCGTCGCGGCGGAGCTTGCGACGCTGCCGGAAACCCGGGTTCTGACCGGCACGACCGTGTTTGGCCGCTATGACGGGAACTATCTCGTCGCCGCCCAGCACGGCGAGCGCAATCGGCTCTGGCATATCCGCGCCCGCCGTGTCGTGCTGGCTACCGGCGCGCTGGAGCGGCCGCTAATCTTTCCCGGCAACGACCGGCCCGGAGTGATGCTGGCAAGTGCGGTGGAGACCTACGTCAACCGTTACGCGGTGGTGCCGGGAAGGCGGGCGGTGCTGTTCACCAATAACGACGACGCCTATCGCGCGGCGGCGGCGCTCAACGCTGCCGGCGTCGAGGTCGCGGCGATCGTCGATCTGCGGGCCGTGCCGGGCGCACCAGTGACCGGCATACCGCTCCACGCCGGTCACGCGGTGGTCGGCACGCGCGGAAGGCGGTGCCTGCGCGGCGTGACGATCCGCCCGCTCGCCGGCGGCCGAAGGACGAAGATCACCTGCGACCTGCTCGCCGTGTCGGGCGGTTGGAACCCGATCGTGAATCTCGTCGCCCAGGCGCAAGGAAATTTGCGTTACGACGAGAGTCTCGCCGCCTTCGTTCCCGACGGCACGGACGATGCCATCGAAGCGGCGGGCGCCGCGCGCGGGACCTTCGCCCTCGCCGCCTGTCTCGCCAAGGGCGCCGAGGCCGGCGTCCGCGCCGCGACGGCATGCGGTTTCGCCGCGGGCGAGGTTGCGCTGCCCGAGATCGCCACGAGTAGCGCCGCCCCGCTCGAAGCGGTCTGGCTCATGCCGGGCAGGGATGGCGGCCGCAAGAGCTTCGTCGACCTGCACAACGACGTCACCGCCGCCGACATCGCGCTAGCCGCGCGCGAGGGCTTCACCGCGATCGAGCACGTCAAGCGCTGGACGACGCTCGGCATGGGCACCGACCAGGGCAAGACCGGCAACGTCTCAGGCCTCGCTCTGCTGTCGCAGGCATTGGGCCGCGCCATCGCCGACACCGGCACGACGACGTTCCGCCCGCCTTATGTGCCGGTCGGGTTCGGCCTCCTCGCCGGGCACATGCGCGGCCGCTTCTACGACCCGGTGCGCGTCCCCCCGATGCACGAGTGGCACGCCGCCGCCGGCGCGGTGTTCGAGGATGTCGGCCAGTGGAAACGGCCGCGCTATTACCCGCGCGCCGGCGAGACGATGGACGAGGCCGTGCGGCGCGAATGCCTCGCAGCGCGCGACGCGGTCGCGCTGCTCGACGCCTCGACCCTCGGCAAGATCGAGGTTGCAGGCCCGGATGCCGCGGAGTTTCTCGATCGCATCTACGTCAATCGCTGGCAGAACCTCGGCATCGGCCGCTGCCGCTACGGCGTGATGTGCCGCGACGACGGGATGGTGTTCGACGACGGGGTCGGAACCAGGCTGACCGCTGACCGCTTCTTCATCACCACCACCACCGGCAATGCCGGCGCCGTGCTCGATTGGTTCGAGGAATGGCTGCAGACGGAGTGGACCGACCTCGACGTGTTCTGCACCTCGCTGACCGAGGAATTCGCCAACGCCACGCTGATTGGGCCCAGATCGCGCGAGGTGCTGGCGGCGCTGGCGCCGGGTCTCGATCTGGCGAGTTTCCCGTTCATGGCGGTGCGCGATGCCGATATCGGCGGCGTCCCGGCGCGGATTTTTCGCGTCGGTTTTTCCGGTGAGCTTTCCTTCGAGATCAACGTGCCCTCCGCGGCCGGACTGGCGTTGTGGGAGCGGCTGATCGAGGCCGGCGAGCCATACGGAATCACCCCCTACGGCACCGAGACGATGCACGTGCTGCGCGCCGAGAAGGGATACTTCCTCGTCGGCCAGGAGACCGACGGCTCGGTGACGCCGCTCGATCTCGGCCTTGTCGTCGCGCCCGACAAGGATTTTCTCGGCCGCCGCTCGCTCAACCGCAGCGACGCCGCCCGGCTCGACCGCAAGCAGCTGGTCGGGCTGTTGCCGGAGGACCCGAACGCGGTGCTCACGGAAGGGGCGCAGCTGATTGCGGCGCCCGGCTCAACCGCGATGATCGGGCATGTCACCTCGAGCTATTTCGGCGCCCGGATCGGCCACAGCTTCGCGCTGGCGCTGATCGAGGGCGGTCGTGCCCGGCATGGCGAGGCGGTCTGGGCTTGGCATGACGGCCGGAGCTTTCCGGCCCGCATCTGCTCGCCGGTGTTCTACGACCCCGCGGGGCGCCGCCGCGATGGCTGAGCTGGCGTATCGGGCTGCGGGGATCGAGCTGAGCGAGCTCGGCCCGGCGCGGCAGATCGGCCTTAGGCTGCGTCCGCCCATTCCGGCTTATCTCGCCGGGTTGCCGCTGCCGCTGGTGCCGAACCGGGTGGCGGCGATGGGCACGCTGCGCGTGCTGTGGCTCGGCCGGGACGAATGGCTTCTCGTCGCCGAAGGCGAGGTGCCGGAATTGCTGGCGCGACTGAAGCGCGCGGTCGCCCGCCGCCGCGCCTGCTTGACCGATTTGTCGTCGAGCCGCCGGATTATCGAGATCGCCGGCAGGCATGCGCGCGCTCTGCTGGAAGCCGGCTGCGGGCTCGATCTGCATCCCCGCGCCTTCGGCCCTGGGCAGTGTGCGCAAACGCTGCTCGACCGAGTCCCGGTGATCCTCGATCAATTCGGCGATGCGCCGCATTATCGCCTGCTGGTCCGCCGCTCCTACGCGCAATGGCTCGTCGATTGGCTGATCGACGCGGCCGAGGGACTTCAGCGTTGAGCCTCGTGCAAGGGGCCTTGGCGCGCCGCCGGTTGCGGTCGGCGCGAAAGCATGGCTAACCTTATCATTAGTCAGCGAGGGAAGTGACGATGGCCGGATGGAGCGAGCAGAACATCGATTTGGGCGGGTTGAAGCTCAAGATCGGGCGGGGCGGCGCCGGCCGGGCCGTCCTGGTGCTGCATCACGATACCGGCACGCTCGACAAGCTGCCGTTCTATGAGGCGCTTTCCGCCCGCTTCGATGTCATCGTGCCGGTCCATCCCGGCTTTGGCGAAGCCTCCGAGCGGGCGCAATGGCTGCGCCACCCGCGCGACATCGCCGCGCTCTACCAATGGCTTCTCAGCGAGCTCGGGGTCGAGCGCGCGAGCCTCGTCGGATTGGGTTTCGGCGGCTGGATCGCAGCTGAGATGGCGGCGCTGGCGCCGCGCGACTTCCACCGGCTGGTGCTGGTCGGTGCGATGGGGGTGAAGCCGCCCGAGGGCGACATCTTCGACCAGGCGATCGTCAGCTATATCGACTACGCCAAGGCCGGGTTCCACGATCCCGCCGCGTTTACGCGCAACTATGGCGACGTCTCGACCGACCAGCTGGTCAATTGGGATTTGTGCCGCGAAATGAGCTTCCGCGTCGCCTGGAAGCCCTACATGTACAGCCCGACCCTGCCGCATTTGCTGGGCGGGGTCAGGGCGCCGGCGCTGGTCGTCTGGGGCGACGACGATAGGATCGTGCCGAAAAGCGCAGGTGCGCTCTATGCGAAATTGCTGCCCAAGGCGCGGTTCGAGATGATCGCCGCCTCGGGGCATTGTGTCGACATGGAACAGCCGGACGCGCTCGCGCGCCTGGTCACCAGCTTCATCGAAGAAAACTAGTTAAACGGCCGGAGGCCCAAGGAGACCGCCATGCATGTGATGTATTTCACCGAGCAGCCGATGTCTGCCTATCCCGCCGATATCGGGCTGGAGGCCGGCCACACCGCGTTGATGTTCTCGAACAAGCACTTCGATCCGGTGGCCGGCAGCCGGCTCTACAACCAGTATCTCGAGCATTACATCTACGCCGAGGAGCAGGGCGTCGAAGGCTTCATGCTCAACGAGCACCACAACGCGCCGTTCTGCATGCAGGCCAAGTGCAAC
>Ga0182024_10000823_pt1 | contig 81066 bp, 69 predicted proteins | sample P32metaG_FD_120480 | JGI IMG/M metagenome (GOLD analysis project Ga0182024, IMG submission 120480) | Permafrost microbial communities from Stordalen Mire, Sweden - P3-2 metaG (Illumina Assembly) | ecosystem: Environmental > Terrestrial > Soil > Wetlands > Permafrost | place: Sweden: Stordalen...
GCCCGCGCCCACCGTGCCCATGTGCGTGATGCGCTTGCCGAGCAGTTCGAACAGCGGGCGCACACAGGTAAACGCGGCTTCGGCGCCGCCCACCATGATCGCGAGCGTGCCTTCGATTGCGCCAGTCTCGCCGCCCGAAACCGGTGCGTCGAGATAATCCGCGCCCAGCTCGGCCAGGCGCGCGGCGATCTTGCGCTCGGCCTCGGGCGCAATTGTGCTCATATCGATCACGAGCTGGCCGCGCGCCAGCACGGGTTCGATTTTGGCAACGATACCCTCGACGTCTGGCGTATCCGATACCATGATGAAGACCGCGACGGCGCCGCGCGCGGCCTCGGCCGCATCGGCGGCGACGGTTGCGCCGTCACCAGCGAGTGCTCGCGCCTTTTCAGCGGAGCGGTTATAGACGCGCACCCGATGGCCCGCCTGCAACAGCCGGCGCGCCATCGGCGCACCCATGATCCCAGTTCCGATCCATGCAATTTCCATAATGGTCCCTCAACGAATCTACTTGCGATCTGCCGCGGGCAATCCGTTACGCGCTCTCTTGGCTCCAGACCGGCAGATCGGCGGCCTCGATCTTGTCGAAGTTTGCGAAGTTGAACCTTGACCCGGGCTCTGCGTTTTCGTCGATGATATCGGTCAGCCGCGCGCCCCAGACGATGTCCGCGGCAACGTAGGAGTAGCGGGCATAGACGGTTTGAGAAAAGACCTCATCGAAGCCGGTAAGCGAAACCGTAAGATTGGCTTCGGATTTGAGAAATTCTTCGGGCGTAGCGCCGTAGAACGGGCTACCGGGCTGAATCGGATGAACCGCGGTCCAGGAATAGGCGAAGATCGGGTTGCGGTAGCGCTTGAGATCGAGGTCGTAAAAGCGGCGCACGTACTCACCCTCGGCGGTTCGCTCATTGCGCGCAAACGCGACGTGAATCTGCGCATCGACGATTTGGCTCGAGCGCACATTCGCCATCCGGAACATCAGGCTCGGCACGCCGTCGCGCTTTGAAATTACGGCCGCGCGGCTGAAGCGGACGCGCGCGGTGGGACGCGAGAATTTCGCGAAGATCAGGCCGGTGATTAAGGCAAAGTTGATCAGCCCGCAGAGGGCCTCGACGCTCATCAGAATCTCGGAAACGAGCGTGGCCGGCGACATCTTGCCATAGCCGATCGTCGCGATGGTCTCGACACTGAAAAAGAACACGTCGGAAAAATGGCCGGGGCGCGCGTTTTCGATGCCGCCGTCGAAATAGTAGCCGAGCGCGAAAAGGATATTGATGACGACGAACGCGACTCCGATTTGCAGCAGCAGCGCCGGCCACGACGAGGTGAGCAGATGATGGTAGAAATCGGTGAATAGGCGATCGCCGCCGTCACCTCCGATTGGTTGTCGGATGGGCAGGTTGGTGTTGGTACGTCGCCTGAATGGAAGCGCCATAGGGGTAGAGGATAACCGTCGCCGCGACACTTCGCAGCTAACTCGCGCGCTGCGTACCGGTGAATCAGATCAATCTCGCGGCCAGCGTTGCGACGGGGCCGTTCAGCTAAATGCCGGAATGACCTTCGACGCAAAGAGCTCAAGATGCTCCTGCGCCCACTTAGCCGGAAGCCCTGGCGGCAGCGTCCACGAGTAGAAGTGTGTCACCGGCACCTTGTCGACGTACTCGCGAATGATCTTGATGCAGGTCGCGGGGTCGGCGACCTTCAGCCCGCCGGTCTCACGCAAATGAGCGCGATCCTTTAGGTAAACCGGATTGGTGTTTTGCCCGGCCTTTGCCGCCCATTCGGTGTAGAGGTTGCTCTGATAGATGATGTGGCCGGCGGCCTCGTTGAAAGTTTTGTCGGGATCGTTCGAACAGATGAGCCAGTTATAACCACCGGCGAAGCGGATGGAGGCGGTCGACTTGCCAGCCTTGCTCACCTGTTCGACGTACGCGTCATAGACCTTGCGCGAGGCGTTGGGCGCGGTGAAACCGTCGGCGTATTTTGCGGCGCGGCGCAATGCGGGCGGGGTGAATCCTCCAACCCAGATCGGCGGGCGCGGCTTCTGCACCGGTTCGGGCGTGGGCTTGACTTGGTTGACCTCGAAGAATTTACCTTTGTAGGTGAGGGTCTCGCCCGCCAGCAGGCGTCCGATGATTTCGAGCGACTCGTTGGTGCGTCCTCCGCGCTCCTTAAACGCTACGTTGAAGCCCTCGAACTCCTCGAGCTTGTAGCCGACGCCGACTCCCAACTCGAAGCGGCCGCCCGAAATGACGTCGACCACCGCGATATCCTCGGCCAGGCGCACCGGGTTGTGAAACGGCATCAGGAGCACGCCGAGCGGTATACGGATGCGCTTGGTGCGTGCGGCGATGGCTGCCGCCACCGGCAACATCGAGGGCAGGTAGCCGTCGTCGATGAAGTGATGCTCGGAGAGCCAGACGTCGTCGAAGCCGTTATTTTCGGCCCACGCGATCTGATCGAGAATTTCGCTGTAGAGCTGATCGTAGGGCCGGCGCCATTGGGACGGATTGCGGAAGTCGTACCACAGGCCGAAGCGCAGTTTGTTGTTCGCGCTCATCTTCTCACCCTCTGCTCAAATTTTCGTGGCGCCGATTGAGGTCGGACCGATCGCAGAAAGGTTGATTTCGATCAGATCTAATGGCGCTACACCCGGGATCAAGCCGACACCCGCTCGAGCTTCAAGCTTCATTCCTCTGGCACAATCGAAGGAGCGACCGCAAGTTGCGACCCTGACAGGCGGTCGCAACTTGTCAGTGCGGAGCGAGCGCCTCGAGCACGCGCAGGTCGGGAATTAGCCCACCGTCGGGACTTAGCGGCAACACGCATACGTGGGTCGCCCCGGCCTCGTAATGCGCCTCTATGCGGTGGTGCAGCGTGGCCGCGTCGCCCCATGCTACGATGGCGTCGACCAGGCGATTACTGCCGCCATGAGCGAGATCGGTATCGTCAAAGCCGAGCGTGCGCAGGCTTTTCAGGTAGGCGGGAATCCTCAGATAAACCTTCATGTAGGTGCGAGCCGCGGCGCGCGCTTTGGCTGGATTGCCCTCGAGCATCACGGCCTGCTCGGCGCAGACCCAGCGCTTCGAGCCGACAATTTCGCAGGCCCGTGCCGTATGCTCGGGCGTCATGAAATAGGTCAGCGTGCCGTGGGCGTCGGAACCGGCCAGCGTGAGCATCCGGGGGTTGATCGCGGCCAGCAAGGTTGGGACTTCGCCGGCAGATGCGGGCGCATTGTAGTCGGCCGACTTCATCACGCGCAGATATTCGCGCATCGCCGTGACGGGACGGTCGTAGGTCAGCCCGCGCATCGCGGCCGAAACGTGATTGTTGGTGCCGATGCCGAGAATGAAGCGGTCGCCAGAGAGTTCGGCTGCAGTCCGCGCACCGGCCGCCATCGTGCTGGGCGTCCGCGCCCAGATACTGGCCACGCCAGTGCCGATAATTAAGGTCTCGGTTTTCGCGAGCATCCAGGCGGCATAGGAAAGGGAATTGCGGCCCGACCCCTCGACGATCCAGAGGGCACTGTAGCCGAGGCGTTCCACCCTGCGAGCGAACTCCGCGCTCTTGCCACCCTCCATCGAATCAAGAAAGGCGAAGACGCCGAGGCCGCTGATATTCATGGTAATACCCCTTGGAATCGCCGGCGAAGAGCTTGACCTTTCCGGGGCCGCGCGATGGCCGCATATGTTACGAAGAGAACAGTAGGCTGTTAACCCAGAGCACGCAAACGGTCACCAATTCGCCTCCTGCGAATAGGCAGTATCGATTTCGCGCGGGATCCGAGCTCCGATGTGCTCGCGATACCTGGCCTCTGCGCAGCGTTGAGCCGCGCTTGAGCATTCGACTCTCCGAATGGATTGTCAAACGAAGTTCTGGCGCGCGTTTGCGGACCGGACCTTACCATCGCCATCCAAGCCGCACGAAGCTGTGGATCGATCCAAATGAGCAAAAATTAGTCGAATGTAAGATTCAATGAGCATAACCTGGGTTTAATTTGGGTGATTGTGTTGCTGTTGACCCACAGACCGCGTAGCCTCTGATGACGTGACAGGCCGTGCGGGTGAAATATTACAGTCTTATTGAGCGTCGTGATGCTACGGTATCTTTATGATCGCATCTGCGGTACGTTGCGCCTGTTGTGTGCGTGGCAATCGGATTTGAAGATGTGAGTAGCAGAGCTGACCATTACGAACGGCATGGGGCTGAGTTCGGAATAACTTCGGAGTTTGATTATGAACGCACGGCGTGCCACTTCTTAAATGGTCCGCTCGATGCGTCAATTTTGCGTTGCGTGCGACAAGGAAATGGCGACATTATTCGGTACGACGTGATCACTCAAGCGTTTGCCGTGATGCGATCCGATGGCATTATAAAGACTTTTTATAAGCCTCAAGTTAGTTGGCATAAGTTTAGCTCTAATCTAGTTTATTTTCAGGTGGAGTGCAAAAAATGAAATATTTCTGTTCAGTGTGCGGCTATGATGCTCTCACCAAAGCGCCAGTTGATTACAACATATGTCCTTGCTGCGGGACTGAGTTCGGATACGATGACGTTGCTCATTCATGGGATGACTTGAGAACCCTATGGCTATCGAAGGGCGCCCATTGGTTCAGCAAACACACCCCGCCACCGCCCGCATGGAATGTCCTAAATCAGATAGGACTTTTGAACGTGCAGCATATGCGGAATATTGCAGGGACAACTAACGGTGAGGTACCCACCGTTAAGGAAGGAAGCCTCATGAGCAAGCCAGTAGTCCTCAACGAGCCTCCAATACGCATTTCGGGAACAACCGCCAACGTCGAATTTAAGAGAAATGCTAAAGTCGCGGCCTGACGATCACAATGCCAAAACTCTTGCTATTTGCTCCTTGCGAAAAGGTGTTGGTTGACCAGCAAACCAATTCGATTTCGCTTATTGCGCTATTACAGGAATTACATTACAAATTGCCTCCTGGAGCGCAACTGCCTCCGAATTTCGGCCTGCCGCTGTCATGGTCGGTTCTAAGTCTTTGGCAAGAAGAATCGAACGATACCGGGATTCACTTTGAGCAGAGGTTCATATTGGAAAATGCCACCGGGACTCCTGTAATAGAAAATATAACTCCGTGGCAATTCACTAGAGCAAATCACAGAGTCATCGCAAATGTTATGGGACTGCCCGTGTCGCGCAGGCTTAGCCTACATCTTTTTTATCGGATAACTGGCGCGCTCGACTGGATTCAAGTTGCTACTTATCCGATCGAGATGGTGCAGGACGTTCTTTAAGTGAAGGCGGCTGCACTGCGCGCTCTAGCGCCTTATCAAATTTCTTCATATCATCATCGCTGACATTTTCAAGGCGCTTTCTTAGTTCGTCGTCTGCGGCGCGAGTTTTTTCGCTTACGGGCTTTCGGCCCTTTATACGCTGGGTGGTAGCCACCCAGATATTTTAGCGCAGCGATGTTCGCGCGGCTACTTACTGCACGTCGTAATCAGATCGGCGAACATGTCCGGATTCTTGCGGTTGTTGAAGCGCCATGAAAACTCATTCAGGTACAGCGGCAAATAGTCCTTGCTGACCTTATGGTAAGAACCAACGATTCCGCGCTTGAACAGGCTCCAGAAGCCTTCAATCGTGTTGGTGTGAGTGGTTCCGACCACGTATTCGCCAGCGCCATGCCGGACAACGCGATGGTTCATGTCCTTGCCGAGAAGCCGGTAGCCAGTGTGTTCGTCGGTCGCGAGCAAGCGGAAATTCTTGGAAACGGTCTCGCGGACAAAACCGTCTAGTGTCGCAGTATCGGTGTTTTGGACGACTCTGGCGATCACCATACCCTTGCGCGCGATCGCGCCGATGACTGCGACCTTGCCAGTTCCACCAGTACCGAGATGCTTGCGCTGGCTCGCATGCTTATTTCGTTCTTTCCCGCCGATGAAAGTTTCGTCTACTTCAACCTCACCTTCTAGGGGAAGCACATCGCCCTTCATGGCTGCGCGCCAGCGCATACACATGAACCAGCTTGTCCGATAGTCGGAGCCGGAATCTTCGCCGAACATCACGCGATGAACTTGCAAGGCGCTAATGCCTTTCTTGCTAGTCAGAATCAGGAACGCGACCTTGAACCAGAGTTTCAGTGGAATCTTGGTGTCCTGAAAGATTGTGTGCGTAGTGACGCTGAACTTGTAGCCGTCGCGTCCGCCACAATCATCGTTTCGGCAGCGCCATTGGAAAGGCTTGGCGTTGATCGCATAGACCTTTTCGAGCCGATTGCAGCGGGGACAGCGCACGCCATCCGGCCAACGATACAAGGCTAGATATGCTTTGCAAGCGTTATCGTCGGGAAACCGTTTATCGAAGGCGCTGATTGTTTCCATGCCTTAATCATTACACAATTCGGTCTGTGGGTCAACAGCAACACAATCACCTTAATTTGCCGGGACCTTCGGCATTTGCAATTGATATCGTAGTGTGCGGTCACTCTATCTCGCATGGAAAACCCGGAGGTAATGAGAATGGCATCGATACTCGAAGAGAAGGACGCGATCCGCGATCTGATGTCCAGGTATTGCTTTCACGTCGACGATTGCGAGTTCGACAAATTCGCCACGCTCTTCGCAGTGGACGGCACCTTCGAGCCCGGCCCGCAGGGCAAATACCAGGGGCGCGAGGCGATTCGCAAATTCATCGCATCGGTGGTGCCGCGCGCAGGCGAAGGCCCGGCACGCAAGCATTGCACGATGAATCATCTGATCAGCGTGAACGGCTCCGAGGCCCGCGCCGACAGCTACATCGTTGTGTTGCGCGAATCGGATAACGGAATCATCCCATCGCTGGCGGGCCGTTACGAAGATTTGCTCGTCAAAGAGGGCGGCGAGTGGCGCTTCAAGGTGCGCAAGATTCACTTCGATATTGCGGGCGACCTTGGCTTGAAGAAATAGCCATTATGAAAACTGGTCCGGAGGCATGACACCGAATCCTGACCTACGCGATCACAATTGAGTAAGCGAATGCTCGCCGGCGCGATCAGTCGAAGTCGGCGATCGAGCAGCATTGGGGCTAGCGAAAAATGCAAGAGGCCGGACGCCCTCGCGGACGCCCGGCCTTGGTTAATCGGATCGTAGGTGAAGTATCAGGCTGCGGCCCGAGCGCCTGCAGCCTTCACGTCTTCGTCTGCAATCGAGCCTTTCTTAGAGAGAATGACCGCGATCGCCAGCATAATTGCCGCAAATATCGTCACGCCGAGACTGGCTGCAGTGAGACTGCCGACTTCAACCGTGGTGAACGGCGCCGCGAGAATACCGACGAGGTTCATCACTTTGATCATCGGGTTGAGTGCCGGGCCCGCGGTGTCTTTGAAGGGATCGCCAACGGTGTCGCCCACGACGGTGGCCTTGTGCACGTCGGTGCCTTTGCCGCCGAGATAGCCGTCCTCGACCTTCTTCTTCGCATTATCCCAATTGGCGCCCGAGTTCGACATGAAGACCGCAAGCAACTGCCCGGTCAGGATGGTGCCGCCGAGGAAGCCGCCAAGCGCACCTGCCCCGAGGCCGAAGCCCACCAGCAGCGGAGCGAAGACCGCCAGAATCGCGGGGCTCATCAGTTCCTTTTGGGCGCTCGCGGTAACGATATCGACGCATCTGCCGTAGTCGGGAAGCTCTGTGCCTTCCATGATTCCCGGATGCTCGCGGAACTGGCGGCGTACTTCGAACACGACTTGGTAGGCCGCACGGCCAACCGCCTTGATTGCGAAGGAGCTGAACAGGAACGGCACAGCGCCGCCGATGAGCAATCCGACGAAGACCGTCGGCGTGTTAATCTGAACGCCAATCGAGCCGAGATGCGCTTCATCGATGAAGGAGCGGAACAGCGAAACTGCCGCGATAACCGCAGTCGCAATCGCGAGACCCTTGGTTAGCGCCTTGGTGGTGTTACCAATCGCATCCATCCAGGAGAGTGTTCGCGATGCTTCTTCCTGATGAACCCCACCCATTTCGAAAATACCGTGAGCGTTGTCGGTGATCGGTCCATAGGTATCCATCGCCAGGATGAAGCCAGTGGTCGTCAGCAGTCCAAGACCGGTCAACGCGATGGCGTAGAATTGCAGCGCCGTCGATTCGCGGAAAATCACCACCGCTCCGATGATCACCACGACGATCACCATCAGGGCCCAAACCGACGACTCAAGGCCTTCGCCGAGGCCCGACAGGATGAGCGTGGCGGGGCCGGTGCGCGCCGCGTTGGCGGTCTCGGTGACGGGGCCTTTGTCCGGATGCGTAAAGTGATTGGTCAACAGCAAGGTCGCAATCGACAGCACGATGCCGAGGGTCGCGACGATGCCAAAGCGCCAGTCGGGCGTACCGTCTGGTTTGGTCATGTAGAAGTAATTGACAATGAAGAAGCCAATCACCGAGGTGATCGAGGAAGTATAGTAGCCGGCGTTGATCGGGCGCATCGGATCGCGCATCTCGCTGCCCGCCGGAACCTTCACCGCCATGATTCCAAGAATCGACGAGAAAACGCCGACCGCGCGCAGGATCAGTGCGAAGATGATGAGCTTCATCGCAAAGGCGCTGGCGCCGGCGATGCCACCATACGCAGCAACGAAAGTTGGGTCTTCCAGGGCATAGGCGGCGAGAATGATCGCTGCTACCAGGGTGACCTCGTAAGACTCAAAGACGTCTGCCGCCATGCCGGCGCAATCGCCGACGTTGTCGCCAACGTTATCGGCGATAGTCGCGGCGTTGCGCGGATCGTCCTCAGGAATGCCTGCCTCGATTTTTCCGACGAGGTCGCCGCCCACGTCAGCCGCCTTGGTGAAAATACCGCCGCCGACGCGCATGAAGAGCGCTGCCAGCGAACCGCCAAAGCCAAAGCCAACCAGGACCTTCATCGCATCCTGCTGGTAGATCAGGAAGATGATGGTGGCGCCCATCAGTCCGAGGCCGACCGTAAACATGCCCGAAACGCCACCGGCCTTGAACGCGAGTTCCATCGCATCCTTGAAGCTGGTCAATGCGGCGTTTGCGCTGCGGACGTTACCCTTGACTGCTAGCCACATGCCGACGAAGCCCGCGCCATAAGACGCGCTAACTCCGAGGATGAAGGCCAGAGCAATCCCGACCGATAGGGTCGGACGGTCAGGAAAGACTTGCCGGTACATTATGAAGAGGGCGATCGCGATGATCACGACGAAGATCACCATGGTCTTTACCTGCCGTCGCAGGTACGCCATCGAGCCCTCGTAGACCGCGTCGGCGACGTCGGTCATCGACTTGGGTCCCGGATCCGCGCTGAGGACCACCCGGACCAGCCACCAGCCGTAGGCCAGCGACACGACCGCCGAGGCCAACACGCACCACAGAATCGTGAGCTGTGCGCTGGTCAAGGCTGGAAGAACGATTTTTGCTTCGCTCATCGAGCTTCAGTCTCCTGAGAAATGGATGCGATTGGCGACATCCGGTTCGCCAACGCGGCCAATCGCTAAATTACTTCTACAATCGGGCGTCGGATATCTGGCGCAGTGTAGGTTTTCCTTGGAATGAAGTCCAGTATTACGACCCCTTCGCGCGCGGATTTTGCACGGCCCTAAAACCGGCGGCGGCTCTGGTTGCCGCCCGCAGAGTCGATATAGCATCCGGTTAGTATCAAGGCGGGGCCGGGGTTGGACGAAGGTTGGATGTCGATGTTGGAGCTCGGGTCCGATCGATTTTGCACATCGTTGTGCGAGCACCGTTGTTGATCCTGCCGTCGTGCTTATGTTTAGCTGGACGGACGCCCATGAACGTAAACATCGAGAATACCTCCGCGCTCCGGCGCAAAGTGACGATCGAGGTCGAGTCCGACGAGATCAATCGCGAGCTCGATCGCGCCTATAATGAGCTGAAGCGTTCGGTCGTGCTCAAGGGCTTTCGTCCCGGACACGCACCGCGCCCGCTGCTGGAACGTTTCTTCGGCGACCAGGTCCGCGGCGACGTGATTCAGAAGCTGGTCAAGGACTATACCGACAAGGCACTCGAGGAGAATTCGCTTACACCGGTGATTCCGCCCGAGATTGTGACCGAAGAGACTGACCTCAAGAAGACGCTCAAGTTTAGCGCGGTCTTCGATCTCAAACCCGAGCTTGAGGTCAAGGACTACCGGGACTTGAAGGTGCAGACGCCGCATATTCAGGTAAGCGACGAAGAGGTCGACGCCGAATTGCAGCGGATGCGCGAGCGCCGCGGGGTGCTGAAGAAGGTCGAAGATCGCACGACCGTGGCGGAGAACGACTTCGTCGTCGCCGCGTTTGAGGCCTTCGAGGATGGCAAGGCGATCGGCGGGACTAAGGTTGACGATCGGCTGATCAAGGTCTCCAAGGAAACCCTCGCGCACGGCCTGGATGAAATCCTGGTTGGCGCCGAAGCCGGTACCGAGGTGCGCAAGCCGCGCTCCTACCCGGCCGACTACAGTGAGAAGGAAGTCGCCGGCAAGAACGTCGAATGGCGCGCGACGGTCAAAGAAATCTATGCCCACGTGATCCCCGAACTCGATGCGGAGTTCGCCAAGGACGAAGGCTTCGATGATTTCGACGCACTCCGCGCGAAGGCGCGTGAGGTGCTCGAAGCCCGCGCGCGCAACGAGGCCAATAGCCGCGCGCGCCAGGGCCTACTCGATCTGATCGTCGAGCGCAATCCTATCGATCTGCCCGAGTCGCTGGTGGCGCGCGAGATCCGTAACGTCGAGCATGAGCTGGCCTCGAACTACGAGGCGGCTGGCATGTCGCACGAAGATGCGCACTCGCGCGCGAGAGAGAACAGCGACGACATCAAGTCGCGCGCTGAAAAGCGATCGCGCAGCGCGCTCATCGTTGATGCGATCGCGGATCAGGAAAACATCGACGTAACCGACGATGAGGTCTCCGAACGCGTCGCGCAGATGATCACTTACGCTGGCCGCGCCCGCGAGCAGATGGCAGAGCATTACCGAAACGAGGAAAATGTCGCCGCGCTCAAGCAGGTGATGCGCCGCGAAAAGACGCTCGACCGGTTGCTCGCGCGCGCCCAGGGAGAGGATGCAACTCCAGCGCTAGATGCGCCTGCAGCCGCTGACGCAACTCCGGCCACTGACGCGACTTCATCGAGCGAGAACGCAACCATCGGTGAGCCTCCACCGGACGACACTCCGGCGAGTACCTGACGGAAGCCATCGCACACTTCGCCACAAACTCGTCGAGCACTTCCGGTCGAACTTTTTGCGCGGGCAGCAAAGCTCTTTGCGGCCCGTATCCAACAATCCCAGGTGCGCACGCTTGCTGTGTCAAGGGCCCGCGACAGCGCGCGAGCGTTGCTTTTAGGTTGCCCGTGTTTTGCAAACGGGTTAGACTTTCAAGGCGTGGCAAACCGTGACACTTAGCCGCGTGGATTCTGTCGGGGATCTCGGGGATTTATGAGCAGCCTTGTACCGGTCGTGGTTGAGCAGACGGGCCGCGGTGAACGCGCCTATGACATATATTCCCGCCTGCTTAAAGACCGCATTGTGTTTCTCGGCCATCAGGTATCCGATGAGGTCGCCAACCTGGTGACCGCGCAGTTACTTTTCCTTGAGTCCGAGGATCCTGAGAAGGAAATCAATTTCTACATCAATTCGCCCGGTGGTTCAGTGACCGCGGGCCTCGCTATTTACGATACGATGCAGTTCATCAAGCCGCCGGTCTCGACGCTATGTCTGGGGCAGGCGGCAAGCATGGGTGCGCTGCTGCTGTTGGCGGGGCAAAAAGGACGGCGCTACGCTCTGCCCCATTCGCGTATTATGATCCATCAGCCGCTCGGTGGCGCGCAGGGCCAGGCGACCGATATTGATATTCAGGCGCGCGAGATTTTGCGCATGCGCGAAGAGATCAACAACATTATCGTGCGGCACACCGGGCAGCAGCTCAAAAAGATTGAGAAGGACACCGATCGCGATATGTTCCTTACGCCGGAACAGGCAGTTGAATACGGACTGATCGATGAGGTAATCGTTAGCCGGAGGTCATCCAAGTGAACCGCGGGAGGCAGTATGGCCAAGCATGATGACCGCTCGGGCAATCTGGTGTGCTCGTTTTGCGGCAAGAGTCAGGATGAAGTTCGCAAACTGATCGCTGGACCCACGGTCTATATATGTGACGAATGCATCGACCTTTGTAACGATATAATCGCAGAAGAAACCGACAACGAAGAAGCCTTCAGCCAGACCTCGGCAGTGCCCAAGCCGGCCGAGATCAAACGCGTCCTCGACCAGTATGTGATCGGCCAGGAGCGCGCCAAGAAGATTCTCTCGGTGGCGGTTCATAATCATTACAAGCGCATCGACTCGCAGATGGTTACCGGCGACGTCGAGTTGCAGAAATCGAACATCCTTCTGATTGGTCCGACCGGCGTGGGCAAGACCCTGCTCGCGCAAACCCTCGCACGCTTCCTGCAGGTGCCGTTCACCATCGCCGACGCGACTTCGCTGACCGAAGCCGGCTACGTGGGTGAGGATGTCGAGAACATCATCCTGTCGTTGCTGCAGAATGCCGACTATGACATCGAGCGCTGCCAGCGCGGCATCGTTTACATCGACGAAATCGACAAGATCGCGCGCAAGGGCGATAACCCATCGATCACCCGCGATGTCTCGGGCGAGGGCGTCCAGCAAGCCCTGCTCAAGATCATCGAGGGCACGATGGCGAGTGTCCCGCCCAAGGGTGGCCGCAAGCATCCGCAGCAGGAATTTCTGCAGGTCGACACCACCAACATCCTGTTCATCTGCGGTGGCGCCTTCGTCGGGCTCGACGACATCATTCGCCGGCGGATTTCGGGCAAGACCATGGGCTTTCGCGCGGACCTGACCCATCGCGATCCGCGCACGGTGTCGGAACTACTCTATGAAGTTCAGCCCGAGGACCTGCTCAAATTCGGGCTGATTCCCGAATTCGTCGGCCGTCTGCCAGTAATTGCGACTCTGGGCGAACTCGACGAGGAAGCCCTGGTGCGCATCCTGACGGAACCGAAGAATGCGTTGGTGCGCCAGTATCAGAAGCTCTTCGACATGGAGAACGTCCACCTGAAGTTTACTCCGGGCGCCCTGCGTGCAATCTCGCGCGAGGCGCTCAAACGCAAGTCCGGCGCACGCGGCCTGCGTGCTATAATGGAAGCCATCATGGTGGACCTGATGTACGAGATCCCATCCCAACCGAACATAAAGGAGGTAATGATCTCAGAGGAGGTTGTGACTCAGAAGGAGCAGCCTCTGCTGGTTTATCAGAAAACCGCTGAAACCGCTTAGCGAGGAGATCGGAACCGACGGAAATGCTTTTCCGAAACGATAAGAAAGACAATCGCGAGACCTCTGCAAACGAACAGGTGCCGTTGCTGCCGCTTCGGGAACTGATCGTTTTCCCACACGAAGTTTATCCAATCTTTGTTGGCCGCCAGAAGTCGATCAAGGCTCTGGAAGCCGCCGAGGCACAGAAGAAGCCGATTCTGCTCGCGGCCCAGAAAGACGCCCGGGTGGCCGAGCCCGGACCCGATGACATTTATGCGGTTGGCACGCTGGGTATCGTCGTGCAATTGCTGCGGCTGCCTGATGGCACTGTCAAGGCGCTGCTCGAGGGTAAAAAGCGCGCGCGCGTCGTGCGCTATGTGGGCGAGGATGAATTCTTCAAGGTCGAGGTCGAGGAGATCGAAGAAGTTAGCGATCGGACGACCGAGGTCGAAGCGCTGATGCGCTCGGTAAACACGACCTTCGACAACTACGTCCGCCTGAATAAGAAGATTCCGCCGGAGATGGTTACGTCGATCGCCTCGGTGGACGATCCCGCTTTTCTCGCCGACAAACTGGTGGGCCATCTCGGCATCAAGCTCGAGGATAAGCAGTCGCTGCTGGAATGCACCAATCCCGCCGAACGGCTGGAGCGCATTCTGGGCTACATGAGATCCGAGCTCGAAATTCTTGAAGTCGAAAAGCGCATTCGCTCCCGGGTCAAGAAGCAGATGGAGAAGACCCAGAAGGAGTATTACCTCAACGAGCAGATGCGCGCGATTCAGAAGGAGCTCGGCGAAAAAGACGAATTCAAGAACGAAATTCAAGAATTGGAGGACAAGCTTCGCCAGAAGAAGATGCCGGCCGAGGCCCGCGAAAAGTGCGAGCGCGAGATTAAGAAGCTCAAGATGATGTCGCCGATGTCCGCTGAGGCGACCGTCGTGCGTAATTATCTCGACTGGTTCCTCGCCCTGCCGTGGTTCGAGTACACGGAAGACAAGCTCGATATCAAGGAAGCCGAGCGCGTCCTCGAGGAAGATCATTACGGCCTCGAAAAGGTCAAACAGCGCATTCTTGAGTATCTCGCAGTGCAGACCTTGGTCGGCCAACTCAAGGGACCCATCCTCTGCCTGGTCGGACCTCCAGGCGTGGGCAAGACCTCGCTCGGCAAATCGGTCGCACGCGCAACCGGTCGCAAGTTCGTGCGTGTGTCGCTGGGCGGAGTGCGCGACGAGGCCGAAATCCGCGGCCATCGCCGCACCTACATCGGTGCGTTGCCGGGCAAGGTGATTCAGAGCATGCGCAAGGCGGGCTCGGGCAACCCGGTATTGCTGCTCGACGAAGTCGATAAGATGTCGACCGACTTCCGCGGCGATCCGTCGTCGGCCCTGCTGGAAGTGCTTGATCCCGAACAGAACAATACCTTCAACGACCATTACCTCGATTGTGATTACGACCTCTCCAAGGTGATGTTCATTACGACGGCCAACACGCTCGATCGCATCCCGCGGCCGCTCCAGGATCGCATGGAGATCATCCGCCTGCCCGGTTACACCGAAGCGGAGAAGCTCCAGATCGCGAAGAAATACCTGATGCACAAACAGCGTGACGCCAATGGCTTGCGCGAGGAGAACATCGAGTTCTCCGACAAGGCGATCCTCGGTATCGTGCGCCATTACACGCGCGAAGCGGGCGTCCGCAATCTCGAGCGCGAGGTGGCGTCGGTCTGCCGCAAGATCGCGGTCGAGGTGGTCAAGACCGACCGCAACGCCCATGTGCGAATTTCAGCATCGAGCCTGCAGAAGTATCTTGGACCGCCGAAGTTTCGTTACGGCATGGCCGAGACGAAAGCGCAGATCGGCGTCGCTACGGGCCTCGCCTGGACCGAGATGGGCGGTGAGATTCTGAGCGTCGAGGTCACTATTGTCCCCGGGCGCGGCAAGCTCACCATCACTGGACAGTTGGGCGACGTGATGCAGGAAAGCGCACAGGCGGCACTGAGTTATGTGCGCTCGCGAGCAACAGCGCTCGGACTGTCGTCAGCCTTCCATAAGATCGACATTCACATTCACATACCCGAGGGCGCGATTCCGAAGGACGGGCCATCGGCCGGTATCACACTGGCAACGGCCTTGGTCTCGGCCTTGCGGCGTATCCCGGTACGCAGCGACCTCGCGATGACCGGCGAGGTCACCTTGCGCGGACGCGTGCTGCCGATCGGCGGACTCAAGGAAAAAGTGCTTGCGGCTCATCGAGCCGGTATCAAAACGATTCTGATACCTAAGGACAACGAGAAGGATGTCGAGGAAATTCCGCAGCAGGTGCTCAAGAGCGTGAGCATCATCCCGGTCGAGCACATGGACGACGTACTGCGCAAGGCTCTGGTGCTCGACGACCCCGACAACTTCTTCAAACCTCAGACAGACGAAACCGATCCGGCCTTCACGGCGGAAGCGGACGAGAAGATGCCAGTCGTCGAGGAAGATGAAGACGACGCCACCGTCTCGCCCAATCTCTCCTGATAGCTTAAACTGATCCCGCCATCATCTCCGGCGGGCCGTGCGAAATCCACGGACCGCCGGACTAACAACCAATACTTGCTGGCGGGAGGCGCCGGAGCGAAACCATGACCAAGGCCGATCTCGTTGAAGGTTTGTCAAACAAACTTGGTATGAACAAGGGTGAGGCCGAAAAAGCGGTCAACATTATGCTCGATGACATCATCAACGCGCTCAAGCAGGGCGAGCGGGTGAACATCTCGGGCTTCGGCACCTTTGCTGTCTCAATGCGTGAGGCGCGCACCGGGCGCAATCCCAAGACCGGTGCGTCGATCGAGATTTCGGCCAGCCGATCGGCTAAGTTCAAGCCCGGCAAGCAGCTCAAGGATTCCCTTAACGATGTCGGCACGGCGAGCCAGCCGTCCACCCCGCCAACCACTTAATCATTCAACTGTGAAGCGATCTGATCATCTGATCATGGTGTCTGTGAGCTGGTGATTGTACGCTCGGTCCGTCGGGTTTTTCGGCCATGATGGCGGTAGGATGGAATTTTAATTGCGCCAGGATGGTCTGGTCTTGATGAGCGGTTCACGACTCCGGTCCTTCACGCACATGGCTCGGGCGGTTAGCTCAGCGGTAGAGCATCGGCCTTACAAGCCGGGGGTCGCTGGTTCGATACCAGCACCGCCCACCAATAAAATCAGCCACTTACGCGATTTCCCAATTTCGCCAGATCGTCTGGTGCCGGTTTTGGTGCCGGTCGCGATTCAGCCCGAACAGGTGTGCTCCGCAAAAACTATCGGCGTGACTTGAAATGGCTACATTGCTACCAGTTTGAAGGGAGGAGATAGAAAAAAGAGCATCGGTTGTCGATTCTCAAAACCTGGTCCACGCAGGCATAAACGCAAATTCAAGCGCGACAGGAGTGTCAGGATGCTCGAGCTCGAACGGAGGGTACGGCGGATTGACCCAATTGGATCGGTCGTATTGGAGCGCAGGCGGCTTAACCAAAGCCGGTACGGCTTTGACCGCCTGAGTCCATAGCAAGCGCGACACCGGTGACGCCCGAGTATATCCACCAAGTCCTGGTCATAGCGGAAGGCGAGGGCTTGATTGCGTAAAAAAGTGCGCCACGATTGTCCCGGCCGCCGGTTGGCCGGCGGCATATAGCGCGATACGGTGGCCTGCGAGACGGTGAGCCCGAGCATCAGCAACTCGCCGTGAATCCTTAGCGCTCCCTACAGAAAATTCTCGCGCGCCATGCGGACGATGAGTTGGCGAATCTCATTGGAAATTCTGGGCCGGCCACCGCGCCAACGACCGCGTGGGCGATATTGCCACAGCCCCGACCAGCCCTCACGGCACCAGCGCAAGACGGTCTCGGGCTGGACGATGATCGAGCTGTTGCGCCATTGGGACCACCAGCGCAAGAACAAGTTCCACTGCTCTCCGGCACGGCGATTTGATGGCGCAGGGCCATCGATTCCAACAGCAGCGCCTTCCCAAGTTGGAAGTTCGCGGCGGGCGCCCCGGCGGCTGGTGCGAGTTGCATCGCCATCAACGAAAGCTAGTCTCACTCCGATTCAGATCACCAATGAATCCAAACCGATTAAGATTTGAGGAGGCACAGGTGGCTGATAACTGACGAACTCTTCGCTCCCCCCACGGGTAAAAGCCACCAGTTGAGGCCATTATCGATACCTCGCAAAATTCACCTCGAAGAACGCCCACGCCCTATCCAACCGCGATTCGCTATCTGCCTACCGTTGCGGCGCCCCCGTAGCGCTTGGCCAGCTCAAGGTTGACCTGAAGCACGTTGACCATCTTCTCACCGACGAGACCGCTCAGCGGCGCGAACGCAGCGGTTTGCAGAATCTGATCGATCTCCGTGCGGACCTCGGCGGGATTGCGCCTCGTATCGGTTGCCCATTTCGAGGCGACGCGATCGAGCTGGTATTCGGCGTTATCGAGGGTGATATGCGGATCAAGGCCGGATCCCGAGGTAGTAACCATGTCGCCAGGCACATTGGCCAGGTCGGCGTCCGCGTGGTCCTGTCGCCACATATCGAAGAAGATCGACTGTACATCCGAGCCGCTCGCCACGGGCTGGATCACCGTCTGGCTCTTCCTCCCGGGCAACTGGGTAGTAACAGCCGACGGAAACTTTCCGGGATACTCTTTCGAGAAATTCTCAAAAAACATGACCGCCAGGTCCGACGCTTGCGGCTGTGGGGTACCGGGGTTCTGCTTGACCCAGTCCGCCACTTCGGCGTTATGCGTCTTGGCCCAATCCGTAATGTACTGGGCATGCGAGGGGTCGGCACTCACCCAAGATTGCGCGAGCTCATTATGGTTGTCGGCCCATTGCGCGACGATGTGTGGATTGCTCTGATAACGATTCTGTTGAAACCAGGCCTCGACGTCGGGCGCGACAAGTTGTCCTTTTTCCGGCCCGCTCGCGTACTTGACAATCGGTCCGAGCATCCGCGCAACTCGATCACGAAGCAGGTAGTTCGACGCGGCCAGCGTGGACGAGGCGGAGGCCGATCCATCATAGGAAGCCGCCGACGGGCGCGGCCAGAAATATTCATCCTTGGTGAATGGCTGCGCGATCAGCAGCGAGCCGACCGGCTTACCGTCCGGTCCGGTAACCATACTGGCATTGGCGGAAAACGGAAAGAACGTTTGCCCGATTGCCCACACGACCAGCGGATAGATCAGACAACAAATGACTACCGTGGAGCCCAGCAGCCAGATACTCTTGGTTATGTAGATCTTCATCGTTGTTATCCTCACACGGTCATTGCGTCAGGCAACCAGGTGCATCGCGCTCAAGGCGACATCGATAAGCTTGATGCCCGCGAAAGGTAGCATCACACCGCCGACGCCCCAAATGAGCAGATTTTTCCGCAGCAGAGCGTCCGCTCCTAGTGGCTGATACTTCACGCCTCTCAGTGCGACAGGAATCAGCAGAGGAATTATGACGGCGTTGAAGATACCCGCCGACAGGATCGCCGAAGTGGGCGAATGAAGGTGCATGATGTCCATCGCCTTTAGCCACGGCAGCGTGCCAGCAAAGAGTGCTGGCACTATCGCGAAATACTTCGCTACGTCGTTGGCGACTGAGAATGTCGTCAACGCGCCGCGAGTCATGAGAAGCTGCTTGCCGATTTCTACAACCTCGATCAGCTTGGTGGGATCCGAGTCCAGATCGACCATGTTGCCGGCTTCTTTCGCCGCCTGAGTGCCCGAGTTCATCGCCAGGCCGACGTCGGCCTGAGCCAACGCCGGTGCGTCATTAGTGCCGTCACCCATCATTGCGACGAGTTTGCCTTCGGCCTGCTCTTTACGGATGTAAGCCAGTTTTGATTCGGGTGTGGCCTGCGCAACGAAGTCGTCGACGCCGGCTTGTTTGGCGATTGTTGCGGCCGTGAGTGGATTGTCGCCCGTGATCATTACTGTGCGCAGTCCCATCTTGCGAAGCCGCTCGAAACGTTCGCTCATTCCGGGTTTCAGAATATCCTCGAGCACGACCACGCCGGCGATCTTTGCGCCGTCTGCCACAACAAGCGGTGTAGCACCTTTGGAGGCGACCGAATCGACTGTCTGTTGCAGCTTGGCGGGGATGATCCCGTTTCTTTCCTGTACGAACGCCATCACGGCATCAGCAGCACCTTTGCGAATACAAGCTCCATCGGGGAGATCTATACCGCTCATTCGCGTTTGCGCGCTGAAGGCGACAAACTGTGTGCCGTTCGGTGTGATCAAGTCCTTCCCGGGGACACCCAATGCCTGCGCTGCGCGGACTATGCTCTTTCCCTCCGGCGTCTCGTCGGACGTGGAGGCCAGCCCGGCTAGCAACGCGAGCTTGAGCTGGGAGTAATTGCCGACCGCCTCAAACTCAGTGGCGTGCCGATTGCCGACCGTAATCGTCCCTGTCTTGTCGAGCAGCACAGTATCGATATCGCCCGCTGTTTCGACCGCCTTGCCGCTCTTAGCGAGGATGTTAGCCTGGAGCGCGCGATCCATCCCGGCGATTCCGATCGCGGCCAGCAGCGCTCCAATTGTTGTAGGAATTAAACAAACGAGCAGCGCAACCAAGGTCGGAATGTCGGTGCCTAGGCTCTTTAGCGGCTCGGTGATTCCGAGGTAGCTCATCATATATTGTTCCGCATTCCAGGCCATCGGCCAGAGCGGAATTACTACGATCAAAAAGGCGAGCGTCAGTCCGGACAGCGCCAGGGTGAGTGCGATCTCGTTAGGCGTCTTTTGTCGAACGGCGCCTTCGACCAACGCAATCATCCGATCGAGAAAGGATTGGCCCGGCCGCGCCGTAATTTTTACTACGATTCGATCTGAGATAACCCTCGTACCGCCGGTGACACCGGATCGATCACCGCCGGCTTCGCGAATGACAGGCGCGGACTCGCTCGTGATTGCGGATTCATCGACCGATGCGATTCCTTCGATAATCTCACCATCGCTGGGAATCACTTGGCCTGCGGTTACTACCACGCGATCGCCGGGTGAAAGATCGGTCGAGAAAACTTCCTCGACAGTATTTGAACCTTTCAATCGGTACGCGGGAGTCTCGCTGCGGGTCTTGCGCAGCGACTCTGCTTGCGCCTTGCCTCGAGCCTCCGCGAGGGCCGTCGCAAAATTCGCAAGGAGCACCGTCACGAAAAGCCAAAAATCCAGCGCAATGAAATAAGTAATCGGAACCTGACTCGCGGAAGTACTCACCAGCGCCTGAATGATGAAGAGCAGCGTAAGCACAGCGCCGATCTCCACCACGAACATCACTGGATTGCTCCACTGAATATCCGGGCGAAGCATTACGAATGATTGCTTCAAAGCGTCCCGCACGAGTTCCGGTTCAAACAGCTTTCGGCTTCTGATTCGCCGTGGCGGACGCGGATGCTCCGGTGTTTCAATCGTCCGTATCGGTGTCGCGACTGCTCCCATTTTGGGTCCTCCGAAAGTGCGCCGCTTGACAACAGTGTTTGAATCAACGGCGTTGACGACTCTTTGTCCCGCCTACCCGCCGAAAGGTATTGGCCCCAGGTGCTCGGCCATCGGTCCGAGCGCTGCGACGGGCATGAACAGCAGGGCACCGATGATTACAATGGTGCCGAGTAAGAGACACGCGAAGGTAACAGTGTCGTCGCGCAGGGTTCCGAGGCCGAAGGGCGTACTTTTCTTCATGCCAAGAAAGCCCGCCATCGCGATCGGCGCAATAATTGGTATGAAGCGACCAAACATAATGACGAACCCTGCTGCAATATCCCAAGGAACGGCCTCGGGCGCCGGGCTCGGATTGTTGTTCAAGCCATAGGTAACACCTAGTCCATCGAAAGCGGAACCATTGTTCGCCGAGTCCGACGAAAACTGGTAGACGATTTGCGATAGTCCGTGTGCGCCCGGATTACTCTCAGCCTTTATTCCCCAGCTTGTGGCGGCAAACAGTCCTGCCGGCAACAGAATCACCAGCGGGTGGATCAGCAAGGCAATCATCGCGAGTTTCACCTCGCGCGCGCCAATCTTCTTCCCCAGATACTCGGGCGTCCGACCGACCATTTGTCCCACTACGAATATGCCGATGATCAGAAAGAGCAGCATATTGATCATTCCGACGCCCTTCCCGCCATAAATGCAGTTCACCCACATCCCGAAGAATGGCGCCAAGGCAGCTACCGGATTAAGACTGTCATGTTCGCAAATTACCGCTCCGCACGTGAAATCGACGGTCGCCGCCGCGAACGTCGATCCCGCTGAGGTTCCAAAGCGCAATTCCTTGCCTTCAAGGTTGCCGAGATGCTGGTCGACCGGCAGGCCTGCAACCGAAGGCATCGTGATTATCCGCTTACCACCCGGTGCAGTAGCGCTCGGCACCTCGAAGGTGCTGCTCTGCGAATGGGCAATCAGGCCGGGATTCGGTTTCAGCGTGTCGAAGTAAATCGTCCAGAGGATGGTACCTGCCAGCAAAACAAACATCACCGAAAATATGACGACCGAGTGGCGACGGCGCCGAAGCATGGCTCCGTACATAAAGACAAGCGCCATTGGAAACCACATCATGGATGAAGTCGTCAGGAAGTTTGACGCCGCATCGGGGTTTTCAAACGGATGCGCCGAATTCATTCCATAGAAACCGCCGCCGTTAGTACCAAGCATCTTCATCGGCACAAACGCAGCCAATGGACCCGTCACTATCGTTTGCTGTTTCGGTTGTCCGTTGTTGTCGGTTCCCATCGCCGCCGGTTCAAGCGTTGAGACCTGGTAATCGCTCTGAAAGGTCATCGGCATTCCTTGAACCAGAAACACTATACTGAGGACGAACACGGCAGGTAGAAACGTGTACATTACCACCCGCCACATATCCAGGAAGAAATTGCCCACATTCCGGTCACTGCGAAAAGCACGTATTATCGCAGTCAACGCACAGAATCCGATGGCCGCCGACAGAAAGAACATCGGCAGGCAAAAAAATAACTGAGTGAAATTCGAAAATGCTACGTCCCCGGAGTAATGCTGGATATCCGTGTTGGTACTGAATGAAATTACTGTGTTAAAGACAGTACTCGGCGACAGCGCTCCCAATCCTCTGGGATTCAGGGGCATCCACGGTTGCAGCGCCAAAATGAGATACCCGAACGCGTAGAGAACAGTGTTGAATACCAGGAGTGCTACCGCATACTGCTTCCAATTCTGAGGGCCGCTGTCCACATGCTTCTCGCACCATTTGAGCAGTCGCGGCGCGTGATAGCGACCGTCCATGATCCACGCCAAGTATCGCCCGAGTGGGACAGCGATAATCACGCTGACTACAAGTACAGAAATTGGTAATAGCCACATGTCGGCAGTCCTTTTTTAAGTGCGAGATGCTCGCTAGAAGCGTTCCGGCCTAATCATAGCTGCTAGCAAATAGCAGAACGTAAAGGCCGCGATCATGGCAGTCAGATAAGTCACGCCAACCTCCTTAAATCTTTTCGCAACCGAGCAGGAATACGTAGCAAAGCCACAAGCCGATCAAGCCAAGCACGAACGTCAGAGGCAACCATGTACCGAGGTCCATTAGACTCCGTCCTCCGGACATTAGATAAGGCAAGCTGTGTACCACGTCAGGTGGCAGCGGTTCTCTATCTTCGGATTGAACTATGCAATATAGACGCGGCAGGGAATATTGATGTAGCTACTGACTGAGGTTCGAGACCTAGTGCACTATGCATTTCTCAGAAGCTTACTTCACTTCAAGGTGCAAACTTCTGCTCCTTCCGCCACTGCTTATTTGTTGGGCTACAAGCTGCCTACGTCGCGTGCAGTCGCCCGTGGGCCGGGCATCCTTTCGGAACTTGATAGGCGTGAACGCCGAATGCATCGCCAGGAGGCAGGATACGTTGTCCGTCAGCATGGCTCCGAGATTTCGCATAGAAAGCCACGGAAAAACCGAGCGGAGTTCTTGCGAGAGCTACTTTCGAGCCCGAGCGAATTCGCTGTGCAACTGAGTGCGGAGGCGGGTTGTTGTCCCGCGGTGCGCGCCCCAATTGACGTTGCCAATGGGCTCGTATAGCAGAAGCTTAAAGTTCGGCCAGAGCGAAGTTGAAGCCGCTAAGTTCAGAGAGCTGCTTTGCGGCGGCGAAACAGGTGTGCTCATTCGATGGTAGTAATCGATGCCGCACGTCGCGCTTTGAAAACTGGCGTGGCGGGCCCGATTGCTCGGGGCCGCCGCGCTTCTACTCAACCTGTGCCGGGCGCGATCAGAACGAATAGATCGCTGCCGCCATGAACGTATCCTGACCGTTGTAGGTGTGATCCGGGTTCGGGAAATTTGGGCTGGTGGCGGGTGCGATGCTGCTGCCGAAGAACGGCGCCGCATTCGACTCGTCATGCCGATACTCCAGCCGCGCCAGAAGTCCGGTCACCTGCGGGATCTTGTAATTGATCGTCTCGGTGAATTCGCCCAGCGTCTGGCGCAAGCCCGTGCGCGCGCCGTTGCTGTCGCGGAACCACTCGCCGCGTGACGCAAACTCCAGGTTCGAGTTCCAATCGTACACGATATAGCCCGCCGCTCCGGTCCAGCTCGCGCTCTGGGTGAGCAGCACGAAGCCCGGATTGTACGGGTCGGGCGGCGCGTTGTTCAGCCCATTGCCATGCGCGCTGTAGGCCGGCGCCACGCTGATCGGGTTGCCTTCATCGGCGTACAGATATTCACCGATGAGCTGCAGACCGGGTATCGGCGTATGCTAGGTCGCCACCGGATCGATCGCCCACCGCTGCGAGTTTCCGTGATTGACCTGCTCCGGACCGTAAATACCGTTGAGCACCAGCGACGTGTTCGCCGTCGGATTGAGCGACAGCTCTCCTTCAACCGACTGCCCTTCGTTGTTGTCCGTCACGTCGTCCCAGCCGTTGTTGACGCCCAGCGTCAGGCTGACATTGCTATTGAACGCGTAGGTTCCACGCAAACCGGTATGAGTCAACGGCTCGCCCAGGGTGAACAGCAGACCACGCGATTCGTTGAAGTTCTGGTTGTTGTAAACCGGGATTACTTCAGCGCCTAGCAACGTTACGAAACGCCCCAACTGCAGATTGATCCCCTGCCCCCACGGCACCGTATACGTCAGATACGCCTGCGTCAGATCAATCACGTCATTGCTGGTCGGCGCCGGATTCAGGTTCGAATTCCGCGTCGACGCGCGCATCACGTTGGCCAGCTCGCCGAAGTTCAGGTCCGTGACAAATCCAACGCCGCCATCGGACACCCGCGCGATGTGCAGGTTGAACTGCGCCAGGTTCCAGCTCTGGCAATCGATGTCAAATTCGTGCAGCTGGTTCTGACATCCGCCCGATGCCGTCGGATTCGGACCGCCCTTGCCGCCGGCGCTGGTGTTCGGATGATTCAGATTGTAGTCATACGTCCCGTCGGCCAACCCGTGAACCTGAATCCCAAGGTTGGTGGCCAGGTTCGTCCTGATATCCTCGACGCTCTTGCCGAGCGAACCGACGCTCTCGCCAATCGTCTCGGGCTTCGCTGGCGGCGGCACCTCGGTCTGATCTGTCTTGATCGTGTTGACTTCGCCTCTGAGTTCGTGAACCTCCTTTTGCAGTTCCTGGATCTCGCTCTTGAGATCGCCGACCGATTCGCTCGAAGCGTCCTGGGCCCTCGCCAGAGGTGCACACGTCAGCAGCAATGCAAATGCCGCCGGCGCCGCCAGCTTCGAAGTAAATCGACTCCCAACTTTTATCCTCATTTCCTCATGTCCTCCCTGGCGGCCAACGACTGCCGCCTCCGGTTCCAGTTGATGAACTGTCCGCCGTGTTGATTGGTAAGGCTCCCGCTCCGGTAGCGGGAGACCGCTCCCTTTCGAGTCACGGTGCTTTCCACGCAGCAATGGGCAGCTCTGCTTCACATTCGCGGCCAAATGCCAAAAATAATGTTATTCCGACCGAGATCTCAGACACCTCTCTTCTACCCGTGATATCGGACCGAAGGGCACCGTTGGCGTGGGCTTACTCGCGGGCTCGAGCGAATTCGCCTCGCGACCAAGGTCGGTGATTGTTGTTATCCGAAGACCGCGCTTTAATCGAAGGTGGCCGGGCCGTGGTCGAGCCAGCGCTTGAACTTGCGGCCTATTTCGCAGCGCACTGCGTGGGCCGCTTAGATTAGATAGCTGCTTTGCGGCTGAAGGTACGAGCCATGACGCAAGAGAAAACTGTTCAATGTCCCAGTTCACGTTTATGCTCGTTGAAATAAATAGCTACTGCGCTGCGCTATCGCAGTGAATGGAGTCGCGTAGTGAGATCATTTACCGGGGTCCTTATACATTCAAAGCTCGACAATGGAGGAACGCTTCGACCGCCAGCTCTTGAATGTGAGAGTTGATAAAATAACGTCCGAGGATAGCGGTCGACAGATATTGTGCACCCGCAACAAACCCGATGCAGTCGCATGCACCACAGAGGCATTCGAAAGGGCGCACCATGTCCCATTCGGTAGAAGGGTAAAAGAATGTAATTTCGTCCCCTGATTTCAGATCCACTGCCGCACGAACGCCGAGCGCCTGAACGATGGACGTGGGACGACATGAGTGATTCATATACGCAATCACGGCGCCGTCCAGATGCTGGCTCACGTCGATCTGAATTGTTCTGTAACTGCGTGAGGATAGCGTGCCGGTCAGCGGGAGGATTAACTGCCCGCGCCTGAAGGGCGTTCTTGCCACGAGACTGGTCCCATGGATCGAGCAGCCGTCCTTTACAATTACCAGGCGATCAGACAAGAGAATATTTGAGAAGACGTGGTTGGCGTCGATTGGGGGAGGTTGCGGATCTGTCATTTTGTTTCCCAGGGTACGCGCGAGGACAGGGCCAATTTGATGGTGCGTTGGGCCTTATCCCCAACTTTGCCATGGTTGCCATCATCGGCAGCGTTCCGGAGTGCAACGTCCAAGCTGTAATCGGAATCTTTGTCGCTCTTTCGTGGAGCAAATCCGACGATCTGGCGTATCGCCGCCTCAGTCGGGCGGTTCGTTGTATGAGCGAGTGGCGGTTAGCTTTTGAGGTTACCCTAGCCGGCCAGATTGTCTGGTCCAGCTTAAATACCGCAATGCTTTCCGGATGTACCAACTCAAAAATCTGGTGCAGAGTGGCTTTAACGTCGTCGTCGAAAAGCACAAACTCAAGCTTCAGGCGAGGTAGAAGATCCGCTGTATACTCATGGCCTCTGTATAGTCTTTTCCGCCTCTCAATCGTCGTGCAACCCGCGCTGTAAACCTCGACTAGATTGAATTCTGAAATTCCGAGTTTCGGTGCCGCTTCCTTGAAGGTGTCCAAACTCCAAGGCGTGATCACCGTTTCAATCCTTTTCATTCGCGACTCCATTAGAGTGAGGCCAGATCGTTAAATTCCACTCTTCTCTTTGGAACGCAGGAACTATGCCGCGACTTGTGATAGTGAAGATTAAGGGTTTTCAACGGAAGATGATTGTCGGGCTTTCAATGCTCAGCAATGCTTTGCTGCAGTTTGGAATTTGTCAGTAGAAGGTGTGAAGGTACTGTATCCGGAGTATTATCCTAGCGTGAACCGTTTGCGTGGACAGTTCGCTACAGCGCATTCGCGCTGTGCTCGCCGGTTCTGATCCGGATGGCGTCATCAATCGACATGACTAGAATCTTTGCGTCAGCGTTACGACCGCTGCGTGCCGCGCGTTCGATGCTCTCGGCCACCTGTTCGGCTATTTCATCAATAACGATTATTTCCAGTTTGACCTTGGGCAGAAAATCGATAACATATTCTCGGGCCCGGTAAAGCTCGGTGCGCGTCCTTTGGCCACCAAATCCGATGACCTGGCATACGGTCAGGCCCTTCGCGCCGGCCGCCGGCAGCGCTTCCTTGGCATCATCCAGCTGGAACGGCTGAATGATTGCCTCGATTTTTTTCATAAATATTTGGCGATTGTTGCGTGCGGTGGTAGCCCGCGTGGATCGAAGTCCGCCATTCTAACTTGGCGAGTTTCGTTCTGGTGCGCATCAAAGCATTAATGATGTCACGGCGGTTGATGATGCCTCGCAGGTGATCTCCCTCCGTGACCGGTAAGGCTCCGACATCTTCGCAGCGCATCAAAGTTGCAGCAGCTGCTAACGTATCTTTTGGCCTTGCGATATGAACGGTGCTCGTCATCACCGAAGCGACCCTAACGCGGTCCGGGTGAGTCTCAAGGTCGCGCTTGTTCGCACGCACCTTCGGCGACAGCGTGCTCGCCTGCAGATCCCGAGTACTGAACTCGTTCAACCAGCAACAGGTTCTCCGCTTTCACCGGAGGATGCTTCCTTTTGGTTCAGGCCCTTGCCAAGCGAGGCCGGTCGTCTCCGGCCTCGCGGTTAGGTCCCTTCCAAATTCGTCCCATGGCGTGAAGCAGCGCGGCGAGCCTCGCTCGAAGAGCCTCCCGGCGTGTAACCACCTGTGTCAGCCGGGCACTTCCGGTCAGGCGAGTAAATACGGGGCACGGCCCGACGCCGAACGTCGCCAACCTGTCAGCGGCTTCCGGCTCGTGGACCAGGTTGCCGTTCGGATCAAGCGGCGTTACTGAGCCGCTACGGTCGTCGACCCGAAAAGCCCACTTGCACCGAACGCAATAGTACAGATGCAACTGGCCCCGGGAGGTCCCGGATTTTTCCAAAGCCCAGATCGCAAAATTGTGTCGCATCTCGGCAGCCGAAAATACCGGACCTGTCGGCCAAGCTTGCTTGTTGTCGGTCTTCGGCTTGCGGGAGTTCACTAGTGTCAAACCGCGGAAAGGAACCCTTTTGTCTGAACCTACGCGACCCGCTGCGATATAGGATTTGAAGTCCACTGCCCTACTCCTCATGTTCCTATTCAAGAGTAAGGCATTTCTCATGCCGACCTCTCCGCGATGGATTTCTTAGGAATTGACTAATATTTCCGGAGCGATTCCCCAGAATATTTCAAATTGCAGCAATACTTTGCTGCCTCTTGAAAGGCTCGGGAACCGTGCCGTCTGGTGAGCTTAGTCCAGCTTGTAGCGCTTGCGCTTGCGCCACAGCGTGGTGGCGTTGATACCGAGGTTTTCTGCCGCATCCTGGAGCGTCGGTGACTCCGCTAATACACGCATTATATGATCCCGTTCGATCTCCTCAAGGTTGGACGAAGGGGAAGCCGACGTGGTGGCGGAAGACGGCTGAAACAGCGCGTCGGGGAGGCATTCTGGTGTAATCACCTCGCCTTGGGAAAGAACGGTGGCGCGCTCGATGGCGTTGCGCAGTTCCCGCACATTTCCGGACCAGCGGTAACTCGCGATTACTGCCTCAACAGTTGGCGAAAACCGCAATTGCGGCCGGTGATTACGGATGGCAGCCGCCGACAGCAGACGTTGCGCAAGCGGAACGATGTCTTCGGGGCGGTCCCGCAACGGGGGCATGTTCAAAGCTATCACGTTTAGTCGATAGAATAGGTCCTCTCGGAAGCGGTGAGCGATAACCTCGGACGGAAGATCACGATTCGAAGCAGCAATGATTCGCGCATCGATGTGTATAATGTCCCCGCTCCCGACCCGTTCGAAACTCTGCTCTTGAACGAATCGCAGGAATTTTGCTTGAAGGGGTGGGCTCAAGTCAGCAATTTCATCGAGAAATACCGTACCGCCATTGGCGGCTTCGAGGCGGCCTGGTTTGTCCTTTATGGCGCCGGTGAAGGCGCCCTTGACATGGCCAAACAGCTCGCTCTCGAGCAGTTGCTCGGACAGTGTGGTGCAGTTGATAACAACAAAGGGTCTGGCCCGACGCGGGCTCCAGCAATGAATTTGGCGCGCAAGAACATTTTTCCCCGTGCCGCTCTCACCGGTGATAAGAATTGTAGCTTCACTGCAGGCGACACGTTCAGCATCCTGAAGCAAGCGGCGCATCGCCGGACTGCGAGACTGGAGAAACGGTCGGTCCTCTACAGTCTCACGCAGCTCGCGGTTCTCCGTCCGCAGGCGCCGAGTTTCGAGTGCCCGTTCAACAGCATGTTGGACCTGATCGAGTGAAAACGGCTTTGTGAGATAATCGTAAGCGCCCGCCTTTATAGCAGCGACCGCGTTATCGACGGTCGCATAGGCGGTCATAAGGATTACTGGAATGTCGGGGTCTCGAGCTTTGATATGCTGGAGCAGTTCGTAACCATTCATCTCCGCCATACGATAGTCGGTAAGAACGAGGTCGAAACCAGGTTCTTCTGACAAGAGTGTAAGCGCTTGCGGCCCGCCTTCAGCGGCGCGCACGTCATGCCCGCATCCTTCGAAGAACGTGGTCAGATGAGCGCGGATGTTCTTTTCGTCATCAACGATCAGGAGCTTGGTCATGCAGCCTCCTGCGGCGCAGGCAATTCAATCGTGAAGCAACTTCCCTCGCCCACTGTACTCTCAACAAAAATACGCCCGCCATGGGCCTCTACGATCTCCTTGACAATAGCCAATCCCAGGCCCGCGGAGCCTGGTGCCGTACCATTTATGGTCCATTGGGCATAGCGCTCAAAAAGATAATCCCGAATTTGGCGGGGAATTCCGGGTCCCGTGTCGGCGACTTTCACCCACACTTTGCCATTATGGCTTTCAGTTGAAATTGAAACACCTCCACCGGATCGTGTATAGCGCAGTCCATTAGCAATCAGGTTGGAGAGCACCCAAGAAAGTTTTACCGGATCCGCGCGAATCGTAGGCATGACATTGACGTCAGTGGTTAGCGCCACGCGCTTTTGTTCAAATTGAAGCGCAAACGTTCTCGTCACGGCGCGGACCAATTCGCTGATGTCCACAGGGAGGGAGCGAACCGTGATTGTGCCAGCTTCACCACGCGCCAGATTCAGAAGATCGTCGGCGAGATAACGTATGCGGGCAAGATCCTCGTTGATGGACGCGAGCAAATCGCGCTGTTTGATATCCAGGTTCTCCTTACCGCGTTCAAGCAATTCAGCCGAAAGCGCCAAAGAAGTAAGTGGGGTCTTGAGTTCGTGCGAAAGCGTTGCGACCAAATTCGTGCGCGCCCGATCCTTGTCCCGCAAAAAGGTGATGTCCTGCAGGATCAAGATTGTGCCGAACGACGCCCCGTCACCTTGGCGGAGCGGCACCGGCTTCAAGACGTATGTGTGATCGCGCCCGCGCACATGCAAATCGACTTCGATACGCTGCGCTTCGAGTGGCTGATTCGCGATACTTCGCAACGCCGTCCGCATACGCAAGTAGTGCGGATGGTTGCTGTTCAGGTCGTTGAACGGCGATCCCAGGGCCTCCGCCCGCTCGATGCCAAGGACGATCGCCGCCACTTCGTTGATGTGCGTTACCACGCCCTCCGGATCGATTAGAACGATGCCGTCCTCCAGGTTCTCGATGATCGCCTCGGTCTTGCTCTTCTCGTAGATCAGGCGGTCGACGTTGAGCTTTTCGAATTGCTCAAGCCGCTCGCCCATCTTGTTGAATTCCGAAGCAACGGCCTGGAGTTCGGCGAGCCGCTGCTCGCCGAGCCGCCCTGACGGCCCGCGCAGGCTGAAGCTGCGTAGTCGATCCGCCAGTTCGTCAAGCGGCTTGGAGATGTTCCACGCAAACGTCCACGAGAGTATCGCGCCAAAAAGCAGCAGCAGCACCAGTGCGCCGGCAAATTCGTAGGCCAGCCGATCGCTCATCTTCACTGAACGGCCGTCCGCCCGGAACATCGCGTCGCGATTGATCGCGATCAGCTTGTCGAGGCGTTGATGCAGCTCGACGAATTCCTGGCTGGGAGCTTTGCCGGACGGGGCGACCGCGATTTCAGCGAACAATCGGCGCCCGCGCCGGTCGATATCGGCAGCCAATGGTGCCTCACCGGGCTCCGTGATGTCGTGCTCCTCGATATCGATGTAACGCGTGAACTCGTCGCGGCTAGCGGGCAGAACCGCTGCGGCGTCGCCGTCCAGCATGGCGAGTTCAACCCGCCAGAGCGCCGCATGCATATGCTGGGCGGCATCGATGCTCACGTAGTTGCGGTACAGGGTCTCGCGGATGGCGCCCCCCAGTTGATGAACCTCGGGCAGCGCGAGCGCGCCGAGCACTAGCGCTACCACCAGCATCGCCAGGCTGCCGTTGCGGATACGATTGCGCAGGCATGGTGGGTTCATGATTCTGTACCGGTTGTTTCCTGGGCAACCACTTGAACGTCGAAATCGCCGGCCTCGGCGAGAATCCGGCTCGTCAGCGACCTCCGCAACAAGCGGTTCCATAGGGTAGGATGCGTTCGTCCGACGATGATGCGCGTGATCTTTTTCTCCCGCGCAAAGTCGAGCAGCGCCTTGATTACGTCGGGCGACTTGAGCCAGACCACCTCCGCACCCAAATCGGCCGCCAAATTGATGTTGTTGAGGAGTGCGCGAAAGTCGGCAGTGCTAATCTTCTGAACCGATTCATTCGGGGTCTCGACGTGAACGGCGTACCACTCAGCATTCATTTGGGCGGCTGCTCGGGCCGCCTTGCGCAGCAGTTCTTCACTTCCTTCGGGATTTGAGGAAAGACATACCATGACACGCTCGCTCACTCCGATACGCCGTCCGCCCTCACGCCTAAGAAGATCCAGTTCTTCCCGGTGCCGGCCCTGCTCTCGTGCAACCTCGACCAGCGCCAGCTCGCGCAGGGCCGCAAGGTTGCCGGGTCGGAAGAAACTCCTCAACGCCTGCTCGACCTGTTCGGGTGGATAGATCTTTCCTTCGCGCAGACGGTGACGTAGCTCCTCAATGGAGATATCGACCGTAACGACCTCGTCCGCTCGCGCGAGAAAGGTATCTGGGACGGTTTCTCTAACCTCGACTCCCGTTATACGCCGTATCATCTGATTAAGGCTTTCCAGATGCTGGATGTTGAACGCCGTAATTACATTGATCCCATGGTCGAGCAGCTCCTCAACATCCTGATAGCGCCTATTATGCTTCGATCCTGCAATGTTGGTGTGGGGCAACTCGTCGACAACCGCGAACTCCGGTTTGTGCGCGACGATCGCGTCAACGTCCATTTCTTCAAGGAGCACGCCCCGGTACGCAACCTTCCTCAGCGGGACGCATTCGAGATCTCCCACGCGGGCAGCCGTTTCGGCCCGACCATGCGTCTCGATGAACCCTAGCACTACATCATGTCCTTCCGCGCGGCGCTGGTGCGCCTCTTCGAGCATTCGATAGGTCTTGCCGACACCAGCGGCGCCGCCCAGGTAGATTTTGAGCTTCCCGTTATTTGCCTGGGGCAAAAGATCCAGGAACTCTTGGGGATCGCGAGAATCGTCATCGTCATTCATCGGGCGGCTGCCGTTACTGGGCTTGAACAGGTTCGTTAAGTGCGTCCTGCTAGACCTTTGAACCAGGAAATTGGTCCAGCTTGTAGCGTCTTCGCTTCCGCCATAGCGTCGAAATGTTGATTCCGAGCGTTATGGCGGCCTGCTGGAATGTCCGGCTGTCCGCCAACACACGAGCGATGTGCTCGTGCTCGATTTCATCAAGGCTCGTCCGAGAGGGGGCCGGTGTCGTTGCCTGGGGCGCATGTTTCGAAATCGCTTCCGGGAGATGCGCCATTGCGATCGTGTCCGCCTCACACAAAACCGCGGATGCTTCCATCGCGTTTCTTAGTTCGCGAACGTTGCCGGGCCAGCGATAAGCAGTCATGGCTGCCGCGGCTTCGTCGGAAATGAACAGATCGCTACGGTGGTTACGGACGGCAGCTGCGGCGAGCATTCGTCTTGCCAAGGGAAGAATGTCGGCAGATCGCTCGCGCAAAGCAGGAACGCACAATGAGATAATATTGAGGCTGTAAAACAGGTCCTCGCGAAACCGATGGGCGGCCACTTCCGACGGGAGATCACGACTGGTTGCGACAATCATTCGTACATCGACGGTCTTTTCGCCGTCGGGGGTTTCCAGAGTGCGATCTTGAACGAACCGAACAAGCGCGACCTGAAGCGCAGCAGGCAGCTCACAGACGTCCTCAAGAAAGACCGTGCCACCCTCCGCTCTTTCGAGTGGACCCTGGCTCCTTTTCGCTCGCATCGGCAGAGTCTTTACAGCTTGTCCAAGAACCTCTCCTGCCAGACTCTGCGGCGAAAGCGTAGCGCAGTTGACAATGACGAAGGGTTTCGCGCGCCGGGGACTCCAAATATGCATCTGCCGTGCGAGCAGAGTCTTGCCGGTGCCGCCTTCGCCGGTCAGCAGTATGATCCCGTTGGAGGCGGCTGCCTGCCGAGCATTTTCGAGCAGGCGACTCATCATCGGACTACGCGACTCCAGGAATAAGTAGTCCTCAGCGGCGTCGCGCAGAACGTGAGTTCTAAACCGCATCCTATGAAGGTCTAATGCCTGATTTACGAGTTGCTCGATCTTCTCCGGCGGCCAAAGTGTCGTTATATAGTCTATGTAATCGCAGCCACCCGCTGGTAGTGCGTTTGACACTTGCCGAAGCTCGTCGACCTCGGTCGTAAGGATAATTGATGCATCAGGTTCTATACGCCTGACCTCGCGAAGAAATTCGAAGTCGTTTGCTTCGGCAATACGACGATCGCTTGAGACCATGTCGAATCCGTCTCGCGCAAGTAATTTGAGAGCCAGCGAACCATTGGTCACTCGCTCGATTCTATGCCCCTGAGACTCGAGCCGGGTTCTGAGCCTCTTCCATATTTCGCGATTGCCAGCATCAACGACTAGTAACTTGGCCATAGCTCGGCCCCATTGCTTAACTATGCGTTGATCCTAATTTCACTTCCGCGACCTAGCATGAGTTCCGGCTGCCAGATCTGGCGGTGATCACGCAGGCGGCGCGCCATAATGCTTGCGCAGTTCGAGATTGACCTCGAGCACATTGACAATTGTTTCGCCCCACAAGCCGTACATCGGCGCCTGGGCCTTTGCTTGAAGTATATGCTCGATTTCGCCTCGGACCTGCGCTGGATCCCGTTTGGTGTCCCGCGCCCATTTCGAGGCTACGCGATCTAGCTGGAACTCCGCATTCTCGAGCGTAATATGCGGATCCAGGCCCGAGCCTGATGTTGTCACCATGTCGCCAGGAACGTTCTGCAGATCGGCAGCAGGATGCTCCTGCCGCCACATATCGAAGAATGTCGACTGTATGTCCGTACCCTCTTTGACCGGCTCAATTGTCGTGACGGTTTTGCCGCCCTCCTGACGAGTTACCGCGGCAGGGAACTGTCCCGGATTTTCCTTCGAGAACGTTTCAAAGAATACGACTGCAAGGTCAGGAGCTTTCGGTTGAGGAGTTCCGGGATTGTCCTTGATCCATTGCTGAACCACGCTTGCATGCTTCTTCGTCCAATCATCAACGTACTGCGCGTGAGTCGGATCCGCATTGACCCATGCCTGCGCGAGGCTGTTATGAGCGTCTGCCCATTGCGCGACTGCGTGAGGCTGCCCCATGTAGTGGTCCTGTTGAAACCAGGTTTCGATGTCCGGGCCAACCAATTGTCCGCTCTTGGGGCCGCTTTTGTACTTGACGATCGGACCGAGTGCGTTAGCTACTCGATTGCGAAGGGCATAGTTCGAGGCAGCTAACGTCGAGGACGCTGAAGCCGAAGCGTCGTAGGAGGCGGCGGACGGACGCGGCTGGAAGTATTCATCCTTGGTGAAGGGCTGAGCTATTAGAAGTGATCCGACCGCGGTGTTGTCGGGCCCGTTGACCATGCTGCCATTGGCCTGGAACGGGAAGATGCTCTGACCAATCGCCCACAGTGCCGCCGGGTAAATCCCGCAGAGAATCGCCACGCTGAAAAGCAGGAGCATTGCGCTTTTTGAAATATATTGTCGCATGACACTGTCTCCTTTGGTCGCTGCCGACGTCAGGCAGCCATATGCAGGCCGACCATCAAAACGTCGATAAGCTTGATGCCGATAAAAGGCAGGATTACGCCGCCGAGTCCCCACACCAGCAGGTTCTTGCGTAGCAGGGCATCGGCGCCGAGCGGCGTGTATTCCACGCCCTTGAGGGCGACCGGGATCAACGCCGGTATGATGAGCGCGTTAAATATGACCGCCGAGAGGATCGCGGAGGTTGGCGAATGCAAATGCATAACATCCATCGTCTTGAGCCAGGGCAGGGTGCCGGCAAACAGCGCTGGCACGATCGCGAAATATTTGGCTACATCGTTGGCAATTGAAAATGTGGTAAGCGAACCGCGCGTCATTAGAAGCTGTTTACCGATTTCGACGACTTCGATGAGCTTGGTCGGATTGCTATCCAAGTCCACCATGTTACCGGCTTCCTTGGCAGCCTGGGTGCCCGAGTTCATCGCGAGGCCAACGTCGGCCTGGGCCAGGGCGGGTGCGTCGTTGGTGCCATCGCCCACCATCGCCACCAGTTTGCCCTCCTGCTGTAATTTACGGATGTAGGCCAACTTGGCTTCGGGCGTGCATTCCGCGACGAAGTCATCGACACCGGCCTCTCTTGCGATAGTCGCTGCGGTCAGCGGATTGTCACCGGTGATCATGACCGTGCGCACACCTGCCTTACGCAGGCGTTCCAGACGCTCCTTAGTGCCGGTTTTTAGAATGTCCTCCAGCACCACCAACCCGGCAATCTTGGCACCTTCGGCCACGACCAAAGGCGTAGCGCCTTTGGTGGCGGCCGAGTCCACCAAGCCCTTGAGCTCGGCGGGTATGGTGCCTTTCTGCTTCTCAACAAAGCGGATGACCGCGTCGGGTGCCCCTTTGCGGATCGAGAGTCCGGAGGGAAGATCGACTCCGCTCATCCGGGTCTGCGCACTGAACGGAACGAACCGCGCGTCCGAGGCAACGCTGACCAGACCAGAGTTAGGCTGAAGCTCGAACAGCTTTACAATGCTTTTGCCTTCGGGCGTCTCGTCGGCAAGAGACGACATCGCCGCCAAGCGTCCGAGTTCATCGACAGAATACTGGCCAACCGTAAGGAACTCCGTAGCACGCCGATTGCCGACGGTTATCGTTCCGGTTTTGTCGAGCAATACGACGTCGATATCGCCCGCGGTCTCAACCGCTTTGCCGCTCTTGGCGATGATATTGGCCTGGAGTGCGCGGTCCATACCCGCGATGCCGATAGCGGCTAGCAGGGCTCCGATCGTAGTAGGAATCAGGCAGACCAGTAGCGCTACCAGGGTCGGCGCGTCCGTCCCCAAGCTGTGTAGTGGCTGACTGAGTCCAAGAAAGCTGGTCATGTACAGTTCGGCGTTATAGGCCATCCACCACAGGGGTATGACCACGATCAGGAAGATGAGAGTGAAGGCCGATAGCACCAGGGTGAGCGCGATCTCGTTGGGTGTGCGCTGGCGCACCGCGCCTTCGACCAACGCGATCATCCGGTCCAGGAACGTTTGGCCGGGCGCGGTGCTGATCTGTACGACAATGCGGTCCGACAGAACCCGGGTGCCGCCGGTCACTCCCGAGCGGTCGCCACCGGATTCGCGGATCACGGGCGCGGATTCGCCCGTAATCGCGGACTCGTCAACTGAGGCGATACCTTCAACGATCTCGCCATCGCTCGGAATAATTTGGCCCGCCGTCACCACCACCCGATCACCCGGTCGAAGGGACGTGGACGACACCTGCTCAAGGCTGCTTCCACGCAGCAGGTAGGCCGGTGTGTCGTGGCGGGTTTTCCTTAGCGATTCGGCTTGTGCCTTACCGCGTGCCTCGGCCAGCGCGGTTGCGAAGTTCGCAAACAGCACGGTCAAGAAGAGCCAGATATCCAGTGCGATGAAGTAAGTGATTGGAACCTGGCTGGACGACTGGCCGATCGCCGCCGCGATCACGAAGAGAAGCGTCAGGATGGCGCCCACTTCGACGACAAACATCACGGGGTTGGCCCATTGGATGTCCGGCCGCAACATTATGAATGCTTGCCTGAGCGCGACTCGAACCAGTTCAGGCGCAAAGAGAGCCATGCGTCTGGTGCGGCGAGGCGGCGGAAACATGCCTGGCGTAGTCGGTGAGGCTTGTTGCGCCGCGAGCGCAACTTCTGGCGTTTTCATCTAAGTTTTTCCTCGAAAGAACAAGTCGTCTTCGTTCAACCGCCGAACGGAATCGGGCCTAAGTGCTCAGCGATGGGGCCCAGCGCGGCCACCGGGAGAAAGAGCAAAGCGCCGATGATCACGATCGTGCCGAACAGAAGACAGCCGAAAGTAAATGTGTTGTCTCGCAGTGTTCCGAGGCCGAAGGGTGTTTCCTTTTTGTATCCGAGCGCTGCCGCCATCGCCATCGGAGCGACAATCGGCAAATACCGGCTGAAGAGCATCACCAGGCCGGCGGCTATATCCCACGGCCGGGCTTCCGGAGACGGACTGGGGTTGTTGTTGAAGCCATAGGTCACTCCCAGTCCATCGAAGGCCGAGCCATTGTTCGCGGAAGAGGATGAGAACTGGTAGACGATTTCAGAAAAGCCATGCGCACCGGGATTGCCTTCCGCCTTGATCCCCCAGTCGGTGGCTGCAAAAAGACCCGTGGGTCCCAGGACCATGAGCGGATGGACGAGCAAGGCGAGTACCGCGAGCTTCATTTCGCGCGCACCGATTTTCTTGCCCAGGTACTCGGGCGTGCGTCCCACCATCTGGCCGGCCAGGAAGATGCCGATGATCAGGAATAGAAGCAGGTTGATCATGCCGACGCCCTTGCCGCCGTATATGCAGTTCAGCCACATACCAATCATCGGTGACAGGCCGGCCAACGGATTCAAGCTGTCGTGTTCGCAGTTGACCGCGCCGCAGGTCACGTCCGTGGTGATCGCCGCGAACGTCGCGCCGGCAGAGGTCCCAAAACGCAGCTCCTTGCCCTCCAGGTTGCCGAGGTGCTGATCGACCGGGAGCCCCGCGACCGTAGGAATCGTCACCGCGATTTTCCCGCCTGGAGCGGTTGCACTTGGTAATTCAAACGCTTGATTTGTGGGTTGACCGGCCAGACCCGGATTGGGCTTCAACGTGTCGTAGCTAATGGCCAAGACGATCGTGCCGGCCATCAACACGAACATGACCGAAAAGATCACCCAGGCATGACGCATCCGCTTCAACAGCCGGCCATACATCAGCACCAGGGAGAACGGAAAAAACATCATCGCAAAGGTCGTAAGAAAATTAGTCCACGCACTCGGATTCTCCATCGGATGCGCGGAGTTCATCCCGTAGAATCCGCCGCCGTTGGTGCCGAGCATCTTGATCGGGATAACTGCTGCAACCGGACCGACCACGATCGTCTGCTGCTTCGCCTGACCGTTGTCAGCAGTGCCCATCGCCGCGGGTTCCAAGGTAGAAACCTGATGGGTGGATTGGTAGGTCATCGGCATGCCCTGTTGCATGAACAGGATGCCGATAACGAAGGCTGCCGGCAGGAACATGTAAATGAGCACACGCCACATATCGACGAAAAAATTGCCGACGGCCTGCTCGGCTCGAAAGCAGCGGATGATCGCGGTCAAGGCGCAAAGTCCAACCGCAGCCGACACGTACTGATTCAAAATAACGAAGAAGATCTGGCTGAAATTGGAAAAGTGCACATCGCCCGAATAGTGCTGAAGATTCGTGTTGGTCATGAACGATGCGACGCTATTGAAGATCGTGGTGGGCGAGAGCATTCCCAGGCCACGAGGGTTCAGCGGCGCGATCGGCTGTACCGCGAGAACTACGAATCCGTAAATGAATAGCGCGAGGTTGAAGATCAGCAGTGCCGCCGCATACTGCTTCCAGGTCTGCGGTCCGCTATCGAGGCGTTTTTCAAACCAACCGAACAGGCGCGGCGGAGTGTATTTGCCGTCCATGATCCAGGCCATATACCGGCTCATCGGTATGGCCAGGATCGTGGTGAGAACCATCAATGATATAGGAAGGGACCACATGTAATTTTACCTCGATCGAGATTGCTGCCGCAGTGCCTAGAACCACTCGGGGCGAATCAGCGCGGCGAGCAAATAGAAAAAGAGAAAGACGGCTACTATGGCGGTCACATAGTTCATTCGAACACCTCAGATATTTTCGCAAGCAATGAGAAACGCATAACATAAGCCCATCACAACCACACCCAGCAAAAACATTGCTGGAAGCCAAATCTCGAGATTCATCACTCTTCCTCCATGGGAAACAGGTATTTCCTGCCCGTGGGCGATGCCAAGGCTCCACGGGATGGTGCAGATGGTTTCAGGAGTATCAGCTTTGCCCCTTAGCGCATTAAACGTGCCGTCCCCCAAACTGACGAACTTGCTATTATTCTTGCGCAGTTAAATTCATGGAAATGCAGACTGCAGCAATGTCCTTGCATTTCGCAGCACCGTAACGAGCAGCTTCTAATCACCGATGGTCCCATTGGAGTCACAACTCCACTGATGCTCCCGTTAACGGCATTTCGTTCATCATGGGTCAATTCCGCGATCATTTTGCAAGGTTTGAGCATCAGCGGAGGCTGTCCATAGAAACACTCCGCTTGGAGCCAGGACTTCGCCCAAGAACTCCGAGGCAAAGGCTTCAAGAACTGGGCACGGTTTCTCAAAAGTGACGGATCGCCTGGCGCTCTCGTCGCCGTTACAACGGGTTCCGCTTTCGTCCAGTACTGCGAACTTGCTTCCGCAGACAAGGAAGCTCCATTTACATTGAACGCAGTAGTACAGCCTGGCCTTCCGTCCAAACAGCGCACTGTCGCAAAGAGGCCCTATAACGAATTCGTGCTGCATGGTCTTCTCGCGCCATTCGAGCGCGCCGGAGCGGGCTTTCCAAAGCTTCATGATTAAGTGTCGATAGCAATTTCCAGACCGGCAGAAAACTCCGTGGAAACACGACGAAATCAAATCGGGCAACGGGCCAACTCCGGCAATCGCGTTTCAAAACGAAATGCGGATTGCTTTTTGGAAATACCTTTTCTGAGTCGTTGCGCGGTGGGCGTTGCGCACAATCTGACTTTGGACCTAGCTATATCTACCCTGTAAGACGCAGCCGTCACGGTCTCTTCGCGACTTCGATTCAAGCCGGGCATTCTCATCGGCCGCGCGGCGAACCGGGAGGTTCGGCCGCGACCTTTGGACAGAAGCGCTCGCGGACGCCGGCTGCCGCTCGCATAACGGGAGGTGCTATTCAGTATCAATGACGACCCGCAGACGCTTTGCGACGTTCTGAATCGCGCCCCGCAAAGAGAGGATCTGCGAGAAGCGGTGGATGGCCTATGACGCTGAATTATAAGTGGGGTGACGATCCTCTATGGCGACCTTGCGAAATGAAGCGATATCTTGCAGCGGCCTGAACGTTCCTGAAGTCCGGGCAGACCAAAAATTACCCGATCGGCTTGGATTTTCCTGCGGCATGGTTCCTGCTCGATAATTGAAGGGAGGATGCTAGGTAGCAACTATGAAGATCATAGAAGCAGTAATTATGCGGTCGGCCCTCGACGACTTCAGTCGATGCGCCAGGCAGCTCGGGATCTTCGGATTTGACTTATCCGAGGAGAATTTCACACTCCAGGACCACCACCAGCGACTGGCTGTGGCCAGCGAGCGCACTCGCAACACCACGGCCAGACTAAAGGTAGATTTCGCGGTACTCGATCAAGAGACCAAACCTACCGTTCACGCCGTTCTCGAGTCAGTCCATCCGGACAGCATCTCAATCTTCAAATTTGACCAAGATACACGCCCGGGATCGGCAACAAATCGACCCGCTATTCACCCCTGATTTTCCGAGCCGTACGCTACGCGGCGCCGCGAGGTTGGCGGCCTGCTATTTGGCGAAATAGTTTGTGCCGCCAATCAGCTTGGCGCACGGAATTGGGGGAAAAGGATTGCAATGCCGATCATCGGCTTGATGAATGATCGACTACCGAGGTTGTCGGTTCGACGGTGCCTGCCCTTAGCGTCCTGTGCACATCGGCAAACAAAGGGCCGGCATTTAAGCAGCCTGTTTTGGCATGCTGGATGCTGAGTAGGAAAAGTGGTGCCACCGGCAGACCGGTGAGCATGCTTGCTCGGACAGGAAAACGGAGGACTTACGCTGTGGAAGATAACCATTCAATTGGCCGGAGAATTTTGCCCTCAGTTAAACGACTTGCTAAATCTGAGGTTTTCAAGGCCTCTGTCAATGGTCGGATCTTTAGCGGATGTGTTACCGCGCTAATAACTCCGTTGCGTGGTGAAAAGGTCGATGAAAAAGCTTTTCAAGAACTGGTCGATTGGCAGGTGAGGGAAGGCATTAGCGGCTTGGTCCCGTGTGGTACAACGGGCGAGTCACCGACCCTCAGTCATAAAGAGCACATGCGGGTTACCGAACTATGCATCGAGGTCGCCGCGCGCCGAGTTCCGGTGATAGCCGGCACCGGCTCTAACTCTACACAGGAGACGATCGATTTTGCCAAGCACGCAGAGAAGGCCGGTGCGGATGCGCAACTTGTCGTCACTCCGTACTACAACAAACCCACGCAAGAAGGGCTCTATGAGCACTTCAAAGCGGTACAGGATCACAGCGGTTTACCGATCATCATCTACAATATCCCCGGCCGGTCGGTAGTCGATATGTCCGTGGAAACGATGGCCGAACTTGCCAAATTGCCGCGAATCATCGGCGTCAAAGACGCGACCAGCGATCTTTCCCGTCCCCTTCTCACCCGGCTCGCCATCGGCTCGAATTTCTCTCTCCTTTCAGGAGATGATGCAACGGCGCTTGCGTTTTTGGCGCAGGGCGGTCATGGAGTCGTCTCGGTAACGGCGAATATTGCGCCGAAACTCTGTATTGCGATGCAGACCGCATGGCGATCAGGTGCACTCACTGAAGCGCAATTCATCAATGAAACCCTAGCTCCGCTCAATCGGGCGCTCTTCCTGGAAACGAATCCTTCCCCCATCAAATACGCAGCTAGCCTTCTCGGTTTGTCGACCTCGCAGGTGCGTCTGCCTTTATGTGAGATAAAAGAAATCACGAGGGCCAAGGTGCGCGACGCAATGGCTCAGGCCGGATTAATCCACAGTACTGCCGTAGCGGTCGGCGGCTAGAGGCAGTTGTCGTTGGCGCAGAAGTGGGGCTGGGGGAGGAAATTTTCTGATGAGCACACCGCTAGGGCGACCTTGAAAATTGAGGCACGGTTCCTGCTCAATAATATTGAGCGAGGACTACCAGCGTTCGACTGAAGACTCGATCGAAGTTTAAAGAAATTATCATTAACTACTGAGGTAATTCAAAGATGGGCGAAAAACCGATCCTGAAAGTCGGATGGTGGGCTGCCGTTACACTCAAGCCCGGTCTTGCGCCGCATCGCTGCTACGTGGGCCAAATTGACGCCCTCACGTACGAAGCAATCCGGCTGACGTTGGTCGATTGGATCGATGATCAACCGCGCGGGCGGGGCTTCGTGATCCCATGGGTCAATGTCGGTGCGATTCTGCTCGCCACTGAAGAACACAACGCAGAACACTTTATGAAGGCCGCCGGGGATTTCCAATCAAAAATGGAACCTGAAGCTCCGATTTTGTGAAAGGGGCCCGCCTGTGGTTCCTCAAAACTTAATCCGTGCGAATTGGTTGGTGGTTTCGAACGTCTGGCGATAGCCTGCCGTTATGGCGAAGCCGACAAACTCAGCGCTGCGGCTTGCCAGCAACTAACCCCGAACCCGCAGTGCGCTGCTGTTGGAATCGATCGCGCTGCGCCATCAAATTGCCGTGCTGGAGCGCAGCGGAACTCGTCGCTCCCGGCCTCCCAACAGCGCTTCTTGGATATGCCGAACTTGGGCGCTCGGTCACAGCCTTGCTTGATATCGATGGTCCCTTAGAGGGCATCGCCGTCAACAAACTTCCGCCCGAACTGAGCTTGATCGGCTCAATCTCCCGCGAGAGCGGTGGCCCGCTCGATCCAGATGCAGGCGAGCTCGGCGTAAACGCTGGATGGGGCCATCGAGGATACGGTGGCGCCGTGATGCCCGATAAGGGAAAATTCATCGAGCGTGACTACACCGCGAAGGAACGCGCAGCGGTTGCTGCGGGTGCCACCATGCTTGGCCTTTTGGAAAAACAAGCGCTCAAGTTGATCGGTGAGCGTACTCTTGATGTTTACTTAAATAATCTCGCGTATTGGAAAAACATTCCCCTCTGCGTTTGGGAGTACACAATCGGCGGCTACCAGATGATTAAGAAATGGCTCAGCTACCGCGAGCTTGCGATCCTGGGACGCACGCTCAAGTTGGACGAAGCGCGCGCAGCTACGGATATCGCGCGGCGCGTCACCGCTATCCTGCTAATGGAACCCGAGCTGGACGCGAACTACGACATTGCGAAAAAGGGCATTTATCCTTGGCCGGCTCCGGCGAGGGAAGACGAAGTTCCAGTTCCAAGTCCATAGAGTAAAAAGTTCGGAGACCTCGTGATCTTCAGGGACCGATTGCGATAAAGGACGTTCGCAATATCTTCGAGCTCGCCTAAGTACAGTCTCGCCGACAGGCATTCGTCCGAAATCCTTGCAGAAGTTTCGAGTGTCTTGCCGGTGGGCTAGTTGGGCGCCGTCTGTTTCAAATGGCAAGCTATGCTGCTATATAGCTAGGAATGAAGACTTTCGGCCAATTCATCGTTGACCGGCGCAAAGAGCTTGGGCTAAGCGGTAGAGAGGTAGTCGCGGGCATCCGTAACGCCGACGGGAAACCGATCTCCATCCCGTACCTGGTCGATCTCGAGCACGACCGCCGGAAGCCCTCGGACGAAGTGCTGGTGCAAATGGCGAAGGTTCTACAAGTGGACTCCGACATTCTCTACTTTCTGGCCGGCCGGATGCCGCCAGACCTCAACGCTAAGGGCTTGAAACCCGACGAACTGGCAGCAGCCTTTAAGGCTTTTCGCCGGGAAGTTAAGCGGGAGAGAAAGCCGTGAAGATGGTGCCGGATCGCACGGGCCGCTTCAAGAAGCGGCCATATTGGGAAATCTCCGAGCTTGAGCAGCAATGCGAGGAAACGATCGTCGGCTTCCTGCGCGAGCGCTACGGGTTTGAGCGGATTCCGGTTCCGACCGAAGCGCTGACAGTGCTCATCGAGCGTGACGCCGCCGAACTCGACGTCGCGATGAATCTATCTGACGAGCGCTACGAGGTCTTCGGATACACGAAGTTTGAGCGTGGCAAGAAGCCGCTGGTAACGATCGCCCGCGAGCTGTGGGAGCAACAGCATCGCAACAACCGCTTGCGGACGACGCTCACGCACGAGTATGGCCACGTCCTGCTGCACACATGGCTTTACGACAAATACGCCACTTCGAGCGGTCCACAGCTCTGCTACTGGCACAGCATGCTTCCGACCAGCGCGGTAGTGGACTGGTTCGAGTGGCAGGCGGGCTACGCCTCGGGCTGCCTGCTGATGCCGGAGAGCTTCATGCGGCGCGCGGTGGAGGCGTATTTTCGCAGCCGCAAAGAGCAGCCGCCGGTAGCCAGGACCTCACCGGATGCCACTGGGCTAAGCGACCGAATTTCCCTCGCCTTCGATGTGTCCGTGGACGCCGCCACCGTGCGGCTCTCCCAGCTCGGCTATCTGACCGAGTAACCTACCCTACCTCGCCGGTTACGCCGCCGCGGCAGTTCTTCCCCGCTTGACATACCCGCACTATAAAGCTAGCTATGTAGCGAGCTAGGCCAGTAGCTATCAGAGCGGGAACGAGTGCGGCATGAAAAGACACACCAGCAGCCGGAACGTGATCGAGTCGTGGCTGATTCAGCAGGCAAAGAAGCGACCTGAAGGGGCGATGAAGATGGCGTCCGTGCGAATCGATAGGTTCTTCGTTGCCGCTACCTCGGCAGTAGCGGTGGCGCTTCAACCCGCGTCGTCCTGGGCAGCGCCCGCCGCAGAATTGCCATGGGACCGTCCGCTCGAAGCACTGCAACAGACGCTGATCAGTCCGGTGGCTCACTCGCTTATCGCGATGTCATTCATCGGCGCGGTCTTCGCTCATGGGATAGCCGGTGATAGTGAGATCGCCCGCCGGCTTGCCAAGGCGGGGCTCGGAGTCAGCGTAGGCCTCGTCCTGCTACGGCTGATGAATTTTCTCTTTCCCTAAACCCCGCCTGGTTACGAAGCAACGCCAGATCACGGAACCGACAAATATCCAAGGCAATTGTGGAGGTCAGATATGAAACTCACACGCATCGTAAAACCACTTCGGTCGGTACAGGTCCGCGTTACGCTCAGCGGCGACCTCAACGCCGCACTGGAGAGTTACGCGCGTTACTACGATCACGTCCATGGCGAGTCTGTGGAGCCGAAGGCGCTCATCCCGGAGATTCTCAACACCTTCCTCGACGCCGATCGTGAATTCCAGGTTTGGCGCCGCTCCGGCAATAACGCCAGTCAAGTCCATGGCTCCGCTGCGACTTCTCCCAACGGCATCGCGAAGGCACAGGCGTGACCGGCAGAGGCGCAACGCCCGCAGACGTGCTCGGCACAGAGCCTCGCACGTGGGATTTGTTGACACGTCACTCATTGCCGAATGAAGGCTGCTTGCAGCAAAGGATCGGCGGAAAGCGCAAAAGCCCGCGTTTTTATTGTGCAAGCAGGAGAATTCGTGACGCGCTTACAGAATTCAGAGTGGAAGACAGCGGGCGCTCAAGTCTTTGATTTTGCGATGCAAACAGGCGGTTCACCGCTGCTTGCAGGCGAGGAGGTTCACTTACATGAGCGAACAAGCCAAACAAACATACACGATCAGGCTTCACGAGCAGGTCGCCGCACGCATCGAAGCGAAGGCGACGGGCCTCGGCATCGCTCCGACCACGCTCATCCAGTCGCTCATCAGCGGTCAATTCGAGAACGGCGCGACCCCGCGGGGCGGTCTTGATCCGGCGGCGCTGGCGAAGCTTGGCGAAAAACTTGACGCGCTCAGAAAGGCCTGCGAGCTGCTCGGACAGACGGAATCCGAACGTTACGGTCAACTGCTGTTCGAGGTGGTCAAGACCCGTTCGGCCCTCTTCCACTCGCTTGACCAGAATCTCAGTGCTCCCGTCGTGGACGAGATCATCGAGGCGTCGGAGAAGAGCGCCCAGCAGTACATCACCAAGCTCGCCGGAGCGGAGGAGGCCAAGCAATGAGGGCGCACATCCGTCGAGCGGTAGGATGGCGTGCCGATACCGCATCGCTTTCGGTGTGGACGCAACTTGCCGCACGGGCAGTTGCCGTCACGGTTACGCTTTGGGCGATCCTGACTCTTGCCTTGGTCTGGTGCTGGACCGGCTACTACGGCGGCCCGGCCGCTCACAACTATTTTGGCACCTGGATACTGACGTGGTTCTTTACCGAAGAGATCCCGCTGCCGTTCGGCTCGGTGCCCTATCGCGGCGGACGCTACACCATCGCGAGCATGTATCGATTCCTCTGCTACAAGTATTACCTCGGCGGCTCGTTCACCGACTGGTTCTGGCACTATGCGTGGTGGGGATTGTTCCTAACTCTGCTCATCATGGGGGTGATCATCATCGTTTTCTTCGGGCCGGACCGTGACCCGACTGGGGATCGCTATGTGCGCGGTGCCAACGTTACCTCAACCCGCCGGCTAGGTCGCGCGCTTTCGGGCGACGGCATCGAGGTCGGAGGGGTCCGCATTCCGCGCGCGCTTGAGACGCAGCATTTCCTATTCGTAGGCGCGCCCGGCTCGGGCAAGTCCACCGCCATCAGGCATATGCTGCGGCAGATCGCCGCGCGAGGAGAAACAGCCGTGGTCCTGGACCCGGAGTGCGAGTACGTGCCGGAGTTCTACCGCTCCGGTCGCGGCGACTTGATCCTGAATCCGGTCGATGCGCGCTGCCCGGCGTGGTCGCCGTGGTGGGAGCTCAGACCGGGGAGCGAGGCGATGGAGGCCGAGGCGCTGGCGGCGGCGCTCATCCCTGACCCGCCCAATATGTTTGGCCAGAGCGGTGGTGACTTCTTCTTCCGTCAATCGGCGCGCACGTTGATCGTCGGGCTGCTCGACGGCATCGGGTCGCGCGAGCCGGGCGACATCCCGAAGTTGCTCGCGCTGCCGAGGCAGAAACTCAAGGAGTCGCTGCAGGGCACGACGGCCGAGGCGCTTATCGATTCCGGCGCGCACGAGCAGGGCGCCGGCATCGTCGCGACGGCCTACAACGCGACCAATTCCTTCCGCCATCTGCCCGCGCCAAGCGAGCGGACGTGGAGTGCGCTTGAATGGGCGCAAGCCCGCCAGGGGTGGCTGTTCCTGACCTCGACCGAAGATTCGCGCGACGCAGCGCTGCCGCTGCAAAGCGTTTGGCTCGATTGCATCATCCGCCGCGTGATGGCGGCGCAGGATCGGCGCGAACAGGTGTGGATCATCGCCGATGAGATTCCGGTGCTGAAACGAAAAAGCCAGCTTGAGGCGTTGGTCGTGCGTGGCCGTAAACGCGGACTATGCGCGGTTCTCGGCATTCAGGCGATTACCCAGCTTCGAGCGATTTATGGCCACGAGCAAACCGCAACGCTCGCCGCGGCGCCGGCGACCAAACTGATCCTGCGCACCGGTGAGTCTGAGACAGCGCGCTGGTCGAGCGCCCAAATCGGCGAGCGCGAAGTCACCCGAGCGGAAATCGGTGCCAACACCGCGCTGAGAGACTCGCGCGACAGCTTCAGTATCCATCCGCATCGAGTGACGGAGAGCGCCGTGCTTGGTAGCGAGATTCTGCTCCTGCCGCCGTTCGAGGGCTATCTCTGCATCACTGGCCATCATCGCGCGCGGGTGACCATACCCTATTTCGCTGCAGTAAGACGCCGGCCCGGCTTTGTTCCCAGAGTCGCACCTCTCACAGGGAATGAGTCGCCTGCGACCGTAAATAGTAGCGGCAAGGTTCCGGTCCAGAGCGATCGTGACAACGGTGGCGCTCTGCGCCAGGTCGCGCCGACGGCGAGCCGCCTTCGAGCCTAAGCCATGTTGGTAATGTCGAAAGGGGCGCTCAGCGCCGCGCAGGCCGAGACCTACTACGAAGAGAAATACTCGCAGGACGACTACTACACCGAAAAGCGACGTGTCGTCCAGTGGTTCGGCGAAGGCGCCGCGACGCTTGGGCTCGCAGGCGAAATCGCCTCGGAGGACTTCCGCGCCGTGCTCCGCGGTCTGCGCCCCCCAACCGGCGAGGTTATAGTCCGCAACGCCAACGGCCGCAGCGAAAGACGCGCCGGGTGGGACGCCACCTTCAACGCACCCAAGTCCGTCAGCATCCAAGCGTTGGTCGGCGGCGACGAACGACTTGACGAAGCGCATCGTGTCGCCGTCACCCGTGCGCTTGCCGAGCTTGAGCGCTACGCACTCTCGCGCCAGCGGGGCGGCAGCGAATGGGTTGTAACCGAAAACATCGTGGCGGCCCGGTTCGACCATATCGCCGCGCGGCCGGCCAAAGGCGCCGATGACGGCTATGGTCCCGATCCGCACCTCCATACCCATGTCGTCGTCGCCAACATGACCCGGCGTCCCGACGGTCAATGGCGCGGCCTCGATCCGGTCGAAATTTATCGCTCGCAGGCGTTCGCGACGGCCGTTTACCGGTCCGAACTTGCCCGCGAGGTGCGGAATCTCGGATACCGCATCGATGTCACAGGAGCCGACGGGCGCTGGGAGCTTGAGGGTTACACTCGCGAGCAGGTGATGGCGTTTTCGCGCAGGCGCCAGGACATCGAGCAAGAGATGGAACGCCGAGGCGTAAACGGCGCCGCCGCAGCGCAGAATATCGCCCATCAGAGCAGACTTTCGAAGGACTTCCGCAGCGAAGATCAACTTCGCGCCGAATGGCAGGCGCGCGCACGCCATTACGGCATCGTAATCGAACGCGCTGCTGACGAGGCGCACACGCGGGGTCCGCTCGCATTCGACAAGCAGGAATCCGTCACGGATTCGCTCCGTTACAGTGTTGCTCACAACATCGAGCGTGAAGCGGTCATCGATCGCCGCGCACTAGAGACCGTCGCGCTTCAGCACGCGATGGGCAAAGCCGATCTCTCCCGCGTACGCGATGAGAGCGAGCGCGCCGAACGAAGCGGCCGACTCATCCGCGCGAGCGCTTCGGTCTTTTCGTCTCAAGGCACATACACCACGCCCGAGATGATCGCGCTGGAGCGCGACAACCTCGACCTCATGCTCGCGGGACAACGCCGAACACACCCCATCGCGAATACCGACCAGGTTCAGGCGTGGGCGACCAGAAAAGGACTGCTCGCCGACCAGGCGGAGGTGGCGAAGCTTACCCTGACAGCGACCGACTGGCTCACGGCGATCGAAGGGCGCGCCGGCAGTACCAAGACCACGACAGTCGCCGCGATTCGAGAATTTGCCGAAGGGCACGGCTATTCGGTGTACGGCTTTGCGCCGACTACTCGCGCCGTCAAGGCCCTGTCCGAAGCCGGTCTCCCCGCCCGCACGGTGGCGAGCCTGCTGGAAAATAAACTTCCCGAACCAAGGCAGAGGCAACTTTGGATCGTCGATGAGTCGAGCCTACTCGCAACCCGCCAGGTCAACCGCCTGCTACGCAAAGCGGGTGAGGCCGGAGTCGTGCGCATCGTCTTCGTCGGCGACCAGCATCAGCATCACGCCATCGAGGCCGGAAGGCCTGTCTATCAGATGCAGCACGCTGGAATGACTGTTGCCCGGCTGGAAACCATCCGCCGCCAGCGCGACCCACAACTGCGCGAGGCGGTCGGGTTTGCGGCGGCGGGCAAAATCGCCGATGCGCTCACGCTGCTCGACCGGCAGCGTCGCATCCGCGAGATAGCGGATATCGGCGAGCGCCACCAAGCAATCGCTACGGAGTACGCCGTCGCGCATGCGGCGGGAGAGCGCGTGCTGGTCGTAAGCCCCGCCAACATCGAACGCAGGCAGCTCAACACCGCGATCCGCGAAACCCTGAGAGGACGTGGCCATATCGCTTCGCAGGGCGTCGATCAAACCATCCTTGTCGGCCGCGACCTTACGCGTCCGCAACGGCGTCATGCGCGCAGCTACGAGGTCGGCGACGTGATCCGGTTCACCCGTGGGAGTACGAAGATGCCGCTGGAGAAAGGCAGCTACGCGAGCATCGAGGCGGTTGATCGCGACGCCAACCAGGTTGTTGTCCAGACCGCCGCTGGCCAACGCATCGCCTACAATCCGCACCGGCTCTCTGGCGTCGAAGTGTTCCGCCGTGAGCAACGCGTTTTCGCCAAGGGCGATCGGATTCAGTTCCGCGCTCCTGACCGGGCGCTTGCGATCGCCAACGGGGAATTTGCCACTGTCGTAGCAATCGACCACCGCAAAGCCCTGCTCCGCTTCGATGGCGGACTTGAGGTCACTGCGGCAGTGCAAAGACTTCGCCACATCGACTACGGCTACGCTTCGACCTCGCACTCAAGCCAAGGGACCACCGTCGATCGCGTTATCGTACACGTGGACACCAACCGCTCGCCCGAACTGGTGAACCAAAAGCAGTTCTATGTCTCCATCAGCCGGGCACGGCATGCGGTGAGTCTGTACACGGACGACCGTGCCAGACTCGACTTGGCGGCAGGGCGCAATCGCGAGAAATCACTCGCGCTGGAGCGCGTTCGCTCCACACTCCAAACCGGGATCAAAGTTATTCCCGAACGCGCCCTCCATAACCTCCACCAAGCCCATGGAATGCGAAGATGAGAACCGGTTGGAACAGGTCTGTTCGCTACATCGAATCCAAGCCGCGATCGACAGGCCCATTTGTGGCTTGTCGCGGCGCGCAGCCCTTGGCCAACGGAAGACCGTCGGCCGGCGTGCCGCAAAGCGCCGCGCCGGCGCATCCCAAAATCTTACCCCCACCCAACCCCGCCACCGGCACTTTTCCCGTCGCCCTCAATCCGCAGTTGAAGGGCGACGCGGAAAAGTGTTCAGTTTGAACCAACGCATAAGAGACCGTCCGCGCTTGGGGACTTCGAGACGCACCAAGATATCGCGCCACGACAGAATCTGCGCTACCATCTTTTCCGATGGCTAGCGGTCGCGAAATCCTTCCCGAGCTTTTGAAACTTCCCGCTCACGAACGCGCCCGGCTGGCGACGGAACTGGTTCAAAGCCTCGATGAATCAGAAGACCCCGGTGCGGCCGAGGCATGGCTGGAAGAGCTTGATCGGCGCGCTCGCGAGGTGGTCAGCGGAACCGCCAAACTGGAAGACTGGACGGAAGTACGCCGAAGAATCGAGCTTCGATTGCGGGCGCGCTAAGGCTTGAGAATCGAGCTTCACGCCGGAGCGATCCGCGACCTGGACGACGCGGTAGACTGGTACGAAGCACAGCGACCAAGTCTCGGTACGGCCTTTCTAGGTGAGGTTTCGCGCGCCTTCGAGGTCATTGCCGAAAACCCTCGAATCTGGCCAGTTTGGTCAGGCTGGCGCTCACGAACGCAAGTACGCCGTTTCGTGCTTCAGCGCTTTCCTTTCTCGATCGCTTACATCGCGCAGCGTCAGCGCGTATTGATTCTGGCCGTCGCTCACGGGCGCCGGCGGCCGGGCTACTGGCGGGCGAGAGCCAGGCAGTAGCCGAGCACGGCCGACGGACCGTCCTTGCCCTTCAGAAGTAGATCCCTTGACAGGGGGTTGACGGTTGTACTAGCTATGTAGCTAGCTGACTTATGGGCACGATGGGTTGAGTATCATGACGCCTTCAAATCTGAAGACAGAGCGGGAGCGATCGAGTTTGGCTGCAAGGCAGGAGGCTTTCAAAACCACCCTGCGAGCAACCGGCGGCGAGGTTAGAGTTCGCGAGCTCTTCCAACTTATGACCGCCGAAGAGGCGGCCGGGTTCCTCGCGCTTGAAATTGGGACGGTGCGCAACCTGACCTATCGTCATGAAATTCCTTCCGTAAAGATCGGTGCGCGGGGTGTGCGCTACAGACTGATTGACCTGATCGCCTGGAGTGAGCAACGCAGCCGCTTGGCTATTGAATGAGCAAGCGCCGCACGACGCCTTTGGCGAATCAACGGAGGCAATATGGCACGGCAGGGCAGCAGAGATCGCGGGCTATTCGAACGCCCGAAAGGCTCGGGAATTTGGTGGATACGCTACCATGACGGCGAGGGCCACGAGCATCGAGAAAAGATCGGAACGAAGGGTCTCGCGCGACGCGTCTACGAAAAGCGCAAGACCGAAATCAGAGATGGCCGGTACTTTCCCCCAGAGAACAAGATCGCAGTTCGGTTCGATGAGATCGCGGCGGACTACAAAGCTGCGGCGCAAAAGGATGGTCGGGAGATAATTCGCGGCGAGATTGGTTATCGACGCCTGCAGGAGTGTTTCGGCGGTATGGCTGCGGACTCAATCGCCTCCTCGCAAATCGAAGCCTTTCGCGACAAACTCAGCGAGGATTTATCACCGGCGACCGTGAATCTCCATCTCAAGCTGCTTCGGGCGATATTCATGCGCGCGGTGCGCGCCCAATCCGTCAGCTCCAATCCCGTGAGCCGGGTCCGGTTCTGCAAAGAAAACAACAAGCGGCTGCGCTGGCTCAGCGAGGAGGAAGAAGGCGCCCTCTTCGCAGCGCTGCCCGATTGGCTCAAGCCGTTGATCATCGCCGCGCTCAATACAGGCATGCGGAAGGGTGAGCTTCTCAAACTCAGATGGCGCGACGTTGATCTCGCGACAGGTACGATCACGATCCGCGATCCGAAGTCCGGTGAGGACGAGCGCGTCCTGATGAATGAGACGACGAAGGGATCGCTCAGAACTCTTCGGGAGGCACGATCTAAAATCGTGGCACCGAAGGGCCGCACACCGGAGACACCGAGCGGATTCGTGTTCACTGCGCCGAGGGGCGGCTACATGCACGATCTCAAGCGCTATTGGTATCCAGTCCTCAAACGCGCGGGTCTCGAGGATTTTCATTTTCACGACTTGCGCCACACGTTCGCATCGCGCGCCGCGATGAGCGGCGTCGATCTCTACACGCTACAAGCCCTGATGAGGCACAGAAGCCCGTTGATGACTCAGCGATACGCCCATTTGAGCGCGGCCCATCAGCGCGAAGCGGTCCAACGGCTCGACCGCTGGCACGAACGCCAAAAGGCCGCTGCAGAGCGGTGAACTTTGCCCGCGCATTTCTTACGGGCCAGCTCTCAAACCTAGCCTCGACTTCCCAAAGCCGCGGCCGCGATTATTTTTGCGCTAAATTCGCACTCCCCGTGAAGTGGCGATTGTCGGTGACTCTTTCTCCTCCTCAGCTTTCCGCCTATTTTGAGAGTCAATCGCCGCATTCGGCGGAGACTCCTTATGGCTTTGGAAATCTTCATCGACGAGTCCGGCTATACAGGAGAAAATCTGCTCCATTTGGCGCAGCCGATTTTCGCGCTTTCCTCAATCAATCTAGACGAGAAGGCCACCTCCGAGGTTTACGCTGAGTATTTTACCGGCGCACGGGCTGACGAACTGAAACATTCGCGCCTAGTCAAACGGCCGAGTGGGCGGCAGAGGATGCTGGGTCTTGTTCGAACTCTGGCGTTAATGAACGCCGCTGGCACTCTTCCGGCAGCAACCGGCTTTGCGATTCAAAAGAGATTTCAGTTGCTAACTCTCATTATAGATTTGTGGGTTGAGCCTGCCATGCACTACGACGGTATCGATCTTTACAAAGACGGCGGGAACCTCGCGCTCTCAAACTGGAGCTTCGGCGTTCTCAGCTGGGTTCCCGAATTTTTCGGAGAAATGCTGCGCAGGTTCGAGCCGATGATGCGGCGACGCACGGCAGAGACTTACGAGAAATTTTGGAGATTTGTTCGTCACGGATATGAGAACGCGAGTAGCCTCCCTGTTACTCCCGAAGCCCAGCGCCTCGTCCGAGAAGTCTTGGTATTTTTCTTGATCGGCGAGATGAAACTGGGGCCGCGTCATCTTTTGCGATTGCCACAACACTGTCTCGACGTAGCCTTTTCTACCGTACACTTCACGGCGAGCTATTGGGATCGGCATTCTAATGAGCCACTACGGTTCATTCTAGACGAATCCAAATATTTTGCAGAAGCAAGGTGGATCTGGGACCAACTGACAAGGCGTAATCTGGCGGTGGCGACGTTTCGCGGCAGTGGCAACTCCGTCGTTCGCTACCCAATGAAGGTGCAAGAGACCAGGGCCGTCAACTCAAAGCAGTTTCGCCAGCTCCAATTCGCGGATATTCTCGCAGGTGCGATGGCTACATTATTGGCCAGTCGATTCGATTCGACGCACCGTTCCGACTACGTCGATGCGCTTGAGGATGCTGGCATACTTTCGTTCTGCGTTGGCGTCGTCTGGCCCTCGTCGGAGGCCACTCCGGAGGAGTTGGAAACGTCTGGGATGAGCGGTGAGCATTTCGACTATATTGAGGAGCAACTACGAAAAGCGTCGCGATAAACCGTTGGATGTTCGAAGGTCAGCGAGCGCCCGTCGATGTTCGTTTCGATTTTTCCGCAAGCGGCTGCTGCCGAACCGGTGCTGAGTCACTTGCACCTCTGGTGCCGGTTTTGGTGCCGGTTGGATGATGAATTTGGGTGGTTTCCGATGAGGTCCAGTGAGCAGAAACACTAGGAAATACAAGGATTTTTGTTGATCCGCCGACCCCTCGGGTGGGCCTTACAAGCCGGGGGTCGCAGGTTCGAAACCTGCACCGCCCACCAATAAAATCAAGGGTTTTTCTTGGTCAGGCGGATAAGGCCGGAAGCCAAAGACAACCATTTTGACAACCATTAGGGTTGAAAATAGGCTGACGCTAGGACGGCAAACGGGGACGTAAAGGATTCTCTGCGGTTTAACGCGTATGTGTCGGTTGCGGGGACTTGCGCCAAAGTAGAGCCTTCTCGTCTCAGAAATCAGAAGCTCCCTTATATTTTAGGACCAACCGGACCATTTTGTGGAAGTTGTGTGCGAAAGGACTAGCAACTCGGATAGGTGAGGCAAAGACTTTAGACATCGGAGGTTTCCAATATGAGAGACAGGCGCGGAAAGGACGATTATCTTTCGGCAACCGCAGAGGTTTTCTTTCCGCCTCGACAGACAAGCAGACCGTGAAACCTCGTCACGCTGTAGCGCTCGCGCTAGTGGCCCTCAGTGCGTCCTTCTCGACTGCCGTCGCTGAGGATATGACGAATTATTGCGAAGCTGCGACGAGCGTCATTCCCGACGCGATCCAGGCACATAACGCTGGGACGCCCGAAGCAGCCTTTCTCGCCACCCAGGGTGTCAACGCCCACGATGATATCGAAGAGACGTTAGTGCATCTCGCGTACAAGTGGTCGGACATGCCGGCGGGTATGTTGCGCGCGAATGCGGTCAAAGCATGTATGGCTACCGACGGCTGGCTAAATTGTCATCTGGCGCCAAAGACGGGCCTTGAGTGTGTGCCGGCTGAGTAGCGGCGAAATGGTATCGACGTTGCGGGCAAATTCAGCAGCGTTACGCTCTATGGCTGCGTTCAGACTGCGCTCGGGATCGACGAATCCGCGGCTGAAACCACGTACTTGCACGTGCGATTGAACGGTGCATTGCGAGACAGCGGCCATCCTATATTAGTGACACCGCTATTCTCCGCTGCCTGGGCCTGCCGTTCGACGCTCAGCTGGCGCGCAGAAGCAATTGAGTACGGCAGTATCGGCATTCGCAGATTCGTCCGGCAGCGCCGTTTGGTTGAAGAACAAAAGCCAATAATTACACGGCCTATTGTGGGGTTCAGTCCAACCTACTCAGCCTCGGGTTATGATGATCGACGCAACTTAAACTAACGGTTGAGGTTAAGCGTAGCACCCCTCTAGGTGGGGCAGTACTGATCAGCGCCGTCCAGCAAATGCCTCCCCTGCTTCACCGTCCGGCTAACTATTCTCAGTGAACGGTCGAATTCGTCGAGTGTCGATCGTGAATCAACATATACGCAGTTCCAAATGCAATTTACCAGTTTCGATGAGTTAATCTTTAGGCCCCGTTGCTGGGAGGCTCATAAGGTGACAGGATTTAGCGCAGAGCGGGCTTAATTCAGCGGTAGAATGCGACCTTCCCAAGGTCGACGTCACCGGTTCGATCCCGGTAGCCCGCTCCATTTTCATCGTCTAACAGATGCTACTCACGCGATCTGCGCGAAGTGGCGGATAGCTAGCAGCATGACTCTAATTGTACAGTTCATAGTTTCAAAAGCTTGATTGCTTGCCAATTTACGGAGACCAATCAAATTGGTTCCAGCTTCGGAGCTGGACGTCGCCGGTTCGACCCCGGCTGCCCGCTCCACTTTGTCTCCACGGCGAGAACCGCTTCCTGAGAGCGACCCCAAACCGGGACGTTCGGCAACTGCGAGGCCGAGACACAGAGCTTCGATTTCGATTACCGCATGAAGAGCCTCGCCGACGCCGAAACACGACGCTTCAGAATCTTAGTTATGAGTAGGACACAGCGAACAATGTGCTTTCGATCGCGGACAGACTCACCTCCGGCACCAGGCACTCGGTCACGACGTAATCAACCGCCTGACCATCGTCACCGAAGGCTATTGCAGCCTCGCGCATAATTACGATCCAGTCGGCAATATACTAAGCCAGACGATCGGCTCGGCCACGACTTCCTAGAAATACCAGGCGCAGAGCAATCGCCTGACGCAGATTGACGATGGTATTGCCAAGCAGGCGGTTCTGTGGAGTGGACCAATTCGGGCGCTAGTTGCAGCGCCAAGAACGAACGGCTCGAATAGCCATAAGGTTGATAGTAGTTTCTTATTTCCAGATTATGCACAATTGTGGGACTAGCTATTTCGCTAAGGGTTTATTATCGGGAATGCTGAGCCACGCCGAAGCCGAGTGGGGTAATCGCGGAACGTCGTATTTCGGATAAAGGCTCATAGTGCCTGCATGCGAGGTCGGTGGGATTGGACTTAATTAACAAGTAGCTTTTCTTAAGCCGGATGCTATCGGTAGTGACGTTTGCGCCACCATAATAACCATACTGTAGCCGCCACGGCTAGGAAGACCGCCACCGCTATCCAGCGCCCAGTTTCTTCTACCAGGTGTACCACCCATTCCAATTGATTGCCGACAACGTAGCCGAGCGTGATAATCAGAAAACACGAAATGCAAGCGCCCAATAGGTTCCATCCAAGGAAACTAAAATAGGGCATTCCTGCCGCGCCCGCCATCGGTCCCGCCATGAAGCGTGCGCCCATGACGAACCGAGCCGAGAACACCGCGCTGTTGCCATGCGCTTGAAAGAACGCCTGCAAATGCCGGTAGCGCCGGTGCATAAAATTGAACTTCATCGCAAGCCATTCAAATAGCTGCTGTCCACCCGTACGCCCGGCCAAAAAGCCGCAGGAATCCCCCGTGACCACACTTAGGATCGCCACCACATACAAGATGCCGAGGTCGAGATCCTTACGCCCGGCCAAGACACCGGCAACAAGCAAGACCAACTCCTCGGGTATCGGAATCCCCAAGTTGCCCATAAAGATACATATGAAAATGCCCGAATAGCCCCAGCTTGAGAGCCAACCCGTCAATGCCGAGGGGCTTAAAATGCGAGGCATCGAACAAGTTCGTGAAAACGCTGGAGTTCAGAAAACAAGTCGCTATCCATCGGAGATTGCCACCTTATATTCCGCGCCAAACCCTGATCCACATTTATCGCCAACCCCGGAAAACTCTAACTTATCGAGCGTGACTGCAACAATTTCACCGCTAGATCTGGCGCTAATCGGCCACAACCGCGGATATAGGCAGGAATAGTACATCGACTAAGTACTCACTACTACCTGCGTGAACTGCACCTACCGAGCCTGCAATATCAGCTTTGTTTTCGACAGTTCAGATTGCCTAGCGGACACCATAGTCTTGATCCAATTGCCGAGCTGGCCTCGATCTTTGGCATCCTCAAGGATCAGTTGCGGTCGATCATCGCCGTTTGATTTCGCTCGCTGAATTACGCTTGAGCTCGCGTCAGGACTGGGAGGCAGCGCTTATGGAGGTCACGACCGATGCGGGGGGGAACTGCGATTATCAGGGTCGAGCGGAACACGAGATCAAGATCGTAATTGATTGTTTCACGAGGAAATGCAGAGGTTTGAGGCGGTGTTTGACCCGGACTTATCGCCGTGCGATGAGCTTGACTCCTTTGCCACTGGCGCATTTGGCGGTCGGGGCGTGAGGTGATTTTTGCTTTTTCCCACCACAGCTTCACCATTAGGGCATGATGAGTTTCCGGCCGCAAACGCCTGAAATGGCGCTTGGAATTCAGGATGTTAGGGGAACAGGACTTACCCTCTGAACGAAATCCCCGAAGCGCTCACGGCGTACAATCGCGAACTCTCGATCGCAGATACCGTGACGATTTGTTCTGGCGCCACGGCAATAGCATCACCCCGACCACAGGCTCGCACTGGCTCGAGATACGCCCCGATTTTTATACCGACGTTACGCAGAGAGTAGGGCACGTTGACAATCGCGAATCCATGCGTTCCGTACGTCATCAGCCAGCCGCGAAACTTCGGGCGTGTTGCTTGTGAAGAACACATTGATAGATTGCCGTTCGACGGGTTCTGGGCAGCAGCACAGCGATAGTACGATCTGGATTGTTCGGTTCGAGCTCAACTCGATCTGTTACGCGTTCATCCATCCTTGGACAATCGGTCTGTTCCGAGATGTGGTGTTTTCCTGATTTTAGCACGCACACTGGCCTTCCAGTTCTCTACATAACCAAATGACAGAGCTCTGCGGTGGCTTTTGTATCAGGCCCAATGTAACATGCAAGGAGTCGGGGTCGAAAAAGAATCGAGCCCGGATTTGATCCAGCCCTACGGTGGCCCTTCCGCTCGCCTTTGACCACGTCTCGCTAGACCAACCTAAAGTCCGAGAAAGAAGGCTTGAATGGAACGCCGGATGATCTTCCATTTCAATTGGAGCGCTCTAGCAATGTAGTTTGGCTGCTCGGAGTTGTGTGACGCATCACGAGCGCGGGTATCCGCGAATCAGTTCCAAGCCAAAAGCGTTGGCGTGCGGAGGTTTCTTCTAACAGCATCTCTCGGACCACAAATAGGATGCCGGAATGGTGCGCTAAATCCGCTCTAATGTTTAGATAAACAACTGATCGCTAAATAAATAAGTAGGAGTAAGAGTTATATGTTGATTCTGATTATCCTGTTGATTTTGTTGTTCGGCGGGGGTGGATTCTACGGATACCGCAGCGGCTACTACGGCGGCGGCGGAATGAGCTTGATGACTATAGTGGTAATTTGCTTGGTAGTTTGGCTCGTGGTGGGCGGTGGTTTCGGACACGCTATGTATTTGCGCTGAGGGCAAATTTGTGTTTGACCTCAAAGCTTTGAGCAGAGATTGAAGCCGTATGATTCTACCGGAGGGCCGGTTTTATTAATCAGTAAGAGGAGATGGGTTGATGGCTAGCGGAACGAGCGACAAGATTAAAGGCCGGTTGAAGGAAGCAGTCGGCGCTGTGACCGATAATAAACGGATCAAAAACGAGGGACGAAAGGATCAGGCCGTTGGCAATGCGAAGAAAGCAGTAGAGCGCCTGACTCACAAGACTAAGGATTAGCGGGAAATGTCCGTGTAGAAAGCATTATAGCGAAAGCGAAGATCAAGCGCCCAGCATCGCGAATCAAGTCCAGAAGCGGACTTTTCAGACAATGATTTCGATACTATCTTTGTCAGTCGGGAAATCGGCGTCTAGCTCACGGATAGTGCACGAAAGTGCCGAAGGTGCGGCGTTCCGAGCCGGGGGGATGAGCGATTCAGGCTTGCCCGAGCATGTTCGGCTCGGATCCTGCCCCCATCCCTCCCTCCACCAACCCACTGGCCTCGCTCCACTTATAACTGCGAAACCTGCCGGCGCTCTGCCGCGGCCCCTTACATACTCGCTCAGGAACCCTAACTACTACCCGAGTGAAGAATTCGTAACTAATCGAGCTTTTTCCGCAGCCTGCTAGAGGATTTCTCAACCTCCGGCTAAGAGAGGCCAGCCTTTTCAACCTTCCAGGTGTCACGTTCGTATTTCGCTTGGTTGAGGCATGTTTACTTTTCGTTAGACGCCTTAGGTGACTTGTGGCCTCGCCGCGCCTGCTGTGCCACCGCGGAGTGATACTTGCGGCGAATTTCCGTAATGTCCACCCGCGTCGGCGGCAGCTTGAGCTCCATATCCTCAAGTGTATCGGCGAGGATCTCGGAGATGGCCAGGTTGCGGAACCATTTGTGGTTAGACGGGATCACGAACCACGGGGCATGCTTGGTGCTGGTCTTTTCCATGGCGTCCTCATAGGCCTCGATATAGTCCGGCCATAGCTTGCGCTCCGAGTAGTCGGCCTCGCCGATTTTCCATTGCCGCGCCGGGTCGTCCAGCCGCTGCTTGAAGCGATCGAGCTGCTCCTCGGGGCTGATGTGGAGGTAGAACTTTAGAATGTGTGTGCCGTTCTCGATAAGAGTCTGTTCGAAGTCGTTGATCAGCGCGTAGCGTTTCGACCATACCGGCTTCGAGACCAGCTTGTGCACTCGCACCACCAGAACGTCCTCATAGTACGACCGGTTGAAGATCACAACTTCTCCTTTGGCCGGCGTATGCAGATGGACGCGCCACAGGAAGTCGTGGGCGGCTTCGACCTTGCTCGGTTGTTTGAAGCTGAAGACCGAAGCCCCCTCCGGATTCAGGGCGCCGAACACATGGCCCACCACTCCGTCCTTGCCGCCGGCATCGAGCGCCTGCAAAACCACCAGCAGTGATCGACTGCCGTTGGCATACAGCAGATACTGCGCCTTCGTCATCCGGTCGACGTACTTCTGGATTTCCGGCATCGCCGTCTCGTGCGATTCGTGCTTGTCTTTGAATGCCGGCTCAATCTTGCCGAGCCGGACCTTGGCCCCGGGCTCGACGGCGAATCTCTTGCGGTAGTTCATTGTCGCAGTTTCTCCTACGGCTTGGCTGTAGACGCACGCGCGAATGGCGGGGCATGATTATGAGGCGCCTGGTATCGATCCTCGACATTCTGATTTGGCATGCGGTACCGTAGCGGCGAACCGCTAGGTGATCAGCCTGACGCCATCCAGAACGGGCTGGCGGAGCCGAATTCGCGGAGGCTGGCCCGTCAGTCTGAGCCCGCACCATGGCCCGGGCTAGCTACAGTATCTAAGCGATCCTAAGGCGCCTGAATACCGGGAATTTCGCCGCATCCGCCACAAACGCTAAAGTAACTGCCGCGGCCAGAATGCCGGCCACAAGAATGGCCGGTAAAGCCTTCATTTGCGATCCCCCAGGCCAACTTCGCTGCACAGCTGCTCGAACAAAGGCGAGGGTTCTTGGAGTGCCACTCAGCACGGTGGTGGCGGAGGCGCGTGAGTTGAAGCTGGCCAGCGATGAACATTTTACGGTTGACGGCACCTTGATCGAGGCCTGGGCCTCGCTCAAGAGCTTCAAGCACAGAGACGCGGGTCCGAGCGAGCCACCCGATGACCCCGGCAATCCGCGCGTGGATTTCCATGGCGAGTGGCGCCAGAACGCAACCCACCATGCGACTATAGATCCTGAAGCGCGGCTGGCGAAAAAAAGTGCGGTAAAGAGACGAGGCTATGTTACTCGGCCCACGCCTTGATGGAGAATCGCAACACCATTTCGCTCGACCCTCAGGTCGAGCTGGCCGCTGCTGGTGCGTCGCAACGTTGTAGCATTCTTCTGGAATGTCTTGACGAGTTTATACTTGTCCTCCGGGAGGACGCCGCCGAAGACCGCGAATTGCTCAGGCGTCATGGCGGCGCCAATCGGCCCGGGTGACCGACCGCCCATCGAGTCCCACTGCGCGCGCTACGATTGCGGCGGTCGCGGCCGCATCGCCGGTCATCATTACGGTTCGCACACCCAAGGTGCGCATCTCCCTAACCAACGCCGCCGATCGCGACGAGGCGGGAGACGATGGCCTTCATTCTGGCTGGCACGGATGCACCGACCGCCATTGTATCCGACAAAAAGGGCAGGCAAGGCTACTGGTATTGCAGCGACACTTAGAGTCAGTGCGAACTGCAGAGTCTCGACCAGTCGTGCGGTGCGACCAAAGAGCGTGTTCATACCGGTGGCGACGACGACACCGTCCATCTGGCTCATTCGCACGATCGATCCTGGATAGGCGACGTCATTTTCCTGCTTGTCGACCGGTAGTGACTCTCCTGTCAGCGTCAACTAACCGATGCTGAGGTAATCGCTATCGACCAGCCATAAGTCTGGGGGGAGAACATTGTGGAGCTTGACCATGACAATGTCGCCGGTCGCTAGGGTCATTGCCTCGCGGTGTGTCATTCCACTGGCCGTGGCGTAGCACTCGCGACTGCGGTGCGAGATTCATTTTCAGCGCCGCGATCTCGTTGTCGCATATTCATTAGTGATGATCATCAGGGTTGTGGAAGTCCGCAGGGCTCTACTATTTTGCGACGGCACCTGAAAGCGGCCGCTGCGTTTGGCTGCGAGGCCGCCACGCCAAGTCATCGCTCATCACATAAACAAACACGGCCACCAGCATCAAAGACACGGCGACCCATAATCGCCAATCATGATGCGCATGTTTCCAATAAGGGCGATGGAAGCCATGATGAGCACTGTCGTGATCGGGACCACCGTGCTGGCGGTGACTGTTTTTTTTCTTACTCATTAGTTCCCAGCCCTCTCGATCCGTTTTCGAAGAGCGAATCGTAATCCGATTCGCTTAGCCCGTGCGGATGTTCGCTCAGACTGTGGCTCCATGAGATCGGCGACATGATCACCAGCTTTTCAGATCGAACAGATGCTCGCGAAAGATGGATGCGGCGGCCACAATCTCGAACGTGGGCGTGTCTCCGCAAGACTCCATCACCACCCCAGCCCGCCGTCGTGGTCGATGCTGGTCCATTGCCAGATTCGAACTCCCTCCGCGCAACGCGCAATCGCCGCTTCCATCGTCAGCCATTGAGGCACCGCGTGTTTCCCTCCAACACTACGTTGACGTAATGCTGCCAAGATGTCCTCTTTAGCCGGTGCGTCCCATGACCCTGGAACTCCTGAATGTAGTTTGGCCGAGCGTGGCGCTGGTCAGCAAGCCGCGAATGTTGTGGTCAGCTAGAGCCGCTAGTCATTTCGCGGAGCTATAGTGTCACTTTCATCATTTCTATCCCACACAGAACTGTGCAGCGCTGAAGAGCTGACCTATCTGGCCGCGCTCTGGTCGAGCAGAAACACGGCCGCGGCAAGCCCATCATTTGAATTCCTTTTTGAGGTCGGGATTGTGCCAGCAGCCGTCTGCAGCGATGAGCGCGTCGGCCTCTTTCGGCCCCCATGTGCCTTGCTTGTAAAGGCGTACCCGATGGTGAGTCTTAAGCACTGGATCGACTACCTTCCACGCGTTCTCAACCGCGTCCTCACGGGTGAAGAGCGCTCCGTCACCGGCCATGGCGTCGGTCAATAGCCGCTGGTACGGTTCTTCCTCTCCCCGCTGTTCTTCGAAAAGGTAGAGCTCCTGCTGGTCGCCGACGAACTCCTTCCCGGCGCGCTTGACGCGAGCGGCGAGAGCGACCGCCGAGCCGGGGGAAAGCCGAAAGCGCAGATAGTTGGCACGTCCGGTCGCCGGCGCTGAATCGGTGAAAAGCTTCTGCGGCGGCGGCCTCAGCTCCACCAGGACCTCGGTCGCCGTTTCGGGCAGGTATTTCCCGGAGCGCAGGTACCACGGCACTCCCTCCCAGCGCCACGAGTCGATGAAAAGTCGCAGGGCGCAAAAGGTCTCGACGTCGGAGTTCGTCGCTACGTCCGGTTCCTTCCGGTAACCAGCGTACTGACCACGCACCAAGTCGTCGGGCTTGAGAGGACGCATAGCTTGAAAGACCTTGGCCTTCTCGCTGTGCACGGCTCCAAATTCTCTATCGGCCGGCGGTTCCATAGCGAGGAGTGAGAGGACCTGAAAAAGGTGGTTCTGGATCACGTCGCGCAGACAGCCCGCGGTTTCGTAGAACGCACCGCGGCCCTCCACGCCGAAATCCTCGGACATGGTTATCTGAATGCTGGCCACATAATTGCGGTTCCAGATCGGCTCCAAAAACGAATTGGCGAAGCGGAAATAGAGGATATTCATGATTGCCTCCTTTCCGAGGAAGTGATCGATGCGAAAGATCGAGTTTTGCGGAAACACTTTCTGCGCGGCGTCGTTGAGCTCCCGCGCGGACTTTAGGTCGCGTCCGAACGGCTTTTCAACAATGACGCGCGCATGCTCCGCCAAGTTCGAGGCACCGAGCCCTTTGATCACCGTCTCGAAGAGGGAGGGCGGGATGGCGAGGTAGTGCGCTGGGCGCCGAGCGCTTCCCAGCGCCTCTTTTATCGCGGTGAACGTGCCCAAATCATTGTAATCACCGCTGACGTACTTGAGCTGGGACAGAAAATGATGGAGGGCACGCTGGTTATCGATTCCGCCGGATCGCTTGATGCTGTCCGTTACGCGTTTGCGAAGTCGCTCCAGACTCCACTTCGGCAATGCGACACCGATTACGGGGACCTTCAAAGTGCCACTCTTCGCCATCGCATAGAGTGCCGGGAAGATCATCTTATGGGCGAGATCGCCCGTCACGCCGAAGAGCACCAACGCGTCCGAATAAGACAAAGCCATCAGGAGCATCCTTTCTTGGGGGCGCCCTTTTTCTCGTAGCCAAATTCGTAATGCCGGGCGATATGAAGGCAATCCCTCATCAATCGCCACAATAAGATGGCACGATAGTTTTCGATCGTCAAAATAGGCCTATGATTAAGTCTGTAATGCCAGTTCCGTTTAAGACCCTGAGCCGATGGGTTCCCGCACGGTTTGACTAGGCATTTTCGAGCTGGTACGCACCGCTCCTCACACACAACTTAACAGGTTAGGGATTCGGCTCAGCGCGTCATCGGCGTTATCTGTTCTTTAGATAACTAATCGCTTTTCGCAGGCGAGCGACTCCCTGCCGTTGATCATCATCCCGCAACTACCGCAAATGCCCATCCGGCATGACCAACGGAATGTGAGCGAGCGATCGATTTGATCCTTGATGTAGTTCAGCGCGCCGAGCATGATCATACCCGCATGCGCCCGCCGGGTAGCGCCGCTCAAAGAAGTTTCTTCAGCGCCGCGCGGACGGTCGGGTCTGACCAGTTCAGGGCACCGGCACAGTTCCAGATTATCTGGCCATCGCGTCCGATCACGAAGGTGCTCGGAATGCCGCTTACGCCGTAAGCTGCGCTCGCAGCGTTGCTTGGATCGAGCAGCACGGGGAAATCGTACCCATTGTTCGCCATGAACTGGGTCACCGCGGGTTTGCCGTCCTGGTCGATACTGACGGTGAGTACGGCGAAATCGTGATCGGAGCGGAAATCGCGGTACAGGTTTTCAAGCGACGGCATCTCGCTGCGGCAGGCAGGGCACCACGTCGCCCAGAAATTAAGCAGGACCACCTTTCCGCGCATGGCGTTAAGGGTCACATCGGTCCCGTTCAAGTCCACCAAGTTAAAATCGAGCGCCGATTGTCCTGCCGCCGTGCCGCTCCCAATAATCAGCCGAGCGAGCGCGACACTGCCCGCGAGTTCTTTGGCAGTAATCGAATCAGCATGGGCGATGGTGGAAGGCGAGGGTGCAACCGGTTCAGCGATAATTTTGGGAACGGATGTTGGAGGGTTTGTGGTTTGCGGCGCCTCCGCGTGAATGGCGGCTGGCGTTGATTTCGCCGGCGGCATCGCTACGTTGCTCGTAGGCGGCACCGGAACCGCTTCGGCGAGGATTAAACGATCCTGTGTGTGGTACTCGAGGTAGGCGAGATACTGCGCGACGCCGAAGCCAACGGCAAAGGCCAGCAGGATGAGCTCGAAAGCCCCGCGTCGCGTCAGAACTTTCTTCGGGAGCGCGCGTTTCCTCTTCAATGCGCCGACCGAGGACTCCGCCGGGTTCGCAAGGACAAAGGCCGCGTCACCGAGACGAATCTCGTCACCAAGTTTCACGGACACAGTCCCCTTGATGCGCCGACCGTTCACGAAAGTGCCGTTGGTCGAGTCTAGATCGGTGATCTCAAAGTGATCTTTTCTGAACGCGAGCGATGCGTGGCGGTTCGAGACGCTGGGTCGCCGAATCACAAACTGGTTATCCTCGCCACTGCCGATAACGGCTTCTGACTTCAAGACACGAAATTCGCCCGGCTCGCCGGTGCGACCGTTTAGAGGCCGAAATCGTATTTCGGGAACCGGGCGGTTTCGCTTCCAGCGGATACTCAATGTTCCCCCGTGTTATGTCACTCCACGCTGAACGACCAGCTATAGGTCTTGCCGTTTGCGCTGATCGATACCGCGTAGGTCTGACCGCTCGTTAATGGTTGCCGGGGAATCAGAACGGCGGTTCCATAGGCTTTCAGGCCGTTCCGTCCCCTTGCTTGCGTGGCTTCGTCCGGATTATTGTAGGTCGAAGCGTCGAACACACAGCTCGGGAGCGTCTGATCGCCCATCTTCAATGAATAGTCTGAAACGTTGGCCACCAGCCATCGGCCGAGTTCCAAAGTTATCGGAAGACCGGTTGGCGCTGCGTAGCCTGGACAACTTGCAAGCGGATCGGGCCATTCACCAGATTGGTATGCAGCAAACCCAACGCTGGAACCGTCTGGAGGGAACTCGATCGGCGGCGTGAAGGCCTTCCTCCCATCGGGAGGAACCGGGAGATATAACACCGTCCCTTGAAGACCAGCTTCGGTGTAAGAGCCGTAGCCGATCTTTGTGAGATCTGGATCGAGAATCCGCAGCCGGTGAAACGGCACGGCAACTAAACCATCGATATGTTCGGATGCAGACAAAAGCATGCAATGTCGGCACGGGGACGAGACATCGCTATTCTGGGCCGCCATCAGTCCCGCCGGCGTGTACCACGGATCTGATGAGTCTTCGGTGTGAGCTCCGCCACCGTTTAGCTCGTCTATCTTTCCTTCCAAGACATGCTTCACGAGATAACGCGAGTGTTCTATGGCCGCGGGATTTAATTCCGGCGCGCTTGTTACCGCGGCGAGTCCCGCAAGCTCACGCCAATGATTCACCCTTTGGAGCCAGGACGGTTCCCCCAGTGCAGGTGGAGGGCTCGGAGCTTCCGCCAAGGCCGCCGATTTGGGGCTTGATTGTGTAGAGAGGGCGGAACGTGAATGATCCGCCTGGGCTTGGTACCACTGATACAAATAATATTGCGTGGCCGCGAAACCGCTGACCAAACCCACGGCGATCAGGACGGTGAGTGCGCGCAGCCCTGATGCTCGCCGTCGGACCGGGAAGTCGCGCGTGGCGCGTGCGCCAGATCTCTTCCCCGAACGAAAGATGAACCGCGCACCGCCAAAGCGGACCTCTTCGCCGTCGCGCAGCTTGATCCAGTCAACCGCCTTACGCTCGGCGACGTAGGTTCCGTTCGTGTATCCCCGGTCGATAACCTGCCATTTTCTTCGCCGCCGTCTGACCAGCGCATGGTGTCGCGAGACTGAGTCGTCGCCGATCCTCAGGTCATTGGATTCGTCGCTGCCGACCGAAGACTCAAGCCGAATTAGTCTAAGTTCCCGCGCCGCCGCGGCGGCCGGATTTACGGCGAGCAGTAAAGCTTCTTGTGGCTTGTGTCGCCCCGGCAGCATCGCTTATTGACAAAATCTTAACAGATTGGCGCAACAAGAGAATGACTGCGGGGAATTGAGGCATTGTCGACCGCAGCAGAACTATTCACGCTTTGGGAAGTGGGGACGGGATTGTTGGCAATGGCGTTCCTTCAGTTCGCATAGTTTCCGCCTATCGTGACGCTCGATACCTCGAAAACGCTGAGGCAAGGAAATGTCTCGCCGTGCGGCGGATCAAGGAAGCTACATGAATCGCGGCAACAAATACGTCCCTCTGCATGGGCTTCTGAACACGACCACTCAGGGCGAAACCACGCTTTCGTTTGCTGAAATCGAAAGCGTGTTGGGGTTCTCGGCAACCGATTCGGCGACGGCATACGCCGCTTGGTGGGCTAATCAGATGCCGCCCAGTAGTCAGAGTAGCGCCTGGACCGCGGCGGGCTGGCGTGCGTATCCGAACTTGAGGGCTGCGCACGTCACCTTTCGGAGAAATACGGAGCTAGTGGAGATTACGGATATAAATCCGCTCATAGGGGTAAACCCAACATTTATGTCATCAGCCGCAAAGTAGGGCTGCTCAACGCTAGGACGTGATGAGCCATGTGAGGCTCACAATTTGGGCTGCACAGCGGGTTTGTCTTCTAGTTCAGGCCGCCACCCTCGCATGATCGACTCAAACTGCTCTTTGTAGCCTTCTCAAGAGTGGTGTCGGATGCTTCAACATGATCTTGGCCGCTTGCGGTCACGATCATACTGACTGGAGAGAATCATGAAAGAGACTGAAACCGTTTATACCGCACCGAACCATCTGAAGGGATTGCCCGCTCAGGTCGCGACCGAGTTGGACGGAGCACATCTGGAGTCTCGTTCTGATGAAGCCATTCGTCTGTCCACGGTGGGAGAAGATGGCTGGCCCCACGCTGCTCAACTGAGCATTGGAGAGATCCTCTCCGTCAGCCATACCGAGTTATTAGTGGCAATCTGGCCAGTCTCGAATACCGCCAAAAAACCTCAAGCGAGACGGGCGCTTGACTGCTTCCCTTGTATCAAACGGTGGTCTTCTTGAAATGCGCGGTCGCGCAGCACTCGTTGCAGAGCATCAGACGAAGCTCAACCTTGCCGTCTTCCGGATCAAGATCGAATCAATCCTCGAGCATCGGTCCACATACGCTGACGTGACCAGCGGCGTTACTTTTCGCCTCCATGATGCGCCTCGTACTTTGGAGCGATGGCAGGAGCAGATTGCTGCGCTGAAGAAGCTGGCCTGAGCTCTTCTGTGCCCCCCGGCGATCGCAATGCACCCCCTAATTGCTCAAGGAGTTAACTCGAATGACGGACGCATCCAAGTCTCAAGCAACTACGACTCCTATCAATGACCTGCGCTCTGCGCTGGATCGTCTGCGGCAGTATCCGGACCAGCTAATCGAAACCGACCATATCGTCGATCCGAATGGCGAACTTGCGGGTGTCTACAAGCGCATCGGCGCTGGAGCCACTGTTGCTCGCCCTATCCGGATTGGTCCAGCGATGATCTTCAACAATGTGAAGGGATATCCGGATTCCAAGGTTCTAGTAGGAATGCTCGCGAGCCGCAAGCGTGTGGGTATTTTGCTTGACTCTCCTCCGGATAAGCTCACCGAGAAGATGACCGATGCGATGAATCACGTCATCGCTGCGGTCGATGCCACGCCTGAAGAGGTGAAGTGTCAAGAGGTAGTCTATCGAGCGACGGACCCCGATTTCGATCTGCGCAAGATTTTGCCTGCGCCGACCAATACGGATCAAGACGCCGGCCCTTATTTTTGCATGGGCCTAGTCCTCGCCACCGATCCCGACTACGGCACCAATGTCACGATTCATCGCTTGTGCGTGCAAGGCAAAGACAAGATGACCATCTTCTTTGCGTCGGGGCGCATCATCGACATTTATCGTCAACGCCAGGAAGCAAAGGGAGAGCCCCTTGAGATCACGATCAATATGGGACTGGATCCCGCGATTTATATCGCAACTTCCTTTGAGATGCCGACGGTTTCAGTGGGCCAAAATGAACTCTGGATTGCAGGTGGTCTGAGGCATGAGCCGGTGAAATTGACAAATGCCGTCTCGGTCAACGCCAAGTGCATCGCCTATGCTGAAGTCGTAATCGAGGGGCGCATTCTTCCGAACGTCCGCGAGGCAGAGGACCAGAACACTCACACAGGGCACGCCATGCCGGAGTTCCCTGGCTATGACGGAGTTGCAGCCCCCGCACTTCCTGTCATTCAGGTGACAGCCATCACCACCCGGAAGCAACCTATTCTCCAGACCCTTGTTGGCCCCGTTGAGGAGCATGTCAACCTTGCCGGCCTGCCTACGGAAGGCACCATCTTTGACGAGTGCCAGAAGGAGATGCCCGGATTTAATTCAGGGTGTCTATTGCCATCCATCCGGCGGAGGCAAATTCCTCGGGATCATCCAGTGCAAGAAGACCTCGGCCTTCGATGACGGCAGGATTCGGCAAGCAGCGCTGCTTGCCTTCGGCATCTACTCTGAGATGAAGAACATTATTCTCATCGACGAAGATGTCGATCGGTTCGACACGGATGATGTTCTCTGGGCGATGATGACGCGCATGCAGGGAAATCTTGACATCATTGCCATTCCCGGTGTCTCCGGCCACATTCTCGATCCGTCACAGACGCCCGAGTACGATCCATCACTGGCAGCCAAAGGCACTACGTCGAAGACGATCTTTGATGCTACTGTTCCGTTTCGAATGAAAGACAAGTTCAATCGAAAGAGGCTGGGGGGTATCACATGAGTGACATTCCTGAGATTGAAGGCTCTGACTCCATAAGCGATACCTGATGCGCAGGTTGTAGGGAGCCGCTTGTGCGATTGCAGCAAGGCATCGCATCGAGCACGGCATCACCATCATTCCGGCGGTACGGAAGGAATATTCATCAAAACGTATCGCGGCAAGGGCGGCGGCATCGAGCTGGCGCGCGATTCCGGCCAAATTAATATCGGTGAAGTTGTCCGCTATACCGAGGGGCCGCTTAAGCCCGTCGAATGCTTTGACGTCGAACGGAATCGCTGCGTTATCGCGAATGTCTGCGGACTGGCGGACGTCGTCGCGGAGGCTTGCGAGAGCTTCTTCACCACCTTGGATCGTTACACTCTGGCCGATCTCATCAAGCGCCGTGAGCACCTGAGCAAGGTACTCGCACCGCGTGTAAGCCTCAACTGAAGGGCAGTACAAACCGCCAACGCGTATGGTCGTCGGAGACGGCAGAAACCGGGGTCTGTTCAGCAGGCCATGCGAAGATCGCCGAAAGCTCTTCGAGCGCGGCTGCCAGTGGCGGGCGACGTTACAGTTCGAAGCCGGCTTCGAGGATTTGGGCCGTCCGATACAGAAATCTGTTGCCAAGCACGCCGTCGATCGCGCGATGGTCGTACGAGAGCGCAAGGTACATCATCGTACGGATTGCGATCGCGTCCGTACCGTCGGCCTCGATCACGACCGGGCGCTTCTTAACCTCGCCCATCCTGAGAATACCGACTTGCGGCTGGTTGATGATCGCGAAGCCATAAAGGTTCCCCTCGCGCCCGGGATTGGAGAGCGTGAAGCTTCCACCCGAGAGCTCGTCGGCCGTGAGCGTTTTCTCCATGACCTTCCGACGTAACCGCTCGATCGCGTGCGCGAGTCCCATGACCGAGAGCAGATCCGCGCCCTTGATTACCGGGACGACCAGTCCATCCTCCGCGTCCATTGCGATTCCGAGGTTGATCTCGCGGCGGATGACGACCGCGTCGCCCGCCACTGAGGCGTTCATCCGGGGAAATTCCTTGAGCGCCCGTATCGTCGCCATCGCGGCGAGCGGCAAGAGTGTCAGCGGAAAGCCCGCGCGCTTTTGGAACGAATCCTTGGAGGCCTCGCGCAACGCCATCGTCTTAGTCAGGTCCACCTCGGTGACCGCGCCAACGTGCGGCGCATGAGTCTTGGAATAAACCATGTGCTCGGCGATGAGCTTGCGGCGACGGGTGAAGGGATCGACGCTGTCGCCCTCGCGCGGCTGGTAGATGGGCGGACGAAAGACCGGGCCGGTAGCCGCCGGGATTACGGGGGGCACGCCCTGCGGCGCAGTTGTCACCGTCACGGGAGTCCGGGCAACTTCGCCGGCAGCCGCCGCGCTCGCTGCGGCTCCGTTGGGCGGCGGCGCGGCTACTGGCCCCTGCTGCAACGTTTCGAGATAACGATTGATGTCACGTTTGCTGATGCGTCCGCCGATTCCCGTACCAGGGATGAGGCTCAAGTCGATGCCGTGCTCCGCGGCCATCCGCAGCACCACCGGCGAATAGCGCCGCGGCGGCCCGCCTGCGGCGGGGGCCGCCGGGCGGACCATCGGTGCAAGCGGAGCCGCTGCCGCGGTCAGTCCGCCAGAGGCCCGCGGTGACGGCGCGGGCGGTGCCTGCGTCACCGGCGCTGCAGGCTGCGGTCCCGCGGCGAGCGCCGCGTCCCCCGCCGCATCGATCACAGCGAGCAGCGCGCCTACCGCCAAGGTCTGCCCCTCAGCCGCAACCAGCCGCGCAATCACACCCGCGCCCGGAGACGGGATTTCGGTGTCTACCTTGTCGGTTGATATTTCGCACAACGGCTGGTCTTCCTGCACGGAGTCACCGACCTTGACCAGCCACTTGATGACGGTGCCTTCGACTACGCTCTCCCCCATCTGGGGCATGGTTACTTCAACGGCCATCTCAGTACGCCGCCAGGCTGCGGATCGCTTCTGCGATCTTGTTGGTATTAGGCAGTACGAACTCCTCGAGCGGAGGACTAAACGGCGTATGCGTATCGGCCGCGGCCAGCCGCCGGACCGGACCGTCGAGCGAGTCGAAGGCATGTTCACCGATGATCGCGGCGATCTCACCGCCGATGCCCCCGGTCAAGCGGTCTTCGTGGACGACTAGCACCTTGCCGGTCTTGCGCGCGGTCGCGAGGATCGCCTCGCGGTCGAGTGGCAGGAGCGTTCTCAGGTCGAGCACTTCGACCGACAGCCCGTTTTCCTTCTCAACGATCCGCGCCGCATCAAGGCATTGATGGACGGTGCCGCCGTAGGTGATTATCGAAATGTCGCGTCCATTCTGCCGGACCTCTGCCGCGCCAATTGGCACGGTGAAGTCACCCTCCGGCAGGTCTTCCTTGACGCTGCGATACAAACGTTTGTGCTCGAAATAGATAACCGGGTTGTTGTCGCGAATTGCGCTCTTAAGCAATCCTTTGGCGTCGTAGGGCGTCGCGGGCGCGACGACTTTTAGCCCAGGAACGCGGGTGAACCAGGCCTCGGGATTTTGCGAATGGAAAATCGCACCATGGACGCCGCCGCCCGACGGCGCCCGCACCACGAGCGGGCACGCGACGCGTCCGCCGTGGCGATAGCGCAGCGTCGCGGCGGTGTTGACGATCTGGTCGAAGGCGCAGGAGATGAAATCGGCGAACTGCATCTCGAGCACCGGCCGCATGCCGAGAATCGCCGCGCCGATCCCCGCCCCGACGATCAGCGCTTCGGAAATTGGCGTATCGATCACGCGGTCTTCACCGAACGCTTCGAGCAGGCCCTCGGTCACCTTGAAGGCACCGCCAAGCTCCGCGACGTCTTCACCCATCACAAAGACGTTTTCATCGCGCCGCATCTCTTCGTGCAGGGCCTGGTTAATCGCGGTGAGGTACGTAACTTCCATGCTGGCCTATGAACCTCAGGACTTGCCGTTGCCGGACGCGTTCTCGCCGGGCGCGTAAAGGCCCTCGAGCGCTTCGCTGGCTTCGGGTAACGGGCTCTGTTCGGCGAAATCAAGCGCGGTCTGCACGACTTGACGGGTCCGCTCGTCGATCTCTTCGCGGATGCGCTTGAGGTCATGGCTCTTCTGCTCGAGGTATAACTCATAGCGCGGGATCGGGTCGCGGCTTTGCCATTCGAGGAGTTCTTCCTGGTTCCGGTAAAGTGCCGGGTCATGCTCGCTATGGCCGCGATAACGGTAGGTCTTGCACTCGATCATCTCGGGACCGCCGCCCTCGCGCACACGGGTTATCACCCGCTCAGCCAGTTGTACGACCGCCAGCAGGTCGTTGCCCGAAACCACATGACCTTTGAAACCGTAAGCTTCCGCGCGTACCGCCACATCCTCGATCGCCATCTGTTTCTCGAGCGGTGTCGAATAGGCATAGCGATTGTTCTCACAAACGAAAATCACTGGCAGCTTGCGCACGCCCGCGAAATTCATCGCCTCATGCACATCACCGCGCGACGAAGCGCCCTCGCCAAAAAAGGCGACCGCGACGCATTTCTCCTTCTTGATCTGAAACTTGAGTGCAGCGCCCACCGCGACCGGCAAAGACGACCCGAGCATCGAGGTCGAGCCGAAAATTCCGTGTTCGAGGTCCCCGCCGTGCAGGAACGAGTCCTTGCCGCGCGAAAGTCCGGTTTCCTTGCCCATCAACTGCGCCATCAGGCGGCCCGGGTCGACCCCGCGCACGAGGAAGACGCCCAGGTCGCGATGGAGTGGCGCTACAAAGTCACCATCCTGAAGGGGCGCGCAAATTCCGGTAACGATCGCTTCCTGGCCCGCCCCGGAATAAACTCCGCCGAGAATCTTGTTCTGCCGATGAAGCCGGGAGACGCGCTCCTCAAACGCCCGGATAAGCTTCATCCAGTAGTAAAGTTGCAGTTCGTATTCGATTCTGGCACTGGTCGCGGGCGAGTCCAGCGCGGCATTCGGCTCAGCCATCTCTCGGGCTCTCCAACAAAAAGTATTCTAATTGCGTATAAACCGGGATTGTTATTTTGAACTTCGATTCAGGTGCTAGCGGCGGGATTCCCGCGCCACCGCACGAACCGTTTCGATCACGTAGGAGATGTCCTCGCTGCTCATCGCAGGAAAAATTGGTAACGAGAAGCAGCGGCTGTAAACCTCTTCGGCGACCGGAAAATCGCCGGTCTTGTAGCCGTACCGCTGCTGGTAAAAGTCCATCGTATTGAGCGGGATGCAGTGGACCGAAGTGCCGACGCCGCGCGCGCGCAACAGGTCGACGAACTGATTGCGATTGATCTTGAGTGCGGACGGCCGCAGGCGCATCACATAAAGATGCCACGCATGCTCGACGCCCGCCTCGGTCACCGGTACTTCTAACGCGGGATCGTTGGCGAAGGCTTCATTGTAGGCGCGTGCGATCGACTGGCGACTCCGGGTGAGTTCCCCGACACGTCGGAGCTGCGCGAGTCCAATCGCGGAATGAACGTCCGACAAATTATACTTGAAGCCGGTGTCGTGAATCTCATAGAACCACGAGCCGCTCGAGTCGTAGCGTTTCCAGGCGTCGCGGTCCATTCCGTGCAAGCTCGCCACCGCGATCTTCGCTGCCAGCGCGTCATCTTCGGTGGTAATCATACCGCCTTCGGCGCTGGTGATGTTCTTAGTTGCGTAAAAGCTGAAGCAGCTTAAATCGCCAATCGTTCCAACCTTGACCATGCCGCGGCCGTTCATCATGCGCGCCGATCCGACCGCATGCGCCGCGTCTTCGACGATTCTCAGCTTATGCTGGTGGGCGATTGCACAGATTCGATCCATGTCGCACGCCTGGCCCGCGAAATGCACCGGCATCAGCGCACGGACGTTGCGATGCTTTCCGCTCGCCAGCGCCTGCTCGATTTTCGCTGGATCGATATTGAACGTGTCGGGCTCGATATCGACGAACACCGGTCGCGCGCCCAGATATCCCATCACTTCGGCGGTTGCGGTGAAGGTGAACGGTGTCGTGATGATCTCGTCGCCCGGACCGATGTCCAGTGCGAACAGCGCGAGATGGAGTGCGCCGGTGCAATGCGCGACTGCGAGCGCGTTGCGCGCGCCCACATAGGCGGCGAATTCCTGCTCGAATTTTTTAGTTTTGGGGCCGGTCGTGATCCATCCGGAGCGCAACGTATCGATTACTTCGCGCTCCTCGGCTGGACCGATTGCGGGACGATGAAATGGAACCTGGCGCATAATCGTCGTGCCCGCTGAATTATTCATCCGACGATTTCGACTGCCAATCGCCGCCTGGCCGATCGTCAGGCCCGTCGTCGTCGGCCGCAGCAGGGGCAGGGGCTGTCGCTGTCGGTGGGAACGCTGGCGCACTCATTGCGGGGGGCGACGTCGATGAAATTGTGGTGCTCGAAAGATCTGGGGGCGCCGCAGGGGTGGTCATCGAGAGCGGCGGTGACGATGCAGATGAAACTGCCGCGGTAGACTCCGTGGTATCTGGAGTGTTTAAGGCGGCGGCGGCAACTTCGGGAATTGCGCCATCCGGCGGTACGTCGCCGAAGCCCACATAGGTCGGGATTCCAGCTCTCAATTCGACCGCCTTCTCGAGCTTGGCCATGTCAACCTTGCCGGTCAGATTCCGCTGCTGCACAACCTGCGTCGCCAGTCGCCAAAGCCCGGGATATTTGCCATACAGATCGTCGTGCACTTCGACGTAGAGTGCGTCGCCGCGCCAGCCAAATTTGATCGGCTGATAGACGAACTCCCCCGGAGTGCCGACCGGCGTCTTGCTATACAGCCGCTCGATATCCTCGGGATACAGCCGCACGCATCCATGACTCACCGTCATTCCGACACCCCAGGGCACATTGGTTCCGTGCAAGCCGTATTCCGGGATGCTGAGGTCGAGTTTGTAATGCCCGAGCGGATTTTCCGGAACCCCACCGGGCACGACCCGATCGGCCTGGCCGTCACGTTCGAGATGTTCCTGGTAGATATCTTCGGGCAGTACCCAGGTCGGATCCTTAACCTTCTCCGTCACCCGCCAAACGCCGAGCGGGGTCTTCCAGTCAAAGCGTCCGAGGCCGACCGGGAAGGTATAGACCACGCGCGCCGTATGAAATGCGGTCGCGGTCACCTTGCCCTTGCGATGGCGGGTATAGGCCGGCGATGGAAAATAGTAATAAAGCCGCATCTCCGGCACGTTCAGAATGATGCCCGAGCGCGAGCTGTCGGGCAGGATATACTCGGTTGGCAAAATGACCTCGCGGCCGGCCGGCGGCAGCCACCAATCCATATGGCCGTTCGCGTCGGAGATTTCCTTCGCGCTGAGGCCGAACCAGCGGCCGACGTCGAGCAGCGTGTCTCCCGGCTGAATCTTGTAAGTCGTGAGCGTGCCGATGATATCGTCGCGGCCTGAGGGCAGTGGATACGCATAGAGCGGACGATTGGCAAACTGGGTTTCCTTCCAACTATGGGCCAGCACCGGCGCGGCATATGCCGCCAACGCTAGCATCGCCACCACCACCCATCCGATATATTTTTTTGCCATGGCCTTACCGGAATCGCGCCCCCCGCAGTGGCCCGAAGCCGCAAATCTGCACTGATCGGTCATCGAAAATCTTAAGGCATGCGCAGCTACTCGGCAACGGGCCGCAGATTGGCGAATTTGAGCACTAGCAGCTTGATCCCGCTACGATCGAAATTTACCCAGACCTTGGCTCCATCGCCGAATCCCTCACGGCGGCGCACCACGCCGCGCCCGAAGGTCTGATGAAGCACGCGCATGCCGATCGAAAGTTCGCCACTGCGGGTATCTCCATCGGACACCTGGCTGTCGGTATAATCGACGTAGGGCTCCCGTGAGGGCGCTCGCAGCACCGGCTGCGGTCCGACCTCGGGTACGATGCGGCGGAGGAGATCCTGATCGACCTCGCGCAGAAAGCGCGAGGGGCGCGAGTCGTCGCGCTTGCCGTACAACTCGCGCGAGAACGTATTGGTGAGATACAGCAACCGGCGCGCACGCGTCATGCCGACGTAACACAGGCGGCGCTCTTCCTCGATCTCGCGCGGATTGTCCTGCGATCGCATATGCGGGAACAGGCCTTCTTCCATGCCGGCCATGAAGACGACTGGATACTCGAGTCCCTTCGAGGTATGCAGCGTCATCAGGGCGACCCGCCCGCCGGCGGCGCTGACCTGATCGCTGTCGTTCACCAACGCAATTCGTTCCAGGAATTCGCCGAGGCCGCCCGGACCGTGATCGGTGTCGAAAGTACTCGCCGCGGCAAGCATCTCGGCGACGTTCTGGCGGCGCGTGGCGCCGTCGATCATGGCGTCGAGATGGGCTGCGAAGCCGCTGCGCACGATGATATCGTCGAGGATTGCGCGCACCCCGAGGCCGTTCGTCTGCGCTATCAGCTCCCGCATCCAGGAGTATAGATTGCCGGCCGCTTTGGCGGTCCGCAGAGCGACTCTGGATTCGGTTTCGATGCGGCCCATCGCTTCGAACAGCGTCACGCCATCGTGCGCCGCCACCGACGCCATCACTTCGATCGTCTTCGAACCAATTCCGCGCGACGGCACGCCGATCATTCGTTCAAGGCTGATCGCGTCGGCGGGATTTAGAATCACGCGCAGATAAGCGATCAGATCCTTGATTTCGCGCTGATCGTAAAAGCGCAGGCCGCCGACGATGTAATACGGTATCCGTCCCCGAACCAGCGCCTCTTCTAGCACCCGCGACTGCGCGTTGACGCGGTAAAAAACGACGATGTCGGTCGGTCGAGTCTCGCCCGCGCCGGTGAGTTTGGCAATTTCACGCGCGATGAAATCGGCCTCGTCGCGCTCGGTCATGCCGGTGAAATAGGTGATCGGTTCACCGGTGGCGTTATCGGTCCACAGGCGTTTAGCCTTGCGCTCGCGATTGTTCTGAATTACGCCGTGGGCCGCGGCGAGGATCGTCTTGGTCGATCGGTAGTTCTGCTCGAGCTTGAAGATCTGCGCGGCCGGATAGTCGCGCTCGAAATCGAGGATGTTGCGGATATCGGCACCGCGCCAGCCGTAGATCGACTGGTCTTCGTCGCCCACCACGCACAGATTCCCGCTCAGCGACGATAGCTCATGCACCAGCAGATATTGTACCCGGTTGGTGTCCTGATATTCGTCGACGAGCAGGTAATGCGCGCGCCGCTGCCAACGCGCGAGGACCTCGGGGCGATCGCGAAAGAGCCGGTAGGTTTGCAGGAGCAGGTCGCCGAAATCGAGCGCGTTCATCGCGCCAAGGCGATCCTGATAAAGCTGATAAACCTGCGCCAACGTGCGCTCGCGCCCATCCGCCGCTTTCTCGGCGAGGTCTGCCGCGAACTGGCCCTCGTTCTTCGCCTGATCGATTCGCGCGCGCACCAGCTCGGGCGGCGGCGAGTCGGCCAGTTGAGCGTCTTCGAGTACGCGGCGAATCACCGCCATCGTGTCGGATTCGTCCAGAATGGTGAAATTACGATCGTAGCTGCCGCCCAGCGCCGCGATTTCCTGGCGCAGGATTCGCGCGCACGCCGAATGAAACGTGCTTACCCAGGGCATCCGCGAGTCGCTACCGACGATCGACGCCACCCGCTCGCGCATTTCGTTGGCGGCCTTGTTGGTAAACGTCACCGCGAGAATTCCTTCAGGTGCGGCGTTGCGCTCCGCCATCATGTGGGCAATACGATAGCTGAGTACGCGGGTCTTGCCCGATCCGGCACCGGCCAGGATCAGGATCGGACCGTCGGGTGCCAGTACCGCATCGCGTTGCGCGGGATTGAGATCGTCAAGGTTCAATGAAGACATTTCGATTCGATGCGCAAGCGCAGTGCAAGGACTCGGCAAGGACATAGTATGATGCGAGCGTCCGTTATGATGAAAGATACCGGCTTCCTGCAGCCGCGAAAAGTACGCATGCAAATTCTTGTGCGAAACTTGTTTGATCTCGCGCGGACGCCCGAATCGTCTCGGCGCGCAAAATTTTGTTACGCCCGAACTGTCGCCGCGCGAAGCTGGCTGACGCGCTAGGCTTATTAGTTGTAGGCCAACGATGTCGCGCTACGATCCGCACGACAAGTTCTATCGCAAGGCCCGCGCTGAGGGGCTGCCTTCGCGCGCAGCCTTCAAGCTCGAAGAATTGGTCACGCGATTCAAACTCGCGCGACCGGGCGCACGCGTCGCCGATCTCGGATGCGCTCCGGGCGGATGGCTCGCAATTCTGGCCCAGGCGGTCGGGGCGAGCGGCCTCGTCGTCGGCATCGACCTTGCGCAATGCCGACCGCCGGCGCGTAATGTAGTAACCATAGCGGCTGACATTCGCGACGCCGCAGTCCGCACCGAAGTCGTCACGCGCCTCGGCGGCACCGCCGATCTCATAACCAGCGATCTCTCCGCGAAGTTGACCGGCATTGCCGATCGCGATCAGGTTCAATCTGCCGAACTACTCATGAATGCACTCGAATTTGCTCATGGCGTGCTTAAACCTGACGGAACCCTGGTTGCGAAGCTCTTCATGGGAGATGCATTTGCACAAAACAAAGCCAATTTCGCCCGGGCCTTTGCCAAAGTTGAGATTACGCACACCAAGGCGAGCCGCCGCGGCTCCTCGGAGCTTTACCTGATCGCGCGCGGCTTCAGGCCCGGCCACGACTGATCACAATTGAGTGAACACGCTTCCGCTTCAGCCACGACTGCTGACAACGACCGACGATCATGAACTGAGTAGTACCGTGTTCCGATGCGGTCCATGACTGATCGTTGAGTTGGCCCGGCGCAGCCGCGTGGCAATGCCCTCTACGCGCGCGTAAGCTCCCTTTCGATGCACTTCCCTGGTCGTGCCGCACATTCCATAACCATCTTCTTAATGGCTATCGCGCTGGCATCCGCTTCGATGGTGGCCTGTGGCAATGGCAAATCGGTGAACGCGCCAAGCGGCGACGTCCGCGTCGAGGTCGCGATGGTCGGCTTCGATCAACCAACCGACACGGCTTACTTGCGACTCGACGATCGCGCGGGCCTGCGCTCGCTCCAAATCGCGATTGGCACCGAAGAGGCGCGCACAATCGCGCTTGAACTTCACGGCATCAAGAGCGCTCGTCCTCTGACCGACGAATTGCTTTACCAAGTGATCGCGCGGACCGGCAGCACCGTCGATTGCGTCGAGGTCACCGAAGTTCGCGACGAAGTCTATTTCGCGAAGATCATCCTGGACCACGGCCGCTATGCGCTCGACAGCCGCCCCAGCAACGCGATCGCGTTGGCTCTGAGAGCTGCCGCGCCAATTTATGTCGCGGCCACGCTGATGCAATCGATCCGCGCGAGCGCGAACGCAGTCACGGCGCCCGTCACTGCTACCAATTTCGGCGTCACCGTGCAGGAGCTCACTCCGGACCTGGCGCAGTATTTCGGCGTGGAGGCCGATGGCGGCGTTGTCATTTCAGATTTCGGCCCGGAGGCCGAGAACGCGGGTTTGCGCCGC